>Ga0209707_1000051_pt1 | contig 77810 bp, 70 predicted proteins | sample EN4Hudsemesocosm_FD_184630 | JGI IMG/M metagenome (GOLD analysis project Ga0209707, IMG submission 184630) | Methane-oxidizing microbial communities from mesocosms in the Hudson Canyon - EN4B Hudson Canyon (SPAdes) (version 2) | ecosystem: Environmental > Aquatic > Marine > Cold seeps | place... | reverse complement strand
CTTTTTTGTTTAGCGACAATAGCGACATAGTCCCACCTGATCCCATTCCGAACTCAGAAGTGAAATGTGTTAGCGCCGATGGTAGTGTGGGAGTTCCCATGTGAGAGTAGGACATTGCTAAACTTCTCTTTAGAGAAGCCCGATACGAAAGTATCGGGCTTTTTGCTAAAGCCTTAATAATTTAAATTATTTAAGTAAACTAAGTAACTTAACTTATTAAAGTTTTTGTTTAGCGACAATAGCGACATAGTCCCACCTGATCCCATTCCGAACTCAGAAGTGAAATGTGTTAGCGCCGATGGTAGTGTGGGAGTTCCCATGTGAGAGTAGGACATTGCTAAACTCCTATTAAAGAACCCGATACGAAAGTATCGGGTTTTTTGCTATCTGGCTTTCGAAAATATTTTTTTTCGTTTAGAGTCTTTATTTGAACCTTATGCAGGAAAGATTAAATGTCTTGGCAATCATCTTTATCATGGAAGAATGCAAAAGCTAGAGCCGAAATAACTCAAAAGATTAGGCAGTTTTTTTTAGAAAAAAATGTAATCGAAGTAGAAACTCCGCTTCTTTCTAATGGCACTATTACTGATATATATCTAGATGCATTTACTAGCCGTTATGATTTTTTATCTGATACATCACCTTTAAATTCTTCAGTCATGTATTTACAAACGTCTCCAGAATTTGCGATGAAACGGTTATTAGCCTCTGGCTTTGGTTCTATATTTCAAATTTGTAAAGCGTTTCGTCACGAAGAATACGGTAGGCATCACAATCCTGAGTTTACTATGCTTGAATGGTATCGTCTTGGCTTTGACCATTTTCAATTGATGGACGAGGTTTCTCAGCTTCTCGTTGCTATTCTAAGTTGCCAGCAGCCTAGTCAGGTTAGTTATCAGAGTGTTTTTCTTGAACATGTTGCTGTTGATCCACTTGAAACGTCGAGAGGTGAACTTATTTCTGTCATTCAGCAATATAACAAGTTAGAACAATGGATTGTTGATGAACCTGATAATGATATCTTATTGCAATTTATTTTTAGTGAAATAATAGAAGAAAAGATAGGGATTACTGCTCCTTGTTTTGTTTACAACTTTCCTAGTACTCAAGCTTCCCTTGCTAAAATCTCACCCATAGACAATCGTGTTGCAGAAAGGTTTGAATGTTATTTTCAGGGGTTAGAGTTAGTTAATGGTTTTCATGAATTAACTGACGAAAGCCAGCAATTATCACGATTTAACAATGACAATGATGTTAGATTAACCAAAGGGTTAGTTAATAAACCGATCGATAATAACTTTATTAAAGCACTAACTCACGGTCTGCCAGAGTGTGCTGGTGTCGCTGTTGGGGTTGACAGGTTGGTGATGTTGGCATTAAAAGTCGAACATATTAGTGATGTTATATCCTTCAGTGTTGATAATGCTTAATAATAATTTAGTGTGATAATATATCAATTGTGATAATATCTCATTTAATTACTAAATTGTTTTAAACGTTATACTAAGCTAGGAAAAGGTTCAGATAAATGCTCGATAGAATAGGAATTACAGCAACATCATTATGTGCATTACACTGCATATTATTGCCTGTATTGTTACCTGCATTACCTTTACTAGGTTTAAGTTTCTTAGCTGATCACTCGTGGGAACATGTATTTTTAATCTTTACGGCGATTTTGGGGTCAGTAGCTTTATTTTCTGGATTTAAACGTTATCACCGCAAGCTCTATCCATTCTACTTGCTTTTTTTAGGTGTAGGTATTTACTGGATAAAACATGACTTTTCTGAAGACTTAGAGGTTTATTTTATTGTTATTGGTGCTTCTTTAATTGTTGCTGCACATTTTATTAATTTAAAATTATGCAATAGTTGTAAAGAATGTGCAGAAGATGGTTGTCAATCAAGCTAATTAACAACCCTGGCTCAATCGGCTAATGTTTAGGCTAACTTATATCTAAATCCTTTAATTTTCGAGTTAGAGTATTTCTTCCCCATCCTAATTTTTTTGCCGCCTCCTGTTTATGACCTTGAGTAAAAATTAGTGCTCTTTCTAACAATATTTTTTCAAACTCAGGTAGTGCTTCATCTAAAATTGCGTATTGGCCAGATAAAAGTTGTTCATCCATCCAATAAGCTAGAGATTCTTGCCATGATTGACCAATTCTAACTTCTTGGGTACGTTGCGTTAATTCTGAAGGCATGTCCTCAACAAGTATCTCCTTACCACTTGCCATTACAGTTAAAAAACGGCAGATGTTTTCTAGTTGTCTAACATTTCCTGGCCAGTTAGATTGTTTTAGGTATTTTACAGCATCTTTATGCAAGAGTTTTTGTTCAACCGTTAACTCTTGGGCAGCTAGCTTCAGAAAATGATTAGCAAGTTGCTCGATATCTTCCTTTCTTTCTCTCAAGCTAGGTAAATGAATTCTAATGACATTCAGTCGATGAAACAAATCTTCCCTAAATTCGTTTTTATTGACCCTATCTTCTAGGTTTTGATGAGTGGCGGCAATAATTCTAACATCTACTTTGATGGGGGAATGTCCGCCTACACGATAAAATTGTCCTTCAGCAAGAACGCGCAATAATCTAGTCTGAATATCCAGTGGCATATCCCCAATCTCATCAAGAAAAAGTGTTCCGTTGTGAGCTTGTTCAAATCTGCCGTGTCTAACAGCATTAGCTCCGGTAAAGGCTCCTTTTTCATGACCAAAAAGCTCTGACTCTATAAGATCTTTAGGGATCGCAGCCATATTTAATGGTATAAAGGGTTGTTTCGATCGTGGGCTATGCATATGTAGGGCATGAGCAACTAACTCTTTACCTGTTCCAGACTCACCATTTATTAATACACTAATACTTGATCGTGATAATCGGCCAATTGCACGAAAAACTTCTTGCATCGCCGGTGCTTCGCCAATGATACCAACAGGTGCAGGTGAGCTGTCTTGTATTTTACTCTTTTCTTTAGTCTCTTTCGCGTGGGCAAGGGCTCTTTTAGTAAGAGACACTGCTTCATCTACGTCAAAGGGCTTAGGTAAATATTCGAAAGCACCACCTTGGTACGCATTTACTGCGCTGTCTAGATCGGAATGAGCGGTAATAATTATTACCGGAATATCAGGATACTGTTCACTGATAGAGCTTAGTAGAGACATTCCATCTATATTCGGCATTCGGATGTCTGAAATAATAACTTCAGGTTGATCGTGCAAAAGTGCAGTAAGTAAGTTATCTGCATTTTCGAATGATGCAGAACTTATGGTTGCACCGGAGAGCGCTTTTTCTAGTACCCACCTAATAGAACTGTCGTCATCTACAATCCATACTTGTTCGGTGATCATAATAAACTCTCTTTGTGATTTTTCTGGTTAAGGGGCAATAAAATAATAAACTCTGTATGACCCGGACGGCTGTTACATGAGAGCTTTCCTTGGTGCTGATGAACAAGGGTTTGTGAAATTGATAAGCCTAAACCCGTACCATTCTGTCTTCCAGAAACCATGGGGTAAAATAATGTATCTTGAATATGCAGAGGGATTCCTGGGCCATTGTCTATTATGCTGATCTGTACACATAACTTAGTGCGTTTGCCATTAATTGTTTGGTTACTCGCGATTCGAGTTTTTATTGTAATGTTACCCCTGTGGTCTAATACTTGACATGCATTACTAACGATATTTAATATTGCCTGCTGCAATTTGTCTTCATCGAAAGTAATGTCAGGAATAGAGGGATCATAATCGCGGCTAAGAGCAATGCCATTGCTTTCGTCATAAGATATTAGCTGATGAACTTTTTCTAATACTACATGGATATTTTGCTCAGTCATTCTAGGGAGTTGGTTTGGACCTAGAAGTCGGTCAACTAAATTGCTCAGTCTATCCGCTTGTTCGATAATCATTGCAGTATATTCTTGTTGATCTTGATTGAGTTCTTTATTTAAAAGTTGTGCTGCACCACGTAAACCACCAAGCGGATTTTTAATTTCATGTGCCAGACCTTTAATAAGATCTCTAGCGGATTCCCACTGCTGTTGTTGAAAAACTTCCAAACTAATTTGTTTTTGCTGATCGATCTGCTTGAACTCTAACATAAGATGATTTTGATCGTTAAACTCTACCGAAGAAGCGGTTACTTCAATAGTAATTCTGCCACCATCTATAAATTCTAGAATGACATCACTGTTGGTGAACTCTTGGCCACTAGCTAATAATTCAAATAGGCAGTTCTCATTAAGAGCTGTAGAAAGGAATACATCAGTAAAAATTAATCCATACAGTTTGTTCAAACTTTTCACTAAAAGTGCTTCAGCGGCGGGGTTTAAATATTGAATTGCTAACTGATTATCAAGAACAACAACAGCGGTGACCATTTGATTGGCTAACTGTTGCTGATAACTTATTTTTAATTCTTGTATTGTCTGACGATTGTGCAAGCTAAAACCTTGTTGCACCAAAGTGGTGCTCTAATTTATTCAGTTTAATGAATAATGGCTTTATATGCACCTAAAAGGTTAATTTACCGAGGCACGATGCATATAAAAGGTTGTTAGCTTAGAGGATGCAATAACCTTGCCTTCCTTATCGATAAGATCCATTTTGAGTTGATGTTCGCCTCTATCAATGTTTTTAAGAGAGAATAATGTATGAGTTTGAGGCTTTTTATGTGCTTTACCGTCAACATAAAGTTGAATTCTAAATCCGCGCTGAAATACTGGCTTGATACCGCCACTAATGAATATTGAACCGGTGTTATCCCTGATTGTTGCGTTGTTTATTGGTTGGGTTATAACCACTTCATAGCTATCATCTAACTCTTTAGGCTTGATATCTAAAACTGAAGTTTCAACATTCATTGAGGGTACTACGTTTTCATTTGGCTTTAACTTTACTTCCTCTGCACCAGCACGGGGACTATCAGAGAAAACTAAAACCCCTTTTTCATTACGCCAAACGTAAATTTTAGTCGAAGTAGCCAGCACTGGGGTAGCGAGCGAAATAACTAAAGAGAGCGCGATGAAATATTTGAGCATGAGTTGTTTGTTTGTCTCCGTACAATTGGTTAACACTTAATCTATCCAAATTATTGATTATAAGCTACAAAAAAGCTCACCTAAGTGAGCTTTTTTTAATAATAATAATGCATATTATCATTATTTAATATCTTATTAACAATTAAACGCTGTAATACATATCAAATTCAACAGGATGGGTTGTAGAGTTAAGTAACTCAACTTCATCACGCTTAAGTCCTATGTATGCATTGATCATATCGATATCCATAACACCACCTGCGGTTAAGAAGTCGTTATCTGCTTCTAGTGCGTCTAATGCTTCTTCAAAAGATGAAGCAACTTGTGGAATTGCTGCTGCTTCTTCAGCTGGAAGGTCATATAAATCTTTGTCCATCGCATCGCCAGGGTGGATTTTGTTTTTGATACCATCAAGGCCAGCCATTAACATAGCAGTGAAACCTAAGTAAGGGTTCATTGTTGGATCAGGGAAGCGTACTTCAATACGCATTGCTTTAGGGCTTGGTACAATTGGAATACGAATTGATGCAGAGCGATTACGAGCTGAGTACGCAAGCATTACCGGCGCTTCAAAACCAGGTACAAGACGTTTGTATGAGTTAGTTGAAGCATTGGTGAAAGCGTTTAATGCTTTAGCATGTTTGATGATGCCACCAACATAATAAAGCGCCATTTCAGATAATCCGCCGTACTTGTCGCCAGAGAATAAGTTAACACCGTCTTTAGCTAGAGATTGATGTACATGCATACCAGTACCGTTATCACCAACTAAAGGCTTAGGCATAAATGTTGCTGTTTTACCGTAAGCATGTGCTACGTTATGAACAACATATTTGTATATTTGTACTTCATCGGCTTTTTTTACCATCGTATTAAAGCGACAAGCAATTTCGTTTTGACCTGCAGTGGCTACTTCATGGTGATGTGCTTCAACAACTAACCCCATCTCTTCCATTACTAGACACATAGCTGAACGTAAGTCTTGCGAAGAATCTACAGGGGCTGTTGGGAAATAACCACCTTTAACACCAGGACGATGTCCCATGTTACCTTCTTCGTATTCAGTTCCTGAATTCCAGCTAGCTTCTTTGTCATCAATTTTGTAGAAAGACCCGCTCATATCTGTATGAAAACGAACATCGTCAAAAACGAAAAACTCTGGCTCTGGACCAATAAGCACAGTATCAGCTATACCTGTGCTTTTCATGTATTCTTCAGCACGGTTAGCAACAGAGCGTGGGTCACGGCTATAACCTTGCATAGTAGCAGGTTCGACAATGTCACAACGCAAGTTCAAAGTAACAGCTTCGGTAAATGGGTCTAAAACTGCTGTTGATGGATCTGGCATCATAACCATGTCTGATTCGTTAATGCCTTTCCAACCTTCAATTGAAGAGCCATCAAACATTTTACCATCTTCAAAGAAATCTTCATTTACTTGATGGTGAGGAATCGAAACGTGCTGTTCTTTACCTTTAGAGTCTGTAAAGCGAAGATCAACGAATTTTACATCATTGTCCTTGATTAAATCTAAAACTGCTTGTGACATGTGTGTCTCCAAAATTGGGAAGTTAAATAAGCGTGAAATAATTGTTTTTTATAAAGCTAATATCGTGCCAAGGATAAAGTTGTTGATATACAAGAGCTTTTTGTTTTTTTAAAGTTTTTTGTGCACTAAGTTGGTGCGTCTAGTGGTTTGTTTTGGTGCATCTAGATTTTGTTGCACTAAAAGCAAGCTATAGCTTAGTTGTTCCGCAAAATTTTTTCACCTAAGTTGATTAAAAACTAATTGTTATCTTTATTAAATTAACTCCTGTATAATACGCGCCCAATTATAGTCCTATTAAATTATCGCAGTATTCTAGATATATTCTATTTATATCTTTGATAATACTTTTATTAAAAGTGAGTAACGCCAGTGTTAGATAAATTACGTAATGTAGCCATCATCGCCCATGTCGATCATGGTAAAACCACCTTAGTTGATAAGTTACTTGAGCAATCAGGTACTTTAGATTCACGTGCAGGTCACGATGAACGTGTAATGGATTCAAACGATATTGAAAAAGAACGTGGTATTACTATTTTAGCTAAGAATACTGCAGTTAACTGGAATGAATACCGTGTAAACATTGTAGATACTCCTGGCCATGCCGATTTTGGTGGTGAAGTTGAGCGTGTTATGTCAATGGTAGACAGCGTCTTGTTAATTGTTGATGCGCAAGAAGGCCCTATGCCACAAACGCGCTTTGTTACGCAAAAGGCCTTTGCTCAAGGTCTGAAACCAATTGTAGTTATTAACAAAGTTGATAAGCCTGGTTCTCGTCCAGATTGGGTTATGGATCAAGTTTTTGAATTATTTGATAACTTAGGTGCTACTGACGAACAACTAGACTTTAAAGTGGTTTACGCATCAGCGATTAATGGTTGGGCATCACTTGAAGAAGGTGAAACTGGCACGAATATGACGCCATTATTTGATACTATTATCAATGAAGTACCTTCGCCAACAGCCGATCCTGAAGGCGCATTTCAAATGCAAATATCACAACTAGATTACAGTTCATATTTGGGCGTAATTGGTGTGGGTCGTATTATGCGTGGTAGTGTTAAACCTAATCAACAAGTAACTATTCAGCTTGCTAATGGCGGTGTACATAACGCTAAAGTAGGTAAAGTATTTGGTTACTTAGGCTTAGAACGTCACGATATTCCAGAAGGGTTTGCTGGTGACATCATTGCGATTACTGGTTTAGGTGAATTAAAAATATCTGATACGATTTGTTGTCCAACTGAAGTTGAAGGCCTACCGGCATTGTCAATTGACGAACCTACTATCAATATGACTTTCCAAGTAAATACTTCACCATTTTGTGGTCAAGAAGGTAAGTACGTTACTTCACGTAATATCAAAGACAGATTAGATAAAGAACTAGTACATAACGTTGCTTTACGTGTAGAGCAATTAGATGATCCAGATAAATTTAAAGTATCGGGTCGTGGTGAGCTTCACTTAGGTATTTTAATTGAGAATATGCGCCGTGAAGGTTTTGAGCTTGCGGTATCTCGCCCAGAAGTTATTGAGCGTATGGTTGATGGTGTATTACACGAACCTTATGAAACAGTAACTATTGATGTTGAAGAACAGCATCAAGGCCCTATCATGGAAAAAATGGGTGTTCGTAAAGCTGAATTAACAGATATGGCACCAGACGGTACAGGTCGTATCAGAATGGACTTCATTATGCCAAGCCGCGGTTTAATTGGTTTCCAAACTGAATTTATGACATTAACGTCTGGCTCTGGCTTGATCTATCATACATTCTTTGAGTACGGACCACACAAAGGTGGTGACATCGGCCAACGTAAAAATGGTGTAATGATCGGTAATGCAACAGGTAAAGCGTTAACCAATGCGATATTTAACTTACAGGCTCGTGGCCGTATGTTAATCGGACATGGTGTTGATATTTATGAAGGTCAAGTTATTGGTATTCATAGCCGTGATAATGACTTAACTGTAAATGCCCTTAAAGGTAAGCAGCTAACGAATGTTCGTTCTTCTGGTACAGATGAAGCACAAACATTAACGCCGCCTATTCTTATGTCATTAGAACAAGCACTAGAGTTTATTGATAATGATGAACTTGTTGAAGTAACACCTGATAATATTCGTATACGTAAAAAGCTTTTAAAAGAAAATGAACGTAAGCGCGAAAGCCGTCCAGCTAAATAAGCTAGTAGCTTAAGTAAATAAAAAAGCCGCTTGTTGAGTTTTCAGCAAGCGGCTTTTCTTTTTGTAAAAGTAATAAAAGATTAAAAGTGCTACGGTTATCCGCCACTAATGATATGTTTCTTGATAATTTTGCTATGAGAAAGTGCTTCATTTTCAGGTAAAGGCTCACAGCCCGCTAAAAAGTAAATCACCTTTTGTCCACGTTCAGCCAGTTCAATAGCATGTTGGTAATTAATTAATATCGATGAGGAAATGCTCTGGGGGTATTTGTCTGCGTCGCGCCTTACATATTCAATTAGATCAAAGTTAACTTCATCATCATAAAAAACCGCATCGGCAAACTGTAGTTCTCGATGAGCTTTCAAGGTTAAATTGTCAGGATTACCGTCTTGGCTATGAATAAAAACAATTTCACCTACTGGTGCAGAAATTTCTTCTTTTAAGCTGGCAATAAGTTGTTGTTCAGCTGATGTGGTATCTCCTGTTAAGATTTTCTGTCCGATAGCCCCTCGTAGTGTATTTTCCCAAAATGTTCGTCTATTTCTTATACCTTTGATTCTTGCTTTTACATGGTCGCGAAATTTAAATGAGAAATCGGCGAGTAAACCATAGTTATCAGGTAGTACCTTTTCAATTTGCTCCCGGAGCATTCTGATCAATATTGGTGCGCTACCAGAACTTGACAGCGCGATAATCATCGGGGAACGGTCGATAATCGCAGGTGTGATATAGCTACAAAGTTCGGGCTGGTCAACAACATTAATAAGCAGCTTTAATTTAGACGCTTCTAGATAAACGGCTTCATTCACTTTACTTTGATCCGTAGCTGCAATAACTAAGCTTTTATCAGTTAATAAGCCTGATTTGTATTGGTGAGCTAGCCAAGTAAGCTGGTGTTTCTTTATCAAGGCGTCAACACTAGGACTGAGTTCTGCTGACATGATCGTTATTTTGTCAGTTGATTTTAATAGTAACTCAATTTTTCGAGCGGCAACATCGCCACCGCCAATAACCATGGCATTGATATTTTTAGCATTGAGGAAAATAGGAAAGTAGTTCATTGTTTTTGTAATGTTATCAGTAAATGAGTTATGCACTAAACCATCCTACTATGAAGACCCACAAGAGTATAGTTTCAGCAAACTAGATGTTGATCTGCCGCAATAAGGCTATATTTTGTCTATTCAAGAATGATAAACTAACACCATTATTTATATCGATTGAAAGACCAAGAGAGATTTACCATGCCTTGGATACAACTTAGATTAAGTGCGGACGAAGAAACAGCTGAAAAATATAGTGACTGGCTCTCTGCTTGTGGTGCACAGGCGGTGACATTTATTGATGCTCAAGATACACCTATATATGAACCATTACCGGGTGATGAAGTGATCTATTGGTCTAATACTGTAGTAATGGGCTTATATGATGCCAGTCATGATATGGATGAAGTGCTTAGTTACCTTAAAAGTATTCACCCTGATAAAGAATCAATGCAATATAAGTTAGAGCAACTTGAAGACAAAGACTGGGAAAGAGAGTGGATGGATAATTTTCATCCGATGAAGTTTGGCCAGCGTTTATGGATATGCCCAAGCTGGCGAGAAGTTCCTGACCCTGAAGCTGTAAATGTTATGTTAGACCCAGGGTTAGCATTTGGTACCGGCACACACCCAACTACTGCACTTTGTTTAACTTGGCTTGATGGCTTAGATTTAGTCGGTAAAACGGTGGTCGATTTTGGCTGTGGTTCAGGAATTTTATCTCTTGCAGCGCTTAAGTTAGGGGCAAAAAAAGTTATTGGTATAGATATCGATCCTCAGGCATTACAAGCCAGTTTAGCTAATGCCAAAAGAAATCACGTTGAAGACCGCCTTGAACTGTATTTACCTAAAGAACAACCAAGCCTAACTGCTGATGTTGTAGTTGCTAATATTCTTGCTGGACCGCTGCGAGAGCTTGCACCAACCATTATGGAATTTGTTGGTGATAAGGGATATTTAGCGTTATCTGGAATACTTGAAAATCAGGCTCAAGAGCTACAAACCATTTATGGTCAATGGTGTAATATGGAAGATTTTACTGTTCAAGATGAATGGGTTCGTCTAAACGGTAATCGAAAGTAAAAAAACTAGGAAATCCTTCTAGAAAAAGTGTGCGAAATTTGTGAATAATTGTACGAAATTCGCACACATCAATGATTTAGAAAAAGTCAATATTAAAAACACGAAAAAAATCAAATTTTGTTCAATTTATATGCTTTGCAATTGCAATAAAAACGCGTACACTGAGCGCCCTTTTGACCAAGAGCTCAAAAAAACAGCACTGTGAATATAGGTCCATACCAACTAGCCAATAATGTAATTTTAGCGCCAATGGCGGGAATTACTGATCAACCTTTTAGACAATTATGTTGTCGAATGGGGGCGGGAATGGCGGTATCAGAAATGCTTTCAGCTAACCCTAAAGTATGGCATACCGAAAAATCTAAACTCAGGATGTTGCACGGCGAAGAAGCAGGAATAAGAGCGGTACAAATTGCCGGTTCTGATCCTGATGAAATGGCACATGCTGCTCAGGTTAATGCAAACAATGGCGCTCAAATTATTGATATCAATATGGGGTGTCCTGCAAAGAAGGTAAATAAAAAATTAGCGGGCTCTGCTTTGCTTAAAGCACCAGCACAGGTTGAACAAATTGTTAAAGCTGTGGTGGAAGCGGTAAGTATTCCAGTAACGTTAAAAATTCGCACCGGTTGGTGTGAAAATTCGCGAAATGGTATTGAAATCGCCAAAATTGCTGAAGCTAATGGTATTCAATCTTTAGCTGTACATGGTCGAACTCGTTGCGACTTTTATAAAGGTGCAGCTGAATACGATACCATTAAAGCAATTAAACAAGCAGTTTCAATTCCAGTTGTTGCGAATGGCGATATAACTTCAGTAGAAAAAGCTGAGCAAGTATTAAGCTATACCGGCGCTGATGCGATAATGATTGGTCGAGCTGCCCAAGGTCGTCCTTGGATTTTTCGGGAAATAAATTATTTCTTGAAAACAGGCACACATTTATCAGCTCCAACCATAGATGAAGTGGCTTCAATTTTAATTGGTCACGTAAAGGAATTACACACCTTTTATGGTGAATTTATGGGCGTGAGAATCGCCCGAAAACATGTTTCTTGGTATATGCAACAGCATGATCAAGAAAAAACGTTTCGATCTGTTTTTAATGGTTTGTTATCTGCTCACGAGCAGCTTGAATCATTAAATTTGTATTTTGAAAACTGATTTTATTTAATTTTAAGAAAGAGTCTAACTTTTATGTTTGAACAAAATATTTCCTCTCCATTTGTTACCGGTGACCTACAAGCACAAACTAAAGCATCACCATTGCGCACTCAAGCCAAAATTGCGATCAGCAACTACTTATCACAATTAAATGGCAATGATGTTGATGACATGTACGACCTTGTACTTTCTGAAATAGAATCTCCGATGCTTGAAGAAGTAATGAAGTATACTCGCGGTAACCAAACCCGCGCAGCTAATTTACTTGGCATTAACCGCGGTACTTTACGTAAAAAATTGAAAAAGTACGGCATGAACTAAGAGCAGGCAACAATAGCTTGCTTTTGAAAGCACCTTCGGGTGCTTTTTGGCATTTTAAAGGATCGATACCAAAACAAATAAATAAGTATTCATTCTTAATGGACTAAATATTCCAATAACATCGTTGCTTTTAATCTTAATAGCCAGCTATTACTCAATTAAGCGCCTTGGTCTTGAAAATTTATCCTCATTAATAATTGATCACTAACTTACTTGTCTTGGTATAAAATGTAGTGGATGAAAAAAGCTTTCATTCCAACTTTATTCTCAGTAAGAGAGTAGATACCGCCATGGATATATGTCATAGGCCAGACACAACTTATTATTTAAGGTTACAAGATAGCAATGGATACTCCACGCCCAATCAAACGCGCACTACTTAGTGTTTCTGATAAAACTGGTATTGTAGATTTTGCCCGTAGTTTAGCTCAAAAAGGTGTTGATATTTTATCAACTGGCGGAACAGCCAAATTATTAGCCGATAACGGCATTAAAGTTACTGAAGTTTCACAATACACTGGACACCCTGAAATTATGGATGGCCGAGTAAAAACTCTCCATCCTAAAGTTCATGGCGGCATTTTAGCGCGTCGTGGTATGGATGAAGCGGTAATGGCTGAAAATGATATCAGTGCGATTGATATTGTTGTTGTTAACTTGTACCCATTTGCTAACGCAGTAGCTGATGAAAACTGTTCATTAGCAAATGCTATCGAAAACATCGATATTGGCGGACCAACTATGGTTCGTGCTGCAGCAAAAAATCATAAAGATGTAACTATTGTTGTTAATGCTCATGACTATCCTCGAGTATTAGCAGAAATGGATAGTAATAACGATTCATTAACTTACCAAACACGTTTTGATTTGGCTATTGCCGCATACGAACACACAGCATCATATGACGGTATGATAGCTAATTATTTCGGTAAAATGTTACCTGCTCATAACGCTGAGAAAGACACCGAAGCAAGCAAGTTTCCACGTACCTTTAACAGCCAGTTTATTAAAACTGAAGATTTACGCTATGGTGAAAATTCTCACCAGAAAGCTGCTTTTTATGTAGAAGCACATCCTGAAGAAGCCTCAGTTTCAACCGCAACACAATTGCAAGGTAAAGCTCTATCGTATAACAACATTGCAGATACCGATGCAGCTTTAGAGTGTGTTAAAGAGTTTGATGAGCCAGCCTGTGTCATTGTTAAACATGCTAACCCGTGTGGTGTATCAATTGGTGATAACATTTTAGCTGCTTATGAGGGCGCTTATAAAACAGATCCTACTTCTGCGTTTGGCGGTATCATCGCGTTTAACCGTGAATTAGATGCCGATACAGCAGAAGCGATAGTTTCACGTCAATTTGTTGAAGTTATCATTGCTCCAAGCATTTCAGCCGCTGCCGCTCAAATTGTTTCAGCTAAACCTAACCTTCGTTTATTAGAATGTGGTCAGTGGAATACGCAAACTACAGGTTTGGATTTTAAACGTGTTAATGGCGGTTTATTGGTTCAAGACAGAGATCAAGGTAGTGTAACAAGTGATGATTTAAAAGTTGTTACTAAGCGTCAACCTACAGCTGATGAACTACGCGATTTACAGTTCTGCTGGAAAGTAGCCAAATATGTAAAATCAAATGCTATTGTCTATGTTAAAAATAGCATGACCATAGGTGTTGGTGCAGGACAAATGAGTCGTGTTTATTCTGCGAAAGTTGCGGGTATTAAAGCCGCTGATGAGAACCTAGAAGTTAAAGGCTCAGTAATGGCCTCTGATGCATTCTTCCCATTCCGCGATGGCTTAGATGCAGCAGCTGAAGCAGGAATTACTGCGGTAATACAACCTGGCGGTTCAATGCGTGATGACGAAGTTATTGCTGCTGCGGATGAACATGGAATAGCCATGGTATTTACGGGTATGCGTCACTTCCGTCATTAATCGTTAATATTCTAGAGGGCAATTAAGAGTTACCCTTAATGATTAATATTCAGATAAGGTGTCATTATCTCGCGATGATTACACTTTATCTGAAATTTTTTTCTGTTATAACTAGTCTAGTTACTTTTAGCTAATAAATTAACTTAGGTAAGCGAGTCCAGTTAAATGAATTTAACTAAATAAACTCAGTTGAGAATGTTCAGTTGAATAACTCATTCAAATAAAATTAATGGAAAATAATTTATGTTACTAACAGAAAAAACTACAAAAAAAAATCATTTAATCTCAATACTTAGTGCTTCTATTTTAAGTGTCAGCCTATTATCTGCTAGTATGGCAAGTGCTCATCAACCTACCCAACTCGAACGAGCTATCTCAAGTGATGTTCGTAGCGACAAAAATAAAGCACGTGATAGTTTTCGTCACCCCGAAGCTACATTAGAGTTTTTTGGATTTAAATCAACGATGACTGTTGTTGAAATTACTCCTGGCGGTGGCTGGTATACTGAAATTTTAGCACCCGCTTTAAAAGGCACAGGAAAACTTTACGGCGCTCATTACCCTGATACTGGTGAAGACAATTATTACAGTAACTCTCGTAAGCGTTTAGAAAAAACTCTCGCAGGTAGTGCCATCTTCAGTGAAGTTGAATTAACTGATTTTATTCCGAAAAAAGAAAGTGCTCTTGCACCAAAAAGCAGTGCTGATTTAGTGCTTACCTTCCGTAATTTGCACAATTGGGGGGAAGAAGGTATTGCTCAAGTCTTTAAAGATGCTTATACCGCATTAAAAGATGGCGGTGTATTAGGCGTAGTTGAACATCGTATGCCTGCAACTCAAGATTGGGAGGCGAATAAACAAAGTGGCTATGTACCAACAGCTATGGTAGTTAAACTAGCGAAAGAAGCTGGCTTTGTTCTAGGGGAAAGTAGCGAAATAAATGCAAATGCTAAAGATAATGCTAATCACCCTAAAGGCGTTTGGACATTACCACCAAGATTGAGATTAGGCGAAAAAGATAAAGAAAAATACCTCGCGATTGGCGAAAGTGATCGCATGACATTAAAATTTATAAAACCAGCACACAAATAAGTCGTGCTGTTTTTAATATTGTAGGAAAGTAAAATGAAAGTATTGGTTATTGGTGGTGGTGGTCGTGAACATGCCCTAGCGTGGAAAGCTGCACAATCGGCAAATGTCTCTAAAGTTTTTGTTGCGCCGGGTAATGCTGGCACGGCAACAGAGGCAAAATTAGAAAATGTAGCTATTAGTGCTACCGATATCCCTACATTATTGGCTTTTGTTAAAGAAAACCAAGTGGAATTAACTATTGTAGGTCCTGAAGCCCCTTTAGTTGATGGTGTCGTTGATACTTTTCAAGCTGAAGGTTTAGCGATCTTTGGCCCTACGAAAGGCGCAGCACAGCTAGAAGGTTCGAAAGCATTTTCAAAAGACTTTTTTGCTCGCCATAATATTCCTACTGCCGCATATCAAAATTTTACTGATATTAGCGAAGCTAAAGAATATGTTCGTCAACAAGGTACACCTATTGTTATTAAAGCTGACGGTTTAGCCGCAGGAAAAGGCGTCATTATTGCTGAAGATGAGCAACAAGCCTTTATTGCTATCGACGACATGCTTGAAGGTAACAAATTTGGCGACGCTGGTTCTCGAGTTGTTATTGAAGAATTTCTTACCGGTGAAGAAGCTAGCTTTATTGTAATGATCGATGGCGAAAATATCTTACCATTTGCTTCATCACAAGATCACAAAGCCCGTGACAATGGTGATAAAGGTCCAAATACCGGTGGTATGGGAGCATACTCTCCTGCACCTGTTGTTACTCAAGAAGTGAATGATTGGGCAATTGCCAATGTTATTCGTCCAACAGTTGATGGCATGAAAGCAGAAGGAAATACATATACAGGTTTCCTTTATGCTGGTCTGATGATCGCTGAAGATGGTACCGCTAAAGTTTTAGAATATAACTGCCGCTTTGGTGATCCTGAAACACAACCTATCATGATGCGCTTACAATCGGATCTAGTTGAGCTTTGTTTAATGGCATGCAGTGGTAATTTAGATAAAGCAACCATCGAGTTTGATCGACGTGCTGCTGTGGGCGTGGTATTAGCTGCTGGCGGATACCCAAATGAATATGCTAAAGGTTTAGCGATTTCGGGTTTAGAGATTAATACTCGAGGTGATGCTAAAACTTTTCATGCAGGTACGAGTTCAAATGGAGATGACGTTGTTACTGCTGGTGGTCGTGTTTTATGCGCTACAGCTCTGGGTAATACAGTGACAGAAGCTCAACAATTGGCTTACCAACTTGTTGAAGAAATTAGCTGGCAAGGTATGTTTTATCGCACTGATATCGCATACCGTGCCATTGCCCGGGAAAAAAGTTAAGATTAAATTAATTTGATCAATCAGTTTAATTGCTAGTATTAAAGCCTCTAATATTTACTCTTGGTAATTTAGGGGCTTTTTTGATTATCATTCTATGTAAGACATGTCTTAAAATTCCAGTGTTTTTAACTTCTCTTTAATTACTTTTAACTGTAACAGCTTTGTAACTGATTGATTTGTTTGGCGTGTTTTTAATTCGAGTATACAAGTCTATTTTTAGTAATGTTTTGTTACTTAGATTAGCCTTACTGCGACTGGTGCAATCAATAATTGCTGCTAAGCTTTGTTCATTAACTTTATTTCATTTTTAAGGAGCTAAAATGAAAAGAATTAAAATGGAACGCCTTAATGCGTTGTTTGAAAAAATGGTTGCTAACAATGCTAATAGCGATGAACGCTGTGAGCTAAGAGTGTTATATCAAGAGTATATTGATGACGGTCGTAGTAGTGCATATCAGGCTCAGCCTACAGAACCCTCTATGCAAGTCGCTAATTGGTAAAGTGACGATGTTTTCGTCATTGTTTAGATAAACTGAAAAATAATAATAAAAATTCAAAGGTCTGATTTTTATGTCGCCTGAACAACTTAAAAAATTACAAAACCTGCGTGCTGTTTTTGAAAATGGCTACGCTACGACTTCTGACATCAAAGAATTGTCTGAGTTGTTGACACTGATTAATTATCGTGAAAATGATGATGATTATGAAAAAACGCAATTAACGCTCCAATCATCAATCCAGTTTTAAGAACTGACTCTTGTCGTGATTTAAAGCTTAATAGTTGTAAGTTTTAAATTTAGCGGCATCAATTATTGACCATAAATGAAATATTGCAGCTATTACTGCCGGAAAAATTAACCACCATAATGCATACCCACCAACTGTAATGATGGCAAATATTAATGCCGCTAATAAGCGACCTTGAACTAATTGTCCTAATCCAGGAAAAAAAATATTACAGATTGCTGCAATTACATTACCGCCAGAGCCTTGATTTGCCATTTCTTTTCCTTCTTTAATACAATATATAACCAAACTGGTATAAGCTAATATAACTATCATAAACTATTTTAATTACTTAGAAAGGCAAAAATTGTTAGAAAATATGAACCTTAAAATTGATAAATTAAAAATACCTGGATGGCCAATCATTATTGCTTTTTTGCAGTATTTGATTCGACGAATTAACCGAGAACAAATTCATGTTGTCGCAGGGTTTCTTGCTTACGTTTCTTTAATGTCTCTAGTACCTTTAGTGGTAGTGATGTTCTCGGTAATGACCGCATTTCCTATTTTTTCAGATGTTCGGCAAGTTATTGAATCTTTTGTGTATAGCAACTTTCTACCAACAGCAGGTGATATTGTTCAGCAGTATATTACAGGTTTTGTAGATAACGCTTCAAAAATGTCAGCTGTAGCTATTTCTTTTCTTTTTATGTTGGCGTTGTTATTGATCTCTGCAATAGATAAAAGCTTAAATAAAATTTGGCGAGTAAAAGAAAAACGTCGTTTAGTAACCGCATTTTCAATGTACTGGATGGTATTAACCTTGGGGCCGGTGCTAGTAGGTAGTGGTATTGCAGTTAGTTCTTATTTGGTATCACTGGTTTCTTTTGGTGATTATGATGTATTAGGGACGGTTAATATATTTGTTCGCCTTTTACCTATGCTTACCTCTGTTGCCGCTTTTGTTTTGTTATATACCTTAGTACCTAACAAGGCAGTTCCGATAAAGTTTGCATTACTTGGTGCGATATTAGCAGCATTTTTATTCGAATTTGCTAAAAAAGCTTTTGTTATTTATGTGACTGAATTACCTTCTTATCAGCTTATTTATGGTGCACTAGCAATTATTCCAATTCTATTCCTTTGGGTTTATTTATCATGGTTGATTGTGCTTTTTGGTGCTGTTTTTACTATTAGTTTGCAAGAGTTTGTCGAAAAGATAGTGAACAAAGTACAAGAATAAATATGAGCAATTAATGCTAATTCAGAGATTTACGTATAAGCTTATTTGATGGATTAGCTTGATTGGTTAAAGATATGTCTCGAACCCTGTTCCCCAAAATATCCACTTATCAAAAAGAATGGCTGGAAGTTGATGATGGTCATCAACTTTATATTGAACAATCGGGTAATCCTAATGGTATTCCTGTCTTGTATTTTCATGGTGGTCCAGGAGGGGGATGCAGCAAAAATCATCGTAGATATTTTGACCCCAGTAAATATAGAATAATCCTCTTTGATCAAAGAGGTTGTGGGCGTTCACAGCCATCTCCAAGTATTGAAAATAATAATATTGAACAATTAATTTCTGATATTGAAGCAATTCGCCAATATTTAGATGTTAGCCAATGGTTGATTACAGGCGGCTCTTGGGGCACTACGTTAGCTTTAGCGTATGGCATTAAATATGCTGATAAAATATTAGGATTTATCTTGCGTGGGATCTTTCTTGGCAGCCAAGATGAATATCACTGGCTGTACAAAAAAAATGGGGCGGCAAAATTTTATCCTGAGTATTACCGTAAATTTGTTGAACATTTATCAAATGAGCAGCAACTTGATCCATTAAGTGCTTATCATTTAATACTAAGTTCCGATAATGAGGTGGCGGTGATTGCTGCTAGTAAAGCATGGTGTTTATGGGAATTACAACTCTCTACATTAGAGCATCACAATATTGGTATGGCGCAGGTTGACGATCCTCACCAAGCTTTATGTATGGCAAAAATATCGAGTCATTATTTTATTAATAATTGTTTCTTTGATGAGAATTACATTTTGGAAAACATTAAAGAAATAGAAAATATCCCTGCTATTATCATTCACGGTCGTTTTGATATGGTTTGCCAATTAGCTGTTGCTGACAAATTAGTTCAACAGTGGGAAAATGCACAATTACAAATATTACCCTGTGCTGGGCATAGTGGATTTGAACGCCAAACAATAGATGCTTTTTGTAAAGCGAGTGATGTTATGGCTAATTTTATTGATGAAAAGAAAAAGGGTTAAAAATTTAAATGATAGCGTTACTTCAGCGAGTAAGCCAAGCAAGTGTTACGATAAATGGAAAAGTAACTGGAGAGATTGAACAAGGACTGTTAGTTTTTTTAGCGATAGAGCCAGGTGATACTCAAGCAAAAGCAAAACGTTTAGCGCAGCGGGTGTCGGGCTATCGAATTTTTGAAGATGAACAAGGAAAAATGAACCTAAATGTTAAGCAAAGTGGTGGTGAAATTTTAGTTGTTTCTCAATTCACGCTAGCGGCTGATACGAATAAAGGATTGCGACCAAGCTTTACTACTGCGGCGGCTCCAGAATTCAGTAATAAGCTTTATCAATATTATTGCCAGCAGTTGAGGTTAGAAGGCTTTAAAGTGCCAACAGGGGAATTTGGTGCTGACATGAAAGTTAGGTTGCTTAATGACGGTCCGGTCACTTTTACTTTAACTTGCTAATTTTCAATTGTATGAATGCTAAATTTCTTTGAAATGTCGCCAAAACTTTAAAGCATGTGAATATATTCTCTTGGGTAAATGTGAGTATTTATTTTTTTTATTGGGGTAATCTATTGGCCAATGTTCAGGTAATACATGAATCACTACGTTTAGGTAGTTAGGCACATGAAAATAGACAATACGATGGTGTGTTTGTAACTGTTGTAAAACCGTCAGGCATAAATTAACTTCTTGATCGCTTGAGTCTGGTAGATTGATTGATAAACAGGATTCAGAGCTCAGGGTGCTCATGAAAATCTCTAACAATTTTATTGTTTCTTTGAAGTCCGTTAATTGTTGTTGATAAACATCGCATATTAGCCAGTCAAGATTATCAGTTATCTGTCCACATAACTTTTTATCGGTCAGCCAAACTTCTGCTCGGTTGTGAATAATGTCAACTTTAGCTTTTTCAGGATTAAAGTATTGTTTGAAACTATCAATAACTGTTTGATTACATTCGACACTGGTAAAGTTTATATCTTGAGACAAGCGTGATAAATAGCGAGCAATATTTCCACCTCCTAAACCTAATTCAATAATATTTTCAGGCTGTGAAAAAATTAAGGGTAATAATATGGCGGTTTGATGTGGCAAAGTAAGTTGCCAAGGTTTTCGCTTGTGCATAACACTCTGTATAACATCATCGAAAGCTATCCAACGATAGTACTCATTTTCACTAATTGATATTGCATCCGAGCTTTGATTGTCGTAACTTTGGCTTAAATAAAGTAGTTGGCCTTTTTCTATGTGTTTTGTAAGTTGCATAAAGAATTAAGTTACCGCGTTATATACTTTAGAAAAATATCAATAAGAGTAATGATAGCTAATGAATAAAAGTATAACACCTCAAGCTCCTCAAAGTGTTCAAGAGTTAAAAGACTATTATCAATTTCGTTGGAAAATATTACGTCAGCCATGGCATCAACCTCTAGGCTCTGAGCAAGATGATCTTGAGCAACAAGCAACTCATCGTATGATTGTTATAGATGAACAGGTGGTTGCTGTTGGGCGCTTGCACAAGTCTGATCAAACGAACGGACAAATTCGTTTTATGGCTGTTAATGAATATACTCAAGGCCAGGGGCTAGGTAGGAAAATAGTTAAAGCTTTAGAGCTAGAAGCCAGCAAGCAAGGTGTAATAACAATAACACTTAACTCACGTGAATCTGCGGTTAGTTTTTATGAAAAACTTGGTTATCAAGCCCAAGGTTTTTCTCATCTGTTATATGATGAAATTCGCCATATAACCATGACTAAAACATTAACACCTCGTATGAATCACCAAGGAGAGTTAGCACAAGAGTTGCAGAACACTTGGCATGATACTATTCCAATGAGTAAGGCGATGAATTTAGCTATTAGTTATTATGATCAAAAGTCATTAATCACTCATTGTGATATCGCCTTTAATCAAAACCTACACCATACAATGTTTGCCGGTAGTATTTATACCTTGGCTACTTTAACTGGGTGGGGCTGGGTGTACCTTCAGCTGAACCAAGAGAAATTAGCTGGCGATATTGTGTTAGCGGATGCTAATATTCGCTATCTGCAACCAATAAGAGGTGCTGCTTATGCGACTACCTCAATTAACCAGGTATCAGGAAAGTTAGCGGTATTAAATAAGGGTAAAAAGGCACGTTTTACTCTAAGTGTTAATGTGATGTCAGGTGATAAAATTGCCGCTATTTTTAATGGCGTCTATGTTGTTATACCCCATACAATTGGAAATAAATAATAAAAAAGGATGAATGTAGTGATTAAGAATGTGATCAAATTGAGCCTATTATATTTGTTAGTTTTAGCTAGCCTGTCAGCTAGAGCCAGCTCTAACCAAGCTATTAATCATGTGATTGATAGTTTTCATCAAGCTGCCTCTGATGCCGATAGTATTCGTTATTTTGATTTACTTAGTGAAGATGGTGTTTTTCTGGGCACAGATGGGACAGAACGTTGGACTAAAAAGGAATTCAGATCTTATGTTGAACCTTATTTTAAACAAGGCAAGGGCTGGACATATATTTCTACCGAGCGTCATATAAACTTATCAACGGATGGCAAAACAGCTTTTTTTGATGAGCTTTTAATTAACAATAATTATGGGAGTTGTCGAGGTACTGGGGTGTTATGGAAAACCTCAAAAGGCTGGAAAATTGCACAATACAATTTATCTGTCCCCCTGCCCAATGCTATTGCCAAAGAAATAGTTGCTAAAATAAATAAACATTCAAAAAAGTAATGGAATACCATTAATGCATAAAACAGTAGGAATAATTGGTTGTGGTTGGCTTGGCACAGCTTTAGCTAAAAAACTATTAACTGATAACTATCAGGTAATAGCAACGACAGCTAGTGATAGCAGTGCGGCTCAGTTAAGAGAGCAAGGTATTAATTCACATCAACTTTCCTTGCCCAGCGATTTACTAGAAAACGAAATTGTGAAACACCCTGTTTTTTCTATGTCTCAGTTAGTGATATGTTTACCGCCAAGGATGAAATATGGTCAAAGTAACTACCCTGAAAAAATAAAACAACTGCTCAGTGCTGCCGAAATATCTGGAGTTCAGCATATAACTTTAATTAGTAGTACCGCCGTTTATAGCGGTTTATCTGGTAAGGTCGATGAGCAAACCGAACTTAATTTTACCGCTGATAAAGTTCAAATTATGCATGATGCTGAGCAGTATGTTATCAATTTTTCTCGCTATTCGAATGTTATTCGTATGGCAGGATTAATCGGACCAGAGCGGCATCCAGGTCGTTTTTTATCTGCTAAAAAACTATTTCCTAACCCTGATGGTGTGGTAAATATGATTCATCAGCAGGATGCTGTTGGTGTTATTGATACAATATTGAAAACATACCATCAGCCAATTTTAAAAAAAGCAATCTTTAATGGTGTCAGTGATACCCATGTTACCAGGAAAGAGTTTTATCAAGTTGCTGCACAGGCGTTAAATCTACCTAAACCTCAATTTTCTGCTGTAAATGATGATGACAAACAGGGCATGTCAAAAGAAATTTTAGGTGATAAAGTGAAAGAGTTACTGAAGGTGTCTTTTGTTTATAATGATTTAATTAGCTGGTTAGAGTGCTAAACATAATTATTTTATTTTCAATAAGCAAGGTATACTAAGGCTATATTGATCAAGCGAACATCACTGGAATAAAGTTGTTTTCTGCAAAACATTCAAACAAAAAATCATTTATATTATTTTTAGTTATTTGGCTACATGTTACTTTACTTGATTTATCCTATGTTAATCACAATGGGGCGGTATTTTTATGGGATGAAAGTTTACGTCCTACGACTCTGCTTGTTCACTTTTCGATTGCAACTGTTACCTTAATGTTTTATCTATTAGTGATTAAATTAAGAAAAGACTTTAAAAGTCGTAAGTATGAGGTAGGTCAGAATATTTGGCTTTATTGTTCAATGGTTATGTTATTAACCATTGGTTATTTATTGTTCTAACTTGTTAATCACACCAGCTGAATCGACGTGATTAACAAGTTGTGAAGGATTAAATTACAAACCTAAAGTTTTTAACCAGTTATTAAAGTCTAATAAGTTAGCAGGTAAAATTACCTTTCTATTCTCTTGGTTTAGGCCTTCCATTTGCTGTAAATATTGCTCGCTTAATTGCATTTCTAGTGCTTTTTGACCGCCGGGTTGGCCGATAGCATCAGCAACTTTTGAAATTGAATCACCTGTAGCTTGAGCAATGGCAAGTATTTCAGCCGCTTTACCTTCTGCTGAGTTAATTCGACGCTGTTTTTCACCTTCAGAAAGGTTGATCATTTCAGTCATCAACCCTTCAGAACGGTTAATTCTGCTGGCTTTATCACCTAAACTTTTGGCTAAAATGGCGCGACGTTCACGTTCAGCATTAACTTGTAATTCCATGGCATTCTTAACAGTTAGCGGCGGTGTGATATTTTTAATTTCATACCTATGTACTCTAATTCCCCAGGTTTCACCTGCTTTATCTAAAACTTCAACCACTTTGGCGCTAATAATATCTCGCTCTTCAAAAGTGCGGTCTAAGTCTAAGGTACCAATTACTGATCGAGTTGTTGTTTGTGCAAGTTGCATGGCAGCAAAACGATAATCAGTGATGCCGTAACTGGCTTTAACTGAGTCGACTACCTGAATATAAATTACACCATCGACTTCAACATTGACTTCATCTCTTGAGAAACACTCTTGTGGTGGAACATCAATGGTTTCTTCTTTTAAGTCTTGCACAAAAGCAACACGGTCAATAAAAGGTAATAAAACATGAAAACCAGCTTCTAAGGTGCAGCGATATTTCCCTAAACGCTCAACAACATAAGCGGACTTTGTTGGCACTAAACATATTGCTTGAATGAATTTAAAGGCGAGAAAAACAAAAATACTTGCCCAAACGACTAAAACAAATAAATCTATATAACTAATGTGGTCGGTAATGATATTGGTATTGATAACAGCTTGTTCCATAGTTATTTACCTCCTTGAACTGTTTGTGTGACTTTATCCATACCTTCGAAGAAGCCTTCTAATTTAGCAAGCTCTGCAGGCAATACTGAAACATCGGCAGTTTTTAGAATGCCACCAACTTGCTGAATGAATTGTCCTAGTAATCTAAGTTGAATGGCTTTCTCACCACTTGGTTTTTCGGCAGCTGAAGCGATCATATTGATACCTTCAGCGGTTGCGTCTGCAAGAATTGTTATTTCTTGAGCGCGGCCTTGAGCCTCATTTATTTGTTTATGTTTATCACCCTCAGATAGATTTATCGCCTCTTGACGTACGCCTTCTGATAAATTAATGGTCGATTCCTTTTCAGCTTCGGCCATGGTAATTTCAGCACGTTTTTGGCGTTCAGCTTCCATTTGCTTTTCTAAGGTATGAATGACATTGATTGACGGTGTGATGTTACGCACTTCATAGCGTAATACTTTAATGCCCCAAGGATCTGATGCCTTATCAATTTCACGTACTATGATTTCGTTTAAGGTGTCACGTTCAGAAAATGTTTGGCCAAGTTTTAATTTACCAATTTCTGAGCGCATTGTTGTTTGGGCTAAATTAACACTTGCTCGGCGATAATCTTCAATACCGTAACTTGCCTTTGCGCCATCCATTACTTGAATGTAGACCAAGCCATCAACGTCTATTTGTACATTGTCACGAGAAATACAGCTTTGTGAAGGGATATCTAATACTTGTTCTCTGACTTCATGACGATAAGAAACACGGTCAAAAAATGGGATTAAAAAATGTAAACCGGGTTTCATTACTGCACGAAATTTCCCTAAACGTTCAACGACACAAACTTCACGCATTGGCACGATTAGGACTAATTTCAGCACCAAAAATAATAGGCCGAGAATAATAAAAGTAAAAATTGCTAGCATAATGCCTCCTTGGCAATTAATTTTTTGAATTGTTATATTTATTTTATATTATGATGATTTTGTTCAGCTAATTTTTGTTCGACAACCAATGATATGTTTTCTTTACAAACTATGGTGGCGTGACTGCCTGCAGTAATTTCTGAACCATCACCTAGTGCTGTCCAAGTCGTTCCTTGAAATTCAACTCGACCTGCTTGAGTTCCAGGGCCGATTTTTTCAGTGACTAAAACATCTTTACCGTAAATATCTAATTCATCATTGACGTTTTCGATACTTTTATCATCACTCATGAACTTGTCAGTAAATAAATAAACTAAAAATAATAAGCTTGAAGCAGTGATAAACCATACGGTTAGGGTGAATACCCAAGTATCTAACCAACCAAACTTAACACCAAAAGCAACTATTAATGAAGCTATGCCCATATTGATTAGTATGCCGCCAGGAATGAACATTTCAGCAACAGCTAGAATAACGGCAAGGATTATCCAAGTTTCAAATAGTAGTATAAAGTCCATTAAAATTCCTTATCTTGATAATCATTTTGATTAAGATACAAAAATAATTCTTTAATAGAAAATAGGTTCTTTGACATAATATGTCAAGAGATAATGATAGATTAAAAAAAACGATGCACTATCTCAATTTTTTGAGGCATCGTTTAGATGGATTAATGTGAGGTGATTTTTAGTTATTGTTACGTTTTTCGAGTTTAGCCGCTAATGGTCTAAGTATGCCTTCAGCTAAAATAGATGCATAAAGTACAACTAATAAATTCACCGCATACGAACGATGAAAAATTATCGTTCCAGAGACATTTGAGTGTATTGCGATACTACCAATAAGCACAGCAATAAATGCTCCCCCATAGGCAAAATAAATTTGTTTAGTTAGTATAACCCCTAAGTATTGACTAGCTGGCGTATCTGCTATTTCATTAGAAAATAAATATTTGAGTCCCAACATCGATTTTGTCATACCATGAGCACCAAAAGCTATAACGGTTGCACCGTAGATAAATAATAACAAGAATAGGGCGGAAGCGGCATCAAAATATATATTAGGGTCAAAACCACCTGCAAGTGTAATTAACATAACAATAACGCCAATAACAATACTCATCGCAAAAGCACTTTGCATAATATTTTTCCTTTTCCAATTAACATCAAGGGTTGATGAAACGACAAAGAGCTCTTTCGGTGAGATATTAAATGTTGCCGCTAGGGCAAGTTGAGTTTCGGCTGAACCTCCGCCTTCCTTTTCAAGACGTTGAATGGTTCGTAAACTTAAGCCAGAAGCCTTAGCTAATAACTCTTGCGACCAACCATTGTCTAGGCGAAAAGCCTTTACTTTGTCTGCAGAAATCACATTTAAATTAGACATGTTATTTAATTCACTCACTTTGAGACACTTCTTATTTCGGAACTAATCATGCAGGTAAAATAAGAAAATAACGATAAATAGTCTATGACATTATAGCGACAATGTTATGACAAGCTAGGTTTAATAAGAGGTGTAGTTAACGGAATAATTAAAGAGTGATAACAAAAAAGGTTAGCTGTTTGGCTAACCTTTGATGAATTTTAATGATGATAGTTACAAGCGAGTAATAAACCTGATGGCAATAAATTATTTATATCTGTCTTATATGTTGTTAGGTTGAAAACAACCTCTACACACTTATAGTGATAAGTTATTTAAAATATCGTCTTCAACTAAATTAGCTAAAGTTACTTTAAGCTTGGGTGTTCGTGCCATTTCACGTTTAATTGCGAAGTTAGCTTCTTCGTTACGCGCCCAGCTACGACGTGCAATACCATTGTTTACATCAAACAATAACATTGATTTTAATCGACGCTCTGCTGCTCCCGAGCCGTCAAGTAACATACCAAAGCCACCATTAATAACCTCACCCCAACCTACGCCGCCGCCATTATGGATTGAAACCCAAGTAGCGCCACGGAAACTATCACCTATAACATTGTGAATTGCCATATCAGCAGTAAAACGGCTACCATCATATATATTTGATGTTTCACGGAAGGGTGAATCGGTGCCAGATACATCATGATGATCACGACCAAGTACAACAGGACCAATTTCATCACTGTTGATAGCGTCATTAAAGGCTTTGGCAATTTCCATACGGCCTTGAGCATCAGCATAAAGAATACGTGCCTGTGAGCCAACAACCAATTTGTTTTGCTTAGCGTCTTCAATCCAAGTGATATTATCTTGCATTTGTTGCTGAATTTCTTCAGGTGACTCTTGCATGATCTTTTTAAGCACACTTGCTGCGATAGCATCCGTTTTATCTAAATCTTCCGGATTACCTGAGGCACAAACCCAACGAAATGGGCCAAAACCATAGTCAAAACACATTGGGCCTAAGATATCTTGAACGTATGATGGGTATTTAAAATCAATACCATTTTCAGCCATTACATCTCCGCCTGCACGTGATGCTTCAAGTAAGAAAGCATTACCGTAATCAAAGAAGTAAGTGCCACGTGCTGTGTGTTTATTAACGGCATCAGCATGACGTACTAATGTTGCCTGCACTTTAGTTTTAAAGACTTCTGGCTCTTCACGAATCAAACGGTTCGATTCTTCATAGCTAATATCAACCGGGTAATAACCGCCTGACCAAGGGTTGTGAAGTGAGGTTTGGTCTGAGCCTAAGTGAATAAAAATTTCTTGTTCATAAAAGCTTTCCCAAACATCGACTATATTGCCAATATAAGCAATTGATACTACTTCTTCGTTAGCTTGTGCTTCTTTAACACGTGCAACAAGCCCATCCATGTTATCAATTAACTCATCAACCCAACCTTGCTGATGGCGCTTAGTTGCAGCATTTGCGTTAACTTCAGCACAAACGGTTATACAGTTAGCAATGTTACCTGCTTTGGGTTGTGCGCCACTCATGCCACCTAAACCAGCTGTAAGGAAAATTTTACCCTGCGTTTTTTCTCCTTTGTTTAGCACTTTACGAAAAGCGTTCATTACCGTAATAGTTGTACCATGTACTATGCCTTGCGGCCCAATGTACATAAATGAACCTGCAGTCATCTGGCCGTATTGCGTTACTCCTAAGGCATTGAATTTTTCCCAATCATCTGGTTGAGAGTAATTAGGGATCATCATACCGTTAGTTACCACTACACGTGGTGCATCCTCTGAAGATGGGAATAAACCCATCGGGTGACCAGAGTAAAGATGTAAAGTTTGGTCGTTTTCCATCTCACTTAAATACTTCATTGTTAATAAGTATTGCGCCCAGTTTTGGAAAACAGCACCGTTACCGCCATAAGTGATTAACTCTTCCGGATGTTGTGCAACTGCCGGATCTAAATTATTTTCGACCATTAACATAATCGCCGCAGCTTGTTGACATTTTGCCGGGTAGTCAGAAATTGAGCGAGCTTGCATGTGGTAGCTAGGTTTAAAGCGATACATGTAAATACGGCCAAAATCTTTTAACTCTTGCGCGAACTCAGTTGCTAATTCTTGATGCCATTCTTTTGGAAAGTAACGTAAGGCGTTTCTTACCGCTAACTGCTTTTCATCTACAGAAAGTATGTCTTTACGTTTAGGCGCACGGTTCGCTTCTGCTGGATAAGGCTTCGCATTTGGTAATTCGCTTGGAATACCTTGTTTAATTTCTTGTTGAAAAGTCATTACTGTTGTCATAGGAATGCCCCTTTATTAATGGTTAAAACTAACGGTAAATGCTTGTGACTTAACTAATCTGATCATCGCGTCGATGTCAGGCTTTAATAGTCTGTCTTCTTCAAGCTTAGCTACTTTTGATCTGATCAATTTGTGATTTAGTTCAATCAGTTCAGAGCATTTGTTAGGGCGTCTAAATTCGAGTGCTTGTGCCGCATACATCAACTCGATAGCTAGTATTTTCTCTAAGTTACCTAATATTTGATTTAATTGTCTGCCAGAAATACTACCCATAGAGACGTGATCTTCCTGACCCATAGAGGTTGGCACACTATCAGCAGATGGCGGGAAACAAAGCGATTTGTTTTCTGTTACTAGTGCCGCAGTTGCATATTGCGGGATCATCATGCCAGAGTTTAAGCCACCTGCAGAGGTCAATAATCTTGGTAAACCGTGTATGCCTTCTAATAATAGGTAACAACGTCTGTCTGAAATGTTACCCAATTCTGATGCTGCAATCGAAGCATAATCAAGCACCATCGCCAGTGGTTGTCCGTGGAAACTACCACCTGAAATCGCTTCTTCGCTACTGATAACTATTGGGTTATCAGTGACAGAGTTCATTTCAATTTCAGCTAACTCTTCTAGGTGGTAATAGGCATTACGTGATGCGCCATGCACTTGTGGAATACATCGTAATGAATAAGGGTCTTGAACACGGTCACATTCTTCATGATCAGCCATATTTTGTGAACCTTTAAAGAAAGCTCTCATACGCGCAGCAACCTCTAAGTTACCTTTAAATGCGCGTGTTTGATGGAGCTCTTCTCTAAATGGTGATTCGCTGCCTTGCATGCCTTCGATACTCATAGCCCCTGTCAGATCAGCTAGGTCTAACAAGTAACGCATTTTAGTTAACGCAGTGATGGCATGTGATAATATAAATTGTGTACCGTTAATTAACGCCAAGCCTTCTTTTGCTTGTAGGTCCATAACGTCTAGACCATGTTGGCTAAGTAGCGGTGCTGCAGCGACTATTTTATCGGCTTGCCCCTCTTCTCTTATCCAGAATTCACCTTCACCCAATAGTGGTAAAAATAAGTGAGAAAGTGGTGCTAAATCACCCGATGCACCTACAGAGCCTTGCTCTGGTACCACAGGGATTAAATCTAGTTTGATAAAGGCTAACATACGTTCGACAACGTCAAGGCGTATACCTGAAAAACCTTGACTCAAAGCATGTACCTTAGTGATCAGCATCAGCTTTGAAATAGCTTTTTCAATTGGCTCACCAACACCTACGGCATGGGTGATAAGTAGGTTTTTTTGTAATAAATTTGTATCTTCTGGGGATATTTGTGTATCGCATAAAGGGCCAAAGCCCGTGTTGATACCATATACCGCTTTATCTGAAGCAGCCATTTTCTCTACTCTTTGGCGGCTTCTATTGATTTTATCTACAGCTTCTTGACAAAGTTCTGCTTTAATACTGCCGTCAGCAATACCATTTACAATATCAAGGTTTAAACGGTCAATACCATATTTAAATGTCATATTAACGCTCCTAAATTAAAAAATTAAATGACTACCAAGGCGATACTTATCACCAGGTGATGTTAGGGTTGCTAAACTCACGACACCTTGGCTTGACCATGTGCGTCGTTTTACCTGTAAACAAGGTGTTGTTGATTCTATATTTAGCAGTTGGCAAATCTCTTTATTCGCTAATACAGCTTCCACTTCATGAGTCGCTTCAGTTAAAGGCGCTTCACTTGATAAATACTCATGTGGAGTGATTTGGGCAAAATTTTGTGATAAATAACTAGGCACTAATTTTTGGTTAACATAACGTTGTTCTAGCTGAATAGCTTCGTCATTTTCAAAGTGCAAAACCTCAGAATAAAACACTTCATCATCGGCTGTTAAATTTAATAAAATAGCTACTTCTTCACTTGCCTTTACGGCTTGTAATATCAGTTGCTTGGCAATATGTAGGTGGCCTCGCTCAGCAATTTCATCAGCGATATTTCTGATTTCTAATAATGATGATTGCGACTTGAAAGTAGCGACAAAAGTACCTGCACCTTGGGTTCGCACTAACAAACCTTGTTCAGTTAGTTCTTGTAAGGCTCTTCTTGCGGTCATGCGACTGACATTAAACTCTAATGCCAATTCATTTTCTGATGGCACTTTGCTATGCTGTTGCCACTGCCCAGACTCAATATTGTCGCAAATATGCTGCTTAATTACGGTAAACTTTGCTTTAGGTTTTGTCATGTTATTATCAGATGAAGTTTAACTTGTATATACAATCTCATAGTTTCATTTGAATATCAAGAGTTGTATATACAAGCTTGCTTGTTAAATGTTGATCAGTTAAAGTGGCTATCAATATGCGTGTCGTAAATCACTAGTTATACTCTAGTTCAAGCTTGCAACATTCACCGATTTTTATTGACCTCTATATTTGGAACTATTATGAACATCACACAAACCAAGCACTGGCAAACTCTATGGACAAATATTCATTTAGCTACCATGGTTGATGGTAGTAATAGTTATGGCACTATAGAGCAGGGTGCACTGGCGGTAAGTGACGGTAAAATAGTGTGGCTAGGCAAAGAGTTAGACTTGCCTGACTTTGACCAAAAAAAAGTTGAAGTGATTGATGGGAAAGGACAATGGATGACACCTGGTTTGATAGATTGCCATACACATTTAGTTTATGGCGGTAATCGTGCCAATGAATTTGAAATGCGTTTGCAAGGAAAAAGTTATCAAGAAATTGCTAATGCAGGTGGCGGCATTGTTTCAACGGTTAAAGCAACACGAGAAGCAAGTGAGCAAGAATTATTAGCCAGTGCTTTACTTAGATTAACCGCTTTACATCAACAAGGTGTGACCACGGTAGAGGTTAAATCCGGTTATGGTTTAGATAGCGACACAGAGATTAAAATGCTGAAGGTCGCAGGGCAGTTAGCAGAACAATTGCCAGTTACTATTAAACGAACTTTCCTCGGTGCTCATGCATTACCTCTTGAATATAAGGATAAACCAGATACTTATATTGAATTAGTTTGCAATGAAATGATGCCACAAATTGCCGAGCAACAACTTGCTGACACCGTTGATGTTTTTTGTGAAGGAATTGGTTTTGATATCAAGCAAACTGAACAAGTATTTGCTGCGGCCAAAAAACATGGCTTAGCGATTAAAGTACATGCCGAACAGTTATCTGATTTAGGCGGCACAGAGCTCGCAGCAAAATATCAGGCGTTATCTTCTGATCATGTTGAGTTTCTGTCGGTTGAAGGTGTTAAAGCCATGGCTGATGCCAATATGACGGCAGTGCTTTTACCTGGCGCATTTTATTTCTTACGTGAAACGCAATTACCACCTATTGAAGCATTACGTGAACATGGTGTAGCCATTGCTATTGCCACTGATGTTAACCCTGGTTCATCGCCAATATGTTCATTGCAATTGATGCTAAATATGGCATGTACCTTGTTTAGATTAACGCCAAGTGAAGCTATAGCAGGTGTCACTTGTCATGGTGCAAAAGCGTTAGGCTTGAGTGAAATTAAAGGGCAGTTAAAAGTTGGCTTTGATGCTGACTTAGCATGTTGGAATATTGAACAACCTGCTGAGCTTTGTTACCAGTTTGGGGTTAACCCACTAGCTACACTGTATAAAGCTGGGATAAAAGTAATATAGCTCTAGCTTTATTTATTAAGGTGTATCGTCAGTGCTACTAATGACTCTATAAAATTAATTCTATTGCCCCATCAAAACTTATTCTTCTATGGAGCAATAAAGGGTAAGCTTAAATAGAATTGAATAATTAAAGCGTTGGTAATATCAATAAAAAATGCGCCTACCAGCGGTACTACAAGGAATGCTTGCGGTGATGGGCCATGCCGTGCGACTAATGCTTCCATATTGGCCACTGCTGTTGGTGTTGCACCCATACCAAATCCACAGTGTCCACCAGCGATAATTGCAGCGTTATAGTTTTTTCCCATCACTCTAAAAGTAATAAAATAGGCAAACAGCATTAACATTATTGCTTGAATAATAATCATGATAAACATCGGTCCTGCCAGATTGACTAATTCCCATACTTTAAGTGACATTAATGCCATGGCCAAAAATATAGACAGTGCCATGGTGCCCCATAAATCAATGCACGCTCTACTAATAGAATAACGTTTAGAAAAATCGCAAGCATTAGTGGCAACAACACCACACAGTAGAGGTAGCAAAAATGAAGGAAGAATTAAACCCGTAGCTTTTAATTCGATGTGGGAAAAGTGGCCAATAACCATACACATTAAAATAATGAATAAGGTTTCCATCATTTTTTTAGGTGTTACTAAGTCGTGATCTTCAGGGCTGAAAGTGACTGTATCGTCAAGCTCTTCATGAAACTCATCCGCCTTTAGGTTATATTTTTCAATGAGCCTTTTACTCACAGGGCCGCCGATTAAACCGCCTAGCACTAAGCCCATAGTCGCTGCTGCCATGGCCAGTTCGAATATTCCAGAAGTTATTCCATATTCTGTTGCAAACAACTCAGCATAAGTCGCTCCTGTTCCATGACCACCCGATAAAGTTATTGAACCACCAATTAAGCCCATTAATGGTTCAATACCAGCTATTAAAGCAACTGAAACACCAACCGCATTTTGGATTACTAAATAGAGACTTACTACTGCAAGAAATAATATAACTTTAGGCCCACCTTTTATAAGCAGTGAAAAACTTGCTCCTAATCCTACAGTGGTAAAAAACACTAACATTAGTGGGTTCTTAAAACTCATATCAAAATTTAAATTGATATCAAAATAGATATGAGCAATAGCAGCAAATAATGAAAATGCTATACCTCCTACTACGGGTTCAGGAATGTTATTGGTTCTTAGGAATGAAATTTTACTATTTAAAAAATAACCTGAAAATAATATTACGAGTGAAACTAATAATGTTTCTATGATACCTACATCTATATTCATGGCAGTAATATAACCTTGTCTTTTGTTATTTATTGATTTTATTAAAGGGTGTTTATCTTACTCGAATTATAAGTAAGGTTTGATTTAGACAGGTCAACAAGAAAAATCCACCGTATTAGATGCTGTTTTTATAAAATTATATAATGAGTTAGCGATGATAAAAATAATTATGAAGACTATTTTCTCTAAACAATTACTGTACAAATTTGCAACTTTTGATTAGGCTAAGCCTATGTACTGTTGTGGTTTAGGCTTGATATGGATTGTTATTACCCCCGCCGATTTTCATTCTCTTTAATTAGCGCGATAGTCGCTATGTTTTTGTTGTTTTCTATTCCTGCATTTTCGGCTGAGGCATCATTTAGTTTTATTGAATTTAACATATCTTTTATTTTGGGCTTAACCTTACCCGTACTGCTAGTTGCTGTATTAATGAAGCCTAAATCGAGATCTCATTGGATTTTTCCTTCGTTACTTTCTTTAAGTGTTTTAGCGCTATTGTTTTCTTTAACTTATATGGGCACTTTTCAAAACACTGCTACCTTGTCTTTCTCTGTCATATTTTTGGCTCTACTTTATCTTTGGCCATTGTTTAACGAACTAACTTCAAACAACAATGCCATTGAAATTAAATCCATACGAACGAGTATTTACTTAATTCATATTAGTGTCGCATTTTATTTACTGACTTTATGGTTTACTGCACAAGTGAACGTCTATTTTGGCTGGGCAATAATTAACTTTATTATGTTAATTATTGGACTGATACAAGTTGCTAAGTTGTCAAGTGACATACCTCGTCTTAGTTTGTATCGGCTTATTCTCCCATGGGTTTTGGGGATTGTTTTTTCCGTGACGATGTTTTTTTGGCTGACAGGTGGGCTTCAATTAACCTGGATTGTTATTTTACTTGTTTTAACGTTTGTAGCCGCTCTGGTCAATGGTAACTGGCTCCTTTTACAGCAAATTATAAACTCCCAACCTATAGGTAATACTCTTGAACATATTAGTCAAGAAGAGCTATTTACCTTTACTCATGATCCAGCCACTAATTTACCTAACTATCAGCAAGCGTTAAAATTCTTCGAAAAAAAAGAGAAGTCCATAGGGCGTCAAAAACTAGCCGCGGTAGTTTTAAAACCAATAAACTTTCAACAAGTAAATTCAGTACTTGGACACCATAATTCAGATATTCTTTTATTACAATTAGCGTATTGCTTGCAGAAAAAAGCCGCTGAGAATGTGCAATTGCTTGAGCTCGATTCTGTTGGTATAAACGTTCGACTTGCCCGCTTACAAAGTTTGCATTTTTTAGTAGTTGTTGATGTCTCAAATGTAAAGCATGATAGAAAAAGTGTTATTGATGAATTATGTCAGCAATTGTCAATGTCAGTACCTGAAGCAATGAGTTTTAAAAGTTTTTCATTAAATTTTGAATTGGCATTTGGAGTTGCCTTTACTGGTGAACACGGTGATAACGCTGCAGAGGTAATAGAACATGCTACAGATGCATTGTTATCAGCTGAGACCCAGCAATTAGCCATTAATTATTATGATCACGATTCGGCGTTATATACTGAACGTCAACTACTTAACATGGAAATTTTAAAGCAAGACCTTGCCGATGATAATCTCTATTGGTATTTACAACCACAAATCAATCTTAATGATAAAAACATTAAGGGTTTCGAGTTAATGGTGCATTGGTATAATGGTGGTGATGACCCATTAGAACTGCATGAATTTATTGAGGTAGCAGAGCATAGTGGTGATGTATATCACTTAACACAAAAGATGATAACTCAAGCTTGTAGTGCGTTGTTTAATTTGTCACGATTTGGCATTTATCAACCCGTATCAATAAACTTGTCAAGTACAGATTTACTAGAGCCTGAGTTAGTTGATTTTATAGAAAAACAAGCAGAAAAATTTGCAGTGTCTACTAAATACTTGATCGTAGAGTTGAGTGAAGCTGTGATGTTGTCAGCCAATGTTCGGGCAAAATCTATGATAGATCAGTTAAGGGCTGCTGGCGTTGGAATTGCGATTGATAATTTTTCAGGCAGTTATGAATCATTACGTTACCTAAGAAAAATGTCGATCAATCAAGTAAAAATAGACTGTCAATACTTGGGGAATACCGATGAGAGTCGTGCTGAAAAAGCGATTGTTAATGCACTGATTAATCTTGCTAAGACCATGAGTTTACCACTGGTAGGTATTGGAGTTGATAATAGCACTGTAGAACAAACATTCCTAAGTATGGGGGGAGACATAGCACAAGGGAGCTTAATTAAGCGCGGTATTGTTTTTGATGAGCTTGAAATTTGGTTAAAAGCTTGGTTTAGAGATAATCCCAATGCCAAACCAAGCTAATAAAAACTTGTGTGAATTTAAACTTTACTTACTCAATATCAAGCGGATCGGGCGATAAAATAATGCCCGTATTATCAGCATAAACATGATCATCAGGTAAGAATGTTACCCCACCAAAATTAATTGCTAAATCACTTGTACCACATTCATCATCATCGACACCTACAGGTATCGAAACTAGGCCTTGAATGCCGATGTCAATTTCTTCTAATGCATCTACGTCTCGAACACTGCCATAACAAATAATACCTTCCCAGTTATTATCAAAAGCTTTTTGAGCAATTGTTATATCGATTAGAGCGCGACGAGTAGAGCCGCCGCCATCAATAACTAATACCTTTCCTTTGCCATCAATTTCAAGCAACTGGTCAATTAGGCCGTTACTTTCAAAAGATTTTATCGTAACTACTTGGCCACCAAATGAGTTTCGTCCGCCGTAGTTGCTAAAAATAGGTTCAACTACGTCAATAAGATCGGCGTAGATGTTACATAGCTCAGAAGTATTGTATTCCATAGTTCTCTCATTTGATGAAAGTGATAATTAGTAGTTGAGATTATAACCTAGCACGCTAGCTATTCAACCGATGTTAGATCAAATAAACGGAAATAACTTTTTGAAGATGATAAAAATTAATATGCCGACTATACTTGCATATGTCTTTGTATCTTTTCTATTATTTTGGAATTTTATGCTAATAAAACACAAACTTATCGCCAACAGTATTATTCTTGTTGTTGCAATGCTATTAATGCTGATGTTATTAAATTTTGCCGTAAGCTCGTTAGAAAAGGATGTCAGTATTGCTCGGCAGATAGGCGAAGTTGAATCCTTGATTTTACAGTTAAGAAGGGACGAAAAAGATTTTCTTATCCGTAAAGATTTAAAGTATTTGGATAAATACAAAAAACATATGGTAGAACTAAAAAACAAGGTGACTTTGCTAGACAACTCTTTTGTAGCTATGGGAAACAAATTACCAGAGATAAGTAACATTAAGAAAGTGTTAGGGGAGTATAACCAGCATTTTGTTAACTTAGTAGAATCACAAAAGCGTATTGGTTTAAATGCTAAGGATGCTTTATACGGCGATTTAAGAGCGGCTGTTCATGATGTAGAAGAACTCATTGGAGAGCAAGACTTTCAGTTGTTAAGTCGTATGTTGCAAATCAGACGAAACGAGAAAGATTATATGCTACGAATTGATGATAAGTATGTTGATAAGTTAACCGCTAATGTCCAAGCTATGATCAATAATGTCGATAATAGCAAGTTATCAACAGAGCAGTCAGCACAAGCTAAATCGTTTCTTAACAACTATCAAACAGCATTTCTAAGCTTAGTAGAAGAACAAAGAAAACTGGGTTACTCTTCAACTTTGGGTTTGAAAGGAAATATGCGAAAAGCCATTCATCAAGTTGATGAACAATTAAAAAAGCTGCTTGTTAGTAGTAAAAATAACGTTGAAGAGCATAATGTTTTTGTAAATCAACTGGCCTACAGTATGTTTTTTATTGTATTAATTTTGGCAACAGCCTTTGCATTTTATGTTAGTAAAAGTATTTTATCTGGCATTACTGAGTTGAAAGATGCGATGGTTAATGTTTCTCAAACGAATGATCTTACTATTGTTATTGATGTAAAGGGAAAAGATGAATTAGCAGATATGGCAAATGTTTTTAACGGTATGATCACCAGTTTTAAAGGTTTAATTGTTGAAGTCGGCCATTCTGTTAAAACGCTAAATGAAGTTACTCATAATTTAACTGAAAATATTCATACCGCCAACTCTGGTGTTGATGCTCAAATTCAAGAAACAGACATGGTAGCTACTGCCGTCACTGAAATGGTAGCAACAGTTGATGAAATAGCGAGCAATACTAGAGAAGCAGCCAGCAAAGCTGAAAGCACTAACCAAAATGCTGATGAAGGTCGTAAAGGGGTTGAAAAAACCATAACTCAAATTGATTTACTATCCACTCAACTCTCAGATGCAGAGGCGGTGGTTCATGAACTAGAAAAAGATAGTGTGACCATTGGCTCTGTTTTAGATGTTATTCGTGGCATAGCAGAGCAAACCAACTTATTAGCACTAAATGCGGCAATTGAAGCGGCAAGAGCAGGTGAGCAAGGTCGAGGTTTTGCTGTAGTTGCTGATGAAGTGAGAACTTTAGCCAGTAGAACTCAAGATTCAACTCAAGAAATAGAAAGTATCATCAGTTCATTACAAAGTCGAACAACTGATATTGTTAAGAATATGGCGAGTTGTCGTACCCAAGGGCAAGAAAGTGCTAATGAAGCGGGGTCAGCAGGTAAAATGTTGGAAGAAATAACTCAAGATGTGGCGTTAATTATGGAAATGAATGCGGCAATTGCCACTGCGATTCAAGAGCAAAGCGCAGTAGCGTCTGAGGTTAACCAGCATGTTGTTTCAATTAGAGATGTTGCAGAGCAATCGGGCCAGTCATCACACCACAATGCCCAGATGAGCGAAGAGTTATCGCAGCAAGCTAATGTACTAAACAGTGAAATAAGCAGGTTTAAAGTCTAGAACAACACGTTCTAGTTGTTTTTAATGTTAGTTAAAGCTCAGTTATAGTGATCATAGCTTCCCGGCTATGGCCACTAGCTTTTAATTCATTGAGGTATTGTTGCCACAGCTCATTATTGCGTTGGCAAAGTCCGTCAAGATAACTTTCGGTATAAATAGCACTATGCTGGTCATCAAAAATAAATCGATAGCCATGTTTACCTACCGACTCAATAGCTAATAATTGCACCTGCTTTTTGTGACTTACAAGTGTTTTACCTTGTTTACCATCAGTGCCCTGTGGTGACAATACTCTGATAAACTCATAACTTAAACTGACTTCTTTACTTGATGAAAGTTTGTTGGCTGAAAACTTGATAAAAAGTTCAGCCTGTTTGTTATTTAAAGTAAAACGCTCGATATGAAACATATTATCTCGACTAAATTAAAGAATAAAACGACTTAAGTCTTCGTTTTTTACCAGCTCTGTTAAAGTATTTTCAACATACCCTTGATTAATAACGATAGTTTCACCTGAGCGATCATTGGCGTTAAAAGATATTTCTTCGATTAACCTTTCCATCATAGTATGAAGGCGGCGAGCTCCGATGTTTTCGGTATTTTCATTAACTTGCCAAGCAGCTTCAGCAATAGCGTTAATGCCATCATCGGTAAACTCTACCGTTAGTCCTTCAGTCCCTAATAGCGCGATATATTGTTCGGTTAAAGAAGCAAAAGGTTCAGTTAAAATACGGACGAAATCTTGCGTTGTTAAAGCTTGTAGCTCAACTCTAATTGGCAGGCGTCCTTGTAACTCTGGAATTAAGTCAGATGGTTTTGCCATTTGAAAAGCGCCAGAGGCAACAAACAAAATATGATCAGTTTTGATCATGCCATGTTTAGTGCTAACCGTAGAGCCTTCAATTAGTGGTAGTAAATCTCTTTGTACCCCTTCACGAGAAACATCAGGACCGGAAGAGTCACCACGTTTACAAATTTTGTCAATTTCATCAATAAAAACAATGCCATTTTGTTCAACCGCAAAAATAGCTTTTTCTTTTATATCATCTTGATTGACAATTTTTGCCGCTTCTTCTTCTTGCAAAGCCTTCAAAGCGTCTTTAATCTTTAATTTACGCTTTTTAGTTTTATCGCTCGATAAGTTTTGGAACATACCTTGCAATTGCGAAGTCATATCTTCCATACCTGGAGGAGCCATGATTTCAACACCCATTTGCGGGGCAGCTAAATCAATTTCAACGGTTTTATCATCTAGTTGACCTTCACGTAATTTCTTTCTAAAAACTTGACGAGTACTAGAGTTATCAACCTGTTCGGTATTGCCAAAATCTTCAACAGGTTTTGGTAGTAAAATATCTAAGATACGTTCTTCAGCAGCTTCTTCAGCAAGATGTTTCACTCGAGACATTTCTTGTTCTTTAGTGATTTTAATCGCAACGTCAGCTAAGTCACGAATGATAGTTTCTACTTCTTTACCAACATAACCTACTTCGGTAAATTTTGTTGCTTCTACTTTAATAAAAGGGGCATTAGCAAGCTTTGCTAAACGGCGAGCTATTTCTGTTTTACCAACACCTGTTGGACCGATCATTAAAATGTTCTTAGGGGTAACTTCTGCACGCAAGTCTTCATTTAATTGCATTCTGCGCCAGCGGTTTCTTAACGCTATGGCGACTGCGCGCTTGGCATTGGCTTGACCAACAATATGGCTATCTAGTTCATGAACAATTTCACGTGGTGTCATACTCGACATAATATTTTCCTACCTAACTATTCTTTAATAAAATAAAGGTTAATAACTAAAGGCTAATAGCAAGCTAGTTATAGCTCATCTATCGTATGGTTATGATTGGTAAATACACAAATATCACCAGCAATGGTTAGAGATTTCTCAACGATTTCTTTGGCTGATAATTCAGTATTTTCTAACAGAGCGGTCGCTGCGGATTGAGCATAACTTCCACCACTGCCAATGGCAATAAGATCATTTTCAGGCTGCACAACATCACCATTTCCGGTAATGATTAATGAGGCTGTTTCATCTGCTACCGCTAATAGCGCTTCAAGTTTTCGTAAGGCACGATCACTACGCCAGTCTTTAGCAAGTTCAACTGCCGCTTTAGTTAGATGACCTTGATGTTGCTCTAATTTACTTTCAAAGCGCTCAAATAAAGTAAAGGCGTCGGCTGTACCGCCAGCAAAGCCAGCTAATACTTTGTCATTGTATAAACGGCGTACTTTTTTAGCATTGCCTTTCATTACAGTATTGCCAAGAGAAACTTGGCCATCACCACCAATGACAACCTTGCCATTGCGTCTAACGGATACGATAGTAGTCACATTTAACCTCAATCAATTGAACGGCAAATGTTTGTTTGCCGTTTTTAATTTATATAAGATTAAATTGGGTGTTGTTAGGGCGTTTTCAAGAGCGAAACTGAGATTTTATCGCCAACTCCAAATTTGACAATGATTAACGTTGTTACTGCTGAGTTTGTGTTTGTCTTTTTCTGCACTACGTTTACGAGAATAAGGTCCTAATATGACTTTATACCAAATGCCACTACTGCCTTTTGCTTGCCTTACTTGCGATTCTATACCAGAAAATGCAATCTTAGCTTTTAGTGTTTCTGCTTGTGTCTTCGTTCTAAAAGAGCCACATTGCATTTGATAAGGTCCGCCATTTTTTACTTCATACTCGCCAACTTCAACTTCTTTACTTTTAAGTTGGTCAACATAGGTCCATTTTTCTTTGGGTGGTAAAGGCAGGCTTGAGCTATTTGAATTGTTATTTGTTTCTAATGTGGGTTGCTCGATAGGCTGAGTATTAGGCTGTTCAGTAGTGGGTTGAATATCTTTAAGTGACCATAAGAAATAGCCTGCAACAGCTATTAAAGAAATGGTAAGTAAACCAATAAGTTTAAATTTTAGTCCCATACTTTCGTTAGCTGGAACTGGCTTTTTTTTATAAGGATTTTTTTTATTGTTTTTGGAACGTGGGCGGGATACGTAATCCTGATGAGCCATGGAGAATACTCGTAAATTGAAAATATAACGGAAAATATTAGTTATTCTAACTGAGTGACTTTAAAATGATACCACTTTGTCTGAGTTTCTAATTAAACACCGGCTTATAAAGATTAACTCTGTGTAAAACCTACCAATTAAGATCTTGAGGGTCAATATCTAGTGACCAGCGAACTGTTTTTTGTAACTCATTACTGTGGATTTGTTGTAACAGTTGGTGAATTCCAAGGTGTAAGTGTTTACGCGATTTTGCTTGAACAATTAAATGATAACGAAACTTTCCTGCTTTTTTTTCCATTGCCGCAGGGACCGGACCAGCATATTCACAACCTTCAAGGCTTGTTACACAAAGCGAGCGCAGAAACTTCTCAGGGTAGGAAGGGTAATTGGCTTCTGCTCTAATTAGTGCCTGGTAACTAAAAGGAGGAAGCAATGCTTGGCTTCGTTCAATTAGTGCATGTTGAGCAAAGTGATGGTAACCGTTGTTGACTAAATCCTGCAACAAGGGGTGCTCAGGGTAATTGGTTTGAATTAATACTTTTCCAGGTTTGCTCTCTCTACCTGCTCGTCCAGCCACTTGAATTAATAATTGCGCCATCTGTTCGGCAGCTCGAAAGTCAAAACTGAATAAGGCACCATCAACATCTAATACTGCCACTAAAGTTACATCAGGAAAATGGTGACCTTTGGCGAGCATTTGAGTGCCAACTAGCAACTGGTGTTTTTTGTCACTGACTTCTTGAAGTAATTTAGCTAATTCGCCTTTTTTACGTGTACTGTCGCGATCAATACGTACAACAGAATAACCGTCAAACAACTCGCTAATCCGATCTTGTAATTGCTCAGTACCATGACCGATAGGTTTAATACGAACACTACCACAGCTGGGGCATTGATGAGGGATACGTTGTTGATTACCACAATGATGACAAATAAGTAGGTGCTGTTTTTGATGCAAAGTAAAGGGTTTGTCGCAACGCTGGCAGTCAGCTATCCAGTGGCACTCTTGACAGTTAATCGCTGGTGCATAACCTCGACGATTTAAAAATAATAATACTTGCTCACCACGAACGAGGGTCTTTTTGATTTCATGCTTTAATGTACCAGATAGACCATGCTCCATTTGCTGTTGTGCAACATCAATCAGTGCCATTTTAGCAAGGCTACTATTACCCGCGCGCTTTAATAATTGATGATAATGATATTTACCTGATAATGCATTTTGCAACGACTCTAAGCAAGGAGTTGCACTGCCAAGAATTATTGGGATGTTGAGTTGTCTGGCACGTAAAATAGCAATATCACGGGCGTGGTAACGAAAACTGTCTTGTTGTTTTAATGAACTGTCGTGCTCTTCATCAACAATGATCATACCTAATTGATGTAATGGTGAAAATACAGCTGATCGTGTTCCTATGATTATTGCTGCATTATTTTGTTGTGCAGCAAGCCATGTAGATAAACGTTCATTGTCATTTAATGCAGAATGGTGTAGATAAATGGGTACATTAAAGCGTTGTTCAAAACGCATTAACATTTGTGGTGTTAGTCCTATTTCAGGTACTAGAACAAGAACTTGATTATTATTAGCGAGGACTTGTTCCATGGCTTGTAAATAAACTTCCGTTTTACCACTGCCAGTGATGCCTTCAATTAAATGACATGAAAAATTTTTGAGTGATTGATTCACTGCGGCAACAATAACGGCTTGCTCAACGGATAAATTTAGTTTATTTTTTTTATTTAAGTTTTCCGACTGCCAGACAAATTGTTGATCGTGTTGCTCTTGTTCAATAATAAGTGACTTATCTTTGAGTGCATTTAGTAAGGTTTTACTAAAACCGAGTGTACGCAATTCTACCCAACTTATACCATGGTGATCTTTTATAAGTTCAAATAGGGCAAATTGTTTAGGGGCTTTTTTTACTAACCTTGTTAATACCTTTTCTTCAATATTTTCACAGCATAACCACAGCGTAGGGGTAATTATTTTAGGCGGTTCAATTTTTCGTAATAATACAGGTAATGCTTGTTGAAAAACGTCGCCCATTGGATGGTGATAATAACTGGCGCAAGCTTTTAGAAATTGCAAAAGAGAAGGGCTTAAATTATAAGAGCTTTCCATCCTTGATAGTACACTTTTAAGTTTGTTTGCCGGAACATCACACTCAGATTCGATTTTTGTGATAATACCGATAACTTGTCGAGCACCAAATGGCACTATTACTCGCTCACCCATCTCAATTTTTGGTGTTTGTAGTTTAGAAGGTAATTGGTAGGTAAAAAGTTGTCGCATCGGTACAGGAATGGCAACTTCTACATACTGGTTTGGAATATTAATACTCATGTCAATAACGGTTAATCTTGTAATGCCTAACATTAACTTATTTTGACTGCTGATGTCGCCTGTGCCAAGTGACATTTAGCTTATGTGGTAAAAACTTAAACTTTGTTCATTTATTTATTAATAGCTATTGATGTTAAGGAAATGATTACTTATAATTCGCCCCCATTAATTTAACTCGTATGGTATTTGGCAGTTCAATTTAGTCCTAGTTATTAAATCCTGACCAAGTGGCGATGCGGCTTATTAATTAGTTTTGATTAATATTCACATAAAAAAAATATTATCAGCTAGTTAATATAAATATAGAGGTTTCTATGAAAGAAGGTATTCATCCTAACTACAGTGAGTTCAAAGCAAATTGTTCTTGTGGTAACGTTATTGTAACTCGCTCTACAGCGAAAAAAGATATTCATTTAGACGTATGTTCAGAATGTCACCCGTTCTACACTGGTAAGCAGAAAGCTGCTGAGACTGGTGGTCGTGTTGATAAATTCAACAAACGTTTTGGTGCTCTTAGCGCGAAGTAATTCAGCTATAGCAACCAATAAAAAAAAGCGCCAATTGGCGCTTTTTTTATGTCAAAAATAAATGTATTGTTCAATTTAAAGGATTGAACGTACTGTTCTGGATGAAGTGCATACGTAACATCATTAAATTGAAATAACACCTCTGGGTGTTATTTCGGTCAATAACTACCTAATGACTTTAGTGTGTTAAGTGCTCGTTAAAATAATTAGTCATCATGGTTTTAATATGTAAAGTCGTACCTTCCCCTTCCCACAAACCATGGCTACGATTTGGGTAAGACATAAAGTCAAATTGCTTGTTATGTTTAACTAATTCATTAATTAAACGTTCAGCACCTTGGTAATGAACATTGTCATCGCCTGTTCCGTGAATAAGCAGCAGTTTACCTTCTAAATTTTTTGCATGAGTAATAGGTGAACCTTGTTTATAGCCTTCTTCAAAGTCAGCTAACAAACCAGAATATCTTTCTTGGTAAATACTATCGTATAATCGTTGATCAGGCACTGGGGCTAACGATATACCTACTTTATATTGCTCTGGGTATCTAAATAACATATTTAGAGTCATCGAACCGCCACCAGAATGTCCCCAAATAGCAATGTTATCAGTATCTATATAATCCCAACGTTCGCTCATAGCTTTTAAAGCATCAGATTGATCTCGTGATGATAATACCCCTACTGCGCCATATATCGATTTACGCCATTCTTTACCTTTAGGTGCACGTGTACCTCGGTTATCAATTGACGCAATAATATAGCCTTTCTGGGTCATCATTTGATCCCATAAATAATAACTTCCACGCCATTTGTCCTGAACCGTTTGGCCCCATGCTTCACCGTAAACATAAAAGATTACTGGGTATTTTTTGCTAGGATCAAAATTAGCTGGTCGCATAATATAACCGTCAAGGACAACACCGTCTTGAGCTTTTACTTGGAAAAACTCTGTTTTACCTTTTTTAATCTTCGCTAACTTTTCGTTTAGCTCATGGTTATCCATTAAGACATGTTTCACTTGATGATTTTCGATTTTCACTAAACGTTTTTGTGTCGGTTGTTCAGTACTTGAAAACGAATGAATGGCCCACTGCCCATCATCAGACATTTGATAGCTATTAAAACCACTAAACTCTTTACTGGTTACTCTTTGGTTAAGTTGGCTGCCGTCTAACTTACTACGGTATAAATAACGTTGGGCAACATTGTCAGGAGAGGCGATAAAATATAACCAACCATTTTTTTCATCGATAGCTTTCATTGCAGTGATATCAAATTGACCATCAGTTAAATTAACTACCGACTTTCCATCACGTGATATGCGATAAAGGTGACGCCAACCACTGCGCTCGCTTGTCCAAATAAAACTTTTACCATCTGCTAACCATTTTGCATCATCAAAAAAATCAAGAAAGGTCGCTTCTTTTTCGGTCATTATTTTGGTGATATTGCCGTTGTTGGCATTGCTTAAATATAGGTGGTTGGTATCTTGTTTACGGTTAACATGTTGCACAAGTACTTGTTCTGAATTACCAGACCAGTTCATTCTTGGGATATACATGTCACGCGAATTGTTAGGAATTTTTGTCCAAACTGTTTTTTGATTATTTAAATGAACAATACCTACTTTGGCAAGAGCATTGGTTTCGCCAACTTTAGGGTAAGGGAATTTGGTTAGTGTTGGGTAGAGTTCATCAGTATTATTGATCATGATGAAGTCTTTACTGCCGCTAGTATCAAGTTGCCAGAATGCGATTTTTTTACCATCAGGGCTCCAGCGAAAGCCATCTTTTATGGTGAATTCTTCTTCATAAACCCAATCAAACAATCCATTTATAATGCCATTACCGGCATCATTCGTTAACTGTTTGACCTTGTTGTCACTTAAATTTTCTACATAAATATTGTTATGAACTACATAAGCAACATTACTGGCATCCGGAGAAAATTTAGCAAACATTAAGCTGCTATCTTCAACTTTTTCTCCACCTAATTGCTTTAATGAATTTGATTTAAGATCTAATACCCAATAATCACCACGGCTATTAGAGCGCCAAACTTTTTTACTCTTGGTATAAATCAGTAGCTTTTGGCGGTCTTCTGACCAAATGTAGTTATTAATTTTAAGCGGTGAATCATCGCCTTTAGGTGTTAACTGCTTAGCGCTGATTAATACTTTCCTCGCTAAAGTTTCAGGATCATAAACAACAATATCCTTGCCAATACTTTGTTCTTTGCCTTCTTCATCGGCTTTGGTTAATTTTGAGTCTTCAACCGCGGTGTAACCACTGCCATCTTTTAACCAACGAATACGTCCAATATAATCAGAGCTAAATTCACGGTCTTGATAAATTTGTTTTAGGGTTAGTTGAGGCCCAACTGCATTCTTTTGATTATTGCTATCGTTATTCTTAGGATTGTCAGTGCTTTGACAAGCAGCAACCGTTGTTGATAAAGCAATGGCGACTAGCCAATGATTGAGTTGTTTAAAATTCATAAAAGTCCAATTATTTAAATTATTTAAATTGTATTATTTGATATGTGACAATTAACTCATCGACTATAAATTGTCTGTAATGGTTAAACAACCTCAGTAAGATGAACGGTTGTTTTTATGTGTTTATTTGTCGCTTAGCTGACATGAGATATAATTTACATTTATACTAAAATTATTTTTAATTTATCTATCACTAAACATTGAAAATTATCCATTTACCCCCTATTTATATAACTCAGCTAACTTGAGGTTCTGTCATGCAATACGCACTAGAAATTTCCCACTTAGAAAAAGTTTATAAAGGTGGTTTTCAAGCCTTAAAGGGCATTGATTTAAAAGTCGAGCAAGGGGACTTTTTTGCTTTGTTGGGACCAAATGGGGCAGGTAAATCGACCACCATTGGAATTATTACTTCATTGGTTAATAAAACCAAAGGTAAGGTCAGTGTTTTTGGTCACGATATTGATACAGAGCTTGAACAAGCAAAAACATTTTTAGGGCTAGTGCCGCAAGAGTTTAATTTTAACCAATTTGAATCTCTATTAACCATTTTAATAAACCAAGCTGGTTATTATGGCGTTAATCGAAAAATTGCACTCGAGCGCGCAGAAAAGCATCTTAAGCAGTTAGAGCTGTGGGACAAACGTAATGATAGTGCCAGAATGCTATCAGGTGGTATGAAGCGAAGGCTGATGATAGCCAGAGCGCTAATGCATCAACCTAAGGTGCTAATATTAGATGAGCCAACAGCAGGGGTTGATATAGAACTTCGCCGTTCTATGTGGGATTTTTTGCGGGAAATAAACCAGCAGGGAATTACTATCATTTTAACGACTCACTATTTAGAAGAAGCTGAAATGCTTTGTCGTAATATTGCCATTATTGACAATGGGGAAATTGTTGAAAACACTGACATGAAATCGCTATTAGCCACCTTGGATAAAGAAACCATAATCTTAGATATTAAAACGGATAAAGCAACAGTAGATCTTACAGAGTTTGATTCAAGACTAATTGACGATCATACATTGGAGGTAGATGTGAAAAAATGTCAAAACCTTAACCAAGTATTTATCCAACTAACAGAACAAGACATTACTGTTCGCAGTATGCGTAATAAAAGTAATCGCTTAGAAGAGTTGTTTGTTCGTTTGGTTAATAAAGAAAAAAATGCTGAACCAGTAGGAGCTATTTAATATGCAATCAGTCGTTAATCGTATTGCTTTAAAAAGCATACTACACAAAGAAGTGCATCGCTTTATGCGTATCTGGGTACAAACTTTAGTACCACCAGCAATAACGATCAGTTTATATTTTGTCATCTTTGGTTCATTGATCGGCTCTCGAATTGGTGAAATGGGAGGTTTTGATTATATGTCGTTTATCGTCCCAGGTTTGATCATGATGAGCGTAATTACCAACTCGTATTCCAATGTTGCTTCGTCATTTTTTAGTGCCAAATGGCAACGTAATGTTGAAGAAATGCTTGTTGCTCCCGTGCCTAACTGGGTTATTGTTGCCGGTTATGTGGGCGGCGGTATGATTCGTGGTATGTTAGTGGGCTTAATTGTAACGATGATATCATTACTTTTTGTCGATCTTCAAATTCATAATGTATGGGTAATTATCGCTACCGTCTGCTTAACCTCTGCGGTATTTTCCTTGGGAGGTTTAATTAATGCCATATTTGCTAATAGCTTTGATGATATCTCTATTATCCCAACTTTCATATTAACACCATTAACTTACCTAGGTGGTGTGTTTTATTCGATTAGTTTATTGCCTGAATTTTGGCAGGGTGTTTCACAAGTAAACCCGATTGTTTATATGGTTAACGCTTTTCGCTATGGTTTTTTAGGTATTAGTGATGTCAGTTTAGTTGCTGCTTTTTCTGTTTTATTAGTTTTTATTGCCGTGCTTTTTACTGTGGCGATGACGTTGATCACTAAAGGTATAGGGTTGCGTAGCTAATGAATGATGAAAATAAAAAAGTGATTGGTGATTCCAAGGTCATTATTACTAACCAAAATGGCATTCATGAAAAGTTGGGCGACATTGTCGAAAAGCATTTTAATCACCCTTTTCAGAAACCCTATCAAGAGCATACTAAGAGTGCCTTTAATTCAGTTAATGTGATTGTACAAGAATTTTTACTTAATAATCCTGAAGGTGAAGTGATTTTAGACTCTTGTTGTGGTGTTGGACAAAGCACTCGATTATTGGCACAGCAGAATCCTCAAGCTTTGGTTATCGGTGTTGATAAATCGGCGAACCGCATTGAGCGTAATGTTGAGGGGTTCGATGATTCATCGGGTTATCATGCTGAAAACTATCAGCTTGTCCGTGCTGATCTCAATGACTTTTATCGTCTAGTTAAAGCTGAAAATTGGCCGATAGCAAAGCATTATATTTTGTACCCAAACCCTTGGCCAAAGTCAAAACATGTACAACGTCGTTGGCATGGTAGTGCAGTCTTTCCAACATTAATCACTATTGGTGAACAGCTGGTTTTAAGAAGTAATTGGCGTTTGTATTTAGAAGAATTTCAATTTGCTGCTGATATTGCGGGGTTAACGGGGGAAATATCAAAAGTCGAAGAAGAGGGGCTGGCACTAACCCCTTTTGAAGCTAAATATCAGGCAAGTGAACAACAATGCTGGCAACTTGTTGTTCAAACAGCCTGTTACTCTAGTTAATCTGAGCTTTGGATAAGCAGCATTTGTTCAACAATCCTATTTATCCGATTTTCCGCGTTAAAACATTGATAAATAGCCAGCTATTCATAAACGTTTTGCCTTGATAATCAAATAAATTGAAACCTTAATTGAGTGTATAATGCTTTAAACTATGTAATTAAATTTGTGTGCTTGTGAGTAAATTATCTAAATAGGTTTTTGCTTCATCACTGCAAATCAAGTCGTTTTTCATTTCAGTGATGTCACTCTCATCAAGGGGACTATGTTCAAGTCTTATTTCAAACTCACTTAATAGGTTGGCTTCATAAATATAACAAGCAAGGGAGTGTTGATTAAAAAGAGAGGGCAGCATCGACGATTTTGTTAATTTAGTTTGTAATGCCAATATGTTTACGATCGACTTGGGGAATTTCCAATATTGGGCTATATAGTAGGTTAATTTTTTTGATTTTTTGCAAAGCAACGCTTTAAAAGCTGAGGAGTTAGGTTGGCAGTCAGGGTGAACATAGGTAAAAGCTTCCATGAGTAATTGAAAAACAATCATATCGCCTAAGTTACTTAATAAACCAATTAAATATCCTTCAGCAATGTTTTGCTTAGCAACCGAGTTTGTCAGTAACTCTTTGGTAATAGCTCCTGTCGTGAGATTATGATGCCATATTTTATTGCCAAACAATTGAAAAGACGTAAATGTTTGTGGAGTGAGTTTACTGAGAAAACCATTTATTACTCCTTCTAACAGTCCATTTACCCCAAGTATTACAAAAGCCGATTTTATATTGGTTATCTCTTTGCTGGTGTGATTATAAAATGATGAATTTGCGAGTTCGATCACTTTCGCAATCATTGCAGGCTCTTGCTCAATTAGGGCCATCAATGAATCAGTATCAAACTCACTGTTATTTAATTGCTCAAGAATTTGAGACAGTGATGCGGGCAAAATCGGTAAAGTATCTAAAATTGTAATTGGGTTTAATAACAAAAGTTCAATTTTTTCAGTTATGTATATTGATAATTCATCCTCGGGTAAGTCGCTTGATGACTCTCCAAACAAAACATCATAAAAAGCTTTTTGATGTTTATCTTCAATTGATGTTATAACTTGGCAATAAGCTGAATCCTTTTGTGACCCCCCTTCATTCGATTTTTCTATCTCTTTATCGAGCATCTGTTTTTCTTCAAAGTAGAAGTAGTTTGGCTGTTGTTTTTGTGAGAGGGAAGAAAATAATCGTTTAACTAATGTATTAAACATAAATTGGTAACTTTAATAGCTAAGTTGCTTAATTAAAGTGTATATCCAATATGAAAAAACACCAGTTTGATAGTTGCTTTATAACAAAGAAACTAGTTACTGCTAAGCACAGAAGGTATAATCGTTATAGACGACGCTGCAAATTTTTTTAGACATTTAGCCTTGGTTTTATTAAAGTTCCGTCTGCGTGAAAATTTCATTTCAAATTTAATTATTGGTAAGGTATGACGTTAAGTAAAGGTATTGCACAAGCCACTCAAGAATCGTTACTCCGAATTTTTACTATTGCTGAAACGCCAGGTTCTACTTTAGGGAAGATTGAGCAAGAAATTTCACAAAATTTAGCCGGTTTTTTAAATACTCATATTGCGGCGAGCGAGAAACCATTAACAGAGATTGAAAAAGACTTTACCGGCGCAGTTATTCCTGAAAACCCTGTTTTTGTTTCAGATCATATTCATCACTTGCTTGATAAGTTAGTGGCGCAGTCTGTACATACCTCAAGCCCTAGTTTTATTGGCCATATGACATCTGCCTTACCTGCATTTATTTTACCTTTGTCAAAGCTGATGACTGGGCTTAATCAAAACTTAGTTAAGATTGAAACATCAAAAGCTTTTACCCCCCTCGAACGACAAGTTTTGGGCATGATGCATAGATTAGTTTATCAAGACAATGAGGTGTTTTATCAGCAGTGGATGCATAGCGCTGACCATTCTCTTGGTGCTTTTTGCTCAGGTGGGACGGTTGCCAATATCACAGCATTATGGGTTGCCCGCAACAATTTGCTAAAAGCTGATGGTAATTTTAATGGCGTTGCCAGAGAAGGGTTATTCAACGCGTATCGATATTATGGCTATGATGGTTTAGCTATTTTAGTTTCTGAGCGTGGTCACTATTCACTAAAAAAGTCTGCAGATATTTTGGGTATAGGACAAGAAAACGTTATCGCTATTGCAACTGATGAAAATAACAAAATTGATTGTCATAAATTGCGTGAAAAATGTCTACAATTGGCACAGAAAAATATCAAAGTACTGAGCATTATTGGCATTGCTGGTACCACTGAAACAGGCAATATTGATCCCCTAGATGCTATGGCTGATATTGCCCATGAGTTCGGTTGTCACTTTCATGTGGATGCTGCGTGGGGAGGCGCAACATTATTATCAAATAAATATCGCGGTCTTTTGAAAGGTATTGAACGAGCCGATTCGGTAACTATTGATGCTCACAAACAAATGTATGTACCTATGGGGGCAGGTTTAGTGGTTTTTAAAGATCCCAGCTTGGTCGCTTCAATAGAACACCATGCAGAGTATATTTTGAGAAAAGGCTCTAAAGATTTAGGTAGCCACACATTAGAAGGCTCTCGCTCAGGTATGGCGATGTTAGTTTATTCTAGTTTGCATATTATAAGTCGCCCTGGGTATGAACTGTTAATTAATCAGGGCATAGAAAAAGCAAAGTTCTTTGCTGAACTCATCGATAGGCATAGTGATTTTGAATTGATAACACAACCAGAGCTATGTTTATTAACGTATCGTTTTGTACCTAAACAAGTCCAGAAATTACTCAAAGACTCTGACTGTCAACAGCAAAGCAAGATTAATGCTTTAGTCAATAATTTAACTAAAGATATACAGAAAAGACAACGAGAAAATGGCCAGTCCTTTGTTTCGCGCACTAAAATAGAAGTCGCTCGATATCAAGGTGCTAAGGTATTAGTTTTTCGAGTAGTATTAGCGAACCCATTGACGTCAACAAAAATACTTTCAGACATTCTTCAAGAGCAAGAATTTCTTGCTCACCAAAATCAATCAATCATGTCGGGGCTACTCGAAATATAAAAAATCGAGTATCCCTTTGATTTAAAACTTCCCTACGACCTTTACGCTATCATCAAGTGAAGACGCGTCAACATAAGCGATAGCATCTGGCGTACTAGCCACTAATTTTAATATTTCAGCATCGTTACTTTTTTCGTCAGGAGGTGTGCCTTTACCGGTAAAAATAAGTTTAGACCAATAAGCCTTCAGTTGGCTGTCACTTTTTCCCAGTACTTTTTTACCAAATTCAGTTCGAGCACCAGAGCCTTGATTTTGATTCATTGGTATTATTTTATTACCATTATCAAACTTTTTATTTTTGCCTAAAAAAATACGTTTAATGGTGTTTTCATCAAGCGTATTGTTGTTCGAAGGATGAACTATTACTGCAACTTCAGCAAAGCAGGCAAAAGGTGCTAATAAAAGAACACTGATAATTACTATTAAAATTTTATTCATTACTTTCCCCTAAAAAACTAAGTCAACGCCAATAGTTAAAGACTCACTGTCACCTGCTACAGCTAATTCAAAAGAGTTATCTTGCACCTTGTCGTATTGAACTTTAAATGCTGCAGATGAGTGGAAGTCCCACCTTAAACCAACTGAAGTGGTATTATGATCTTCACCATCCTCACCATCTTTTTGTTGAAAATCAGAATAAGAAATAAAGGGTGTTAGACTATCAAGTCGATAACCAACTGTGAGCATCATGGTGTCTAAGTTGCCATCTAAATCTAAACGATTAAACTCTGATAGAATGAATAACTCTTCAAAGTCTAAGTTGGCAGCTAAGCCATAAAAATTACCTGTTCTTGATGATTCGCCGTCCCAAAAAACTTGTTCGCCACTTCGATATCGTTCATTTTCATAAGTCATAGCTGTTAATCTTATCTCTAGCCAATCTTTGCTTACTTGAAATACACCGCCAAAAATATCTTTCCAAATTTCACGTGTATCTTCAAAAAAGAAAAAATCACTAAGCAGTTTATTTCTGGAGTCATCCTCTGAACCGGTATAAATATTCCCGGATACAGACCAGTCGCCCCAATCACTAGAATACAGTGCGTTAATACCATTATAGTTAAATATTTGCCAAGTGTAGGTATCAGCTGGGGCTCTCATCCAAACGTAGGCATAGCCAACATCAAAAAAATCTGAGTAATAAAATAGTGGTAAACGTTTTTTCCCCGCTTGTATGGTCCAGTTATCATTGAGCTCATAGGATATGTAAGCCCATTCAAATTGAGTATCAAAATCATTCGCTCCTCTTGATACTATTTGAGCGGTTGCGCTTAGTCCATCCATTAAATCGGCTCTAACTTGCAAACCAAACAAAGTTTCCGGCTTAAAGCTGATATCTTCATCGTAGGCCGATACAAGAGGGTAATCAGCTAGAAAGGTTGGTGGAACACCATAATGAGGTACGCCAGTACCACTTAATACTTGGCCGGCATTAAAGCTAGCAAAACCAGTGAAATCGATCTCAGCAGAGGACTTATGACTAAAAATACAGAGGGCAACAGAGCAAATAACGAGTCGTTTGATATTTTTCATGAGTATTTTCTATGCGGTTACATGTTAATGCTAAGAGTAGTTCAAATAATTTAGATCGCAAATAAGCAGTAATAATGCATAGTAGGGAGGTTTAGCTAAACTAGAACGATAGGTGCTAAATCAACTGAGAGCCCAATAGGCAATCAGTTGATTGTATCTATAAACTCAGTTGAATATTGTCAATTAAACGTGCTTTACCACAAAACGCTGAGGCAAGGATAACAAGTTCTTTGTCATCAGCTGTTGCTGGCGCTAAGGTGTATGCGTGGCAAAAATCTATATAATCAGTTGTAAGTCCTGCTTGATTGATTTTCTCAGTTGCTTGTTGACACAATTGAAGATAATCGTTACTGGTTTTTACTTGTTCACTTAACCACTGTAACGTTTGATATAGAATTGGCGCATCGGCTTTTTGATCTGGCGTTAAATACCCATTGCGAGAGCTCATGGCCAACCCTGACTCTTCTCTGATTATCTCCACAGGTACAATCTCAACTGGCATAGACAAGTCATCAACCATGGTTTGAATAATTTGCAACTGCTGATAATCTTTTGAGCCAAAACAAGCAATATCTGGTTGAACTAAGTTGAATAACTTACATACCACAGTAGCAACACCTCTAAAGTGTCCTGGACGGCTTTTACCGCAGTATAAGTCTGAAATATTCGGCACTTCAACAAAGGTATTGTCAGTGTAACCTTTAGGATAAATTATCTCTGACGTTGGGATAAATAATAAATCAGTATTAACGTCGGTTAACCGATTCTTGTCTTGATCAAGAGTTTTAGGGTAATTATCAATATCTTCACTAAGGCCAAACTGCATAGGGTTAATAAAGATGCTGACGATAACTTTGTCTGCATGCAGATGAGCTGCTTTAACTAACGCTAAGTGTCCATCATGTAAATTGCCCATTGTTGGTACAAAAGCAATTTTTAAATCTTGTAAACGCCACTCTTTTACTTGTTGGCGAAGTGATTGTATATCAGTAACTATATTCATGTGTTTTTTATAACTATTTTGTTGTTATTGTTGAGTACTTTTCTATTTAAAAATGTGATCGTCGCCTGGGAAATTCCCATTACTGACTTCATCAATGTAAAGTTCAATGGCTTTTTTAATGTCGCCAGTATCTTTTAAAAAATTTCTGGAAAATTTTGGCATATAACTACAAGAAATACCTAATGCGTCGTGCATGACTAAAATTTGTCCATCTGTATCTTTTCCTGCACCAATACCAATAGTGGGTATGTTAACTGCTTCAGAAATGGCTTTACCTAAAGAGGCAGGAATACACTCTAAAACTAAAAGTTGAATACCTGCTTGTTCAAGTTCTTTGGCTTGTTCGATGATCATATCGGCTTGTTTTTGTTGACGACCTTGTACTTTAAAACCGCCAAAAACATGAACAGACTGTGGTGTTAACCCTAAATGACCACATACAGGAATACCTCGTTCTGTTAAGCCTTTAATGGTATCAACTAACCAACTACCGCCTTCCATTTTGATCATACTAGCGCCAGCTTGCATTAACTTTGCTGCATTTTCGTATGTTTGATCTGTTGTCGCATAACTCATAAAAGGCATATCGCTGATGATTAACGTATCTTCAATTCCACGTTTTACACAACGGGTATGATAAGCCATTGCATCTATAGATACAGGTAGCGTATCGTCTTCACCTTGTAAAACCATGCCAAGAGAATCACCGATTAAGATTGCATGTATGCCGGCCTGATCAAATAATTTTGCAAAACTTGCATCATAGGCGGTGATGGTTGATATTTTTTCACCTTGTTGTTTCATTTTTAACAAAGTTGCAGTGGTTATTTTAGCCATAATAATCTCAATCAAAATATTGATATTTATCTTTTTTTTGTTATTGATAAATATTTGAGTAAATACTCAGTGCGCGTACCTTCTCATATAAATCAGGCTATCGCAATATTGAAGAATCAATTTATTTAGTTATAACTGTAAACTATAGTCGAAAATTTTCAGACCGTTTTGATCTATGTTTTGAATTAATTCAGCCAATTTTTCACCATCAGGTAGTACTAAATCACAAACAAGTTCATGTAAGGGAATTAAAACAAACTCGCGAGTTTTCATGCCGTAATGAGGAATGGTAAGTCGTTCGGTCTTGATAACTTGATTACCAAAAAGTAAAATATCAAGATCAAGAACGCGAGCTCCCCAGCGGTTGTCTTTTCTTACTCTTCCTGCAATATTTTCAATGTTTTGCAAGGCATCAAGTAATTTAATAGCACTGAGGTTTGTTGTCAGGGATAACACTGCATTCATGTAGTCTGGTTGGTCTTTTGGACCCATAGGACGACTAAAATAGAGTGCTGAAATTTTATCTATTTGACAATTCTTTAGATTTGCTAATGCTTCAACAGCAGTTCTTATTTGTTTGGCAGGGTTAGATAGGTTACTGCCTAACCCGATATAAACGGTATTCATTACTGTTAGACCGTTAACTTTCATTAGTCATTGATGACGGTTTATCTTTTGGCTTCCTGCGTTTTCTTGGTGATCTACGAGGGCCTGATTTGCTACTGGGTGCATTCTTGATCATTTGAACTTGAGTCTCGGCTGATGCGTTTTGAAAATCAGTCCACCAAGTAGCAAGTGCTTGAACATTACCACCTTCAATTTCACCTCTGATGAGTAAGAAGTCATAACCTGCTCTAAATTTTTGATGCTCAAAGGCTGCAAATGCACGCTTTCCATCTCTTCTCTCGAGTTTTTCTTGTAAAATCCAAATGTCTTTCATCACAGCTTGAAAACGTTTAGGTATTGCAATACTGCGTTGTTGCTCAGACATGATTTCATTTAACGCGGCAAAAAAAGCGTCTTGCGGAGTTAATTGTGTTTCAGATTTCAAGCGTGAGATTTGAATTTGTAATGGATACCACAACAGGGCTGCAATTAAAAATGCCGGGGTAACCCTTTGATCGTTGTTAATTCTAGCGTCGGTATTTTTCATTGCCAGCATCACAAAGTCATCGACATATTGATGAGACTTTTGGTTTGCTAATTGCTCTAGGGCAGGGAAAAAATACTGAAATAATTTGTAATCACGTAATAGTAAAAAGTTTGCAACGGCTTTGCCTGAAATGAACATTTTTAGAAATTCTTCAAACATTCTTGCTGCAGGGATATTTTCAAGAAGTGATGATAACTCGCGTATAGGAGCTTCTGTTTCTTTGCTGATTTCCATATCTAATTTTGTCGCAAATCGAATTGCGCGCAGCATACGAACAGGATCTTCACGGTAACGTGTTTCAGGGTCGCCAATTAAACGAATTTTACCCTCATTAACATCTTGTACGCCATTAGCGAAGTCATATACTTTAAAGTCAATAGCAGAGTAGTATAGGGCGTTAATGGTGAAGTCACGACGTTCGGCATCTTCTTCTATGCTGCCATAAATATTATCGCGCAATAACATGCCATGTTCACTTTGCTTTGAGGTTTTTTTGCATTGTTTTTCTTTTTCGGGTGCACTTTCATGATGTCCTCTAAAAGTAGCGACTTCAATAATTTCACGACCAAAAACAATATGTGCCAAGCGAAAGCGTCGTCCTATCAAGCGGCAATTTCTAAATAATGCTTTAATTTGTTCAGGGGTTGCATTAGTTGCGATATCAAAATCTTTAGGTTCAAGTCCTAAAATGATATCTCGAACGCCACCACCAACAAGGTAGGCTTGGTAACCACCGCTGTTTAAACGATAAAGGACTTTTAAAGCGCTGCTACTAATGTATTTTCTTGAAACAGAGTGTTGATCACGCGTAAGTACTGTAGGACCAGAAACTGTTGTTACAGCGGCTTTTTTTCCAGATCTTTTACCTAAAACTTTTTTACATAAATTGATTACGCGTTTGATAATTACTAACCCCAATTTTCGGAAACTTGTTTCTGTATAGTTATAGGCTATCGGAGCCCACTTATGAACGCGCAATGATATAACAGCGCTTATAAAAAGAGAATGAAAAAACAGCAATTAATTGTGCATTTGTTTGAATCGCTGATCTATTTATTAATTAGATAAATTTGATTTGCTGTTTTTTAGGGATCTTAGCTAATGACCAATGCAAAATAGCCCAAGTTATTATTTGTTCGGTAGTCATAAACAGTAACTCATCGGGAGGCTGTTGCCCTAAAAATGTAAGTGCAGCATGTAAGGCTGGTTGTGGTTTTTTTATATCAATCGCAGGGGCTTTGTTTTGTTTGCTTAATTTATAGCCTTCATCAGTAACGGCTAAGGGGATATGACCATACAGTGGGGGCTGTTTTGCTAATAGTTTAAAGAAGCTTAATTGCCTAGCTGTTGGATCAAGTAAATCACACCCTCTGATCACATGGCTGATATTTTGATAAATGTCATCAGCAACTACGGCCAATTGATAGGCAAATAAACCATCCTTTCTAACCAAGGTGAAATCTTCTTGAGCCAGCTCAGGACTACATTCGACTCTGCCTTGAATGAGGTCGCTATAATGACTAGTTCTTTGACTATTAATAATTCTAGTTGCTGAGTTTTTATTTTCACAAGCTAAATTCCGACAATGGCCTTGGTATATACCGCCAGCTTCTTTTATTTCAGCGCGGGTGCAGCGGCAATAATAACTGAGGTTATGCACTTCTAAATAATTAAGTATTTCTAGATAAAGCGGGGTTTGTTGAGATTGAAAAAGAACACTTTCATCCCAGTGCAAGCCAAATGCTTCTAATGTTTTAAGAATTTCATCACTTGCCCCTGCTTGCTCTCGGGGAGGATCAATATCTTCAATACGAACTAACCATAAACCTTCGTTGCTTTTTGCATCAAGAAAGCTGGCAAGAGCGGCAATTAAAGAGCCAAAGTGTAACAAACCTGAAGGGGAAGGGGCAAAACGACCACGATATTGAGTCGGTGGTCGTTGTTGTTTGCTTGAAAAAATAGAACTGGCCATCGTATAACGATAGTTTATGCTAATTTAGCCTGCCATTTGACGTTCTTTAATTTCTGATAACGTTTTGCATTCAATACAAAGATCAGCAGTAGGACGTGCTTCTAGACGGCGAATACCAATTTCGATACCACATGATTTACAGAAGCCAAAATCTTCGTCTTCAATTAGCTGTAATGTTTTCTCAATTTTTTTAATCAACTTACGCTCACGATCACGAGTACGCAATTCTAAGCTAAATTCTTCTTCTTGAGCTGCACGATCAACAGGATCTGGGAAATTGGCTGCTTCGTCTTGCATATGCGTAACTGTACGATCAACTTCTTCGCGAAGTTGAACTCGCCAAGCATCGAGAATTTTTTTAAAGTGATCTTCTTGAGCTGGATTCATGTATTCTTCGCCAGCTTTTTCCTGGTAAGGTTCAACGTTAGCTAACGCTAAAATACCTAATGCTTTATTTTTACTCTTTGGCATGCCGATTCTCCTAAATGCTACCTACATAGACCACAGTACTTTGCTCTATATTACATATTATCAATTATTACGTTAAAGGCATTTTTAAAATGTAATATACAAAAACCACACTGGGTTGCAATTGCCAATATTAAATAGACCTATTATAGCAGGACTATATTGTGTCGCAGTGCAAAAAAATCAAGGTTTGGTAACGAAAAAACATTATTTTAAAACAAATTCAATGTATTAACTCTTCTGTGAAAGCCATACCCGATATTGTATTGTTCTGCAAGACAGCACTTTTAGCAAGTTTACCTATGGTTAGTCAATATTTTTTATAAATTTTTAATGAGGAGTAACTATTTTATTAGTTAATATTGTCACGAATGGCAGTTACAATTGCCTAGCGTGGAAAGAATAACGTGGGATATTTAAATTTATCGAATGGTAATGTTTGGATCTGTGTCGATATCACCTTCAGAAGACACTGTTGCTACGCTGGCACCACATAACAAAATTGCGATGCTACTTTTATCAGCATTACGGATAAACGCTAAATTATAGCCGAATTGATTTAAACTGCTGGTTGAAAATTTTTGAGATAAGGACAGACGCTCCCATAGCTGGGACTGTTCAGGGGTGTAATTTCTTCTATCAAGAAAAGTATCGTTTTGTACTATTGCTAAAGTTTGCATTTTTAAGTCCAAGCCTATAAATGCAGTAATTGACATCCGTATTAAATGCTGCGAACCAATTTTTTACATCATAGTACAAAAATCAGCCAATTACTACATTCGTTTGATTGGCTTTTTTTGTAACTAGGTAAGTTATTAATATTCAGGCTTTATTTAGCAAGAATGATTTTTCACTTGGAATACTGAGTGTATTATAAAAGGCTAATAAAAAAACTCATTTCTAAGGCTTTTTCCTTCAAGCTTTTAAAACGTCCTGACGCCCCGCCATGACCGGCATCCATATCCGTTTTAAAAACTAATAAGTTACTACCGGTTTTGTATTCACGTAATTTTGCCACCCACTTCATAGGCTCAAAATATTGCACTTGAGAGTCATGTAAACCAGTAGTTACTAATATATTGGGGTAATCTTGCTCACTGATATTATCTATAGGGGAGTAGGATAATATCGTTTGATAATCATCTTTATCGTTTGGGTTACCCCATTCGTCGTACTCATTTGTCGTCAATGGGATGCTTTCATCTAACATGGTGGTTAATACATCTAAAAAAGGCACATGTGCCCCAATACCTAAATATAACTCAGGTGCTTGGTTAACGACTGCACCCATCAACAAGCCACCAGCGCTACCACCTGAAGCGAATACTTTATCCTTCGCGCCATAACCATGAGCAACTAATGCTTTGGTGACATCGACAAAATCATTAAAGGTATTTTGTTTATGTTGCTTTTTACCCGTTTCATACCAGTTCCTGCCAAGCATTTCCGAGCCTCGAATATGTGCGATAACATAAACAAAACCTCTGTCGAGTAAACTTAATGTTTGACTTGAAAAGTTGGGGTCTATGGTAATGCCATAAGCGCCATAGCCATATTGTAATAAAGGGTTGCTACCATCTTTTTTAAAGCTGTCAATACGGTATACAATGGATACAGGTATTTCTACACCATCACGAGCATTTATAAATAACCGCTCAGACTGGTAGTTTTCTTTGTTGAAATCACCGAGTACTTTCTGTTGTTTGAGTAATTTTCGCTCTCCCGTTGCTAAATCAAAATCATATAATGAACCTGGAGTGGTTAAACTGGAATAATAAAGTCTAGCAGTTGTACTGGAGGGCTCTGGATTATCACCAAGACAAGAAAAGTAGCAGGGGTCATCAAAAACCAGTGGGTATTGTCTGCCAATGAAATTGTCTTTTGAGCTTGTATTGAGGGTATGTACGATAAAGCGTATTTGACCTTGTTCACGTTCAGTTACAACAAGAAAGTTATGAAACAGCTCTATACCTTCTAATAAAACATTCTCTCGATGATGTATTACTTCTTGCCATTTATTGATATTACTAATTTGTGTCGAAGATGCCGTCATCAAACGAAAGTTTTTAGCTTGATAGTTAGTAACTATATAGAAATTATCCCCCATTTTGTCGGCATGATATTCGTGTTGTTCTTGAAATGGCAATAATTCAATGAACTCACCATCAGGATCATCGGCGCTCAATACTAAATTATGAGTAGACTCAGTTGCATGCAAGCAAATATAAATGAGCGAGTCGTCACGACTTTTATCTAGGCTCATATAGAAACTGTGGTCGTCTTCTTGATAAACTAATACGTCATCGGCTTGTGATGTACCTAATTTATGACGGAAAACTTGTGTCCCTAGCAACGTTTCTAAATCTTTTTTCACATAAAAAACCGTTTTGTTGTCATTTGCCCAAACGATTTGACCTTCGGTTTCAGTTAATCGGTCAGATAAATAATGTTCGCTTTTCTGATCTTTTTCGATATCACCGACTGTGGATAGACTCTTAAAAACAATAGTATAAATACGACGACTATCCGTATCTTCAGAAAGCGACATAATTTCATCGTTAGGACTAATAGATAAGTCGCCTAAGTCATAAAATTCATGGGATTTTGCCCGCTCATTAATATCTATCAGTAGGGTTTTATTTTCTCCGCAGAAGCTTGAAGCGCGATAGTAGCGAGAATATTCCTGTTCACCACTTATTTCGCTGTGATACCAATATTTACCATCTTTAGCCGGCACGGTATTATCATCTTTTACTATGCGAGCTTTTAATTCTTCAAATAGCAGCTCCTGTAAAGGTTTTTGGCTGGCTAGCATAGCATCAGCATAGTCGTTTTCTTGGTTTAGGTGCGACAGGATTTTTTCGTCGCTACGATTGTCGTCACGCATCCAATAATAATTATCTGTACGTTGGTGATTATGAATCTCCATGCTATGTGGGATTTTTTTTGCAATAGGTGCACAAGCTGATGTTTTGATTATGGTTGATGGAGATTTTGACACTTAAGGTTCCTATTCGTAGGTTAGGTGGTTAGTATACGCTGATAAAATCAAAAATACTTCAGGAGTAGAAGGTGCTAATTCAAAGTGGGATTTTAGTTTTTGCTATTTTATTAGCTGTTTTTGCCGCTAAATTTCTTGTTGCTGGGGCAATATCTATTGCTAGAGAATTTGATATCCCACAATTCATTATTGGCGCTTTTATTATCGGTTTTGGTACATCTCTACCAGAGTTCGCGGTAAATTTGGAGGCTGCATTACAAGGCAATACTGAACTTGCCATTGCCAATATATTGGGTAGTAACTTGTTTAATACTTGTATTGTATTAGGGATAGTTGGTTTGTCTGGAATTTTGGTGGTTAATGATGATGCTAGAATCAAAGATGTGCCATTTCATATGATTGCAGCATTGATGATTGCAGTTTGTGGTAATCAATTTTATTTGGATCACATTAATTATCACCAATTAATGTTAAGTCATGGCATTATATTTTTAAGTTTTTTCTCAATATATATCTATTATACTTTGCTTGAAGTTAAGCAGGGGGCAACTCACAAGAAACCCTTACATGCTCGGCATGATATTGCGATTAACCAACGCACTTTACCAAACTCGTTTAGTTCAATTGCTAAAGTGGTTGCTGGCTTGATCGGTTTGGTTATCGGCGGAGAGTTAATTGTTTCATCCGCAGAGCATATTGCAATTACCCTAGGATTGTCTAACCGACTCATTGGCTTATTAATCGTAGGGCCAGGCACATCAATGCCAGAGCTCATTGCAAGTTTGATTGCGTTAAAGCAGCGAAATACCGCGTTAGTTTTAGGTAATGTAATGGGGTCAAATTTATTCAATATATTTTTTACCTTAGGTATAACCGCAACTATATTACCTATACCTTTTGATTTCTCTCTTAATCAAGCGGTGTTACTTAATTTTATTTCAGCTGTTTTATTAGCGGTGACTTTTTGGTTCGTTAGCCGTAAGAATATGAGTAAAAGTACTGCCGTTTTATTATTAATGATATATGGTGTTTATATCTTTGTTTCAATTATTTAGTACTTATTTATAGCAATGTATGAGGGGGAGTATTGATGAAAGGTTTTATCCATGGATAAGGTAGATGCCATTGTTGTTGGTGCTGGTGTTATTGGATTAGCCGTAGCTGCTCGATTAAGTCATTTTTTGTCTAATGTCGTTGTTATTGATAAAAATATGCACTTTGGAGAAGAAACCAGTAGTCGTAATAGTGAAGTTATTCATGCAGGTATTTATTACCCTCAACATAGCTTAAAAGCAAAGTTATGTGTTGAAGGGAAAAATAAACTTTATCAATATTGTCAGCAACGACACATTCCATTTAATCCTATCGGTAAACTTCTTGTAGCCTCAGGTGAAAAACAACAAAATTTTTTAGCACAAACCATGATTATTGCTGCTGATAATGGTGTAAATGATTTGAGTTGGTTAAGTCAGAAAGAACTAAAAAGCCGAGAGCCAGAAATTAGTGCAACAGCGGCTTTGTTATCTCCATCTACTGGGATCATTGATGTACACCGTTATATGCAAAGTCTGTTAGCAGAGCTTGAGAAAAATGGTGGTCTGTTTATTGGACAAGCTGCTTTTTTAAAAGCTGAAGTAAATCAAAGTGGTTTTATTATTGATATTGAAAGCCAAGGTCAAAGCAGCCAAATTCAATCTCAGTATTTAATTAATTGTGCTGGCCTGCACAGTGAAAAAGTTGCAAATAATATCTTGGGGTTAAGTGAAGAATTCATCCCTAAATTACATTGGTGTCGGGGTCATTATTTTTCTTATCAAGGAAAAAGCCCTTTCTCTCAGCTTGTTTACCCTATCCCTAAAGATAACGGCTTAGGTATTCATGCTTCAATTGATGTTGGGGGACAGTTAAAATTTGGTCCTGATACTCAGTACGTTGATGAGTTGTCCTATCAGTTTCCTGGTAATTTGAAGAAAAAATTTGTACAAGAAATTCTGCACTACTTTCCTCGTCTAGATATAGATAAATTACACCCTGCTTATGCTGGTATTCGTCCAAAGTTACAGGGAGAAGGGCAAGGTTTTAAAGATTTTGTCATTCAAGACAGTCAAGTCCACGGTATTATAGGTTTGGTGAACCTTTTTGGTATCGACTCTCCGGGGTTAACGTCAAGTTTGGCTATTGCTGATAATGTGTTGTCTCGATTGAACTTTTGTTAATTACCTCATGCTGCTCATTAACTAATAGCGGCTTGGGCAATCGCTAAACATTTTCAATTGTAGATCCTGAAATACCAATTGCTGCTATGGTTTCACCTTCATTATTGGTTATAGGTAAACCTCCAGCAAAGGTAATTAAGCCAGCATTTGAATTCTCGATACCATAAAGAGGGTCATTAATTTGCGATTTCTCACCTAAAACATGATTAGGTTTTTGAAATAAATCCGCTGTTTTAGCTTTTGTAATGGCAATATCAATGTCGCCAAGCAAGGCTTTGTCTGTTCGTTTAAAAGCGATTAAAAAACCAGCGTTAGCAACAACAGCAATATTGCCATTCTTGAGTGTTAGGTAATTCATTGAGGCAACTAAGATGCAGCTAGAAAAGTAGATATAGCATAATAGCTAAAGGTATATTTTATACTTTACATGTTATTAACAAAGTGTAAGGCGATTGGCTCTTTTCTGTTTTATACTGATGTGTATTAAAATATTGGAGAATGAAATGAAAAAAGTTGTCAGCGGTGGATATTTATTATTGTCATTATTCTTTTTGTTAAACTCTTCTACTGCTCTAGCTCAGCTAAACTTGTCATTAAACACCAATCAAAGCCAATTCTCTGATTGGAATATTTTAGAAAATAGCTTATCCAAAAAACAAAGTTTGATCTCTAAAAACACAAAAATGAGTATCTCAACTACTGATATTAATAAACTGAGTTCTCTTTTATTACAAGCAGAGCAATACGTTGTGGTCAGCCTGCCTTTACCCAGTGGTGAATTAGTCGATTTTAAATTAATACCTTCTCCCGTTATGGCCGCTGAGCTTGCAGACAAATATCCTAAAATTAAAACCTTTAATGGTTATCAGTTATTAGAGCCTAAAAATACAGGTCGTTTTGATATCACCGAACATGGCTTTCATGGCATGTTTTCTTATAGCAACAGCACTGTCTTTATTGAGCCGGAACATCAAAAAAACGATACTACTTATGTTAGCTATTATCGCAAAAATATTGGCACCGATTTTTCCAGTAAAATATTAAAACTTCAGTCGCCTAAAAAAATATCTATAGCTGATAACCGCGATATGCGAAAAAAATTATTAGCTATAAATACTGAAACTTCGTTAACACTCTATCGCTTAGCTATTTCCTCATCAGGAGAATATAGCGTATTTCATGGTGGGTCAAAATCTTTGGTATTAAGTGAAATTGTCACTTTAGTCAATAGACTAAATGACGTATACCAACGAGATTTATCGGTTAAATTTGAATTAGTTGCTAACAGCGATGCACTGATATTTTTGGATCCCCTAACTGATCCCTTCAATAATAATGACCAAGATGGAGAGTTAAATACCAATATCGTTGATGGTCTTATTGGCAGTAGTAATTATGATATTGGACATGTAGTTAATACTGAAGGTGGCGGTTTAGCTGGTTTAGGTGTTGTTTGCGATTCTACCTATAAAGGAGATGGGGTAACGGGGGCATCAAATCCGATTAATGATGCCTTTTATATTGATTATGTTGCCCATGAAATTGGCCATCAATTTGGTGCTGACCACACTTTTAATGGCGCAGAAGGCGCATGTGAAGGCAACAGAGAAAGCAGTCTTGCCTTTGAGCCAGGTAGTGCCTCAACAATAATGGGCTATGCAGGTATTTGTGGTAGTCAAAATTTACAAAATAATTCTGATCCCTTTTTTCATGCAAAATCAATTGAACAAATTAAGACTTATTTATCGGGGAGTTCTGGTAGTACTTGTGGAGTTAATAGTGCTGACGTTAATAGTATTCCTGTAGTGGATGCCGGCAGTGATTTTACTATTCCAGCTAATACACCTTTTACCCTATCGGGTAGTGCAACCGATGCCAATAACACAGACGCCCTAACTTACAGTTGGCAACAGATTGATCTTGGTACCATTTCTCACGGAATTACTGAGCAAGTTGATGATGGTAGTCGCCCTCTGTTTAGAGTTTGGCAACCTCTTTCTACGTCACAAAGAATATTGCCCAGGCTCGAAGATATACTCTCATCAACGACTAGTGTTGGTGAAACTTATGCGACCACCGACAGAGAGCTTAATTTTCGGTTACTGGTAAGAGATGCTAAAGGGGGAGTTGGTTTTGATGATAATAAAATCAAGGTAATTAATACCAATGAAACTTTTACTGTAACAGCGCCAAGTTCTGGCATTATTTGGTCAAGTCAGCAGCAAGTTGTAAATTGGAATACTGCTAATACTCAAGCTAGTCCTATTTCATGTAGTAAAGTTGATATATTACTGTCGATTGATGGAGGGAATAACTTTACTACTCAACTAGCCACTGAAGTAGAAAATAATGGTATTTATGAAGTGAAAATACCGGAAGTAACTTCAACAAAAAGTCGGGTAAGAATTAACTGCAGCGATAACATTTTTTTTGCTATTAATGAAGGTGACTTTACCGTTGATTTTCAACATACACCGGTAGAGTCACCTGTGATTTCAGGACAAGAAAATATTTCAATTGTTGAAGGTTCAATTTTAACACTAGCATTGAGTCATTTTACCTTTAGTGGCTCAACTGTAGATAAAATCACCATAATTGAAGGGAATAATTACACCGTTATTGATAATACCGTTACGGCTAATTCAGGTTTTGTTGGTACATTAAATGTTACGGTTACAGCGCATTCAGGGAACTTAATGAGTGAGGCATTTGTTGCGAAAATTTCAGTAACAGCGAAAAAGCTACCGACAAAAAGCGAATCATCGAGCTCTGGTAGTCTTTATTGGCTACTTTATTTACTTGTCCTTATCGCCGCTAATCGTGCCTTAGTGCAAGCTAGCTCAAAAATTGAGAATTAATCATGTTTAATATTCCAAGGTGCAAAAGGTTATACCCTTCTAATATCATCACAGTGACAATACTATTTTTTATCATGGGCTTAGGGTGTAGTAATGCACAAGAAAAGCCCAACAAACAAAATTTATTAGTGGCGGTAGAACAAGCCGCTGAGGTTGCGGTTAGTAATAAAGATTTTAGGCTTTATGCAACATCAGGACGAAGGATTACCTTTCCAGGGGTTGATAATAGTGATTATAGGTTTGTTGAAGAAGTCTGTGGGAAAAAACACTTTTCAAATACAGGTGATGTTATTAGCTCTGAAGAGCAGAGAGAGCAACGAAAAAACAATATCAATTATATGAAAATGTATAATCAAAAAGTGCTAAAGGAGTGTCGCAATCAATAACTTATTAATAGAACTTAGCGAATAAAACTGAAGAGGAATTTTGTGCTAACAACTCTATTTGACTAAGATCAAAGTTAGCGCTCTTGTTGATATCTTTTTCTGTACATTTAGCGAGTAAAGTGTAGAATGCAAATGGTAGTAATTCTCATTAACATTTTAAGACTCGGTTTATGACTTTAGCAGATTTGGCTCGTAATCAAAAAGCACACATTAGCGTATTACCTAATGATTCAGACTTGGCTGCTCGCCTTCTTGAGCAAGGCTTTGCGTTGCGTACTGAAATATCACTTGCTCATAAAGGGCCTTGGAATGGGCCTCTTGCTTTTCGATTGCACAATACTAAAGTGACTATTCAACCTAAGATTGCCGAGCAAATCAAAGTGATTCTTGCCTGATGGTAGGTTGTCATGATTCAAAAGCTCAAGTCAGTGACCAAGCAAATACTTCAGAAACACCTCATTATGCTTTAGTTGGCTTTGCCAATTCAGGAAAAAGTACGCTTTTCAATTTATTTTCTGGTGACAAACAAACAGTGGGAAACTGGTCTGGTGTAACGGTAAGTGCAAAACAAAAAACCGTAAACTTACCTTCTGGCTCAGCAAGATTAACTGATTTACCTGGGTTAAGTTCGTTAACTGAACGTAGCAATCAGGGGCAAGATCTAAGCATTAGTCAACAATTTCTTCAACAAAGAGCGTTTGATTTATTAATCAATGTTGTTGATGTTACTCAGCTTACCCGTCAATTATACCTGACCACTCAATTACTAGAGTTGGGTATCCCGATGATTGTTCTACTGAACAAGGTTGATCGAAAAGAAGCTTTACCAGTAGATAGCAAATTGTTAGCCAAAGAGCTTGGTTGCCCAGTTATAGAAATTAGTGCTCAAAATCAAAATTCTCTTAAAGATATTTATCCCTTATTGGCAACTCGGCTACCACCAAATACTAATTGCCAGCAGCAAAGCTGTTTATGTGTCGAGCAGCAACAATCAACTCCTTTAAAGGATTGTTTTGATGCGACTCATGATAAGGCGAACGCTGTAGACCGTCACCAGTTTGTTCATGATGTTGTAAGTAAAGTAAGCCAAGCTCATTCTTCTAGCCTTGGTTTTACAGATAAAATCGACGAAGTTGTTTTACATCCCGTTATCGGTATTCCAATTTTCTTTTCAATGATGTATTTACTGTTCATGTTTGCCATTAATGTTGGTGGTGCGTTTATCGACTTTTTTGATATTTTATCTGGCAATATATTTGTTGAATATCCATTGTATTTTCTTGCTCCTCTAGATTTGCCTCAGTGGCTATTAACTATCGTTGAAGGTATTGGTAGTGGCATGCAAACGGTAGCCACCTTTATTCCTATTATTGCTTGTTTGTTTATCGGTTTGTCAGTTTTAGAAAGTAGTGGTTATTTAGCGAGAGCAGCCTTTGTTGTTGATGTTGTTATGCAAAAAATTGGTTTGCCAGGCAAAGCTTTTGTACCGTTAATTGTTGGTTTTGGTTGTACGGTGCCAGCAGTAATGTCGGCTCGTGTACTTGATAGTGAGCGTGAACGTATTACCACGGTAATGATGGCGCCATTTATGTCTTGTGGTGCTCGTTTACCTGTTTATGCGCTATTTGCTGCAGCGTTCTTTCCTGAAAATGGCCAGAACCTAGTATTCTTGTTGTATTTAATTGGCATCGCTGCGGCGATATTTACTGGATTTTTGTTAAAGAAAACGACATTGCCAGGTAGTAGTTCACTCAATATTATGGAACTGCCTTTATATGAAATTCCAAAAGTTTCCTACATCTTTACTCGTGTGTGGCAACGAACAAAAGGCTTTGTTACTGGCGCAGGGAAAACTATCGTTATTGTTGTTTGTTTGCTTAACTTCTTTAACTCTATTGATTTAGAAGGTAATTTTGGTAATCAAGACAGTGAAAACTCGGTATTAAGTCAAAGTGCTAAAGTCGTCATGCCGTTACTGGCTCCTATGGGGGTCAAAGAGGAAAATTGGCAGGCGGGAGTTGGTATTATTACCGGTATTTTTGCTAAAGAAGTGTTAGTTGCTACTTTTAATAGTTTATATTCACCACAGGATAGTGACGAAACAACAGAGCCCTCTTTGAGTAATAGTTGGGAGCAGGCAGTGGTAAGTATTCAAGAAAACTTACTAGGTATTGAAGCTGATGATCCTTTAGGCATGAAAGTCGGGGACTTAACTGACTTAGCTATGGTAGCGCAAGAGCAAGAAGTGGAAATAACCACTTACCATATTATGCAAGCAGCCTTTGCAGGTCAGCTAGGAGCTTTTAGTTATTTGCTCTTTATATTGCTTTACACACCTTGTGTAGCTGCAATGGGTGCAATTAAAAATGAAGTGGGTTCTAAATGGGCTGGTTTTGCCGCTATTTGGAGTTTTACTTTAGCTTACCTGGCTGCAACTTTATGTTTTCAAATAGGAAATTTTTTGAATGATCCTATTTATGCTAGCGTTTGTATTATTGGCGTCTTTATTATCTTTAAAGGTATTTATTACTGGCTTAAAAATCAAAGCAGTAAAATTTTAACCATCCCCATATCAGTCAAATATTCTTAATTCCATCCTTAATCTAAATAAACAGGTGTTTTAATTGAAAAGTTAAAACACCTGTTTGCTTTTTATTCAGTTGTCATATAAAACACTTTTATTGATAAAGATGTTTACGGACAAATACTTGCTCTGATTAAAGTTTCTTTATTCACTTTTGTTGCATATTTACTTGGTATATTTTTATTGTATATACAATATGTAATTTGCTATATTATTATTTCAAATGATTTTGGACACTCTTTTTAGTGGGGCTGGCATTAAAATCATTATAATTAATTTGCTTAAAGGAAGACGGATTTTTAAAGCGCTCTTTTTATTTATATGACCATATTCAACCAGGTATAGTTGAATATGGACATATTCATAGGTGTATTATGAGTATCAAAAATTCAGTAACATCCAAGCTAGTCACTACCACTGGCATTGGTATTTTTATCGTATTATTTATCACAGCCGTTTTTACCGTCCGTTTTGTTAGTGACACAACCAGTAATCAGCTCAGAAATAACATTGAAAACTCTCTGAATTTTAATGCAGCAGGCATTGAAAGTTATTTTAGTGAGCATATCACTCGTGTTGATACGGTATTTCGTAATACCACCCTTATTGATTGGTTTGATCAACACAAAGTACGTGGAGAGGCTTTAGATACTAAAAGTTTTGAACGGGTTAAATCGGTATTACAACGTGAAGTAGATGAACGTGAAGATATCATTTCCATATTTTTTGGCTCTGGCCATACTGGTGAGTACATTGATCATTCAGGGGTTTCAGCATTAGTCGGTTATAATGTATTAGAGCGTCCATGGTGGAATGAAGTCAAAAATAGTAACGAATGGAACGTTAGTAGAGTAATTTTTGAACCCAAATACGATACTTTCTATATTTCTCTCAACTTTCCAATCGAAAACTTTGATAATCAATTTATTGGTGCTGGCGGCACGGACATCTACCTAACTGCAGTAGATAATTTAGTCTCAAAAATTAAACATCAAAATCAAGGGCAAGCATTTCTTATTGATAATAACGGAGATATGATCGTATTTCCTGATGAAGAACTTGCCATTGTCGATATTGAAAAACGTGAAACTACTAATATCAAACTTGCAGATCTAGATAAACAAAAACAACATCATGGTTTTAGTCAATTATCTTCACAAATGTTGTCGAATGATACTGGTGATAGTCGAATCGTTTGGAAAAACAAAGATTATTATGTTCAGTATAAAAACGTTGAAGTGCCAGAATTACAATTGAAATGGAGTTTGGCGATCATGGTGCCGGTTTCAATTATTGATGAGCCTATAAATCAAGCAATAACTTACTCGGCACTAATTATTTTTGGTATTTTGATCGTTACAATAATCGTGCTATTTGTTGCGACATCAAGATTATTAAAACCTTTGTACCAAGTTAAACAAGCCCTAGTTGAAATTTCGAGTGGTGCAGGTGATTTATCACAAAGAATCCAAGTGAAAAGCCAAGATGAAATAGGCCAACTATCAGAAGCGTTTAATACTTTTATTAGTCAAATTCATAAAATTGTTAGTCAAGTACAAGTAACAAGTGAAGAGTTAAAAAATACCACAGGACAAGTGGCCAATGTTAGTGAAGTAACCGTTAATAAAGTAAGTACTTCTCGAGAAGAAATTCATAAAGCGACTGATACTGTTGGACAAATGGCTGAAACGGCCCATGTAATTAAAGAGCAAATTCAAAGTGCCAGTGAAGCAGCAAAAATTGCTAGTGAAACCTCTAAAGAAGGTCAAGCGGTCTTAAGTAATTCAATGAAAGGGCTGACCCAGTTAAATGATAATTTTGATACGGCAGTACATACAATTGAGGAGCTTAGATCGAGCAGCCATTCAATTGGTGAAGTGATGGATGTTATTCGTAATATTGCCGATCAAACCAATTTATTAGCATTAAATGCTGCTATTGAGTCTGCTCGTGCAGGGGAGCATGGTCGCGGCTTTGCGGTAGTTGCTGATGAAGTACGTCAGTTAGCGAAACGTACTCAAGAGTCGACAGAAAGTATTCAAAAAAATATTACTGACTTACAAGAAAAAGCTAAAGCTGCTGAAGGCAGTATGCAAGTAACCCGTGGACAAGTTAACAAGTATATGGATGAAAGCTATGTTGTTCATCGTCAATTGTCTGAAATTACTCAGGTAGTTGATGAAAATCAGGATAAAATGAAAGAAATAGTCAGTATCACTTTAGATCAAGACAATGTTACTCAATCCATTAGCCATACAATGGAAGAGTTAGACGTTATTGGCGAACAAACTTCCACAGAAGCGCAAAGTTTAATGGTGATTTGTGGGCATTTGGGTGATAAAACCGATCGCTTATCTGACTTGGTAGAGCGCTTTAAAGTATAATTCGCTAGTTTCTTATTTTGATACTGATTATGATGTCATTATAATCAGTTAAACTAGTAAAATGGAGTTTTATCGATGGAAAATCAAGTTAATGGTAGTTGTTTATGTGGCAAAGTCAGTAGTACGGTCACTGGCCCGTTTCAACGGTTTTATCAGTGTTATTGCGATCGTTGCCAAAAGAAAACAGGCTCTGCTTTTGCCTCATTAATATTTACTACACCAGACAGTATTAAGTGGCATACGGGAAAAGAATTAACCAAGCGATTTGATTTACCCAATGCGGTACGTTTTAGTAATTGTTTTTGTACTGAATGTGGCTCTCAAGTGCCTTATTTAAGTCGCGATGGTGCATTTCTAATTATCCCTGCAGGTTACCTAGAAGGTGATCCACAAATCACTCCACAAGCTAATATATTTTGGGACGAACGTCCTTGTTGGTTTGATGAAGGAAAAAAAGCGGATACTTTTAGTACGTATCCTAAGTAGCTCAATGATATAATCTATAGATGGGGTAGCCATTTCGGTCAACCCTTCCTTGGCCTTTTTATACGATCAATAAATTAATATGCACAGTTTTGTCAATTGCTTTACTCACTTTAAATCCTCCATTGCTAATGTCATTTTACCTGAGCGCTTCACTTTTCCATTTTATTATCAACCGCACCCATTATCTATACTAGCCGTTGAAGAGCTGCAAAGTTATCTTGAGCATCAAACAGCTTGGCAACATGACTTTGGTTTCGCTGAGAATGCTCATTCAGCAAGTGGTAAGATGTTTGGTGTTTTAGTGGTACAAAATTTGGCTGGAGAAATAGGCTATTTGTCTGCGTTTTCTGGAAAGCTCGCAGATCAAAGTATTGTTGGTAATTTCGTGCCACCAGTATTTGATACTTATGCAAAAGATGGCTTTTTTCTTACTGCTCAACGTGAAATCAATCAAATAAATGATCAAATTGATACTTTGCAAAGCAATGTGGAAATTGAAACGTTATCAATATTACTCAAAGAGTTAATTAAAGAGACTGAGTTAACTATTGCAAACTATCGCGAGGTCATTATTCAAGGCAGAAAGCATCGAAAAGCAAAGCGTGAAGCTGCCAAAGCAGTAACCGATGAGAATTCATTAGCACAACTTAATGAACTGCTTAGCAAAGAAAGCATTAAAGAAAAAAATCATTTAAGAGATTTAAAGCTCTTTTGGCAGAACAAAAGGCTTGTTGTTGAGCAAAAATTAACACGGTTAACAGATGAAATTGAAAAATTAAAACAGCAAAGAAAAAAACAATCTAATAGCCTTCAACAAAAACTATTTAATCATTATCGATTTTTAAATTCTGAAGGTGAAGAAAAAAACTTAAATACTATCTTTGATGAAATACCAGACAGAACCCCTCCAGCAGGCTCTGGCGATTGTGCTGCACCTAAGTTATTGCAATATGCTTTTCAGCATAATTTAACTCCTATTACTTTGGCTGAGTTTTGGTGGGGCGCGGCCCCTAAGTCTGAAATACGACAGCATAAAAATTTTTATGGCTCTTGTCAGGGAAAATGCCAACCGATATTAGGACATATGCTGGCAGGCATTGAATTGGATGATAATCCATTATTAATAAACCCTGCGATAGGGAAAACTTTAGAGATTCTATATCAAGATGAGCATATGTTGGTGATAAATAAACCGAGTGAATTTTTGTCGGTGCCGGGAAAAAGTATTACTGACAGTGTATATACCCGAATTAAGACACAATTCCCAGAGGCGACCGGACCGATAATTGTCCATCGACTCGACATGTCAACTTCTGGTTTAATGGTGATCGCGCTAACTAAAAGAGCGCATAAAAAATTACAACAACAGTTTATCTCTCGGGTAGTTAAAAAACGCTATGTTGCATTAATTGATGGTAATTTATTAGCAGACTCAGGCACGATTAATTTACCACTTCGTGTTGATTTGAATGATAGACCTCGGCAGGTTGTGTGTTATGACTATGGTAAAGCAGCTGAAACAAAATGGCAGGTGGTTGGGAAAAATGAAGGCATTGAAGGTCAGCAAACCAGAGTACATTTATTTCCAAAAACAGGACGCACTCACCAACTTCGCATGCACTGCGCTCATGTTGATGGTTTAAATATGCCAATTGTTGGTGATGATCTGTATGGAAAAAAAGCCAAACGCTTGCATTTGCATGCCGCCTATTTGGCCTTTTTACACCCTATCAGCAAAGCTGAAATGGAATTTGATAGTAAAGAAGACTTTTAAGAGTCATTTAAAATTTAGATTTTATCGACGCTAAACACTAACCGTTTGTAGAGAAAATGAAAACTGACTACCTTTACCTAATTCACTGACTACTTTTAGCTCTGAATTTAATAGTAAGCTCAGTCTTTTACTAATCGCTAAGCCTAATCCTACGTGTCGAGACTTATCACCACTGGCATTGCTAGCGCGGTACCTAGCATCAAAAATATAGGCTAAGTCTTTATCACTTATTCCTGTGCCAGTATCAATAACTGCCACTTTCACTTTATCTGCTTGCTGGTCAACACTTAGCGTTATAGCGCCATGTTTTGGGGTATGCCTGATAGCGTTTTCAATTAAATTTGTTAATATTCGTTCTAATTTAGCAATGTCTGAATAGACTAAATAACTGCATTGTTGAGGATTAAAGCTTAAGCGAATATGTTTCTCGCTAGCTTTTAATGCAAACTTAGCAACAATGTCGAATATCAGCTCGCCAATAGGGAAGGTTTCTAAATTAACTGAGACTTGACCATCTTCTAAATGGGCTAATTCAAAGATCTGATCAATCAATAACTTCAACTGACCTGAGTTACGTAATACTGTAGAGATATATTGATCTCGTTCAGTGGAGGTAATAGCATCACCTTTTATCGCAATAGTTTCAATGTAGCCTTGCATTGCAGCCAACGGCGTTCGCAAATCATGTGACAAATGGGTCAGTAACTCTTTGCGCAGTCGTTCATTTTCAGTTAATTGGCAAAGCTGGGTATTTATCTGCTCAACCATTTCATTAAATGTATTACCCAGCCTATGAACTTCGTTACTTTGGTTCTTATTCCATAAGGTTAATGTCATTTTTTCAGGGTTGAACTTATTAGCTTTAAGAAGCTCCATCTCTTTGGCAAGTTGTCTTATTGGTGTTGTAAAAAAGTTAAATGTTGCCAGCAAAAGTAACAGTAATAAAACTAAAGCGGCGGCTAAAAAAACACCACTTTGTTGCAGCTGCTGATCCGCTTGTACACGAGAAAAAATTGAGTCGTAAATTTCACCACCAATAATGACATATAAATAACCCTGTAAATTTTTATCAGAGATATTGTTATTTATACTGTCTGGACTTGAGCTTTTAGTACTCGAGTAGATAGGGGAAGCAGAAAATATTTTCTTATGTGTGAGGTGTCTCGGATCGTCACCATAAATGGGAAGACCACTAGGGTTCGATATAATTTCAACTAAAGGAGCAAGATCGATTTTTTGACGCTTAATTTTTTTAGCATCAGCGGAGTAGGTTAAAATTTTTCCTGCGGGATCGACAAAATAAAACTCAAATGCTGGACCGAGTAACATTAATGTATGGAATAGGTTTTCGAGCGCAGCTTTGTCATAAACTCCATCTTGCAGTAATGGGTTATCACTAGCTAAATGGGCAGCAAGCTCAATATGAAGCTGTTGTTCTGCTTGGTGTTTAGCATGGTCGGCTAATGAATTACTCCACCAAAATAATAAATAGCCAATAACAATAAAGACACCGACAACTGAAATGGCAAGTCGTTGATAGAGCGAAAGCCGTTTAGAAAAGGGCAAAGTAAAAGGCGAGGTTAAGGACATTAAAGTACTCCACTAGAGTTTAGTTTATAACCAACGCCCCATACTGTTTGAATAATTTGAGGTTGAGCGCTGTTTTGTTCAAGTTTATTTCTTAAGCGGTTAATATGAGAATTTACCGTGTG
>Ga0209707_1000048_pt1 | contig 79662 bp, 64 predicted proteins | sample EN4Hudsemesocosm_FD_184630 | JGI IMG/M metagenome (GOLD analysis project Ga0209707, IMG submission 184630) | Methane-oxidizing microbial communities from mesocosms in the Hudson Canyon - EN4B Hudson Canyon (SPAdes) (version 2) | ecosystem: Environmental > Aquatic > Marine > Cold seeps | place... | reverse complement strand
TGGTAATTTTGTTACCGTCTATATATTTAATAAAATGTAGATACCTCTAGTTTAACAATGTTTTTATTATCCAGCGTTTATTTGATTTATACCAAACCCATTAAGTTTGTTCCCACTCAGAGCTTGCCAGCGTTTTGAGAACAAATAGAATTTTTTGTATATAGTTTATTCTATATGAAAGAAATTCTGTGCGGTTATCGAATTGCTGGAAAGCTCCCGAAGGGCGAGTTTAAAAGGCTTATAGCCTGCGTTATTGATTTTGATAAGGGAATATCCATTATCTTCAATCAATGCCTTGCCTCTAAGCCTTTTAAATCTCGCTGAGTCAGAAGAAACTTAATGGAATTGGTATTAGTTATGAAATTTGCCGTTATATGTGAATTTTATATAGGTGATCTGAACTCTGGATAAGCAGCACTCAATCAAGGCTTTAAACTATGTAATAAAATTTGTGCGTTTGGCTAACTTATTGATTTACATTTAATATCAACAACGCATTATCCATAGTTCAGCTTAGGTAATAAGATTACACTGGTTAATTTGTTAAATAGTCCCTCGATATAAAGTATACTTGCCCTGATTGTCAATAATTTACTAAATAGTTAAAAAGGTTCCTCATGAAAGCAAGTTTTTCACGATTAAGATCAAGTTTTATCTTTGTCATTCTTAGTATGGGTCTTGTCATAAGTGCTCAAACTTTGGCACAAACGTCAATGCTTGAATATGAAAGAGCAGTGTTAGTGAGTAAGTTTGCGAAATATGTTGAATGGCCTGTTGAAACTCAGCAAGCACAATTTATTATCGGTGTTTACAAAAGCATTGAAAAATATGATTATTTCCGTGAGTTTTTTGCCAATAAAGGTGTTAAAAATAAAGATATCTTAGTGCGTATAGTCAATACCTACGATGAAGCTAAAGCCGTCAATATTTTATATGTCCCATCAAACCCAAGAAATTTATTTAAAGTTCTGAGTGGTTTTCCGGTGTTGGTTATTACTGAAAACAGTAAAGACCCTTACAAAACAATGATTGATTTTTCATCTAATAAACAAGAATCAGCAATTAAATTTACCATTAATAAAGGCAATATAACCAATACAGCATTAATCGTTCCTGAGTTATCTTACTTTTCCAATAAAACAAATAATGAAAGTGTATTATCAGTAAGCCCTACCTTTGCATTAGAAATTAAAAAATCAGAGCATTTATTAGCGCTTCAAAATGAGATACTTCAGCAAAAAGGCTCTTTAAGGCAATTAAATAAAAAATTGAATGTCAGTGAAGAAAAATCAGAAAAGTATCAATTGGCTTTACAAAAAGAATCAAAAAATTTAGCTATTGCTCAGCAAAGCGCGGATAAAAGTAGTGAAGAAATTAACGCTAAAGATAAAAAACTGCAAGAATTAGAAATAAAATTGAATGACCAGCAAAGCCAACTAAAAATGAATAAAGAAGACTGGCAAGTTTTAGCAGAAGATAAAGCAAAAAAACAGCAACAAGCATTGGTTGAAGTAACAGAGCAGCTTAAAAATCAGAAGAAAATAACTGGTAATACCGTTACAAAATTAGCGGATATGACTAAAGACAATAAAGCGCTTTCTAACTTTCAACTATTATTTTATATTCTTCTTATTGTTGCTTTTATTACCTCGATTATAGCCTTTATGATGTGGAAAAAAGTTAAAAATGCTGTGTCAGAGACTACGCCCAACTTAGAAAATGAACATAATAAGTTATTGGCGATCAGAGAACAGCAACTAATTAAATCAGAAAATATTTCTGCTTTAGGTTATATCGCCACTGATGTTACCTATTCTGTTGCTTTAACCTTAGCTGATTTACTAGCTGAATTTGAATCGGCTAAAGATACTAACAATGCAACGACCCTTAAACCTGTGGTCACTTTCTTAGAAAACTTTAATCACATCGCAGCGGATCAAGATGATACCGAAGTTCAAAAATTTGATGTAATAGCTTACATGCAAAAAATGATGATGCTTTATGATTTTGAATTTAATCAAAGCGATATTGCTTATAGCTATTCAGGTGAAAAATCATTAATAATTAAGTCGGTGCCAAGCTATATCGCACTAATATTATTAAACCTAATTAACAATTCTCTAAAACATGGCTTTGACAATAAAGGCAATGGCGAAATAGCATTAAACATTGAAAGTGGTGCTAAGGCTGGGGTTAAAATTACTTATTCAGATAATGGTAAAGGAATGAGTGAAAGTGTTTTAAAACAAGTGTTTCAGCCATTTTTTACTACTCAAAACGAGCGAGGCTATATAGGTGTGGGTATGAGTACGAGTTATGACTTAATCAAAAACAAATTAACCGGCGATGTTAAAATAGAGAGTAAAGAAGGCAAGGGTACTAAAGTTATTATTACCCTGTCTTAAATGTATTTTGGCCATCTGAAGATGAGCCATTAATAGTTTGTTTGCTATAAAGTCGAGTGATTAATAAATCTAGGGCGTGTTGACCTTTCATATCCACCTCTGGAATGTCTGAAAAACCCTCAAACAAGGCGAGCAGAATGTAGTTTGGTCGCCCCAAATAAATGATAAACAACGCAGTTTTTGGGGGGCAGCCTTTCCCCGAAGGGCTGGGCTATTTTTCCCTCCACTTGCGTTATAAATTGTTCAAATACGACCGCATGGATGCGGGAGATAGAGCAATGCAGGAGCAATTGCCGAGAATAACTATTAGTCACTCTTTATGCCTTGTTGGAGGAAAAAATAACCGCCAGCAGAGATAAATCTGAAAGTTCAACACGCCCTAATCACTCGACTTTTTTATAAGAAAAATAGAATGTAACGCAGCATTAACCACCAATAAAGTTTAGCCCGCATACTCTTAAGGTTTGCCCTGTTACCCCGTAGCTCGCATCTTGAGAAAAAAATGCCACGGCTTCAGCAACATCTTGAGTTGTTCCTCCTTGGGATAATGCATTCATTCTACGACCCATTTCACGAGTAATAAAAGGGATTTGTTGGGTCATTTTTGTTTCGATAAACCCGGGAGCAACAGCATTAACGGTGATGTTTTTTTGGTTGACCTCTTCAGCTAAGCTATTAACATAGCCAATTAATCCGGCTTTTGAAGTAGCGTAATTGGTTTGACCAGCTTGTCCGGCAATGCCATTCATTGATGACATACAAACTATGCGCCCGTCATTATTTATTGCGTTATGATCAAGTAAGTATTCGTTAACTCTCATCACTGCGAGCAGATTAATGTTTAATGTATCAGTCCACCAATGCTCTGGCATTTTAGCTAGGGTTTTATCGCGAGTAATACCCGCATTATGAACGATAACATCAAAACCATCGAATTGATGATCTTTTAAATATTGAGCTAATTTTTCACCAGCACTATCACTACTAATATCCAGCGAAATTGCTTCGCCATCTATATCTTTCATGCTAGCGATTAAAACTTCTTGTGTAGGCTCTATATCTAAGCCAATTACTTTAAACCCATCACGCGCTAAGGTTTTAGCGATTGCGGCACCAATGCCCTGAGCAGCCCCTGTGACTAGTGCTATTTTTTGTGATTTATTTAAACTACAGCTGTTTATAGTTTTAACAACATGTAGTGCCTGACCACTAATGAATGTTGATTTTGATGACAACAAAAATCTGAGTGGGCCATCAAGTTCAGTATTTATGTCATCATCAATATAAAGAATATTGACGCTCGAGCCTTTACGTCCAACTTCCTTAGCTAAACTTTTGGTAAAGCCTAATAAGCTGCGACTAAAAGATTTTTCTTGGTGTGATTGACAATTGTTAATAGATTTGGCGATGATGACAATTCGTGAGTTGAATTTCAGTGCAGTGACTAATCCACTTATACGATGATAAATGTCGTCAAAACTTTGCTCTGATTGATAGTGATTAGCATCAATAACTACAGCTGATATTGGTTTATTTAGTACTAAATTTTGATCTCTAATCACGTTAATGGCTAGACGCTCTAAACTACTGTCGATAACAGGAGATGTTATTGAAGTGACTGAAATAGCTAACAGCGACTCTGCTAATAAATTTTCACCGTTAAAACGTAATAAAGGCGTAGGCTCTGGAAATCCTAACAATGAAAATATTTTATTGGTAATGGTCATAAAATGCTGCAATGGGTTTTGTTGTTTATTGTTGGTATTAGTCTTTGGTTTTGTTTTCAGTAAAATAAATAATCATTTCAGCGGCTTCACAATGGCAATCTCTGCCACATAAAATACAGTCGTAACCCTCTTTACTCGCTTGATACCACTTATCAGGGTGAGAGGCGACAAGTTCACCGCCGCATTTGGTAAAATAGCTTACTGCGCTGTTACCTGGACTCTGCTTCCATAGATGACTTACCCCAGCTAAAGCGCCTTGCTTATTAGCCGCTGCAATTGATAACTTCAATAATTTAGAACCAACACCGTGGCCACGATAATTTTCATCAACAGTATTACATTTAAAATAACAGACTTTATCTTTAGCCACCTTCCATAACGAGGGGCTATACCATTGGTCAATATCCCATTGCTTTATTGCAAAAGTAATGCGAAAGCCGATAAGTTTGTCGTTATCATAAACTACAAAGCCGGTATTTATTTCATTAACAATGCCTTTTAAATACCACTGCTTAAGATTTTCTGGTGTTAAGTAGCCATCACCATGGACATAATTACCTAACTCAATAACTTTTGAGAAATCTGGCTCTGTGAGTTGTTGGTAGCTGAATTGATTTGTCATAACTTGTTATTAATTGATGGTACTTAATGCAAGTATATATCTTTAATGGCATAGTTTGGCAGTTTGTTACGTAAAATTATTGGAGCATGTATGTACGATCCTCTTCGCCATTATTCACCCGGGTGTGGTGAAAAATACCCTGACAGTTATTGGGCTTCTGTATCAGGTATTGATTCTGGTGCTAGCTCAATTGGCTCATCGGGTGATGATGGTCAAATTATTCGGGATATAGAGGCCGATGTGGTTATTATTGGCGCTGGCTATACCGGCTTATCAACAGCCCTTCATTTAGCAAAAGAACATGGTATAAAGGCTCATGTCTTAGAGGCCAACCAAACAGCTTGGGGCTGTAGTGGTCGCAATGCAGGGTTTATTTTAAAATCTTCGGGTCGAAAAGCTTATTCAACCATGCAAAAGCAGTGGGGCGAAGAAGTCATGCGGGGAATTTATCACGAAATGTGTGAAGGGGTCGAAACGGTAAAAGACTTAATTGCGCATGGCATTGATTGTGATCAGCAAGATGCAGGGTTTATTAAAGTTGCCCACCGACCAAAAATGTTAAAAGAATTAATTGCTCAAGCAAAGCTTCAACAACAAATGTTTGGTTATGACGTGCAAGTGTTAACACAGCAAGATGTTCGTCAGCAATACATGGATGACCATAATGCTTTTGGCGCTATTCGCTATCAAGACGGCTTCGGACTCAACCCATTAAAGCTTGCTATGGGCTATCAGAGGCTTGCTCGTGAAGTTGGCGCTAAAGTTCATACTTCATCCCCCGTAATTGATTGGCGAGAAGAAAATGGCAAACAAATATTGCGAACACCAAAAGGAGAAGTTAAAGCGCAAAAAGTGGTGATCGCCACTAACGGTTATACCCCTAAAGGTTTTCATGGACTGGTAAAAAACAGAACCCTACCTGTGCTTTCACAAATTATTGTCACTCAACCTTTAACTGATGAACAAATAGCAGCCTGTAATTTTCTTACCAGTAATGTGGTGATGGATACAAGGGCATTAAAATATTACTACCGTAAGTTACCCGATAACCGAATTCTCTTTGGCGGCCGAGGAGCAATTACCGGTAAGGGCGCAGAGGATCCTTATTATGCTAATCGCTTACTTGATGTACTGAAAACTAGTTTTCCGCCCTTAGTTAACATCCAATATGACTTTACTTGGTCAGGTTGGATTTGCATGGCGCTAGACGATTTACCTCATATTTTTCAAAATGATAAAAACAACATCTTTTATAGTATGGGTTATTGCGGTAGCGGTGTTTCTTTTTCAGTACAAGCAGGTAAAAGGTTAGCAGAAAAAGTAGCAGGGAAGTCGGTGCCAAATTTACCTTTGTATCAAAAAGAGCTGCCAAAATTTCCATTTGCGCCATTGCGAAGAGTAGGACAGTGGGGGTATTTTCATTACGGCAAAATTAAAGATAATTATTTATAGTTTACCTTTATTAGTTCGTCGGATTTAGCTTTATCAGTTAAATTTAATACTTATCCATCACATCAGGTTACTTAGGTAAAAAAAACCGCTATTTAGCGGTTTTTTATTCACAGTATTACGTGACGTTGTTATAAAAGATTAACTTCTTTTAGTAGTGTGGTCGTGATACCAGAAGGTGAAGTGATGATGAAAGTTAATAAGCCACTTTCAGGATCGCCACCTGCAGAGTTAGTCAATAAAATCCCCATACTGCCGGTACTATTAGTGTTAGGAACAGTGGCGTTGGTTATGCCATTTAATTCACCTACCGAAGCTGCTATCGATATTGTTGTGCCCATCGGCAGTGCCTGACCGGCTAAATCAGCGAAAGCAAATGTTAATGGTTGACTACCACCATCAGCAATAGCTGGAATCTCTACAGAGTTAGCACCCGTAAAGCTATCCTCATAAACTGTTGTACTATCAAATAATTGATAACTTGCCGCTGAGCCAGACATAATGAATCTCAATGCTTTACGAACATGAATTGAGTTTGTTGCAGTACACTTATCACCTTGACACTGAGGACCATTAAATAGATTGTCTTCACTGGTAAAGCTTTGATCATTATTAAAATCTAAAAATGTTTCACCGCTATCATAAATATCATTTTCATTATCATCTCGCCAAGCTTCTGACATATCAATAAAGCCTGATGGCTCTGCATTATGACGACCAAGCCCAGAAGATACTGTTTCATTAACAATGGCACTGCCGTCTGCATTGTCAAAAGTGTTATTACCATTGGTATCAAAGAATGTTTCATGACCCACAGCAGTGGCTAAAATAGTAATACGGTGATTGTCTACTCTCGGTAGGGCGCTGGTCCAAGTGACAGAACATTGACCGCCAGTGGTACTGCAACTAGGCTGAATAACGCCACCTTCAGTGGTAAAGTTTACCGTTGTTCCATCTGGCACTGGGTTATTAAAGTTGTCAGCTAACCAAACACTAATTTCAGATGTTGAGCCATTGATATCTGCTTCAGGGTTTAATGGGTTAGCAGCAATGGTTAATGAACGTTGCTCTGGTAAACCGGTGTTTATAGACAGTAAATCAGATTGCGTTTGTATATAAGTCTCTTCATCGTTAATTTTTGTTGTCGCTTTTGCGGTAACTCTTACCGCTGTAGGTACAGTTCCTGCGCCAACTTGGGTAGTGATAAGTCCTTGGCTGTTTGTAAAGCCATTGCCGCGACTTAAGCTAATACCGCCAACGGTGGTGTTTAAGGTAAAATCAACAGCTTGTTGTGGCAGTACATTGCCCAATTCACCTTTAACCATAAAAGTAAGGGTTGAGGTTTCTTGTCCGCCAGTGCCTTTTAAAACGATCGTTGTTGGCTCGGCAGAGACAAATTCAATAGATCCTAACTGCTCACCAGTAATGTTTATGGTTGCAGAAGCCGTACTTGTTATGCCATTAATGATGAGATTAGCAAAAATAACATCTTCAGTGCCTGAAGCGCCAGCACAATTGATGTCTTCATAAGTTGCTCGTGCATAACCTTTAATGCTAAAGACTGTTTCGTCGATATTTGCTTGCTGCCTCTGTACACAGTTAGAAGCGAAGGTAACCTGAGCGGGAGCATTAACTAAGGTATTGGTGCTGTCAACTAAGGCAACAGTCAATCCTAATGAGCCACCGGCGCTGATGGTATCGTCGGTTATTGATAATTGAATTTCACCTTCAATAAACTCATTGCTGTCATTAAAGTAACCCAATCTTATTTCGTTATCGATGACTGGCGTATCGCTGGATAAAATTTCATAGTTAATACGGTTGGTTTGAGGTGTTGAAGCACTCTCATCCAATATTGTTGCGGTAATAACACCAGCGCCAATGTTGTCATTGTCACTGGTTAAAGTAACAGAGGCAAACCCATTAACAGTTAATGCTGAAGAGGTACTCAGTGTGCCAATATCTGCTGTAAAAGAGATGATTTCACCGTTTATAACTTGGCCATTTTCGTCCACTAATGTTGTTGTAATATTAATTAACTGATCAGCATTAAATTGGTTAACAGGCTCACCATTGAGTAATAGCTGAGTTGATATTGTAGGAGTCGTTTCGCCAATATTATTACTGGTGTATTCGTAATCAAGTGAAGTTGTAATATCTTGAATTGTAGCAACCGCAGTAGCTGCACCTAGGGTAAGCTCGCTGTTGGTTATTGTGATAATAGCAATGCCATCGCTATTGGTGAGTTTACTATTGGGCGCTAAAGTGCCAATACCTGCACTAAAATTTACTAATTGATTGGTGATTTTTTTACCGTCTTCATCAAGTACTAAAGCTTTCAAGGTGACACTTTCGCTGGCATCAAAACTTTGCTGAGTTTCACCGCTAGCATTAACAATAGATAAGTTAATACTGTCGGCAATTAAAGTAACACTATTATCATTTTCCCCAGAGCTACCGTTACAGCCCGAGAATAAGAGCAATAATGGTAAAAAGGTTAAAATAAATGCTGCGTTAAGCTTGGTCATTGGGGTAAATCCTTAATGGCTCAATTTAAACTTTAGTAAAGTCGTGGTGACGATAGTCACAAGTTAGTCAAGAGTAAAAGCCTAACTACTAAATGTCCATGAATATCAATTAATTCGATTCAATTGTTGGTCGTTGTTAAAGCTTTTGATGTTTTTGGCGATAATATCGAGTAGTTTTTGTTGTGCTTCAGTGCTTGCCCAGGCAATGTGCGCAGTAATTTTTAAATTTGTTTGTCCATTAGTGAGTAGTACATGATCCGCTGGTGGCGGTTCTTGATCTAAAACATCTAATACTGCGTAGGCGATTTCTTGCTTCTTTAACGCAGTTAATAAAGCTTGATTATCAATTAAAGCTCCTCTGGCACTGTTAATTAACATTGCAGAGTTTTTCATATCAGTTAAAAACTGCGTATTAACTAAATGCGTGGTTTCTGGAGTTTGCGGGCAGTGTAAACTTATTATGTCTGCTTGCTCAATAACCTGTTGCAAAGACGTTCTATCTGGGCGAATAACGGTTGCGCTTTTCCGCTCAGCAATTACTACTTTCATATCAAACGCTTTAGCAATTTTAGCCACTGAGTTTCCTAGGCTACCATAGCCGATAATTCCCAGTGTTTTTCCTGCAAGTTCAGTTATAGCATTACCTTGATAGCAAAAAGTGTCACTAGTTTGCCATAAACCTTGTTCGGTATTTTTGTGATGATGAATGAGTTGTGAATAATACTCAAAGATTTGTGAAAATACATATTGAGCCACCGAGTTGTTAGCATATCCGCTAACATTAGTAACAGCTATGCCTAAGTGAGTGGCAGCACTAATATCCACGTTGTTTATGCCTGTTGCAGCAATACAAATTAATTTTAATTGAGGCAATTGTTTTAATATATCTTTAGCTAGCACAACTTTGTTAGTAATAACGATATCGGCGTTTTTACAACGGTTTATTATCTCTGATTGTTGTGTGGTTGGGTAACAAGTAAGCCGAGTTACTTGTGCTTTAATATCATCTAAAGAAACATTAGGACTAAAGGTTTGTTGATCAAGAAAAACAGCGTGCATAAGAAGTAGTAGGTGGTAATTGACGTGTGCAAGAAAGTTGAAGCTAGCATACGGTGAATTAGCAAATAGCACAAGGTTATCAATGTTGGATGAGTATGTTATCGCAGGAAAAGATCAGAAGATTATTTGCAATCACATTGATTACAGGTGTAATCTAAAGGTATTCTGTTCTCAATATACATTACTATGTCAAAAATACTCTTCATTACTCTATCATTTATTTTAAGCGCTTGTTCAACTCAAGTTCACTTAGTCACCGAAGGTTACCCAAAGAAAAAGGTCGATTCATTAAAACAGCAATTGATAGAAAAAGGCTACCAGGTAAACATACAAAATATAGCGATACCTGCAGAATTTCCAAACAGCGTAATTGCTATTAACCCCAGTTATCAGAATTTTGCAGCGATTAACGAGTTAACGCTCTTACTTGATAGCTTGGCATTCGCAACAACAGTAGAGCGACGTTTTGGGCAAGGTCGTCATTTTTACTCTGTTAATAATATAGGTCTTTATTTACGTAACCCTAATATAGACCCCGCTGATGCAATGCCACCTTATTTGCGAACACAATACTGTAACAAAGGTGATGCTAACCTTGAGTTTAAAAAAAATGGCGAGTTTACACTTGAAACAGAACACTACGTTAATGATGATTATGTCTTAGATTACAAATCTGGAAAGTGGTGGCTTACTAACAGAGTATTAACTTTAAAATTGGATAATGGTACAACAGCTAAATTTATAAAAGACCAACAGCAAGTTGAAACCTATCAAGGCATGCAACCAGCTGATGTGTTTTTACCTAAAAAGCAAAATGCAGAACTTAAACAGCTATCCTGCAAATTTATAATCATCTATATGGACTAATAAAACTAGTCGCTATTAATGACCCTTTTTATCCCGGGTGCCCATCTTTTCGTGCTTTGAGTAGCATTGGCCCATAATTAAGAGCAAATATACCAAAGGCTATTAGCCAACACAAAGCGCTGATATCATAAAATATCAAGCTTTTATCTGGCATACCCCAAGGACCAAATACTCTAAACATAGCGGCAAGTGTTATCATGATAAAAGCGATGTTCATCGATTTTGGTGGGGTTAATGGACGCCCCGTGTGTCCTAAAGAAACGCGAGAAATCATAGCTAAAATTAAACCACCCATACCGCCTACGGTTAATAAATGCCAGATATGGTTACTTGGAATTTCAGGAATTAAGTAACTAACCCCCAGCATTATTAAGCCAAACCAAATGAATTTTAACGCCATATGCAATGACCAAAGTAGTGGCACCGCTAAAGTGATCCAAGGGCGCCATCTTAACCAGCGCATGCATTGACTAATGCCGGCGACAATCAATAAAAGACCGAATAAAAATTCATTAAAGCCAAAGATTGGGTGGAATAGTAAAATGAATACGGTTAATGCTAAACAACCGTTTGTGAGTTTTTCTAACCAAGGTAATTGGTTAGCCTTAGGTGTTTGCGTACCATTGGCAGTAAACATCGGTACCACTCTACCCGCCATTACCGACATCAAAAATGTCACCAACATCACTCCTGCATAAGCACTAAGCTTGATTGTAAATATTTCAGGATAGAAAACTGATAAATGCATTTCGATATTGGCAATGGTAAATAGCAGTAATAGTGGGACAAAAAATAAATTACGATATTGCTTTATCGCCACAATAGGTTTAGCAAGGATTAAAGCTACAGCAGGCAGGAAACTAATATCAATAATTGCTGTAAGTGTATTACCCAAAAGCTCTGGCATTAATAAAACTATTCGGCCAGTGAGCCACAAGACAAATAGTGCAATTAAAACGTTACCTTGTGCACCTCTAACCCCTGTCCAATTTTGCACTGCAGTTAATAAAAAACCCGCAATAATGGCACTGGCAAAGCCAAAAGTCATTTCATGAATATGCCACCAATATCCGCCCCCAAGTGGTGAAAATGACACAACCCCTTTTAAAATTAGTAACCATAGAACAATTGCAACTATGCTGAAAATAGCACCGCTAAGAAAAAATGGTCGAAACCCTAATCGGAAAAAAGGCGGGATTTTTTGTTCTTTTTGCAGATCTGAGATTTGCATCATGGTTAGGTTTCCTAAAGTGTAAAATCGGGCCTATTGTAAATAAAAAAACAGTTAGATACTCGATTAAGATCAATAAATACGTAGTGAGTCTTTCAATTTTTCATTTATCTCTAAGTTGAGAACAGCCGTATCTGTCAAACCGTTACATAATAAGCCTAGTATTTGTCTTGTTAACTCTATATCTTACTTTGCTTTAATTTATACCATTTCAGTATAAGTCAAATAGAGAAGATCTAAGTGTAATAACAAAGACAAAAAATAATGTCTTATTTCACGACAAAAGATTAGGTAATCCAGACAGAGGAACTATTAAATGAAGAAAAATAATTTTATCGTCGCAGTACTCACATCAAGTGTTTTAATGGCGTGTGGTAGCGATAAACAAGCAGTGTCTCCAGCTGTAGCAACAAAAACCGTGGTATCTACGGCCAAAGAGTCTGTTCAAGTGACTAAAAACATTGAAAGTAAAGAACAAGCTAAAGATCAGTTAATGGCTAAATGGACCGGACCTTTTCAAGGTGTTCCTGCGTTCGATAAGGTTTCGCTTGTCGGTTTAGTGGCTGCAATTGAAGAAGGTATGAAGCAAAATTTAGCAGAAGTTAATGCGATTGCTAATAACCCGGAACCCGCTACTTTCGAAAATACCATTGTTGAAATGGAACGAACGGGTGAATTACTCAATCGAGTATTTAGTTATTGGGGGATTTGGAGTTCAAATGTCTCGTCGCCTGAATTTAGAGAAATTCAGGCGGAAATGGCGCCTAAGCTTTCAGCATTCAACTCTAAAATCAGTCAAAATAAGAAGTTATTTCAGCGTGTTTCAGCGGTTTATAATTCTGAAGAAGTCAAAAGTTTACGTGCAGATCAACAACGTTTAGTATTACTTACCTATAATGGTTTTGCTCGAAATGGCGCAACATTAAGTGGTGAAAATAAACAACGTTATGCCCAAATTAATCAACGTTTAGCTGAACTTCACACCAAATTTTCTAATAACGTATTATCTGATGAAGAAAGTTATGTCCTTTATTTAACGGATAAACAACTTAACGGTTTGCCACAGTCAGTCATTAATTCTGCTGCTTCAGCAGCTAAAGATCGTGATCATGAAGGTGAGTATGCGATCACCAATACACGCTCTTCAATGGATCCATTTTTAACATACTCAACAGAACGAAAATTACGTCAACAAGTATGGGAAACCTATTATAATCGTGGCGACAATGGCGATGAGTTTGATAATAACGCTATTATTGCTGAAATCTTAAAGCTTCGTCATGAACGTGTTGGTTTATTAGGTTATAAAAACTATGCATCTTGGCGTTTAGAAGATCGTATGGCTAAATCACCAGAAAATGCGATTAATTTAATGGAGTCAGTGTGGCCAGCAGCAATTGCTAGGGTTGATGAAGAAGTTAAAGATATGCTTGTTATCGCTAAAGCTGAAGATGGCCTTAAAGAGATCAAAGCATGGGATTATCGTTTTTATGCTGAGAAAGTGCGTAAAGACAAATATGACTTAGACTCAGATGAAGTGAAGCAATACCTGCAATTAGATAAATTAAGAGAGGCAATGTTCTATGTTGCCGGTCGATTATTTAACTTTGATTTCACGCCGATTACCGATGGCTCAGTTCCCGTTTTCCATCAAGATGTTAAAGTTTGGGAAGTTAAAGATAAAACCTCAGGTGAACATATTGGTTTATGGTACTTAGATCCCTTTGCTCGTCAAGGCAAACGTTCTGGTGCTTGGGCAACAACTTATCGAAGCCATACTACTTTTGATGGTAAAACTAATGTTTTATCTTCTAATAATTCAAACTTTAGCAAAGGCGCTCCTGGCGAGCCTGCGTTAATTTCTTGGGACGATGCTGAAACGTACTTTCATGAATTTGGTCATGCACTGCATTTTTTATCATCAAACGTTGTTTATCCAACACTTAATGGCGGAGTTCGCGATTATACCGAATTTCAGTCACAACTTTTAGAGCGTTGGTTATCAACAGACGACGTGATCAATAACTACCTTGTTCATTATAAAACCGGTAAAGCTATGCCTGCTGAATTAATTGCAAAAATTAAAAATGCAGCAACCTTTAATGAAGGTTTTAAAACAACTGAATACCTTGCTTCGGCATTAATTGATATGAAACTTCATACCATGGATCCTACCAACCTAGATGCAGATAAGTTTGAACGTGAAACTTTAGCTGCTTTAAATATGCCAGAGCAAGTTGTTATGCGTCATCGTACTCCACAGTTTGGTCATGTATTTAGTGGTGAAGGATATTCTGCTAGTTATTATGGTTATATGTGGGCTGAGGTTTTAACCTCTGATGCCGCTGAAGCTTTTGCCCAAGCGCCAGAAGGTTTTTATGATGAAGAGGTTGCTAAAAAGTTAGTGGAGCATCTATTTAGTGTTAGAAATGCTGTTGATCCTGCAGAGGCTTACCGTGCGTTTAGAGGGCGCGGTGCTAAGGTTGAAGCCTTAATGCGTGATCGTGGTTTTTCAGTGAAGTAATGCTGCTTTAAAACTTTAAATAAACGTTTAAAAAAGCTTCAAATAGTAGTTCACTATTTGAGGCTTTATTTTTCTACCTTTAATCTTTTACTACTAGTACAGCTACTTTTCCAGCACTACCTGCAGCTAAAACATTTTTGTCATTACTTGTTAATGTGTAAAAACCTTGGTTGGAAAATACTTGCCAAGACTTGCCATTATCTAAAGAGATATCACTACTGCGTTTACCTGTACTGATACAGATATTATGCACACAGCTCATCGCAGTTCTTAATCCATTACCGCCACTTTCAACAACTTGCCATTCGTTGTTTATCAATGTCGCCATATTATTATAATGTCCATCTCGTTTAAGGTAGTTACCTCCTAAGACAAAAACTTCTTGTTGGCTGTTTAAGCCTAGAGCGTAACCGCCAGAAGTTTCAGTGGTGTTTTCAAGTGCAACTGACGATTTTGTCCACGTTTGCCCAAAGTCAGTAGAGTGGTAAACACTTGCAGATAATCCCCCTGTGGCTAACCAAATTTCGCCCATTTTACCGACAATCAGTGTATTGCCACTAGCAGCAAATGCAGCTTCTTTTTCTGTTATAGTGGGTAGCTTATCAATTGGAATTCTACTCCATGTTTTGCCTTGATCTTTGGTAAGTTCAATAACAAAATGGCCATTTATTGGATCGCCTACCATTACCCCATTTTGCTCATCCCAAAAGCCGATAGAATCGTAAAAACCTTTAGCTTCTTTATTGGTACGCAAAATTTGCCATGTCTTTCCTTGGTTACGGGTGATTTGTAATGTGGACTCAGCGCCGCTGCCAACTGACATCACAATGGCTGTTGTATCATTGAAAACTTCAATATCGCGAAAATTATATTCTAAAGTTTTATCATCGCTAGCAGTTATTTTCATTGTAGGAGAGATATCTCGCCAACTGGTGCCATTATCTTTACTGATGAATACGGCATTTTTGTCGCCAACTACCCAAAGTGTTTTATTCGTAGCACCACTCCCACGTAGTTCTGACTTTATTGGCAGCAGGTAATGTTGCCATTTAGGCAGTTCAGCTAAAACAGAAGTAGATATTAATAAACTTATAGAACTGATGAGTAAAATGATTAGTTTGTTAGTCATAGTGAGTTTTACTTTAGAAAAATAGTGACTGCTAATATCAACAAATGTGCAGCAGATAACAATATATTTAAAAAATTTTTAGTCATTTTGTCTTTTTTTGTCTTAATTTAGCTATTTTTTGAGAAATATAATTTCACATTTAGGCCAATAACAGCGATATCATTTTATTTTCATTGCTATAAATGTTTTGGGTTGGTATTTTGTTCTTTTTAATGTGGTGTTTTGAGGTTTTTATGCACTTAAATGATATAGATTTGCGACTTATTGCTATTTTGCAGCAAGATGCTAGTATCGCTGTTGAAGAGCTTGCTAAGCAAGTAGGGTTAACTAAAACCCCTTGTTGGCGGCGTCTTCAAAAACTAGAAAAAAGTGGGATTATTAAACGTAAAGTCGCTTTGTTAGATGCTGCTATGCTTGATCTAAGTGTTTCGGTATTTGTACAAGTTAAAACCAGCCGTCACGATAGCAAATGGTTAGCTGAATTTTCTACGACCGTATCGGCATTCCCAGAAGTTGTTGATTTTTATCGTATGAGTGGCGAATACGATTATTTATTACGAGTTGTGGTAAAAGATATCGCAAGCTATGACGCTTTTTATAAGCGGTTTATTGATGCGACTGATTTAACCAACGTGACATCTAGTTTTGCAATGGAGGAAATTAAAAGCTCAACTGAGCTGCCTCTTTTTGACAATTGATATTTTTATTTTTTGATTACCTAAGGGCTAGCTATTATGTCTTCTTCACTAGAAAAACATTTTTTACCATTTCGTCAACAAATTATTGGCCAAGACTTAAGTCATAAGATTGGTGAAAAAGAACAAGCTATTATTTACGCTGACTGGACCGCTAGTGGTCGACTTTATCAACCTATTGAAAGTTACATTTCTCATACCCTTGGTCCTTATATTGCCAATACCCATACAGAAACTAATTTAACAGGTAGTACAATGACCTTGGCTTATCACCAAGCTCAAAAGGTAATTAAGCATCATGTAAATGCTTGTGATAATGATATTTTAATTACTTCTGGTGCAGGTATGACTGATGTGGTTAATAAATTTCAGCGTATTCTAGGTTTACGTATTCCTGAGCGTATGCAAAAACAAGTTAATTTTGACGAAGTGGATAAGCCAGTGGTTTTTATAACTCATATGGAGCATCACTCTAACCAAACTACGTGGTATGAGTGTGATGTTACTTTAGAAATAGTAAATCCCGACGAAAATGGCTTGCCTTCGTTAATTCATTTAGAAGAATTATTAGAACAATACCAAGATCGTAACGTTAAAATAGGTTCGTTTTCTGCGTGCTCAAATGTTACTGGTATCAAAACACCTTATTATCAGTTAGCTGAAATTATGCACAAACATAATGGTGTTTGCTTTGTCGATTTTGCTTGTTCAGCCCCCTATGTAGATATTGACATGCACCCAACGAATAAAGCGCAAACCTTAGATGCTATATTCTTTTCACCGCATAAATTTTTAGGTGGGCCAGGTAGTTCAGGTGTCTTGATATTTAATAAAATGCTCTATAAAAATAAAGTACCGGATCATCCTGGTGGTGGTACGGTCACTTGGACTAACCCTTGGGGGGAGCATAGTTTTTTTAATAATATTGAAGTAAGAGAAGATGGTGGTACTCCTGGGTTTTTACAATGTATTCGCACAGCCTTAGCTATTAAAGTTAAAGATGCTATGGGTGTTGATAACATTACTGCTAGAGAGCAAGAACTAACGTTATTGGTGATGAATCAACTCAGTAAAAATGAACAGGTGAAAATGTTAGAGCCTGCAATTACTGATCGATTAAGTATTGTATCTTTTTATATTCACAATGTTCATTACAATTTAGTGGTGCGAATTCTTAATGACAAGTTTGGTATTCAAACACGTGGCGGTTGTTCATGTGCTGGCACTTATGGTCATATTTTACTTAATGTTGATCATGATACTTCGCAAAAGATCACCGAGCAAATTGATGCCGGCGATTACTGTGAAAAACCAGGTTGGATTCGCGCATCATTCCATCCGACAACTACAGATGAAGAAGCACAATTTGTTGTTGATGCGATTAACTCAATTACAGAAAACATTGGAAAATGGTCAAAAGAATACCGTTTTAACCCTGCGACAGGGGATTTTGAACATAATACATTAACTGTTGATTATCTTGGTCTTGATGATTTTAATGTACTGCCAACCAATGATAATGGTGGCAGTCGAACAGAATCGAAAAGCTTTATCGGTAAGCTTTTTAGTTAAACTCCCCTTAAGGAGGGCAAGGCTTGCCCTCAAATTCATTTTTGTTATTATAAATAACCTTTATAGTCACCTTTGATGTGCTCTTGATAAAATTATTACAACAATGGTGGCAAACAAACTGCTATTTTTGCCGCAAAATTCGGCTTTTGTTGCTATGGTTAATTATTATGATAGTCGCGGATTATTTTTACTTTCAGATTTTATTTTAATGTTAGGTTTTTAGATAAGTAGCTTAATCTGTCCATTCTACTCCTTGTCAAAAGTAAGGTTTTTATATGTCATTACGTTGGAGCGATTCCCTAGAGATAGCCTTGGATTTGATTGATCTTTACCCAGAGGTTGATCCTTTGAAACTTCATTTTACTCAATTAAGACAGTGGATTTTAGACCTTGAACGATTTGATGATGATCCCAATCATTGTGGGGAAAGAGTTCTTGAAGCTGTTCAGTTAGCTTGGATTTCTGAAGCTGATTAATGATCTAGAATCATAAAGTTACATTCCCTTTATAATTAATACCTATTTTCACTATTATTAATACTTATACCCTTGTTGTTATGGCAAGTTTAATTATAATTCAACTATCTTGTTCTTTTATTAAATGTTTAGTGATACTTACCTTATGACATCTTCTACTAAAAAACCTCTTTATATCTCTTACGCTGGGCCAACATTGTTAGAAACACCTCTACTGAATAAAGGTAGTGCGTTTACTGAAGCCGAGCGGGGAAGTTTTAATTTAATGGGGTTATTGCCGCCAAGGTATGAAAGCATTGAAGAGCAAGTTGATCGTGCGTATATGCAATATTGCAGTTTTCGTGGCAGTTTAAATAAACACATCTACTTACGTGCGATTCACGATAATAATGAGACCTTATTTTATAAATTAGTCCAAGCACATTTGAGTGAGATGATGCCCATCATTTATACGCCTACCGTAGGTGATGCTTGTGAGCAATTCTCCGATATATATCGAAGCTCTCGCGGATTATTTATTTCCTATGAAGAACGTCATAATATTGATGATATTCTACGGAACGCCACTAAAAACAAAGTGAAAATTATTGTTGTTACCGATGGTGAACGAATCTTAGGATTAGGCGATCAAGGCATTGGCGGAATGGGAATCCCCATCGGAAAACTCTCGTTATATACCGCATGTGGTGGTATTAGCCCTGCTTACACCTTACCTGTAATGCTAGATGTTGGTACTAATAATCAAAAATTACTCGACGATCCTATGTACATGGGCTCTCGACATAAACGGATTAATCAAGAACAATATAATGAATTTGTCGATCTGTTTATTAATGCAATAAAACGCCGCTGGCCTCATGTCATGTTGCAGTTTGAAGATTTTGCCCAACCTAATGCCATGCCATTACTTGAGCGTTACCGTGATGAAATTTGTTGTTTTAATGATGATATTCAAGGTACTGCATCGGTAACTGTCGGTACTTTATTGGCTGCATGTCGTAGCCGTGGCGTTAAATTGTCGCAGTTAAAAGTTGCTTTTGTTGGTGCTGGTTCAGCAGGTTGCGGAATAGCAGAGCAAATTATCACCCAGATGATTAGTGAAGGTATCACGCCTTTACAAGCACGTAGCCAAGTCTTTATGGTTGATCGTTTTGGACTATTAACTAAAGGAATGGCAGGATTAAGGGATTTCCAAGAAAAGTTAGTACAAACTAAGTTATCGTTAGAGCAATGGAAAATTGAAGGTGATTACGCATCCCTTATTGAAGTCATGCATAATGGACAGCCTGATATACTTATTGGTGTGTCAGGTCAAGCAGGACTGTTTAGCGAGCAAGTTATCAAGGCCATGAAGCAACATTGTCCTAAACCCATCATCTTTCCATTAAGTAATCCGTCACGCCAAGTTGAGGCTACACCAGAAGATGTGATCAAGTGGACCGACGGCCAAGTTGTTATTGCTACCGGAAGCCCCTTTAAACCTGTCGAATACAATGGACAAACATTCCCCATTGCCCAATGTAATAACTCCTATATATTCCCCGGCATTGGCTTAGCCGTTGTCGCTGCCAACATTAACCGAATTACTGATGAAATGTTGACGACTGCTAGTGAAACTCTCGCTGCTGCTTCACCATTGGCTAATACAGGAAAAGGTGAGCTATTACCGCCGTTAACTGAAATTGCACAGTTGAGTAAACAAATAGCTTTTAATATATCTAAAGTTGCCTATGCACAAGGTTTAGCATTAGAAGTTTCTGATGAGATGTTAAAGGCAAAAATCGAGCGTAATTTCTGGGAAGCTGAATATAGAGAGTATCGTCGAATCAGTTATTAAAATTTCGTCGTTATAGTTATGATATTTTTAGATTGATTTTGTTTTGTTAGTAATGGATAAGGGAGTAATTACATGGTTAAAAATAATACTCAAGAAATTATTAGCCAAGCTGAATTAGATAGCTTGTTACGTATAAATGAGTTTATTCATCCTAAAGATGAAAATTCATTGGTGAAAGAGCTAAAACACGCAATATTAGACTCCGGTAAACTTGAGCTAGAGCAATGGGAGTCATTGCGTGACCACCTTAATGAAATTGAATTGTTAATTCCCCATATTGATTTAATTATTAGGCTGAAAAAAGAAAAGTAGCTTCTTAGCCCTTATCGATAATTAGAGTAGTTGTTTGATTGAACTAACTCGTCTATAATGCGCCCAAAATTTCTCCCTTAGAATTTAATTTTTACTTCTAAGTGGGTTACCTATTTATTAATTTTTAACATAAGAGGGCTAATCATGGCTATCGAACGTACTTTTTCAATCTTAAAGCCTGATGCAGTAGCACAAAATGCAATTGGTCAAATCTATAACCGTTTTGAAACTGCTGGTTTTAAAATTGTTGCTTCTAAAATGGTTCACTTAAGCAAAGAAAAAGCTGAAGGTTTTTACGCTGAACATAGCGAACGTCCTTTCTTTGGTGCTTTAGTAGAGTTTATGACTTCTGGTCCAGTTATGGTTCAAGTGTTAGAAGGCGAAAACGCTGTTCTTAGACATCGTGAAATTATGGGTGCTACTAACCCAGCTGAAGCGCTTGCTGGTACTTTACGTGCTGACTACGCAACTTCAATTGACGAAAATGCTTGTCACGGTAGTGATGCATTAGAATCAGCAGCACGTGAGATTGCTTATTTCTTCTCTGATGATGAAATTTGTCCACGTACTCGTTAATTCGATGTCGACATAACCTGTGAATCAATAGTTCTCTAATGATTTACAATTAAAGGATTTTACTGAACAGTCAGTAAAATCCTTTTGTTTTTATAGCTAAATAACTTTTTCTTATAAGGGGAGGTTGTTTAGCTATAAATTCTTTGCCAAATTGTTACTTGTGTGTGAAAAGTGTACAATTTGCCTCCGTAAAATTTTGTTGTTTGGAAAGTTCTTATCATGAGTGAAGTTAATATTGAGTCAGCGGTTACTGCTGAAAATAAACCTACTGAAAATAAATCGTCAGTTAAAGCTGTAAGTAAAATTAATCTACTTAACTTTGATCATCAAATGATGCGTGAGTACTTCTCTTCTATTGGTGAAAAACCTTTCCGCGCTGATCAAATCATGAAGTGGATATATCACTTTGGCTATGATGATTTTGAACAAATGAGCAATATAAATAAAAAGCTACGTGAAAAACTACAACGTAACTGTGAAATAAGTGCGCCGACAATTTCTGAAAAACAAATATCAAGTGACGGTACTATCAAGTACGCACTAAAACTTGAAGGTGGTCAAGAAGTCGAAACGGTTTGGATCCCTGAAAATGGTCGAGCAACATTGTGTGTCTCATCACAAGTGGGCTGCGCTCTCGAATGTACATTTTGTGCTACTGCACAGCAAGGCTTTAACCGTAATTTAACTATGTCTGAAATTATTGGTCAAGTCTGGCGAGTAGCAAATGATATCGGCGCAACACGTATTGCCGGTACTAGACCCATCACCAATATAGTCATGATGGGCATGGGTGAACCTCTACTAAATATGAAACACCTTATTCCAGCACTTGATACTATGCTTAACGACTTAGGTTATGGCTTGTCAAAACGTCGTGTTACGGTGAGCACCTCAGGGGTTGTACCTGCCCTTGATATGCTAAAAGAGAAAATTGATTGTGCTTTAGCTGTATCAATTCATGCTCCCAATAATGCATTACGTGATGAATTAGTACCAATTAATAAAAAGTATCCATTGGAAGATTTTATTAAAGCAGCCGCCCGTTATATTGATGGTTCTAAAGCAAATAAACAGGCAACAATAGAGTATGTGATGTTAGATCATGTGAATGACAGCACAGATCAAGCCCATGAACTGGCTATTGCATTAAAAGATTTACCCAGTAAAGTAAATTTAATTCCATTCAACCCATACCCAGGTTCACCTTATAAACGTTCAAGTAATTCACGTATTGATCGCTTCGATAAAGTACTGCAAAGCTATGGCTTAACAGTGATCACTCGCCGTCCTAGAGGTGAAGATATTGATGCTGCTTGTGGGCAATTAGCAGGCGATGTTCTGGACAGAACCAAGCGAACTTCACAACAGGGTGATAAAAAAGAGATGAAAGCTGAAGATATTTCAGTCAAAATGCTTTGATTACGTTCATCTTATAATAGAACGTGTTATAACATACGGTGCAAAAAGGACTCTGCTGTAAATAACCTTAAATTTAAAGCTAAAGTTAAAGTTAAGAATTTCGGTAAATATTATAATAATTAAGTTAGTGGTTTCTTACTCTTATGGTTAAATTTGTTCAAAAATTCGTTTTTATAACATCAAGCATATTGTTAACTGCCTGTGTTACCCAAAATTTTGATAAAGATACCCCTGTCATAGAACAAAACTCTTCTAATAAAGAGCTTGCTATGGGTAGGGTGACTTTGGGCTTAGGTTATTTGAACATGGGTAATACGACTCAAGCAAAATTTAACCTAGAAAAAGCGAAAAAATTTGATCCCAATTTAATCGAGGTTCATACAGCGTTTGCGCATTATTTTGAGACAGTTGATGAGCCTGAATTGGCTGAACAGTCATTTGAAAAGGCATTATCAATTAAAGCAAACGATGCTAATACTTTAAATAATTATGGCGTATTTTTGTGTCGCCAAGAAAGTTATTTAAAAGCGGAAAAACAATTTTTAAAAGCGATTGCTATTCCAAGTTACTTGTTAGTTTCTGAAAGCTATGAAAACTTAGCTTCATGTCAATTAAAAGCAGGAAACTTTGATAAGGCAGAGCGTTATTTATCTAAGGCTATTACTCACAGTCCTAATAGTGGTTCAGCTTTATTTCAAATGATTCAATTAGAATATGCGATGGGCAACTATAAAAAAGCTCGTCGTTATACCCAAAAATTCGAAAAAGTTACGCGTAAATTTAATCCTTCCTCTTTAGCTATGGCATTAAAAGTTTATCAACAATTAGGCAACCAAAAAACGGCTCGAAATTATGGCTCAATGTTAGTTAGTATGTACCCTGAATCTTGGGAAGCTAAACAATATATACTTAACGGGCTAGAAAGAACGGAAGCTGATGATCTAGCTGAAAAATATCAAGAGATGAAATCGAAAAATAAGAGCGAAAAATCTAAAAAACGAGTAATCGTTTTATCTCCTCATAACAAATCAACCGCTCTAGCTCCCAAGCAAGAAACTGTATCAGCCAAAGCTGAGATCGTTCAAGAAACGTCAATACAAAAAGATAAAGTATTGCCAACATCACAAACCAATGATGATTCAGTAGTTAACAGCTTAGGTGGTGCTAGTTCAACACTTGTAGATTCAAATTCTCCACAGGTTTCACCTATTGCTAAAGCCGTTGTGATAAGTGAAGTGACTGACGACAAAACTATAAAAACCGATACCGTGACAGAAACCACTGAAGAAGATAGTGCAGTTAAAGGTTCTCTCGCTGATAACACCACCCTTGATGAAAAAGAGTTTAGCACTCAAGAAATTAGTACTGAAGAAAATGCAGGAAAAATTGAAGAGGTTGTTATAGCGAGTAATCTAATGAATACCGCCAATAATGATAAATTAGTGACCGATACAGCTCCTTTAGTTGATGAAAAAACTTCAAGTGATGACAAAGTACAAGACTCGATTGAAACACCAATATCAGAATTATCAGCTGAACAAGAACTAAATGCTGAAGTTATCGATGACCCCGAAACTGTATTTAAAGAAGACAATGCCAGCATATTGACTGAAAATCGCATAGAAGATAAAGCTATATCTGAAGACATTTTAGCGACAAGAGAGTTTCATACAGTTGTAAAGGGTGAAAATCTTTATGGTATCTCAGTGAAATATAATACCCAAATAAAAGCCTTAAGGCGTTGGAACTCGTTAGATGAGAATTCGAAACTCCACATTGGTGATAAAATATTCGTAGCAGAGCCTTTGGCGGAAGATATCACGGATGAGTAACAAGCGAGATATCCTTGACGTCACCGGTTCAAATGAAAATAATCAACAACCTGATGTGCCAGAATTATTTGAAGATATGGAAGTTATTGGCCCTGGACAAATGCTTGCACAAGCAAGGGAAAGCCTAGGTTTATCACAAGAAGATATAGCCACTAAACTTAACTTTCGCTTACTGCTAGTCAAAAATATTGAAGCTGATATTATTGATCCAAACCTACCAGAAACATTTAACCGTGGTTATCTTTGCGGTTATGCAAAATTGGTAGGAATCTCTAATGAAGATATATTAAATAGCTATGAAACATTGAGCATTGCCAAAATTCAATGTGCCGAACTACAAAGTTTTTCTAAAAATACTCAAAAAGAAGCGCAAAATAGTTTATTAACATGGATAAGTTATTTAATTGTAGCCATTTTAATTGGCTCAACAGTTATGTGGTGGTTACAGGACAGTAGAAACATTGAGCTTAGTGCCAATCAACCAACTAGCCCTTCAGTTGATACACTTGTTGATGAAGTTAAAATTGCTGAAGTCGATAAATCTATTTCAGCTGGTGCTGCCTCTAAAGAGCCTTCAGATAATGAAATTTCACAACCTAAAGAGAACAGCTCTAGTGATGTTGTTACTCTGATTGAGAATACAGCCGATGAGCTAACTGCCGATGTTGAGCAGACATCACCACCCATGGCAACGATTGCGAAAGCAATATTTACTTTTTCAGGTGATTGTTGGGTAAGTATTTATGATGCAACAGGCGAGCGTATTGCTTATGGCGTTAAAAAAACAGGTTATGTAATGACTATAACGGGTCAAGCACCTTTTAAAGTCGATGTTGGTCGACCAGCATTAACAAGTATTGAATTTAATGGTGAGGTTGTTGATATGTCTAAATTTGACAAAGACAATATCGCAAAATTTACCTTACCAATTTCTGAAGAATAAACTTCCTAGACAGCGTGTTGAATTTTTATGTTTAAAGAATCCCCAATTATCCGCCGAATTTCTCGTCAAATAATGGTTGGCAATGTTCCTGTTGGTGGTGATGCGCCAATTACTGTGCAATCCATGACGAATACCCAAACCACTGATGTTGCAGCAACAGTGGCACAAATTAAGGCACTAGAAGGTGTGGGTGCTGACATTGTCAGAGTTAGTGTGCCAACTATGGATGCTGCTGAGGCGTTTAAAGAAATTAAAAAGCAAGTGTCTGTGCCGTTAGTGACCGATATCCACTTTGACTATCGAATTGCTTTAAAAGTAGCTGAATATGGTGCTGACTGCTTACGTATTAACCCTGGCAATATTGGTCGAGAAGACCGCGTTCGCTCTGTTGTTGAGTGTGCTCGTGATAATAATATTCCTATCCGTATTGGTGTTAATGGCGGTTCACTAGAAAAAGATATTCAAGAGAAATATAAAGAGCCAACTCCAGAGGCATTACTTGAATCGGCAATGCGTCATGTAGATATTTTAGACAGACTTAACTTCAATCAATTTAAAGTGAGTGTTAAAGCGTCAGATGTGTTCTTAGCGGTAGGTGCTTATCGTTTATTGGCTAAACAAATCGATAACCCATTACACCTAGGAATTACTGAAGCTGGGGGATTACGCTCAGGCTCGGTTAAATCATCGGTAGGTTTAGGTTTACTGCTTGCTGAAGGTATTGGTGATACTTTACGTATTTCGTTAGCAGCCGATCCTATTGAAGAGATTAAAGTTGGTTTTGATATTTTAAAATCGCTGAAATTACGTAGTCGCGGTATTAATTTAATTGCATGCCCAAGTTGTTCACGCCAAGAGTTCGATGTAATCTCAACAGTGAATGCATTAGAGCAACGATTAGAAGATATTATTACGCCAATGGACGTATCTATTATTGGCTGTATTGTAAATGGTCCAGGTGAAGCAATGGTTTCTGATTTAGGCTTAACAGGGAGTAGCAAAAAAAGTGGTTATTACCTTGATGGTATCCGTCAAAAAGAACGTTTTGATAACACTAACCTAGTTGAACAATTGGAACAGCGCATTCGCGCAAAAGCCAAAGTATTGGACAGTGAAAACCAAATAGATATAAAAGAAATTTAACAGTATTTAACTTGTATTGAGACATTAAAAATCAATTAGTTTAAATTTGATCATTATCAGCTTATAATGCGCGCTGCGTGTTTTTATTGTATACATCTTGCGTATTTTTTTATCAATTTTTTAGAAAGTAGAGAGAATCACATTCGTGGCTAAAGCAAACAAGGCACTTCAAGCAATCCGGGGCATGAACGACTGCCTTCCTAGTGAAACAAATATTTGGCAAATGGTTGAGTCGGTTTTGCGCCGCGTGGCCAGCAGTTATGGTTTTGCTGAAATTCGTATGCCGATTGTTGAACCTACCGCATTATTTAAACGCTCTATTGGTGAAGTTACCGATATTGTAGAAAAGGAAATGTATACCTTTGACGATCGTAATGGTGACAGCCTCACATTGCGTCCAGAAGGTACTGCAAGTTGTATTCGTGCAGCCAATCAGCATGGTTTGTTATATAACCAAGAACAACGTCTTTGGTATATGGGCCCGATGTTTCGTCATGAACGCCCACAAAAAGGTCGTTATCGCCAATTTCATCAATTTGGCCTAGAAGCCTTTGGTATTGGGACTCCTGATGTCGACGCAGAAATTATTCTGCTTACCGCGCGACTTTGGCGGGAACTTGGCATTAAAGATGTTGTCACACTAGAGCTCAACTCATTAGGCTCAAATGATGAGCGAGCAAAATATCGTGATGCTTTAGTTGTTTATTTGACTGAACGTGAAGATCAGTTAGATGAAGATTCAAAAAGGCGAATGTTAACCAACCCTTTACGAGTTTTGGATAGTAAGAATCCTGCAGTACAAGATGCATTAATTGATGCACCAAAATTATCAGATTATTTTGGTGAAGAAACTCAAGAACATTTTTCTAATCTTTGTCACAGATTAGATGCAGCGGGTATCAACTACGTGTTAAACGAACGTTTAGTTCGTGGTTTAGATTATTATAATCGTACGGTATTTGAATGGGTAACTGATAGCTTAGGTGCTCAAGGTACTATTTGTGCTGGTGGCCGCTATGATGGTTTAGTTGAGCAACTTGGCGGTAAAGCTACGCCTGGTTTTGGTTTTGCATTAGGCATTGAACGTTTAGTCTTAATGTTAACCAGCCTAGAGCAAGTTAATAATATCCGCGGTCAAGTTGATGCTTATGTCATTATCTTGGGTGACGAGGCGATGTTAAAAGCAAATGATTTGGCAGAGCAATGGCGCGATCAAGTACCAAATAGCCGAATTCAATGTCACTGTGGTGGTGGCAACATGAAAAAACAAATGAAACGTGCCGATAAATCTGGTGCGCAAATAGCGTTAATTTTAGGTGAGAACGAACTTGCCGAACAAAAGGTCATGGTAAAATATCTCCGTGGCCAACAAGAACAGCAAAGCTTGGCATTTGATCAAGTGGCAAGTTTATTAACAAGTTTAATTTAAGGGTACATTGTGGAAGTTTATCAAACAGAAGAACAACAAGTTGATGCGATTAAAAGCTATTGGAAAGATAACGGCAATTATATAATTGCAGGTTTAGTTATTGGTTTAGCTGGTTATGTTGGTTTTAATTTCTATAAAGACGATCAACTTGCCCAGGAAGTTGCACGCTCTGACGCCTATCAAGTTGTTGTAGAACAAAGTGGTAAAGATGCGGCTGAATATACTAAAGCGGCTAACGCATTTATTGCTGGTAACGCTCAAACTTCTTATGCTTCTTTAACTGCATTATCGCTAGCCAAAGAAGCGGCAAGTCATAAAGATTGGCCGCAAACTGCTAAATATTTAACCACAGCAATTGAAAGTGCTCCTAATGACGGTATTAAAGGCATTGCCACAATCCGTTTAGCACGTGTTCAAATTCAATTAGCTGAGTTTGACAACGCATTAACAACGTTAACTGCTAAATTACCTGAATCTTTTACTGCATCGGTAGAAGAAACTAAGGGTGATGCTTATTTAAAACAAGGCAAGTCAGAACTTGCTCGTACAGCATATCAAGCAGCATTATCTGTTGAAGGTTCAACTAGTAATCCTGCATTACAAATGAAACTAGACGATTTGGCACAAGCCATTAACTTAACCGGTGATGAAAAATAGTTTTTGCCACTAAGTGAGGTTTGATGTGTTGATCTTTAATAGAAAATTAGTTAACCCTAAGTTAGTTGTTATTTTAACTTTAGCTTTAGGTTTATTTGCATGCTCATCAAGTGATGATGAAGAGCCACAAGACGTGGTCGCTGAGTTAATTGAGCTTGAAGAAAAGTTTAGCCCTGAGGTTATTTGGGATGTCAGTGTTGGTTACGGCGTTGAAAGTCACTTTTCTCGCATTAAGCCGGCGATAGCTTACGATAAACTTTTTAGTGCTAGCCGTGATGGCGATGTATTTGCTTTTGACCAAGCCACGGGAAAAAAAGTTTGGCAAGCAGATTTAAGTGACATTAACAATGAGCGTGGCTTCTTTGACAGCCGTAAATCAGCCCAACTAGCAGGCGGTTTAACAACAGGTTTGAATAAAGTATTTATTGGCAGTGAAAATGGTGAAATTTTTGCCTTAGATGCTAGCACTGGCGAACTAGTTTGGCAGGGTAGAGTTAAAGGCGAAATCATCAATAAACCTGCTGTTGATTCAGGTATTTTAGTTGTTAATAGCGCATCAGGTATTTTAAAGGCATTTGACGCTAATTCAGGTGAAGAAATATGGAAAATTGAACAAGATGTTCCTGCATTAACTTTACGAGGTATGAGCGAGCCAGTAATTGCATCTGGTGGTGTACTTGTTGGACAAGCAAATGGTGATGTTAGTGTTTATTTGTTAGAAAAAGGTCAGCAAGGATGGAGCACTGCCATTGGTGAGCCTACTGGATCAACAGAGTTAGAACGTGTAGTTGATGTTGACTCAGCTCCTGTTGTTTTTGGTGATAAAATTTATTCAGTTTCATCACGTGGTAATTTGGTATCAATAGAGTTAAGAAGCGGTAAGATTTTGTGGAAACGCCAATATTCTTCATACAGACAAATATCTATCAGTGGTAATAGTATATTTCTTACCAATAACAAAGGTCATGTGTATTCTATTAACCGTAATGATGGTTTAGAGCAATGGAGCAACCTCACCATGAGTAATCGCGGTGTAACAGGGCCAGCTATCCATAATGATTATGTTGTTGTTGGTGATTTTGACGGCTACCTACATTGGTTAAGTCAGGAAAGTGGTGAAATAGTTGCTCGTCATCAAGTGGACAGTAGTGGTATTCATAGTACACCAACCGTTGTTAAAGGCGTGTTGTATAGCCAAGCAAGAAACGGTGATTTGGAAGTGATTCAAATTCCTGAATCGAACTAAAAGCAGTTATAATTACGTCTATGTAAACTAAACTGTATTAAAACAGTTTTTAAGCTAAAATTATTACGGCCCCTCTGCAAAGTGCAGATGGGGCCGTTATTTGTTATTAACTAACAACTATTTTCAATATGATGACAGTAGTTGTTAAAGAAAAATTGAGGTTTTCATGCTTCCTGTTGTAGCACTCGTTGGTCGTCCAAATGTAGGTAAATCAACGCTTTTTAATCGTTTAACACGCTCTCGTAATGCACTGGTTGCTGATTACCCTGGCCTAACTCGTGATCGTCAGTATGGCCAAGCGTTAGTAGAAGAACATCCATTTATTGTCATTGATACCGGTGGTATTCACGGCAATGAAGAAGGTATTGACGCTTTAATGGCTGAACAGTCGTTAATGGCAATTGAAGAAGCCGATGCAGTGTTGTTCATGGTTGATGCAAGAGCAGGTTTAACTGCTGCCGATCAAGGCTTAGCGAGTTATTTAAGAAAGCAAAACAAAAAAGTTTTTTTAGTGGCGAATAAAGTCGATGGTATTGATGCTGATAGCGCAGTGTCTGAATTTTATTCATTGGGTCTTGAAGAAGTTCACAAAATTGCTGCTGCTCATGGTCGTGGTGTCACTCAATTATTAACGTTAGCGTTAACACCCCATATAGAAGCTCTTTCTCAACCTAAAGCACAAGAGAATGACGAGTTTGAAGGTGATATAGTTGATGACTCTGTCACTGATGAAGAAAGACTTGCTGCTGCGCCACAAGAAAATGATCGCATTAAGCTTGCGATTATTGGTAAACCTAATGTAGGTAAGTCGACATTAACTAATCGTATTTTAGGTGAAGACCGTGTTGTGGTTTTTGATGCCCCAGGTACAACACGTGATAGCGTCTATATCCCAATGGAACATGATGGACGCGAGTATACCTTAATTGATACTGCGGGTATCCGTCGTCGTAAAAATGTCACTGATGTTGTTGAAAAATATTCAGTTATTAAAACTTTACGCGCCATTGAAGACGCGAATGTTTGTTTGTTAATCATTGATGCGAGAGAAGGCATCAGTGATCAAGACTTAAGTTTGCTAGGCTTTATTTTAGAAGCGGGTCGTTCACTGGTATTAGCAGTAAATAAATGGGATGGTTTAGAGGATCACGCTAAAGATAGGATCAAAACTGAGCTTGACCGTCGTTTAGGTTTTATTGATTTTGCTCGAATTCATTTTATCTCAGCTTTACACGGCACAGGGGTGGGTCATCTATATGAATCTGTAGAAGAAGCTTTTGTTTCAGCAACTAAACGTATCTCTACTTCAATGGTAACTAAGATTTTGGATATGGCGGTCTTTGATCACCAACCTCCTGTTAGTAATGGCCACCGTATTAAATTAAAATATGCTCATGCTGGTGGTTATAACCCTCCAATTATTGTTATTCATGGTAACTTGGCGAAGAAGCTTCCTGTTTCTTATAAACGCTATTTAATGAACTATTATCGTAAATCATTAAAAATAATGGGCACACCAATAAGAATAGAGTTTAGAGAAACTAGTAATCCATTTGCTGGCAAAAAGAAGCTTAACTTTACTCAGCAAAAGAAACTGGCTAGAGCGACTCAAGGCTATAAAAAGGATTAATCAGCTAGTTTTATTTTATAATAAAGGTTACTAAATTATGGTGTTATGACGTTTAAGCTCATAACACCTATTTGCAATTTACCTTAGTTTTGGCTAATGTAAATTTATCATTGTTCAGTTCTAAGCACCTATGTCAAATAGCGCATCGAAAGTTGATATGAATAATCGTCTTAGCCGTAACTTAGGTTTGTTACAAGCGGGCGCCATTATTACTGTTGATATTTCTACCCCCGCAGGTCAGAAAAAAAAATTCCGTACAATCTTTATTGGTTATCTTCCTAAGCAATACGTTTTAGTTCAATATCCGGAAAGTAATAAGTTGGGGAGCTTTGCTCAACATATTAGTCAAGGAACAGGTGTTACTGTTCGAGGTTTGATTGAAGGTCATGAAGGTGCTGTGGTTGCATTTGTCAGCAACATTAAGCAAACCATTCAAATGCCCTCTCGTATTATGGTACTTGAGTTCCCCAAATCCGTGAGCCTACAAAGTCTTAGATCATCAATACGTATTGATACTGAAATTAAATCTAAAGTTAGAGTTGATAAAGAATATTGGAAGTCAACCATTACCGACTTATCGATTAATGGCTGCCATTTAGATATCAACAATGGTGAAGCATTAGTTTTAGCTGACGATAAAACCGTTGAAATTATTATTGAAGACTTTCAAGGATTACATAATATTAAATTACTTGCCGCCATTTGTAATATAAAACAACAAGCCAGTGGTGTTTCTTTTGGGGTGAAATTTATGCCTGAGAGTAAAGAAGCGGTAACCAGTTTATTGCATCATGCGATTACGTTAGAAGATTAGAGCCTGTTGATCTTTAATTTATAACTTTTGTGGTAATTTCACCATCACTTACTTGAAGTGTTAATTCTTGCCCTTCAACTACTTGAGAAATAGATTTAACAATTTGGTTTTTATCATTTCTAATAACACTATATCCTCGAGCAATTGTTGCTAATGGACTAACGATTTGAAGTTGATTAATAACATGAGCAAACTTCTGCCTCTTCTTTTGTTGATCTTGTTTTATGGTATTAATAAGTCTTAACTTAAGTTGTGTTACTGCTTCTACGTTTTGTTTAACACTTCTTAAAGGTGATAATACTTGCAATCGTTGACTCAACTGCTGTATTTTTAAAGCATAATGTTGTTGTTCACGGTTGATAACTTGTTTTAAACGAAGGTCTAGCTCATCAAGTTTTTGTTGCTGGCTTTGTAATTGCTGTGCGGGGTGCACACGAGACAAACGATGAGATAATTGAAGTAAACGATTACTATTTTTTAATAACTCTTTTTTATTGGCATTTATTAACCTCAGATTAAAGGATGTTATTTTGTCTGACAATTCGCTAGTGTCTTGTGATACTAGCTCGGCAGCTGCTGATGGAGTAGCTGCTCTAAGATCGGCAACATAATCACTGAGTGTGGTATCAACCTCATGACCTACGGCGCTAATAATGGGTAGATTACTTTGATAGATAGAGCGAACAACGGCCTCTTCATTAAAACACCATAAATCTTCTAAAGAGCCGCCACCACGACCAACAATTAACACCTCACACTCTTTTCTAGCATTAGCTAAACTTATTGCACGTACAATGTCTGCTGTCGCATGCTTGCCCTGAACGAGTGTTGGGTAAATAATAACGTTAATACTGGGATTTCGCCGTTTTAAGACAATAAGTATGTCTTTGATGGCAGCGCCAGTAGCTGAAGTAATAATACCAATACACTTTACATGCTTTGGAATGCTTTTCTTATGGAGCTGGGCAAAGAGTCCTTGAGCATTAAGGTTTTGTTTGAGCTGTTCAAATTGTTGGCGCAACAACCCTTCGCCGGCATCTTCCATTTGTTCAATAATTAATTGAAAATCACCTCTAGGCTCATACAAAGAGACTTTTGCTCTGACTAACACTTGCTGGCCATTGCTAGGCCTTAACCTTACGCTTCGATTTGCTCCTTTAAACATTGCGCAACGTACTTGAGATTTACTGTCTTTAAGTGATAAATACCAATGTCCTGAGCTAGCACCTACAAAATTAGATATTTCGCCACATAACCAAACCCGATTAAGCTCGTTTTCTAGCATGAAACGTACTTTTTTAGTAAGTTCGCTAACTTGTAAAATGTGTTGCTGGCTCATAGGAAAAGGTGTAAAGCTTAAAATCAGGGAAATATAGCGCTATTATTTAATGATTTGTGTATTGATTCAATTCATTTTATTGAGTTGACAAAAATTAATACCATTTAAAGGTAATTAACTTAAAAATAGGTTGTCCTAAAACAAGAAAACGGTTAAAATTCTGCCGCAATATATACCCCAATCCTTAACCGAATCCCGAACTAAGGTGACATATTGCGATGCTAAGAATTGCCCAAGAAGCTTTAACTTTTGATGATGTATTACTTGTACCTGCTCACTCCACGGTACTTCCTCATACTGCCGACTTAAAAACCCAATTAACCCGTAAAATCAGTTTGAATGTACCTATGATTTCTGCGTCTATGGACACAGTAACAGAAGCGCGTTTAGCTATAACCCTTGCTCAAGAAGGTGGTTTAGGTTTCATTCATAAAAATATGACTATAACTGAGCAAGCTGATAATGTTTCTCAAGTTAAGAAATATGAAAGTGGAATTGTTTCAGAGCCTTTTACCGTTAGTGCAACGGATACTATTGAACAAATTATGCATAAAGCTGATGACTTAGGTTTTTCAGGTTTTCCCGTTGTAGATGATGAAAATAACTTAGTTGGCATTATTACTGGTCGTGATTTGCGCTTTGAAACTGATTTAAGTAAACCAGCTTCAGCTTTAATGACCACAAAAGAAAATTTAGTCACTGTTAAAGAAGGTGCGGCTCGAGAAGAAATCTTAGGTTTGATGCATGAACATCGTATAGAAAAAATTCTAGTTGTTGATGATGTTTTTAAATTATCAGGCCTTATTACAGCAAAAGATTATCAAAAAGCCGAAAACAAACCTAATGCTTGTAAAGACGAATTAGGCCGTTTACGTGTTGGTGCTGCTGTTGGTGTTGGTGCGGGTACTGATGAGCGTATTGATGCTTTAGTTACTGCTGGTGTTGATGTGTTATTAATTGATACTTCACACGGGCACTCTCAAGGTGTTATCGACAGAGTGAAAGAAACACGTGATAAATACCCTGATTTACAAATCGTTGCAGGTAATGTTGCCACCGGTGCTGGTGCAAAAGCATTAGCCGATGTTGGTGTAGATGCAGTTAAAGTAGGTATCGGCCCTGGTTCAATTTGTACTACGCGTATTGTTACTGGTGTTGGTGTTCCACAATTAACCGCTATTTCTAATGCGGTCGAAGCGTTAAAAGGTACTGGTATCCCTGTTATTGCTGATGGTGGTATTCGTTTCTCTGGTGATATCGCTAAAGCCTTAGTTGCTGGAGCGCACTGTGTAATGGTAGGTAGCATGCTTGCTGGTACTGAAGAATCACCCGGTGAAGTTGAGCTTTACCAAGGACGTTATTACAAATCATACCGTGGCATGGGGTCACTAGGTGCGATGAATCAAAAAGAAGGTTCAAGTGATCGGTACTTTCAAAAGTCTGATGGTGAAGCGGATAAGTTAGTGCCAGAAGGTATTGAAGGCCGTGTTGCTTATAAAGGCCCTGTTGCTGCAATCATTCATCAGCAAATGGGCGGTTTACGCTCGTCGATGGGTCTAACTGGCTCTAAAGATATTGAGACTATGCGTACTAAACCAGAGTTTATGAAAATTACCTCTGCTGGTATGGGTGAATCTCATGTCCATGATGTAACTATCACAAAAGAAGCGCCTAACTATCGTTCTAGTTAATTAACATAGTTTTTGCTTTGAAGCGGGCATTTCCCGTATTAAATAATTTTTATCAGGTTGGCACTAGCCAGCCTGTTTTACTTTTTAAAAGAACTTTTTATAAGAGATAGCATTATGAGTAAAGACATTCATAGCAGCCGTATACTGATATTGGATTTTGGTTCACAGTACACTCAGCTCATTGCTCGCCGTGTGCGTGAAATTGGTGTTTATTGTGAGCTTTGGTCTTGGGATGTAACCCAAGAGCAAATTGAAGGTTTTAATCCTACTGGGATTATTCTTGCTGGTGGTCCAGAGTCCGTTACTGAAGATAACTCTCCACGTGCACCTGAATATGTTTTTAATGCCGGTGTGCCAGTGCTTGGTATTTGTTACGGCATGCAAACCATGGCTGAACAATTGGGCGGCGGCGTACAGAGTTCTGATCATAAAGAGTTTGGTTACGCATCTGTTGAATTAATTGCACAATCTGCTTTGTTTAATAAGGTTGAAGACAGCATTGGTGGTAATGGCAATGCTTTACTTGACGTATGGATGAGTCATGGCGATAAAGTGTCAGCTATTCCTGAAGGTTTTGTCACCGTTGCTCAAACGCCAAGTTGTGCTTATGGCGCAATGGCCAATGAAGAGAAGAAGTTTTATGGGGTTCAATTTCATCCTGAAGTAACTCATACAAAACAAGGTTTACGAATTTTAGAAAACTTTGTTGTTGATATTTGTCAGTGTGAAAAACTTTGGACTTCAGCAACCATCATCGAAGATGCTATTGCTAAAATGAAAAAGCAAATTGGTGATGATGAAGTTATCTTAGGTCTTTCAGGTGGTGTTGATTCATCGGTAGTAGCAATGTTACTACAACGGGCTATTGGCGATAAATTGACCTGTGTATTTGTTGATAATGGTTTACTTCGATTAAACGAAGGTCAGCAAGTCATGGATATGTTTGGTGATCATTTTGGTTTGAAAATTGTTCATGTTAACGCTGAAAATCGATTTTTAGATCGTATGGCCGGCGAGGCAGATCCTGAGAAAAAACGTAAAATAATTGGTAATGTCTTTATTGAAGTTTTTGATGAAGAGTCTAAAAAACTTAAAAATGCTAAATGGTTAGCGCAAGGTACTATTTATCCTGACGTTATCGAGTCTGCCGCATCAGCTACGGGTAAAGCCCATGTCATTAAGTCGCATCATAATGTTGGCGGTCTACCTGATGATATGGAACTTGGTTTAGTTGAACCACTTCGTGAATTATTTAAAGATGAAGTACGTAAAATTGGCTTAGAGTTAGGCTTACCTTATGACATGTTATATCGTCATCCTTTCCCCGGCCCCGGTCTAGGTGTTCGTGTGTTGGGTGAAGTGAAAAAAGAATATTGTGATTTACTGCGCCGCGCTGATGCAATTTTCATTGAAGAGCTACACAACCATGACTTGTACCAAAAAGTCAGCCAAGCATTTACTGTGTTTTTACCCGTACGTTCAGTTGGCGTAATGGGTGATGCTCGCAAATACGATTGGGTTGTTTCATTACGCTGTGTTGAAACCATTGATTTCATGACCGCTATTTGGTCGCACTTGCCGTATGATTTCTTAGGCTTGGTTTCTAACCGCATTATCAATGAAATAGACGGTATTTCACGTGTGGTTTATGATATTTCTGGTAAGCCACCAGCGACTATCGAATGGGAATAAACGCTTTAATTTTTAATTAGACAGTTAGATTTAAAGCCTTACAGTTATATTTTGTAGGGCTTTTTTGTTTTATTTTTGTCTGATTTTTTTACAGTAGCTACTTATTATATTAATGACTTTTGTGTAAGATTTATTATGTGGTTGATATTAATGCATAAAATCATATTGGCTCATTTGTTGCTAGGTTGGTGTAAGTGATTATTTTATAAATACAAATTTAAGTAGGATTGGATTAATGAGAAAAATATTATCTTTAGTATTAACTTTAGCGCTAACCGCTAGTGCAAGTGCAACACTTATCAGTGAGTCATTCACAGGCACATTAGATAACGACAATGGTCGTTATTATATTGATTTTGATGTAACTAGCCTTACAACAGTTGATTTTACTAGTTGGGGATATGCTGGTGGCGTAAATTCCGCAGGTGAAACGATCGTTGATGGCGGTTTTGATAGTCAATTATTTGTTTTTGACTCTACAGGTAATTTACTAGCAAGTGATGATGATAGCTCAGGGGTTGAATCAGTGTCATCAGGTCTTTCTTGGGATGCATTTATTTCAATAGAATTAGGTGCTGGCTCTTATACTGCCGTTTTAACCCAATATGACAGTGATTATATTTCTGGTAATTTATTTTCTGGTGTATGGTCTGACGCCGATGTCACTGATTTTGTAGATGTTCAAGGTAATCAGCGTACTTCAGCTTTTGCTTTTGATATCTCAGGTGAGAATTTAGCAAATGTTGACGGTGATGGTGTTGATACAACTCCTAATCCAATCCCAGAGCCAACATCAATTGCATTATTCGGCTTAGCACTTGCTGGTTTTGCTGTTAGACGTAAAAATAGCTAATTTGATAAATTAAATTGTTATACTAAAAACCCTTGATGAAAATCAGGGGTTTTTTTATACCTAAAATAAATAGGAAAATAGAACAAGATGACAATTGAAAGGTTAGAAAGCAAGCCTCGTATGAGTCGAATAGTCAAACACAATGGCACCATCTATTTATGCGGCCAAGTTTGCAAAGATGCAACTAAGGGGATTACCGATCAAACCAGCTCAATGCTAGAAAAGGTGGATGAGTTATTATTGCAAGCAGGAAGCGATCGAAAAAATATATTATCGGCCACTATTTATGTAAAAGATATGAGTTATTTTGCTGAAATGAATACTGTTTGGGATGCGTGGATACCGCAAGGTTATGCCCCTGCTAGAGCTTGTGTTGCGGCTCCTATGGCAAGAGATGTTTTATTGGTAGAAATTAGTGTGATAGCGGCACAAATAAATGGTTAGCTACTCATAAGTTTTAAAATAGCTTTACAGGACAATGCTTTAATTGTACTGTTTAAATCCTCAGTAGCTTATGGTTGTATTAAGGAAGATAAATGATTACGTTATACGGTTTTGGCAAGCGCATTGGTGTTGAAGATGCGAGCCCTTTTGTAGTGAAAGTAGATGCTTTTCTTCGAATGACAAAACTTGAGTATAAAAATGTAAGTGATTTTAATAATTTAAAAAAATCCCCCAAAGGGAAGCTTCCTTTTATTACTGACGATAAAACCAAAGAATTAGTCACCATCGCTGATTCTGAAGATGTTATTGATTATTTAACTGAAACTTATCAAATTGATTTAGACGGTTTTCTAACGGATAAGCAAAAAGCACAAGGACATCTGATCACTAAATCGTTAGATGAGAGTCTATACTGGTGCTTAGTTTATTCTCGTTGGGCATTAGATAATACATGGCCGTTGATTAATCAAACGTTTTTTGGTGAAATGCCATTTCCTTTAAAAACCTTTGTGCCTAAATTAATTCGCAAAAGCGTGATTAAAAACCTTTATGGTCAGGGCATTGGACGTCATTCTGCAGAAGAAATTCTAGCAATAGCTAATAAGAGTTTTTCTGCCTTATCAGTATTGCTGGCAGAGCAAGATTATATTTTTGGTGCACAACCTTGTAAGTTAGATGCTGTTATCTATTCACATTTATGTGAATTTATCAGTGTTGATTTTGATAATCAGTTTAATAGCCAGGCAAGATCTTATGAGAATTTAGTGAAGTACTGCCAACGCTTTGAACAACGTTATTATTAGTATAGGTATGATAAGGAGTTGATTTTGCAAAACTCGCTAAAAGCTTCTTTAAAACAACATTTTGGCTTTGACTCCTTTCGTCAGGGCCAAGAACGAACGGTTACCCAACTGCTCAATGGTCAATCGTCTTTATCTATTTTCCCAACGGGCTCTGGGAAGTCTTTGTGTTACCAGTTAGCCGCTTTACAGCTGCCACATTTAACATTAGTAGTTTCGCCATTATTAGCTTTAATAAAAGATCAGCTAAGTTTTCTTGCTAGCAAAAAGATTTCAGCAGCTAACATTGATTCAACCTTAAAAGGGAATCAAGTACAACAGGTAATGACTGATATTAGAAATGGTAAAACAAAAATATTAATGGTGTCAGTCGAACGTTTTAAAAATGAGCGTTTTCGCCAGTTTATCCAATCTGTTCCTGTATCAATGTTAGTGGTTGATGAAGCTCATTGTATTTCTGAATGGGGTCATAACTTTCGTCCCGATTATTTAAAGTTACCTAATTATCGCAAAGAATTAAATATTCCACTGGTATTGTTATTAACCGCTACTGCTACCAAGCAAGTTAAACTCGATATGGCGGAAAAATTCTCAATTGAAAAGCAACACATTGTACAAACGGGTTTTTATCGAAATAATCTTGATTTGTCGGTTGTACCAGTGTCGAGTAAAGAGAAAGATCAAAGGCTACTCTCAATTATAAAGCAGCAACTAGGGGCGAGTATTGTTTATGTTACTTTACAGCAAAGTGCTGAACAAGTAGCACAGTTTTTAGCGACGAATGGTATTAACGCTAAAGCCTACCATGCAGGTTTTGAAAGTGACAAGCGCCAACAAATTCAAGATGAATTTATGCAAGGTAAAGTTCAAGTTATTGTTGCGACCATTGCTTTTGGTATGGGCATAGATAAAGCTGATATTCGGCTTGTCATTCATTATGACTTACCCAAGTCGATTGAAAACTACAGTCAAGAAATTGGCCGGGCAGGTCGAGATGGCGATCATTCAATATGCATTACTTTAGCCAATTTAGATGGTCTTAATACGGTAGAAAATTTTGTTTATGGTGATACGCCAGAGTTAAGTAGTATTGAGGTTGTACTTAATAATATTCAAGCTGACTCTTATACCACTCCCTATGTTCATCAGGGTGAAAGACGTTGGGAGATACAAGGTTTACAGTTAGTGAACGCTAGTAATATTCGCCAACTCCCTTTAAAAACCCTATTAGTACAGCTGGAGCTTTATGGTGTTATTGAGCCATTACATGCTTACTTTGCCGATTTTAAAATTAAGTTATTAAAACCTAAAGAAGAAATTCTAGCTGGTTTTAATCAAGACAGACAAGCGTTTATAACGACAATATTCAGCCATACCAGCTTTAAAAAAGTTTGGGGAAGTTTAAGTTTTGACAGCCTGTTAGCTTCTGGAGAAATTGATAGAAACCGTGTTGTTTCAGCACTCGAATACTTGCATGAAAAACAATTGATTGTACTTGAAACGAAAGGGATGACTGAAGTGTTTAAAGTAAATGACACTGAACTGTCAGATCCTTTATTAGCAAGTAACCTTTCTCAATACTTTATAGAAAAGGAGAAAAAAGAGATTAAACGTATTGCTGCTTTAGTTGATTTTTTTGAATTAGATCGTTGTTTAACTGCTAGTTTGTCACAATACTTTGACGATCACTCTTTTGAATCATTAGTACAAGATACAGAAAATAAAGTTTGTGGGCATTGTTCTGTTTGTCGAGGACAGGTAGCAAAACTTAGTTATTCGTTCGAGCCTCAATGGCCAAGTGATCAACAACTATTACTGGTGCTTTCAAAATTTATTGAGCAGCTTTCAGTAAAAATTAAGCGGCCAATCTCTGTAGATACATGCTGTAGATTTCTTAGTGGCATGAGTTTGCCTATTTTTGCTCGAAATAAAGTTCGACAAATGCCGGGGTTTGCTTTGTGTGAACAATTGCCTTATGCAGATATTCGTCAAAAAGTTAAATTGTTAATTAACTAAGTATAAAAATAATTTAGTGATTAAGGTTAATGTATGTTTAGCGGGTAATAAATATCATCATGATAAAAAAACCGATAATAGCGCTATTAAAGATTAAAATATAAGAAAAACCTTTCATCCCCTCTTTTACACTAAAGCCTTTACTATCTAAATATTTCCACCAAATTAAACACATCAGGATAGGCAGAAGAAAGAAAAATTTAATCATGAAGTTACCTTAGTTGTGGTTTCTAGTTTACGTTCATTCCATGGCGCTACTCGAAATAGCATTAACATCCCAGGAACAGCAATTGCTGTACAGATGAAATAAAAGTTTGTCCATCCAACTTGCTCGACAATCAGACCTGTGGTTGCATTAGCAAATGTTCTAGGCAAGGCTGTTAAAGCGGTAAACAAAGCAATCTGTGTTGCAGCAAAGGCAGGATTAGTAGCTTTCGCAATAAATGCGATAAAAGCTGCGGTGCCTAAACCAACCCCTAAATACTCAAAACCCATTGCCATTGCTAAAGCATAGGTATTATGTCCAATTTCAGCAAGTGCAGCGAAGCCTAAGATACTGAATATCTGAACAAAGCCAAAAAGCCATAAAGCACGACTAATACTTAATTTAATCATTACAACACCACCTACACCGAGACCAATAGTCATCGCTATTAATGATGCGGTTTTAGCCACCACGCCGATTTCAGTCAAGCTAAAACCTAAATCAATAAAAAATGGGGTTTGAAGTGCTGTCGCCATATTATCCCCAAGCTTATAAAGAAAAAGGAATACAAGAATCTCCAAAGCAGGTTTCAAACCTTTTCTATCGATAAAGTCTTTAAAAGGTAAAACAACTGCCTCTTTTAGGCTTTTGGGTGGAGCAACTTTTTGGTTGATTTCTTTTATTGATAAAGTGAGAAATATACCAACAAACATGAATGCAGCAACTATTAGAAAAACATATTGCCAGCTCATATGGTCAGCTAAAATAAACGCAAGGGAAGCCGGTACTAAGCCCGACAAGCGGTAAGCTTGTACATTTATCGAGTTACCAAGTCCTAATTCATTATCAGGTAGTAATTCACGTCGATAGGCATCCAAGACAATATCTTGACTAGCACTAAAGAATGCCACTGCAGCGGCTAAATATGCTACTGACCAAATATTCATTACCGGATCTATAAATCCAAAACAAGCGATTGATAATAATAAAAAAATTTGTGTTAACAACATCCAGCTACGTCTTCTACCTAGTACAGGTAAAGAATACCTATCCATAAATGGAGACCAAATAAATTTCCAAACATAGGGGATGCCAATTAGAGAAAATAGGCCAATTTCAGTTAAGCTAACTCCTTCAGATCTTAGCCAGCCAGGAACGAGTTGATAAAGTATGAATAAGGGGAGACCTGAGCTGAAACCGGTAAAAATACAAATAAGCATTCGTCGGTTGAAAATTGAATCTTTTAAAGCAGAAGATGCCATTGAAGTTATAGCCTAATGGTTTTTCACGGTTTGATAAGATTTTCTAGAATATCAAAAAGTTAGCTATAAAAGAAGGGGGAGTCGATCATCTTTAATATTTAAGCGATAGGGCGCCAGCCAATACAATCTATAGGGTAGCTACCAACGCCAGAGAAAAAATCGAGGCATGTTGTTATTTCACTTTTAAAATAAAGATCATGATCAAGTGCTTGAGCACCATGTAAACTAATCTCATGAACAAGATGCCAAAAAACCCGCTCTTTTGCATTGTTAGGGCTTTCATCAGTAACGGCTAATAATGTCCACTCGCTCATAGTTTCACCGATAAACTGGTCTAACTCAGTATAATGTAAAGTATTACCGATAACCGCCTTGGTGTACGCTTCTAACTGATTTATTTTTTCATTGATAAACTGCTCAATTATCATAAAATCCTCAACCCAATCTCTACTTAAATTTTATTTGGAAATTATTATTTTATTTTTGTAAAACGTGAGATAAAACCGTTATGGGAAAAGTATAGCCACAAAGTACGAAGAGTGGGGGTAATATGTGTAATCTTTTTGTAAATATTGCGTTTGATCATAAGATCAACCAGTTGCGAGTACTGGTGGATCACTTCTGGCCATTAAATTAGCTTATGTTTTATTAATCGCTACTCTCTGGCAGTAGCGTAGCCTTTATTAGTAGAACTGGTTTAACGGGCACATCATCCCAGTTTAAGCTTTCATCGTAATGTGTTTTTACTTCTGCCATGGCTGCCATTACTTCTTCACCTTCAACAATAGCGCCAAAGACTGTATAACCCCATTGTCTGCCTGGATCTAAATTAGTATTGTCGCCGGCATTAAAAAAGAATTGGCTATTGGCTGTATGTGGCCGGCTTTCTTTGGCCATTGAGATAGTTCCTAATTCATTTTTTGACCCGTTACCCGATTCATTGACAATATCGTCGTAGAGTTTAATCGGTCCAAACTCTTCATCATAACCACCACCTTGTACGATAAAATCAGGCATGATGCGATGAAATACTGTATTGTTATAACGACCATTAACCACATACATTAAGAAGTTATCTACGGTGATAGGAGCTTTTACCCTATCAAGTTCAACAACAATATCGCCCATAGAAGTCTCAAATTTAACTTTAGGGTAAATATTGGTAGGGTCTATTGCTAAGTTTGTGGCACTAAGGCTACCACTGAGTAATGAACTCAAAAGTAAAGTAACTAGCAGGGATAATTGTGAAAATATTTTCATAAATCTCTCATATTCGTGGCATCAATTTAGGTTTATTTAATAAACTGAGTAATCTCAATATTGTTTAAAATGTTAATTAACGCATTGGTGAGTTGCTGATTAAAGTCACGCTCTAAAACGGCAATGTCGGCATTTAACGGACCGCTACTCGAGTTTTGGCTATTAAATGTTTTTGTCAAAGTTTGCTGAGTATTGTTTACCTTTACTCGTAGGCTAATGTTACTTTTGGCTTCATAAGACATTGTTTCCTGTTTAACTTTGATTAATGCGGTATCAATAATAATGTCAATATGATTTAGTCCTGTTTGATTAATTGTCAATCCTTGTTTTTCAAACTCATTTTTTAAGGTTTGGTTAATGACATCACTCAGTGATTTTTGTGAAGTCATTAATTGTGCAGGCTCTCCCTCACGTAATATTTGGATGATGTGTGTAGCGGTTCGTAAGTCAGTCACCTTAAAGTTAGCTTGCTTATTGTGATATTTCACTACTGTTGGCTTGTTTAACTCTGGGGCAATAATTAAGTGGCTTGGACCACCTGAACAACCAAATAATGCAAGGCTCGTTAGTATTGCTATAGTAGATTTTATTAATTTCATTCTCTATTTCCTTATATAGTGAGTTAATCACTACATTTTTTTTGCTGATAAAGTGACAAATTTATTATTTGTGGCTATTTCTTTGCAGTTACCAAAAATTCGCTTTAATTTTATATGGTAGGCCAATTGTCTATTACCGATAATGCGTAATTCTCCACCTTTTTTTAATGCTCGAAAAGCATCATTAAACATCTGCCATGCAATATGATCAGTCGTTGCTGTTTGTTGATGAAAAGGGGGGTTACATAAAACAAGGTCAATGTCTCGGTCGTCGATATCGGTCAAACAATCATTGACGGTAAATTCACATTGGGAAATATCATTCGGCAAGTTCTTTTCAATATTAGCTTTTGCAGAGGCGATGGCCATATAGGATTCATCAACAAAATGTATGTTCGCGAGTGGCTGAGCAGCCAACAAAGTTAAACCCAATACGCCATTACCGCAACCTAAATCAATGACCTTAGTATTTTCGGCTACAGCGGGTAGGCTTTGTAAAAAGTAACGAGCACCTAAATCAAGCTTTTCTCTGGCATAAACATTTGCATGGTTACTGATGGTAAATTTAGTGGTTGCTGGATATGTTGGCTCTAGCTCCCAGATTGTAGGAAAAGGAGACTGGTATGTGCTTTTATTATCTAATTGGCAAAAAACTAAGCGCGCTTTTTTTACTGCTAGCGAGGTGGTTGTAGTGCCTAAGTGTTTTTCAAATACTTTTAAAGTTGAACTATGAATGTCTTTGGCACGATCTCCGGCAACAAATATTAAATTTTCAGAACAAGTATTCTTTATTTTTAAAAGCTGCTCAGTGAGTAAGGACTTACTTTTTGGGATTTTAAATATGACTAAATCAATATCATTTGGTAGTGCGTCTAAACTGGTTAAATGGTGAATGTTATCGGTAGCTAAATGATTTTGTTCAAGGTTATGTTTAATACCTTGTTCACTTAAAAACGAATCATTAATGCAATAAACTTGGTTACCCTTAAGACAAAGGTTTGCGGTGAGAGCGCCAAAGGTATCATTGAAAATAACGACCTTGCTAGTATCATTAATTAACCCTTGTTCGCTAATATAATTAACCAGGTACTCATCTGCAGCATCCCAAGCTTGCAAACTTCGGTTAATTTGAGCGACAGGAAAACGATCTAAAAAGAGATTTTTATCATTAATAATAAATGGGCTAAGCATAAGGTGTTTACTTATTTAATTTGTTGATTCATTCAACTGACTATTGTGACAAAATAACGCTTAGCTCGCTAGGAGGCTTTATTAAAATATTAGCAAAAAATGCCGATTTCTCTTATTTTCCAGAGTTTATTCCTCATGCTTTGAGAAAATCTTACTTTACTCAATTGATGACAGAAATAAATTGGCAGCAAGAGCAATTAAGTATGTATGGTAAATTAATTAATATACCAAGGTTACAAGCTTGGTATGGGTTGTTTGAATATAGCTATTCAGGGTTAACCTTAAAACCCCAACCTTTAACTCCTTTACTTGCAGAGCTCAAAGCGCTTATTGAGCAAAAATCAGGGCAAAGCTTTAATGCCATTCTGGCAAATTGTTATCGTGACCAAAATGATACCGTAGGTTGGCATAGTGACGATGAACCAGAGTTAGGTATCAATCCTGTGATAGCTTCGTTGTCTTTAGGTGAAGAGCGTAACTTCCAACTTAAGCATAAAGAGACGGGTGAAAAATTAGTTTTTCCTTTGAAACCCGGTAGCCTTTTTATTATGTCTGGACAAAGCCAACATTATTGGCAGCATTGCTTGCCTCGAACTCAAAAAAGAAAAAGTGCACGAATTAATTTAACTTTCAGGTATATACACAGCTTATAAGGACTAAAAATAAAAATAGCTCTTTATTACTGTTAAATTTGTTTAAATTCCTTTACGTTATAAGTTATAAACAATTGTAACAAAATTTGAATTTAACAGATTTATGTCATCAACTTCAGTAAAGTGTGCGACGAAAAATTGTAAATAATTTGTAAACCATTTTTTGAGTTAGATTTTTAATAAAATAACAGAAAAAATAAAAATATAAGGGATAACCAAATGTTAAGAAAAACTGTTACTAATAGGCTTAGTTTGATGTTGCTACTGCTAAGCCCTGCATTAATGGCGGTTAAGGCAACTGCTACTGAGCAAGTACCTACCGGCCAATTACCTGAAAATGTTGAACCTACACATTATCAATTAACGTTAAAGATCGATCCAGAACAAGAAAGGTTTTCTGGTCAAACAAGCATTGATCTTAAGATTAAAAGTGCCACTAACTTTTTCTATCTAAATGGTAAAGAGTTAACGATAAAATCTGTTAGTTTAAAAAATAGTCACGGAAAAACAATCAAAGCAACGGCTAAAAACACCAGTGTTGAAGGGGTAATGAAAGTTACTGCTGCAACCAAACTTGCTGCTGGTAAATACACCATTACTTTTGATTATGACGCGCCTTTTAATGAAAATCTTGAAGGTTTACATCGTGTTAAAGATGGCGGGCAATACTATGCGTTTACTCAAATGGAATCTATTTCTGCTCGTTTAGCATTCCCTTCATTTGATGAACCTCGTTTTAAAACAACTTATGACATGGATATGATTATCCCTGAAAAGTTAGTTGCCATTGCTAACTCTCCTGAAGCAAAAACAACTAAAATGAAAGACGGTTGGAAAAAAGTTTCATTTGAAACCAGTAAAAAATTACCTACCTATTTAGTTGCTTTCTTTGTCGGTGATTTTGATGTGGTTGTAATGCCTGATATGCCACCAACAAGCGTACGTGATTATGCAGTTCCGCTTAGAGGTATTGCCGCTAAGGGTAAAGGCAAGCAATTAGAATACGCGTTATCTCAAACGCAAATTGTTACAGAAGCATTAGAAGATTATTTTCAGTACCCTTACCCTTACCGCAAGTTAGATGTTTTAGCTGTTCCAGACTTTGCTGCTGGTGCAATGGAAAATGCCGGTGCAATTACTTACCGTGAGCAATTATTATTGTTGGACGAGAAATCATCTATTGGCCAAAAACGTAGTTCTATTTCTGTGCAAGCGCATGAACTAGCGCATCAGTGGTTTGGTAACTTAGTCACACCCGTTTGGTGGAATGATATTTGGTTAAATGAAGCTTTTGCAACTTGGATGGCGGCGACTGCACTTGAGCGTCAATTCCCTGGAGAACAATGGCAAAGAGAACAGATTCGTAGCTCAAAAGGCGCAATGAATTCAGATTCAATTCCTTCAGCTCGTAAAATCCGTAACCCAATAGAAAGTAACAGCGATATCATTACTGCATTTGACGGTATTACTTATCAAAAAGGCTCTGGTGTTTTATTTATGGTAGAAAACTTTATGGGCAAAGAAAAGTTCCGTGAAGGTGTGCAAAAGTATATGAAAAAATATGAATGGGGTAATACAACCGCTATCGATTTCTTTGAAACAATTGCCAGTGTTCTAGAACCGAAAAAAGCAGAAGCTGTTGTTAAATCATTCAGAAATTTTGTTGAACAAGCCGGTGTACCAATTTTAAATATTGCACAAGCGTGTGTAGACAACAAAGCGGTATTAACCATTGATCAAGAAAGATATACGCCACTAGGTACAATGTTTAAAGCAAGAACACTTTGGAATGTTCCTGCTTGTATGAGTTATGAAGTTAATGGGGAAATAAAGCAGCAATGTAATGTTATTTCAAAAGCGAGTCAAAAAATCACATTGGCGGGTGCAACTTGTAATTCTTGGGTTATGCCTAATTCTAAAGCTGCGGGTTATTACCGTTTCAACTTTGATTCTGCTGGTTGGCAAGCGCTTTTATCTAATTTACATAAAGTAAACCCATTAGAAGCAAATGCAGTTATTGACAGCATGAAGTCAGCGTTTAAGAGTGGTAACTTAACGGTTCAAAACGTCGTAGATGTTATTCCTTCAACGGTTGAATCAGATTCTTGGGAAGTAATTACTTCAGGCATGGGCACTTTAGGTACGTTAATTAATTACGCTGATGAAGATGAAGAACCAGCATTAAGAGCACTTGCTGGTGATTTATATCGTGCAAATGCTGATCATATAGGTTTTTTTGATAATACTGAATTAGATAAAACTAACCCATTAGATGCTAATCAGTTAAGAACACGTTTAATTAGCTTTATGGCTTTTACTGCTGAAGATAAAGTGTACCGTGAAGAGTTAACAAAAATGGCAGCAGCTTATACTGGGTATAAAGGTGATGGTAAGTTCCATGATGATGCCATTATTCCTGCGCTACGTTCTACGGCTATGTCGGTTGCTGTTCAAGAGTTAGGTCAACCTTATGTTGATTCTCTAATGGTACATTTAAAAGCATCTGCAGATGGCACTATCCGTGGCCGTTTAATTAACGCACTAGTATCAACTGAAGATTTAAAAATAGGCAAGGACTTAATCGACTTTAGCTTAACACCAGATGTTCGTGATAATGAAAAAACCTCGTTCATGTTCGGTTTAATCCGTAAAAAAGAATTAGACACTGTAATGTGGCCTTGGTTAACTGCTAATTTTGATACATTAATTGCTGGTTTACCGTCTAATTATCAAAGTTATGCTCCTTATTTATTTATGGCTGATTGTGACGAAATGATGAACGAGCGCTTAGACAGTTTTTTAGCGCCTAAACTAGATAAACTTGTTGGTGCAGACAGAAATTTTGTGAAAGTAAAAGATTACTTGAAGCAGTGTTTAGCACAAAAATCTCATGTTAAACCACAAATTAAAGATTTAGTGATGATGCTTGAGGACTCAGGTAAATAAATTAAAAAATCACTTTAATCTATACCAAAGGCGCAATACTTATTGCGTCTTTTTTCATCCCCAAGCTAAATGGTACAAACAACTCATAAACTTCCCTTTCCTAAATTTATTGACTTGAATTTTCATTAATTGTCGGTTTTATACTAAAAACAGCCGTAAATTTACTATTGAGAACGCTTATTTTTATACAGTATGAATACAGCAGCCAAGCGGCTGCATATACATTTAATTAAGCCAAAAACAGATGAGACTTAAAATAATAAATACTCATTAGTTTTGTAAGGGAGAAAACATTGAATATTTCTAAAAAAATTATTACCGCTGCTTCATTAGTATTAATTATGAATCCGGTAAGTGCTGCAGTAAAAGAAAAAGTACATGGTGTTGCTAACGGGCATTCCGTTGAACATTCTTTAAAAATGAATGACAAAGCAAGTTTTAAAAGCCATAAAGCTTTAAAAACTATTAAAGGCACTACAAAAACACGCATGCAACAGCTTCATGATGGTGTTAAAGTTTATGGTCAAAATTTAGTACGTGAAACTAATGACGCTGGCAATATATTATTCTTAACAGGCAATGTTGTTCGAGATATTAACCTTGCTTCAGTAAAGCCTTCTCTTTCAGCTAAACAAGCTGAGCATCTAGTTAAAAAATCAATGAGCCATGGTCATAATACTCATGTTGAACATGCTTCAGCGGAATTAGTGATCGTTGATCACCAAGGAACAGATACTTTAGCTTATAAAGTAATGTACTTTGCTGAACATAACGGTCAACCAAGTCGCCCATTTGCGTTAGTTGACGCAAATACTGGTGCAATTCTAGAGTCTCATAATGCACTTACTTCAAAAGGTAAACCTGTTAAAGGTGGTAATGTCACGACAACACCATTTGATGCAACAGGACCAGGTGGTAATACAAAAACTGGCCAATACTACTACGGCTCTGATTTTGGTGTTTTAAAAGTAGGTGAAGCAAATGGTACTTGTTACATGGAAAATGACAATGTTCGTATGATCAACATGAACAATCGAACTCGTGGTGGTAGCACGCACAGTTTTACTTGCCCTGAAAATACCTTTAAATCTATCAATGGTGCATATTCACCAGCTAACGATGCTTTAGCTTTTGGTAATGTTATTTTTGATATGTACGGTGATTGGTATAACACCACACCATTAAGCTTTAAACTCGAAATGCGTGTTCATTATGGCAGAAATTATGAAAATGCCTTTTGGGATGGTACAGGTATGAGCTTTGGTGATGGTGGTAATACTTTCTTCCCATTAGTTAGTTTAGATGTTTCTGCTCATGAAGTTAGCCACGGTGTTACGGAGCAAAATTCAGGTTTGCAATATTCAGCTCAATCAGGTGGCATGAATGAAGCATTCTCTGATATGGCGGGTGAAGCGGCTGAGAACTACATGTTAGGTAATAATGACTGGATGGTTGGGGAGCAAATATTTAAAGGCACTGGTGCATTACGTTACATGGATGATCCAACAAAAGATGGTCGCTCAATCGGTCATGCTTCAGATTATACAAGTGGTATGGACGTACATTACAGCTCAGGTGTTTATAACAAAGCCTTCTATTTGTTAGCGGAAACAAACGGCTGGTCTACTAAGCAAGCATTTGCCATTTTCTTACGTGCTAATCAGCTGTATTGGAGTGCTACTTCAACATATGACCAAGGTGCTTGTGGTGTTGAGTCATCTGCAGGTGATCTAGGTTACAGTGTTAATGATGTGACTTCAGCATTTGCTGCAGTTGGTGTTAGCTGTAACTAGTGTTTTTGAAATAGTAAGACTCACTTCATATAGTTGAGTTTTACTTGAAAAGTTATAAGCACAATATCTTGATTTGTTTTTCACCCTTGGAAGCTTATTGATTTATTGTGCTTTTTTAGTGCTAGCGATTGATGCGAAAATAAAACTCAATCTGCTACTCCCACTCATCCTCTAATTCATTTTCCATATGTTGTAAATGACGATCAAGTTTATTTAGTAAGTGGTGTAGCGTAGATAACTCTTCGTGAGTAAAACAATCATCAATCATTTTTCCTGTTTCTATACGTTTAGGTGTTATTTGATCATATAACTGCGCACCCGTTTCTGTCAGATAAATTAATACTTTACGGCGATCCCTTTTAGAATTTAAGGTATCCACTAAACTCTGCGTTTTTAATACTTTAACTGCTCGAGAAACTGTAGCCGCATCTGTCTTTAATGCATTAGCTACATGGCCATTTGTTAAACCACCATAAGCGCCTAGAATTGAAATAACGCGCCATTCTCGTTCGCCAATATTAACACCGACTTCATTTAGTAACTCAGGTAAATCATTACCCGCTTGAGACATTTGCGCAGCCAAACAATACATTCGATAGGGTAGGAATGTTTGAAGATCTAAACTGCAATGCACTTTGCCCGCCGGTTGTTTGTTTGGGGTAGTAGGAGGGATTTGTTTTGTCGGACTGTTTGGCATCGGCAAACTAATTGAAAAAGAGATTATAAAGAAAGTTTACAGGGAAAGCGGCAGCGATTCTAGTTGCAGATTACTGAAAGTTCATTCATTTGGTTGTTTATTTAAATAGGTTGCATATCAAGGTAAAAAAGGTGATTGAACGAAATAACCATTAATTAAGAGTCGTGTTTTTTAATAAATTATCAGCAAGTAAATCGATAAAACTTCTTATTTTTGCTGAGGATATTCGATCCTCTCGATGCACTATATTGATTGGTAAAGGGGGATGTTCAAACTCTTCAAGGATAAATTTAAGCTTGTTTTGTGCGAGTTCATTCGCAACTTGATAAGAAATAACGCGGCTAATACCAAAACCTGCAACTGCGGCATTTATTGCTGCCTGATTGGTGGTAACACGAAGTCTAGAGGATATCGGTTGATGAACAACATCTCCATTTTGAATAAATTTCCACTCAGGGTTAATACTTCCTGCACATGTTTCAATGAGTGAATGATTGTTTAGCGCTGTAAAGTGCTGGGGAACCCCATATTGTGCTAAATACTCAGGAGAAGCGACCAGAGATAACCGTACCGAACCAACCTTTTTAGCTCGCATTGATGAATCTTCCAGCTCTCCAATTCTAATGCCAACATCAAAGCCTTCTTCTAAAAGGTTAACTATTCTATCGAGAAATACGGTACTTACATTAGTTTTCGGGTAAGCATTTAAGTATTCTAAAACTGACGGTAATACGAATTGTTGGCCAAAAAGTACTGGGGCAGTCACACTGATACTACCTTGTGGTATCGAGTTTATACCCTGGGCAGCCTCATTCGCTAAATTAATGTCATTGAGTATGCGTTTCACGTCTTCTAAATAGCGAGTTCCTGCATCAGTAACCCTGACGTAACGTGTTGTTCTAGTGAGCAGTTTTACTGATAAATGCTCTTCTAGCATAGCAACGGCACGGGTAACTTTGGGAGGCGAAATATTTAATCGGCGACTGGCTGCAGCAAAGCCTTGTTCCTCGGCTACTGCGACAAATATAGTCATTAACTCTATTTTTCCTAACATTTGGTTTACCTAATTAAATTTTTTTGATTGTTTCATAAACTGAAATAATCAATTGTATATTGTGGGTATTCTTAAATAAAGTATTTTGTCGCACACTAGCTTCATCCTGAAGAAAGGGATTAATTAACTATAATATTTAAGAGGAATAATCATGAGCAGAATCAATTTAGTAACAGCAGAGCAAGCGAACGAGCAACAACAAGTATTGTACACAGCGATTGAACAGCAATTAGGTATAGTGCCGAATTTTTTAAAGGTATTTGCAAACTCTCCCGCTGCTCTACAAGCCTTTTTAGGCTTGCATTCCATTGCTAGCGAAGGTGAACTTGATGCAAAAACTAAAGAACGGATAGCACTAGGTCTTGCCGAACAAAATGCTTGCCAATACTGTGTTTCCGCGCACACGGCTATCGGCAGAAAAGCAGGTCTTAGCGGTGATGAAATGATGGCAAATAGAGCCGGTAGTAGCCAAGATGCTAAAGCTGCTGTTGCGGTTAAGTTCTCACGTTCTTTAGCTGAAAATAGTGGTGAGGTTACCACTGCTGAGTTATTAGAAATTCGAAATGTAGGCTACTCAGATGCTGAAATTGTTGAAATCATTACTCATGTAGGGATGAATATATTGACTAATATTTTAGGTAAAGCAAGTCACGTTGAAATTGACTTTCCAAAAATTGACTTGAAAAAAGCATCTTAAATTAATAAACAAAAAACTCGAGGAGTTCGCTCCTCAGTGTTTACTGAACAGTAAATTAGTAAGGAGGTTTCCATGGCTCATCAATACGCAAAAAATTTATTCACCGAAACAGTGAGGCAAGTCCAAAGTGAACAAAGTAGTCGTGATGGTTATAAAAGTATGGATGTTGGTGAAGACTACAACCATATGCTGTCTGAAACTGAAGCGGAATTTATTGGTCAAAGAGACAGCTTTTATATGGCCAGTGTTAACGAAACTCAATGGCCATATGTTCAACATCGAGGAGGTATGAAAGGCTTTGTAAAAGTATTAGATGCACAAACAATTGGTTTTGCTGACTATAAAGGTAATCGACAATATATCAGCACCGGGAACTTTCGAACCAACGATAGAGTATCGATAATATTAGTGGATTACCCTAATCGCCGGCGTTTAAAAATTATTGGTCGTATAACACTTGTTGATGAACAAGATTGGCAAACTTTAGCTTCTCTGGAAGATACTGGTTATCGAGCAAGAGTTGAGCGTGGATTTACCATTAAAATAACGGCATTTGATTGGAATTGCCCACAGCATATTACACCTAGGTACAGCGAAGCAGAACTATCTGCATTAATTGAACCTTTAGAGAAAGAAGTTAAAACCCTAGAGCAAAAGTTAGCGGCTGAACTACAGTCAAATGTTGCTTTAGCTAGTAATGCATCCAATTTAGAAGTACTTGGTGATGGGGAACTGCCGTTAATCATTAGTGGTATACGACAATTAACACCAGAAATTAGAGCTTATGAATTACGAAGACCAAACGGTGAAGCACTGCCTAAAATTACAGCAGGTGCTAATATCCAGGTACCAGTATTATTGTCAAATGATCAACTTTTTTGGCGTAACTACTCTATCAGCAGTAATCCTGAACGAACAGATAGTTATGAGATCGCGGTAAAATGTGAGTCGCAAGGACGAGGAGGTTCACAGGCAATACACAAGAGTTATCAATTAGGTTTAACCTTAAACTGTAAGCCACCAAAAAATAACTTTCCTTTAATTGAAAACGATCAACCGTGTGTTTTAATTGCGGGTGGAATAGGTATCACACCTATTAAATCGATGGCACTGGCATTATTAAAGCAGCAAAAATCATTTGAATTACATTTTGCTGGACGTAGTGCTGAGTATATGGCGTATGTCGATAGATTAACTCGGCAGGTGGGTGATAAGTTGTATTTATATCTTTCAGAGCAGGGTAATAAGCTTTCTTTCACTCACCTAATGAAGGGAAAATCAGAAGATACCCACTTTTACTTTTGTGGCCCTGATTTGATGTTTAATGATTATAAACAGTGTGCTAATGAACTGGGTATTAGTCCTGAAAAAATTCATTATGAACAGTTTAGCCATGCCGTTAATCAATCAGCTAAAACATGCCAGTTAGCACTAACAAAATCTAATGTAAATATAACAGTAAACAGCAACCAAACATTATTAGACGCAGTGTTAGAAGCTAATATTGATGTACCCTACAGCTGTATGGTTGGTGAGTGTAAAAGTTGTGTAGTCAATATTCCTAAAGACGCCGATATTGAGCATTTAGATAACTGTTTAACAGCACAAGAAAGAGCGGGGAAAATGTGTTTATGTGTTTCACGACCTCAGTCAAACATTCTAGCAATTGAACTCTAGAGGCAATGGGTTAACTTAAAGGAAAAATCAATGAATAGTAATTTAGCCATAGAAGAAGTTAGAAAACCATTGCCAAATTTCACAATAGAAACGGCAATTGAAAAAATACAAAAAGCTGAAGATGCATGGAATACTAAAAATCCAGAGTTAATAGCCGCTGCATATAGTCTTGATAGCCAATGGCGTAATCGAAATTTATTCCTTCAAGGAAGAAAAGAAATTATCGACTTACTCACTACCAAATGGAAAAAAGAACGCCATTACAAATTAATTAAAGAACTTTGGTCGGTAGATAAAAATAGGATCGCAGTGAGGTTTGCTTATGAATGGCAAGACGAATCTAACCAGTGGTTTAGATCTTATGGAAACGAAAACTGGCAATTTAATGGCAAAGGTTTGATGGAGCAGCGACATGCAAGTATCAACGATCTATTAATCGATGAAAAGGAACGTAAGTTTCTGTGGCATGGTGATAAAAGGCCTGATAATTATCCAGGACTTACAGAGCTTGGTTTATAAAGCAATGAGAGTAGCTGACAGCTAAACGGACACGGTTGAATATGATCTAGTCTTACAACTGATAAGATCTAGAATTTTCATAAAAGCAACGCTAAGATTTGCTGACTTTGTCTTAGATATTATAGCTTGAACCCTATATTTTATAAAAGTGAGTTTGATGGTAGCCTTTTAAGACAAAAGGGTGCTTATTCTACTAATACTCAGCACCTTAATAAATATTTAGGGTGCTTATTTTTTAAACTAGGGCTATGCTAAAAGAACCTGTTGCATACATGGCTTAGTTAAAATGGAAAATAGACGTCAATTCACTCGTGTATTGTTCTCAACTCAAGCAACGTTAGAGGTCGAGGATCACTCTTATCCTGTGTCTATACACGATATTTCACTTAACGGCGCACTTATTACTTCAACTGGTAGCAAACAATCACTGAAAGGAAAACTCGGAGTATTAAACTTTCTATTAAATGATGGAGAGTCTGAAGTTGCTATGCACATTGCTGTTGTTCATGAAGGCCAAAAAGAAGCTGGTCTTCAATGTAATGCTATTGATGTTAATAGTGTGATGCACTTAAAAAATATAATAATGAATAAATCCATAGATTTAAATATAGGACTAATAAAGAGTGAAAAAAAGTAAATTTACTGTTCTTAAATATTCATGAACTCTTAAAAAGTAGGCTCCCTTGCTCGCCTCATGAACAAAAATAATTTTCAGGTTAAATAGATTTTAAAAGGTGGTCAGAGCTTATTATGGAAGGTGGGTAGGACTTTTCTAATTAAACAGATTAATCCCATTGATAGGTTTCAATGGCGCTATCGATAATTTCATCAATCAACTCCCCACCACTATCACTGTTAGTCATAATAGCTATGCCTTCACCCGATTGAGTGCGGGCGTATAAATAGGCTCTATAGCCTTCATTAGCCCCACCGTGGGAAAAAGCTGAAATTATTTCATCTCCCTCAAGGAAAAAACCTATGCCCATAGACTCGATTTGCGGTGTTAACATTTCGTTGATACTTTGTTTTGTAAAAATTGACTTTCCTATACCTAAATGAGCTTGTTGAATTTGAGCAACTAAACGTAATATATCTGAAGGTGTAGTCCATAATCCAGCAGCCGATAAAGTGGCGTAGGTATGTGCTCCGCCTTTTATCACATTACCATTTGTGTCATAAGGTCGTGCAGAATTCTCGCTTAATTCTCCCGTTAAAGGTTGTAAATAACTGCTGTGTTTCATGTCTAATGGAGTAAAAATGGTTGATTGGGCTAACGCTTGTAACGGTGTATGACTTTGATCTTGTAGTACTAATTGGGCAACAGTTGTTCCGCCCCCTGAATACCTAAATTCTGAACCAGGTTCTATATCGACAATAATAGGGGCTGAATTAGCAGGTATACTGCCATTTAGTAGCGATATAATAGAAGGAACTTTCTCGTTAGCAGCATAACCAGCAAAACCATGCACCGTAGTACCAGCAGAATGACTTAGTAAACGACGCAGGGTAACTTCATTACTATCTGACCATTGATGGGCTGGTAGCTGCCAACTACTCAGTAAATCATTAACGTTAGTGTCTAAATCCAAGTTGTTGTCTTGGCGATATTTTAATAACACACTAGCGAATACTGGTTTGGAAATACTTGCCGCTTGAAATACGGTATTCTCATCTACTGCACGGTTAGTTTTTAAATCAATTACTCCTGCGGCATGTGTCCAACTAACTTTAAAATCTTTTAAAAGAGCAATAGAAACGCCGGGAACCTTATGATATGCCATTCTTTTTTTTAATTTTTTCAGAAAGTCAGCTTCTAAACCATTAAAGGGATTAGCTTTCGTTAATTTTGAATTGTTTGTTTTTGTGTCGATGTTTCCATTCGTTATTGCGTACCCTAAGGTGACAATTGCCAGTATGATAAAAATGAACAGTAATAATTTTTTAAAGGTCAAAATAATAATCTCTTTTAAATTAGCTTTAACATCATTAATTTAATTTTCGGTACATTTAACTAATAACTGCAACAAGCCCCTGTTGGTTTACTAGGCGAGAATGAAGAAAAAGCAAGTATGATGGAGACTATCTATCACAGTTAAATAGTCTCCATTTATAGCTATTAAGCACGTTCAATGATCATAGCAATGCCCTGACCAACACCAATACACATAGTACAAAGCGCATATCGCCCGCCCGTACGTTTTAACTGATAGCTAGCGGTAGTAACTAAACGAGCGCCACTCATTCCTAAAGGATGCCCCATAGAAATTGCACCGCCATTAGGATTAACTCGTGCATCATCATCGCTAATGCCAAGTTCACGCAATACGGCTAAACCTTGTGCTGCAAAAGCTTCGTTAAGTTCAATAACATCCATTTGCGCTAATGTTAAGCCTGCTTGCGCTAATACTTTTTTAGTCGCGTTTACTGGTCCTACGCCCATAATACGTGGTTCTAACCCTGCTGTTGCCATACTAACGACACGAGAAAGTGGTGTTAAGCCATTAGCATTTGCCGCTTCTTCTGAAGCAATTAATAATGCACATGCGCCATCGTTAACTCCTGAAGCATTACCTGCTGTTATAGTTCCGCCCTCCCTAAATGGGGTCTTTAATGCTGCCAGCCCCTCAAGTGTGGTACTTGCTCGACCATGTTCGTCTTTAGCAAATACTTTAGTTTCTTTTCGACTGACATTAACTGTAACTGGGATGATTTCTTTTTCAAAAATATTGTTTTCTTGAGCTTTGGCAAGTTTTTGTTGTGAACGATAAGCGAACAGATCTTGATCTTCACGGTTGATGTTAAATTGTTCTGCAACGTTTTCGCCAGTTTCTGGCATTGAATCGACGCCGTATTCCATTTTGAGTTTTTTGTTAACAAAGCGCCAGCCCATGGTGGTATCAAACATTTTAACCTGACGAGAAAACGCAGATTCAGCTTTAGCCATTACCATAGGGGCACGAGTCATCGCTTCAACGCCACCAGCGATTGCCATTGATTGTGCGCCACATGCTATGGCACGAGCAGCAATACCAATTGCATCCATTCCTGAGCCACATAATCGATTAATGGTTACCGCTGGGATCACTTGGGGAAGGCCAGCGAGTAATACACTCATGCGGGCAACATTGCGGTTATCTTCACCTGATTGGTTAGCACAACCGTAATAAACTTCATCAACTTGTGCCCAATCAACCTGAGGATTGCGCTCCACTAATGCGGTCATTGGCAGAGCGCCTAAATCGTCTGCTCTAACGGTTGCCAGTGAACCGCCATATCGACCAATAGGGGTGCGAACCGCATCACAAATATATACATCTTTCATTTGGCTATTTTCCTTTAAAAACTGCAGGGCGTTTTTCCATAAAAGAGGCTACGCCTTCTTTATAATCGTCACTTTTACCTAAATATTGCATCGTTTCACGTTCACGTTCCAATTGGTCATGTAAGCTGTGATCAAATGAAGTATTTAATAATCGTTTAATATTGCTTAAAGCTTCGGTTGGTTGAGTTGCTAGATGGTTTGCTAAGGATATCGACTCTTTTGCTAATACTTCATTATCAACTACCTGATAAATTAAACCCCATTGTTCTGCTTTTTCGGCACTGAGTTTATTACCTAAAAGTGCTAAAGCTTTGGCGCGAGGTAGCCCCAACGCACGAGTAAAGTGCCAAGAGCTTCCTGAGTCAGGCACCAAGCCAACTTTGCAAAATGATAAAATAAATGAAGCGCTGCGGGCAGCAATAACAATATCACATGCCATGGCAATACTTGCACCTGCACCCGCTGCGACACCATTTAGGGCGCAAATAACCGGCATTTTTAAGCCCGTTAATCTTCTTATTAACGGGTTGTAGTATTTTTCAACTGACAAGCCCAGGTCGGGCCTTGCATCGTCAGCCGAAACGGCGCGGTCACCTAAGTCTTGTCCGGCGCAAAAGCCTCGACCATTTCCTGTCAGAAGTATACACCGACTAATTCCATCGCTGGCAATATCGTCTAGTGCAACTCGAATTTCTTCATGCATCACGACATTGAAGCTATTCATTTTATCTGGGCGATTAAGGGTGAGTTTTGCTACACCATCAGATTTTTCTACGATGATAGTTTCAAAATTAACTTGCTCGTCGTTTCGTTTAAATTCTTGGTTCATTGGTTAACCTCATTTATAATCTTTATGACAATTCTAGTTAAAGTACAATCGTCATTTTATTTTTTTTTATTTCTTTATTTTAGTAAATAAAGAATAATTAATTACACATTCGCTTAGGAGCTTCTTTATGCCCATATACGCCCTTGATGACTTTATTCCTGTCATTGACCCTAGCAGTTTTGTTCATCCAAGTGCCGAAGTTATAGGCGATGTTATCATCGAAGCAAATTGTTATATTGGACCAAACTCAGTGCTGCGCGGAGATTTTGGTCGCATTCATGTTTGTGCTAATTCGAACGTTCAAGATGCCTGTGTATTACATAGCTTTCCTAATAAAGACTGTTACCTTGAACCTTATTCTCATATTGGTCATTGCGCAGTTTTACATGGCTGTCATATCGGCGAAAATGCCTTAATTGGCATGAACGCTGTTGTGATGGACGATGCAAAAATTGGTGCTGAATCAATAGTTGCTGCGTCTGCTTTTGTTAAGTCTGCCTTTAATTGTGAGCCACGTTCAATGGTGGTGGGTACGCCAGCTAAAGTTATCAGAGAATTAACTGAGCAAGAAGTTAATTGGAAAAAATCCGGCACTCAAGAGTACATTAACTTAGTGACTCGTTGTAAAGACAGCTTACGTATAGTCAAACCACTCGAACAAGTTCAAGTAGATCGACCTCGGTTTGAGCAATCTACACATCAAACGAAATAAACCTTAAATATTAGTAGTGAGCCTTTAAATTTATTCACTACTAAATATTGCTTTAAAGGTTATTCGTCGCTAGTTTTTCGTTCAACTAAAGTCAAAATATCATAAATCGCCACAGCCTCACCGTGTTGATTAGTCACTTCTATGTCCCAAACAACCACACCGGTATGATACTTGTCATCCGGGCGTTTAGGTTTATTAATTTTACGTTTAGCGGACAGTTTTACTTGAATAGTATCGCCAATGGCTACTGGTTCAACAAAGCGTAAGTTATCAATACCATAGTTGGCAATAACTGGCCCTTGTCCCGGGTCAACAAACAAACCTGCGGCGGCAGATATCACAAAATAACCATGAGCGACTCGCTGACCAAAGAAAGAATCTTTTGCGGCTATTTCATCAAAATGAGCATAGAAGTGGTCGCCAGATAAACAGCCAAAATTAACAATGTCAGCTTCGGTCACTGTACGTCTGTGAGTTGTTAATGATTCGCCAATTTTCAACTCTTCAAAATATTTTCTAAAGGGGTGAATACGATCTTCTGTAGTAGTTGCACCTTTGACATATTCATTTGTGATCGCCATCAATGATGAAGGGGAGCCTTGAATCGCACTTCGTTGCATATAATGTTTAATAGCTCGAACGCCACCAAGTTCTTCACCACCACCTGCACGGCCTGGACCACCGTGAACTAGGTTAGCAAGTGGCGAACCGTGACCTGTCGATTCTCTAGCACAATCTCTATCAATTACTAACATACGGCCATGATGAGAAGCGGAGCCTAAAATTAAATCACGAGCGTGGTTTTTATCATAAGTAAATACTGAGCCGGCCAAGCTACCTTTGCCTAATTTGGCTAACTCAATCGCTTGTTCAATGTTAGTGTATGGCATCAATGTACTTACAGGGCCAAAGGCTTCAACATCATGCACTGTGGTGTTAGTTAACGGATTTGAACAGTGTAGTAGAGTCGGCGCTAAAAATGCACCTTTATCACTGTTTATACCGATACTCTGAAAGTTTTCCATACCTGAAAGAAGTATCTCATTGCCTTGACTAAGTTGTTCAGTCACAGAAATAACATCATCTCGTTGTGATTTACCAACCAAAGCGCCCATGCGAACACCTTCTTTTGTTGGGTCGCCGATGGTGGTTTTTAATAATCGAGCTTTAAGTGCATCGCCTACGGCTTCTGTCATGTTTTTAGGGGCAAATATACGGCGAATGGCCGTACATTTTTGACCTGCTTTGGTGGTCATCTCACGAGCAATTTCTTTGATATACAGATCAAACTCAGGGTCTTCTACTTTAACGTCAGGCGCTAAAATACAGCAGTTAAGTGAATCCGCTTCCATAGTAAAAGGAATCGATTTAGCAATAATGTTTTTATGAGCTTTTAACATTTGGCCTGTTGAAGCTGAACCAGTAAAAGTTACCACATCTTGCTCGTTTAAATGATCAAGTAAATCACCGACACTGCCACAAATTAATTGAATCGAGCCTTCTGGAAATATTTTCGACTCAACCATAGCTTTAACTACAGCTTCAGTTAAATAACAAGTAACACTACCGGGCTTAACAATAACTGGTACGCCAGCAATTAAGCTTGGCGTTATTTTTTCTAACATACCCCAAATTGGAAAGTTGAAAGCGTTTATATGAACTGAAACACCTTCTTTAGAAGTTAATATATGACGACCAACAAAGGTGCCATTTTTTGATAACGGTTCAACGGGCCCTTCAACAATAAAAGTATCGTTATTTAATTCACGACGAGCGATACCACTATAACTAAACATAGTGCCAATGCCGCCTTCAATATCGACCCAAGAGTCAGCTTTGGTTGCGCCAGTTAAATAAGAAATACGATAAAAGTCTTCTTTGCGCTCAAGTAAATAACTTGCCAGTGCTTTAATCATTTGTGCACGTTGATGAATAGTGAGCTTTCTTAGGGCTGGACCAGCCTTGGTTCTACCATAGTTTAGTAGTTCATCAAAACCTGATGTTAGTGAATTTATTTCACCAACAACTTCATCGTTTACCGCATTCAAACATTGTTGAGTACGGCCATCGCCACTCACCCATTGACCATTAACATAACTTTGAATTTTCATTATCTTTCCTATTTACAATTTTTTAATTTGAACTTTTTAGTAGTAAGAATTACTCACCCCAAGTTTCGATGACCTCAACAAATTTCGCTAAAAATAGGTTGGTTTGATGTGCGTCTAAGGCGCGATGATCTATGCTTAACGAAACATAACATTTAGGTTTAATTACCATAGTATCAACGCCATTAACCTCTTCAACAACAACGCGTTTCTCTAGTTTTCCAACACCTAAAATTGCCACTTCTGGTTGATTGATAATGATAGGAGTCGCGATTAAACTGCCACTAACACCATGATTTGAAATAGTGAAGGTGCCATTTTTCATATCACTTGGTGTTAGTTTACCTGCGCGGGCTTTAATCGTTTGTGCTGTTAAGGCTTTGGCAATAGCAAAAAGATTAAGTGACTGTACTTGTTGTACAACAGGAACAACTAAGCCTGCATCACCAAGAGCGGTACCAACACCAATATTAATATCGCTAAATAGCTCTAGTGCATCATCATGAAATCGGGCGTTAACTTGAGGTACTTCTTGAGCGGCTTTAACTACAGCGGCTAAAAAGTAGGCGGTAAAAGTTAAATTAACATCACACTGGCTATATTCTTTTTTGTGCCATTTTCTATGAGCAATAATATTACTCATGTCCATTTCAAAGACGCTAGTAACATGTGGAGAAGTCTCTAATAAACTTTTTACCATATGATTAGCAATGGCTTTTCTCATGTTTGTATGTGGCACCATCGTGCCTTTCAGTGGTCTTGGCGTTATTGGTTGTACTGACATTGGTGTATTTTGTGAGGTATCAGTACGAGTGTCAGGCGTATTTTGAATATAAGTACGCACGTCATTTCGGGTGACTCTACCTCGTCGACCCGAGCCGGTTATGAGGTTTAGATCTAAATGATGACTTTTTAACAAACGACGAGCAGCGGGGCCGATAAGATCATGAGCACTTCTGTCGTCTTCATCTTCTGAATCAATGGTATTAGTTGTCTTGTTACTCGTTTCGCTATTTATTGCGTTATCAATAGCTTGATTAACATTTATTGCGTGGGCAATCACAGCTGAACTATCAGTATCTATATGACCTAGGACCGCATCAACGGTTATCTCTTCTCCTTCACAAGCAATAATGTCGCGTAGGCTTCCGGTTTCTGGTGCGCATATTTCCATTGATACTTTATCGGTTTCTAACTCGATTAAAGGATCGCCGGCTTTAACTTGCTGACCAATTTTAACTAACCACTTTGATAAAGTGGCAGAAGTGCCCTCTAACTGTGCAGCGGGTAGGGTGATATCAATTGTACTCATCTTAGTACCTTTTTATTAGCAATTGCGTTTAGTTAAAATTCAACTGAGTCGATAATCGTTTGCGTAATCCGTTCAACCGTTGGAACAGCTGCATTTAATAAATGAATATTATGAGGGTTTGGTGTATCTGGCATTGTTAAACGCTCAATGGGGGCGTCTAAATCAAAGAAACCATCTCTCGCTACAACTGCTGCTATTTCAGCGCCAAAACCGGCGGTCATGTTATCTTCATGAACAATTAAACAACGGCCAGTTTTTTTCACACTCGCCAGTACGGCTTCTTTGTCCCATGGCACTATGGTGCGTAAATCAATCAATTCAATGCTGTCAGGGGTATGTTCTTTTTTAAGCTCTTCTATTGCGTCGTGGCAACGCTCTACCATAGCGCCCCAGGTAACTAAGGTGAGTTTATCGCCTTTACATAAAATATTAGCTTTACCAAATGGGATGACAAAGTCATCACCCGGATAGGGACGACGGGCCCAGCGGTTATCAAGTAATGATCTGTGTTCGAAAAATATCGTGGGGTTATTATCACGTAAAGCAAAGCGTAATAGACCTGCGGCATCTTCGGCGTTTGATGGCATAACGACTTGCCAACCCGTTTTATGCGCCCATTCTACTTCATCACTCATCGAGTGCCATGGATCGCCACGACCAGCAAAACCGCCAGGAATACGAATAACCATGGGAGCGGCGAATTGATTATTGGTGCGCCAGCGCATAATACCGGTATCGGTAATTTGCTCAGCGGCAGGTTCGGCATATTTTCTAAATTGAATTTCAGGTACTGGCATTAACCCCGCCAGCGCCATACCGACAGCTCGGCCGATAATACCTTCTTCAGAAAGACTGGTATCAAAGACTCTATGGTCGCCAAACTTCTCATTTAAGCCTAATGTCGCACCATGAACACCACCTTTAGGACCAACATCTTCACCAAAAACCAGCACCTTAGGGTTCGTTTCTAATTCATGGTCTAAAACTTTACGAATAGCCGTTTGCATATTCAAGCGTTGGCCTTCGGGTTTAGCCGTTTCAGTTACCTGAGAAAATTGATACCTTTCTTCAGGTAAGCCGCCATGTAAACCGCCGCGAAGTTGAACTTCTGCTTGGCCATTTTCATCCGTTTCAGCAAAAACATAACGGGTTAAGTTATCAGTGTTTGGCTCTGGCCTTTGTTTGGCTCGTTCAACACTTTGACGCACATCTTGTAATGATTTTTCTTCAAGTGCTTGCCATTGCTCTGCTGACATTATGTTTTGTTGTGCTAAATAGGTTTTTAGTTTTGGTAGCGGATCATTAGCTTGTTCTTTGTCGATCATCGCTTGTGGCTTATATGTTTGGGTGTCTTGAAAGGTATGTCCACATAACCGAGGAACTTTTAGGCGCAGTAAACAAGTACCTTGGCCACTTCGAACATAATCTACTGCTTCTTGAACAAGTTTTGGCGTTAGTATTGGATCGGTGCCGTCACCATCAATAATTTTTAAATTCTTATACGCCGCCAAGTTAGCCACTTGATCGCCACCAGGTGTTTGTACTTCTTGTGGCACAGAAATGCCGTAACCGTTATCTTCGATATAAAATAAGTGCGGTAAATTATTGGTTGTTGAAATATTTAATGATGCCCAAAAACCACTGGTCGACATTGACGAGTCGCCACCCATGGATAAACCAAGTGCACCTTTGTAAGCGTCGTCTTTAAGCTCATCTCGATGATAAACAATAGATTGTGCCCAGCCGGCAATAGGCGAGTACTGCGCGCCAACACCACCACACATCGGAAATAACATTGCGCCACTGCGCTCAATGTTTGGGTAATTACAAACAACGCCAATATCACGCCCATCACTGTAACCACCAGATTTTGCCATAGGGGAAGCGACAGCTTCGTCAATGTCTAAACCAAGGGATAAAACAAAAGGGCGAGAGCGGTAATAGCCGGTAGCACCATCGTGTGGGTGAGTTAACTGCAAACCTAATAAAATTTGGGCAAAGTCATGGCCACGAGCAGAAAATTGATTGAAGACTAATTTTGCAGGAACAAGCTCTTGTTCTTCAACATCGTCCATGGCGCGAGACAGTAATAATAGATAACTGAGTTTGTGCCAATCTACTTTGCTTGATTGGTCTGTGCTGCTTTTTTGCGCACTATTGGTAGTTGGCTGAAGTGAAACGGTATTCATTGTGCTTTCCTCAAAGTAAGAACATCATTCTTACGGTAATCACCCTGCTGTTTTTTTATTTGATACTGGCCAAAGCTTAGCTGTAAAACTGTAGTCGCTAGGCAGTCGTGGTTGTTTATTAAGCAGGGTAGCTTGTTGTATTAACTGATACTACAAGTGAATTGTTGTATCTGCAACGTTCTGTTTGTTTGTGATGGGTAATTTATTTAACTAAAAAGGTAAAACTGTAAAATCATAATGACAGTTAGCTGCGTTAACCCAGCGTTAACCCTTTATCAAGTAGACTTATCATCTATAATAGGATTAGAAATTTTGTTCGGGGTTTTGGGTTATGGATTTATTAGGTTTTAGAAACATGTTGGTTAGCTTTTGTATGGCTTTGCTTTTAGTTGGCTGTGGTGAAAAAAAAGAAGCATTCGAAGAGGTTATTCGCCCTATTGCCTGGTTGGAAGTTCAACAATCTTCTTTTAATCAAGTGAGGCGTTTATCTGGCAGTGTTTATCCTGTTGAAGCAACCAATTTGAGCTTTGAAGTTGGTGGTAAGGTCGATGGAGTAGAAGTTAAGTTAGGGGCAAGAGTAAAGCATGGTGACGAATTAGCCCGCTTAGATCTTCGAAACTTTAATTTAAGTATGCAAACTTCTCAAGCAAACCTGCAAAAGGCTCACGCCTCACTTTCTGAAGCTGATAATGAATTTAAACGTTATGCCGAACTATCACAAAAGGGTTTGGTATCAAAGTCTGGTTTTGATAATGCAAAAGCTGCGTTTGAGTCTGCCACTAGCGCAGTCAACTTAGCCAAAGCACAAGTGGCAATTTCCAGTAAAGATATCAGTGATTCAGTATTACTCGCTCCTTACGATGGAAAAATAACCAAGCGCTTAATTGAGCCGTCAATGCAAGTTTCACCTGGACAGACAACGTTTGAAATTGAAGGTGAAGATGGTCTAGAAGTACAAGTAATGGTACCTGAAACACTTATTCAAGAATTAGCGATGGGCAGTGAAGTTGATATTCATTATTCTGCATTTCCACAATTGAAAAGCAAAGGAACAATTACTGAAATTAGCTCTCGGGCGTCAACAGCCAATGCCTTTCCTGTAACCATCGTCATTAATTCATCTATTGAAGGGATACGTGCAGGCATGACGGCAGAAGTGGACTTTGTTTTTTCAGGTGTTGGCCGAACAGGTTATGTAGGGCCAACCTTTCATTTACCTATTTCAGCGTTAGGTGCTGATGAAGGGCAAAAAGCTTATGTTTATGTTTACGATGTTGATAAAGAAGTTATTCATAAAAGGCAGGTACAAACTGAAAGCATCATTAATAATCGAGTCATTGTTTCTTCAGGCTTAAAAAATGGTGAAATTGTTGCTACTGCTGGCATTTCATTTTTGCTTGATGGTCAATCAGTACGCTTGTTAGATAAACACATTCAGCGTTTTAACTAACCAACACCATTTTTATCGATTCTGATTATTGAATACTGACAAGATTACCTGCGAGATTAAAGATGAATTTAACTAAAATTGCATTTACTTATCGAAAGTCCATTTTAATGGTGTTGGCATTATTATTAATTAATGGTGTTTTTGCTTATTTAACATTACCCGCCCAAGAAGATCCCACCATTACCATTCGTAATGCTTTGGTAACCACTTCCTATCCTGGCATGGCTCCTGAGCGCGTAGAACAGCTAATTACTCGCGCCTTAGAAAAAGAAATTAGAAAAATCCCTGAAGTTGAAAAATTAACTTCTACATCAACCACGGGGCAGTCAGTTATTCATGTTGAAATTTATGACCGCTACTTTAATCTTGATGATATTTGGCAAGACCTACGAAATAAAGTAAAGCAAGCCGAAGCCAATTTACCCCAAGGCACCCGAACACCATTTGTTAATGATGAGTTTGGTGATGTTTCAGTGGTAACTTTAGCATTAACCGCTGACGGTTTTAGTTTAGGGCAGATGTATGATATTGCTAAACACATCAGAGATAATCTCTATTCAGTGGCTGGCACCAAAAAAGTTGATATTTTAGGAGCACAAGCTGAGCGGATATTTTTAGAAGCAGGCACCGCAAAGCTCTCCCAGTTGGGAATTTCCCCTCAAACAATCATTAATGAATTACAAACTCAAAACATTATCAGCCCTGGTGGCCAAATTGATACCGGTACCCGTTTCATTGTTGTTGAGCCGACAGGCAATTTTTCATCACTTGATGATATAGGTGATACTCATATTACTATTCCGGGCACAGACGATACTATCGCGCTAAAAGACATTGTCAGCTTACGCAGAGGTTATGTTGATCCGCCTCATCAGCCTGCTTATTTTAATGGTGAGCCTGCAATAATGTTCGCTATTGCCATGTTGCCAGATTACAACTTGCTTGAGTATGCACCACGAGTAAAAACCATGGTGGCAAAAATAGAAAATAGTTTGCCTATCGGTTATCAAGTCAATATTGCCACTTATCAAGCTGAACAGGTACAAAAAGCAGTGCGCGGCGTTTCAATTAATGTCTTGCAAACTTTAGCGATTGTACTGGTTGTCGTTATTTTCTTTTTAGGGCTGCGCACTGGCTTAATTGTAGGCTCGATTGTGCCTTTTGTTATGTTAACAACATTGGCTGTTATGCAGTTTTCAGACATGGCATTAGAGAAAATGAGCTTAGCAACACTGATCATTGCTTTAGGTTTGTTGGTCGATAATGGCATTGTTATCGCTGAAGACTTTAAGAGTCGCCTCGAAAAAGGAGAAGAGCGCTTTTATGCCATGGTGCAAGGTGGTAAAGAATTGGCGATGCCGTTATTAAGCTCTTCTGTTACTACTATTCTGTTTTTCTTACCACTTATGTTGGCTGAACATGTCGCAGGTGAATTTACTCGTTCAATCTCATTAGTTATTTTAATTACTTTAATGACCAGTTGGATATTGGCTTTGTGTGTAACACCAACTTTGTGTTATTTATTTATACGTGTTGACAAAAAAGCAAGTAAAGAGGGCATTGATGGCGTTGCAAAGGTAGAAAAAAAGACGCGTGGCTTTTATAAAAGCTATGAAGTTTTTTTGCACTGGGTGTTAAGTCATAAAGCGTTATTTATGATCGCTATGGTCGGAATATTAGTTTTCTCGATGAGTGGTTTTAAGTATGTTGAGCAGCAATTTTTCCCAGACTCTGACCGCACTCAAATTATGATGTACATTGATTTACCTAATGGCACATCTGCCCGCGAAACTAATCGACAAATGCTAGAGGTTTTTGATTGGCTTGATGATAAAGAGCGCTTTCCTGAAGTAACCAGTTATTCAGGTTACTCAGGTTTTAACGGACCTCGTTTTGTCTTAACACTTAATCCTGAAGATCCTGCGGATAATAAAGGTTTTGTGGTCCTAAATGTTAAAGAGGGCACCAAACTTGATAGCTTAGTTAACAAACTTCACAATGGTATCATTGAAACCTTCCCAAATGTATCAGGGCGGGTAAAAAGAATGTTCGCCGGACCTTCAGACTCAAGCACTATCAGTATTCAAGTGAAAGGGCCAGATAAGGACATTATCTACGCCAAAGCTAATGAGATAATGGCGGTATTACAAAAAGTACCCCATACCAAAAATATTCGAACTGATTGGGAAAACCGTATTGTTAAGGTTAAAGTTAAAGTTGATCAACACAGAGCAAGGCGAGCTGGTGTAACCTCAGAAGATATTGCTACCGCACTGCAAAGTTATTTTAGTGGCGCAACAGTGACTGAATTTAGAGAAGGCGATGACATTATTCCGGTAATACTCAGAGCTAATGACGAAGAACGTTTTAACCTTGATCGGTTACGTACTGTTTCGGTGTATTCTCATTCATCTGGTTTAGCTATTCCATTATTTCAAGTAGCTGATTTTATACCGGTTAACCAATATGCTAAATTGCAAAGAGAAGATATGTTTAGCACGATTACCGTTGAAGCTAACAATACTGAGATGACAGCAGAAGATCTCAAGCTGATAATTGATGCTGACATTCAGGCATTAAAGCCAGATTTGCCGGTTAATCACCATATTGAGTACGATGGCGTAATTGTGGTCTCCAAAGAAGCACAACAAGCTCTTGGCGCAAGCATGCCAATGGTGATCGGTTTTGTCTTAGTTTTATTAGTGATGCAGTTTAATTCGTATCGCCGAGCGTTAATTATTGTATTAACCATTCCATTATTGTTAATTGGTACCATTATCGGTTTGTTGGTAATGAATGCACCCTTTGGTTTTATGGTTACTTTAGGTATCTATAGTTTGGCGGGTATTATTATCAATAACGGTATAGTGCTCATAGATCGCATTGACATTGAACGCTCAAAAGGGATTGACGATTATCAAGCGATTATCAACTCATGTTTAACGCGTATTCGTCCTATTACTATGACAACGGTTACTACCATAATGGGTTTGTTACCTCTGATGATGAACCCTGAATCAATGTTTTTTGGCATGGCAACGGTGTTGGCCTTTGGATTAGGGGTTGGCACAATTTTAACCTTAGGTGTTGTGCCTGTACTGTATGCCGCTTTCTTTAAAGTTAGTCGCTAAGCTTTTGTTGTTGATTTAAAAATATGAGTAAAAATTTTATGAGATCGTGGTCATGATTACCGTCTTACTGGTTGAAGATGATTTAGATTTAGCGACTACCATAGTTGATTATCTTGAACTTGAAAGCATGCAATGTGATCATGCGGCAAATGGTATTGCTGGTTTGCAATTAATTGAGCAACAAAAGCAATATCAACCCTTTGACGTTATTATTCTTGATGTAAATATGCCGCGAATGGACGGTCTTACTATGTGCATGCAAATGCGCGAGCAGGGCATTACTACCCCAGTACTGATGTTAACAGCTCGGGATACCTTAGAGGATAAACTTTCAGGTTTTGATGTGGGCATAGATGACTACATGGTAAAACCTTTTGAAATGCTCGAGTTAGTGGCACGTTTGAAAGTATTGTCGAATCGCCGTACAGGTCAAATTAATAAACTTACATTAGATGGGCTTGAGGTCGATTTTAGTAGCAAAGCTGCATGTCGTAATAACATCAAATTGCAGTTCTCTCCTACAGGTTGGAAAATATTAGAAGTGTTAATGCGAAAATCTCCTGAAGTTGTCTCTAAAGAGCAATTAAAACGAGCAGTGTGGGGTGATGATTTTCCTGAAAGCAATAGTTTAAAAGTACATTTATATAAACTTAGACAACAAATTGATGGCCAACAATTTGAAGCTGAATTTAAATTAATACATACCATCTCTGGTCAAGGTTTTAGCTTTGGGCTGAAAAATGAATAGATCTCAAACGCTACGTCGTTATATTTTGAAAATGCAAAGTCTAGTAGCGCTAACCGTAGTGCTTAGTTACACCATAGTTATTAGCTTTTACTTTATTCTTGGCTTAAATGAAGCAAACTTTCAGGATCTTCACTTAGAAAGTAATGCATTTTCTCTTGCTTATAACAAGGGGGAAGCCGTCGACTTACCCGATAGCATTCATTTTAAAGGCTATTTGGGTTGGCAAGACTTGCCTCAGAGAGTTAAGAAAGTTTTCCCTGACTTAATAAATGTTTCATCACTTGAAATGGAAAAAATTAGAATTTTTAGTCAAGAGACTTTTGTTCCTTGGCCAGAGCAGGCAATTTTTATTATTGCTCAACCGCTAAACGATGGTCAGGTATTTTATTTAATTCGTGAAATCAATATTGAACAATACGATGCGTTAAGCCAAAGTGGTATTATCAAAATGTTCAGTTTAACTCTGCCTATCGCCTTACTATTTTTAGTGATGATGCATATTGTGGTACAACTTTTACTAAAAAGAACGTTAAAACCAGTCAGGCAACTTGGTGACTGGGTTGACAGCTTAACTATTGACAATGTTACAAAAGCAGTGCCTAGCTTTGAGTTTAACGAATTAAATCGAATAGCCAACCAGCAGCAAGCTGCGCTTATTCGTATCAGCGAAATGCTTGATAAAGAACAAGACTTTTTACGCCACGCTAGCCATGAATTACGTACGCCAATCGCTGTGGTTAAAAGTAACAGTGAGTTACTGGCTCGAATTCTAGATAGCGCTGGTATTAATGAGACTTGTGATCACAAAGGTGTTGCCGCAATTGCTCGTATAAAACGTGCCGCTTTAAATATGCAACATACCACCGAAACTTTATTGTGGTTAAGTCGAGAGCAAGGCGACTCCTTAATAACCTCAGAAGTTAACGTTACCGATATGCTAAATCACCTTGTTGATGATAATGAATACTTGTTACAAGGAAAAAAGGTAACTATTTCATTAAATATCGACAATGAAATGCTACAGCTTGCAGAAACTCCTTGTCGATTAGTACTTAATAATTTAATCCGCAATGCTTTTCAATACACGGCTGAAGGTGAAGTTTCGATAAGTTTTCACAAGGCTAAAATTAACATCATTAATATTAATAAATCTCGAGAATCACTTGACCATACTGCTGCTGATTATGGCTATGGTTTAGGCTTAAGGCTAGTGGCACGTATAGTTGATAAAATGTTGTGGCAGTATCAAAATAATGAGATTGATGGTGGACGAAATGTTACCGTTGATTTTAGTAAATAAGTTTGAGACACCCCCTCGATAGCTATAAAGGAAAGCAATACATGATAACTATTCTTTTGCCCTCAAGTGATTATGATCCCACAGAGTCAGGGGTTATTTGGCAGGCGCTAGTAGATAACGATTTTGAAGTGCAGTTTGCAACCCCAAACGGTGAAAAATCTTATGCAGACAAACGCTTAACAGATATTGGTTTTAGTCTATTGTCACCACTGTTAATGCCACAAAAGCCGGCGATGAAATGTTATAACGCTATGATTGCCTGTAAAGCATTTCAGCAGCCGATAAGTTATCAACAAGTTGATATTGATAACGCTCAAGGTATTCATGTACCTGGTGGTCATGCCCAGGGAATGAAGGTGTTAATTGAATCGCCCACAGCGCAAAAATTAATTGTTGATGCTTTTAAAAAAGACTTACCCGTGGCAACTGTTTGTCATGGTGTACTACTGCTTGCGCGCAGTATAGATAGCGATACCGGTAAATCAGTATTGTACGGCAAGCAAACGACGGGATTAATTAAACCTATGGAGTTAGCTGCTTGGGGCATGACTTGGTTATGGTTAAAAAACTACTATCGTACTTACGATATTTCAGTAGAAACTGAGGTTAAAAGAGTGCTGGAATCTCCTAAAGATTTTAAGCAAGGCTCAATATTACCGATAAAAGACAGTGCTAAAAAACTTAACGGTTTTGTTATTCAAGACGGTCATTATTTATCAGCTCGTTGGCCGGGAGATTGCTATACCTTGGCTCAGAGATTTGTTGATGTTTTAAATAATCAGATTGAATAATAGCAATAGTTTAAGTCTCTTACCTTTTTGACTACCTGAGCCGAGGCGACTAAAGTTTAAGGTATTGTCAAAAATACTTTTTGTGGAATTACTATATGCGATTTTTAGGTTCTTTGTTTTTATTCTTGATAATATGTATTAGTGCTGGGGCTGCAGAACAACCATTTAAATTTACCATCGTCACTGAAGATGTCCCACCCATGCAGATCGTTCAAGAGGGAAAAGTGATAAGTGGAATAACCGTCGAAATTGTTTCCGCTATATTCAAACAAGCAAACTTATCACCTAAATTTCTTGTTTTACCTTGGCCTAGAGCATACCAGCAAGCCCTAAATGAACCGAATGTTTTTATTTTCTCTATGATTAGAAACCCAGCACGGGAAGACGATTTTGTTTGGTTAAATAAAATATTCACCATTCATGCAAATATTACGGTTTTAAAAAGTAGGACAGATATTTTACTCACTGAGCCGGCTGATTTTTTCCAATATATGATAGGTGTTTCCCGAGGCGATTTTGGTGATGAATATATGCAGTCAATTGGTTTGAAAGAAGGAAAGAATTTATATTTAACGATTAAGCATGAGAATATGTGGAAAATGCTCTTTAATGGCAGGGTTGATGCTGTTTTTACAAATGATGTTACAGCAAAATCGGAAATTATTTCGGCTGGTTACGCCCCTGAATTAGCGCACAATGTTTATAGTATAAAAGATGTGTCGACAGACTTATATTTAGCAGCCAATAAACAAAGCGATCCACAACTAATTGAGCTACTCAGGAAGTCGTATACAAAAATTAAAGAGAATGGTGAGTTGGATGAAATTTTAACGAGGTGGCGTTCAAGTACAAAGCTTGCTAATGGGCTTTAATAAACCATTATTTTGGTTAATGTGTATAGGGAAGTTAATCGTAAGTGATGTCTTGATCAATTACATCAATCCACTCTTCCAAGCATGTACCGCCGCTTGTGTTCTATCTCTGAGTTGTAGTTTTGCTAAAATATTACTGACATGAGTCTTAACGGTTTTGATGGCAATAAATAACTCTTCGGCTATTTCAGCATTATTATGCCCCGTTGCAATTAGCTTTAATATCTGATGTTCTCGCTCACTTAACGTCATTTTTAATGCCACTTTATCATTAAGTGATTTTTGTGAACTGGCATGTTTTAATAACTTATTGGCAACAATAGGCGAGAATACCGCCTGTTTTAGTGCAGCTTTTCGAACAGCGCCAGTTAGCTCTTTTGGCAAAATGTCTTTGAGTAAATAAGACAATGCACCGGCCTCAAAAGCAGGGAAAATATACTCGTCATTATGATAAGAGGTTAATATAATCACTTCACTTTCTGGGTAGTGTTTTTTGACAAATTGTGTTCCTTCAATACCTGCTAACTTATCTTCAATTTGTAAATCCATAAGTACAACATCAGGTTTGTGTTGAGCGATTAAAGCCAAACCTTCATCGATAGTGCTGGCTTGAGCGATAACATTAATATCTTCCTGGAGTGAAAGAAAAAGCGCTATGCCTTCTCTTACCATCGGATGATCATCAATACTGACCACTGTAATTTTTTTGTTTATATCGGCAGGCATATTGATATTTTTAATCCTGAATAAAGGGGCGTTTGATGGTTAAAGTTGGCGTTAAAGCTACCGCCTATATTCTCTACCCTGTGCTGCATTAAACTTAAGCCTTGCCCTTTATTAAAGTGCTTTTGCCATTGACCATTATCAACAACTTCAAAGATTATTCTTTCTTTTTCTTTTTCTTGTTCAATTGATAAATGCACTCTTGTTGCTTGGCTATGTTTACTTATATTTTGTAATATCTCACCTAGGCAACGTTTAATAATGTGTTGTAATTGAATAGGACAACTATTGAATACACGGATAGTTTTATTAACTTCTAAATGATTATTATCTTGCCAAAACGTTAGTTGAGTTAATAACTCATCAGAAAAGCTTTCAGCGCTGCTTTTTGGTTGCAGTGTGGAGATTAATTGATTTACCTGACTAAATGCTTGTTGGTTAGAATTGATTACTTGTTGCAATACAATTTGCGCTTGTTTAGTTTCCTCATCATTTATTAATTGCTTACAGCTGGCGAGAATAAGGTTATTAGAGAACAAGTTTTGTTTTACCGTGTCATGTAGCTCTGCGGCTAAATACTGCCGTTCGTTAAGTGAAGCGAGTTGATTATTATCTTCGATAAGTTCTTTCAGTTGTGTTGCCATGATGTTTAACCTTGATAAACACTGGCCAATTTCATCGTTACTGGTAATTTCTATTTGATGATTTAGCTCGCCTTTAGTCCAAAAGGTGAGGGTAGAGTACAAATGATTAAGGTGCTGTCGTAGCTGCTTTGTTGCAAAAAAAACAATGGTGAAGCTTACCGGGATCACTAAAATTAAGGGCAAAAGCGAATAAATTAATAAATCAGTTAATGGTGTTATGTTAAGAAAGCTTATTAAGCTTGTATCTAGCATGCCTTTTCGCCATTGCTGCTTTGATACGACTGCACCAATAATTTCTTGCTGTGTGTTTTTAAGAGGCTTAATTATCAGTTTGTTATTTTTGCTTATTGACTCAATACCACTGTTGTAATGGCCTATTAGCGCATCGGCTAAGTCATCTCTGGCACTAATCATTAACTGAGAGCCGATATCACCAGCAGTAAATAACTCTTCTCCCCACTGCGCTACTAACTGCGCTTTTTTATCAACGATTGCGACACTTCTTATTAATACATCCTCACTATTTAACTGCTTATTCTGCTGCAAAGTGAAAGATTTATTTATCAGTGGATTGAGTAGTTCGTTAAGTTGAGAAGTTGCTGTTATTTTTTTTTGTTTTGCTAAAGGTTGTGCAGCTAACAGCTCTTCAATAGCAGAGGTTAATGTTTGATCAAACCACTGATTAAAATAAAGCTCCTTAGCGTGTGGTTGATTCGAACCTGAGATGGTAAGCGCTAAAGAGAATAGCAGTGAAAAAAGATAGCTGACCAATACTAGGGCTAAAGGCAATTTAAATTTTAATGAACGAAAAATACTAATATTTGTTACCACTTTTTATCAGGGCTCTTATGTTGGTTTTAATATTGAACCTGCTCAAATCTACTATATAGCAGATAACATCTCAGTACCGTTAGTATAAAGCAATAGTCGTTAAATAAAATCAGTCCTCAGACCTAGCTAGAATCATTCTTATGGCTGATTACCTCAGTAAATTATTTTGTTTAAATAAGTAGCATCAAATCTAATCTAGCAAATAATTAATCGAGCTGAACATGGAATATATCATTGAAACCAATAAGGTAAGTAAAAGCTTTAGCGGTAAAAAAATATTAGATGAAATAACACTTAAGGTGAAGCAGGGCAGTGTTTATGGTTTTCTAGGAAATAATGGCGCGGGCAAGTCTACGACTATCAGAATACTACTGGGGTTATTAACGTTTGACCGAGGAGATGTGACTATCTTTGGTGATAAAATCACTCCGAGTAATGCTGCTTATAAACAACACATTGGCTGTATTATTGACTCTCCTGTTTTATATGAACACCTAAATGCTGATGAGTTTTTACAAATAACTCGTCTGCTTAAAAACTTGCCAAAAACTGAAATTTCACGAGTGTTAGAGATTGTTGGCCTTTCAGATAATAAAAAGCTAACTATCAGTAATTATTCATTAGGCATGAAACAACGATTAGCCATTGCTAATAGTTTAATGGGGCAGCCTAAATTACTCATTTTAGATGAGCCAACCAATGGTTTAGACCCTCAAGGCATTATAGATGTTAGAAACTTATTAAAAAATCTACCTGAACAAGGAGATTGTACGGTATTTTTATCGAGTCATTTACTTGATGAAGTTGAAAAAATTGCTACCCATGTAGGGGCTATTCAACAAGGGAAAATGATTTTTCAACAGTCATTAAGCGATTTAATTAGTGATCCTCATGGCTGTTTATCATTAGAGATCACTAAGCCTAAGCTGGCACTCGACTTACTAACATCAAATGGCTTTTCATTAGATATTCAATCTAATAGCCAAATAAATATTTCTAAAATAGAAAAACAGCATTGTCCTAGCGTTCATCAATTATTAATTAATAATAACATTGAGATTTTTCAATCTAGGTATCAAGCCAGTTCGCTAGAACAATGTTTTCAACAGTTTAATCAGCAGGCTAATTAATTATTAAGGAGAAAGGTGTGTTTAAATTATTTTTAGTTGAGTTAATTAAAATTAAGCGATCTCAGGCATTATTAATGACCTTGCTATGTCCGTTAAGTGTGGTGCTTCTTCAGTTAATGATTGTAGTTGAAGGGGCTGGCGAAAAAATATCTGAAAAAGGCTGGGAGATGTATTGGCTAGGTGCTACTTCGCTTTGGTATATGCTTATGTTGCCTTTATATATTGCTTTAATCACAACATTAATTAACGCGATAGAACATAAAAATTCAGGTTGGCGGTATATGGCTACCATGCCAACACCTCAGTGGAAGTTGTTTATTGTTAAAGCATTTGTCGCATGGTTATTTGTTATATTAGCGTCAATTGTTATGTATTTTCTTACGGGGCTGAGCATTTCATTTATGATGTTAATTGGCTATCAGGGAAATGATGCTTTTGAATCGCCATTTTTATATCATCTGTTGAGTATCAGTATTACCTGTTTACCAATTTTGCTTATTGGCCATGTGGTTAGTTGGCGATGGAAGAATGTTGTAATACCTCTGGGGGTCGGCATTGTTATGACAATGAGCGCGATGACGTTAGTTAATTCCGAGCAATATTGGCGTTACGATCCATGGACATATCATATGACAAGTACCATGGTTAAAAATGCGCTTGTACAAGCGGAAGCAAAAACACTAAGTTTGCTGTTAGGTGGTGTGGTTTTCATTTTTGGTGCGGTTTGGCTAGGTAGACGAGAAGTATTAGCCTAATTATTTTCTAACAGTTAATTTCTAACAGATATTTTGAATAGATAATTAATCAAAATATAAATAAAAAGGCTTTCGATACAGTGTATTGAAAGCCTTAATGTAAGCTTAAGTAGTATCTTGCTATCTATTTAGTTTTGCACAGCATAATGTTTATCACTGTCTACTTCAAAAATAGCTGCACACTCAGTAGTGTCGGTATTATCAGTTGTGCCTAGCATTATTCTGTCACCATGACTCCAAGTAATATTGTCCCAAGTTTCGCCCGGTGCTAAGCTTGCGTAAGATTTACGTCTTAACAAGCCATTGGTTTTTTTGTTCGCCATTTGATCAGGGAAAACCCAAAAGGCATAAAGGGGTTGATCGCTTTCGTTTCGTACTGAAGCATTGCTGGCTTTCTTTTTACCTCGACTATAACTTTCTTTTAAATTACATGACTCAGCAAGTACTGCAGTACGATCAAAATATCCTAAGTGAACGGCACTTTTCGCTGTCAGCGTGCCAAGATAGGCTCCTTGTTGATTCGTTACTGCGATTCGCTCTTGCTGATAAAGTAATGTTTCAGGCTTCCAGGTCTCACCTGCAGCTAAACTAATGGTATCCTCACTTTTAGTATCTCGTTTTTTACCAGTCACTTCATCAATGCGTTGCAGGGTTATCTCTGCTGTTGAATTATTCTCTACAAGAAAGTTCTCAGCTTGGTTTTTTTCAGAACGCTCTAATTCATAAGGTTGCAGTAAATCATCACCACCAATATCTGCTGAGTTAACTATTCTAGGAATTTTCATTACCTCTACTTTTTCAGCTTCAGGTGTAACCGGTAAAACAAATGTGGTGTGACAGTCTTTTCCTGCACAAGCATAAAGATGAGTATCGGCTAATACCGTAACCGCTGTTTCGTTATCTACGGTAATGTAATAGTTGCCAGCTTTAGCGTTTTCGATAATGCATTGCTGTTTAGGTCGGTTAGTTGTTTCACTTGTTCGACAAATTAATGCATCGGCATTTAAATTGGCAACTGAGTGTACTGGTTTGTTTTTACCAATTAATAGGTCATATTTACCTGAGCCACCAGCTGAACCAATGGTTAAGCTGTCAACATCTTGAGTTAACTCTAGTCTAAAGCCCCAGTCACCAGCGCCATACAATGCTGTGTAGCTATTAAGTGCTAGTTGGCTGTCTTTAAGAGCAAAGCTGTCTATAAAGGCTTTTTTTGTCCCCCAGTTTAACCAAGCTTGAAAGTCGGCCTCATAGGTTGTTGCCCACTGATCAAGTAAAGCGTCTGATTCGTCATACTTGCCTGCTTTA
>Ga0209707_1000046_pt1 | contig 80734 bp, 111 predicted proteins | sample EN4Hudsemesocosm_FD_184630 | JGI IMG/M metagenome (GOLD analysis project Ga0209707, IMG submission 184630) | Methane-oxidizing microbial communities from mesocosms in the Hudson Canyon - EN4B Hudson Canyon (SPAdes) (version 2) | ecosystem: Environmental > Aquatic > Marine > Cold seeps | place... | reverse complement strand
AAGTCCGTGCTTACGATGATGCTGAGGGTATGACCACCGTAAATAAGACAGTGAGTTTTTAACGAAAGCTATTTATTTTTACGGATAATACAAAAAGCCCTGCGGAAATAAAATCCTTCAGGGCTTTTGTTTAACCTTAGTGCTTTCTTTTATTCTTCTATCATAAATGATTCACACCTAAACGTGAAGATTCAACATGTTCCAAAATTGAATTTTTAATTATTGCAGGATACGGCATAGGAGGGAACTTGTCATTCGCTGTAAATCTTATTACATTAATAAGATATTTGAGGCAAAGATCATTATAATTTTCAGGAGAATCTAAGCTAGGCTCTTCTGAAAGTTTCCATCTATTGTTAGGGTGAAGAGCACATAAAGTGTCAAATGTAGACATCAAGCTGTACTGCTGGCAAACCTTAGATAAAATTGAAACTAAAGGTGAAGTCGGATCACAATTTCGATGATAGTAACGCCGATAAACACTAACGACCCTTTTGCTAGGATCGTTTGATTTACACCCTCTTATAAAGAGTTGATCTAATTTAGATAAATCATTTTTATCAGCACTTAATAGTGTAGTCATTTAATAATTCCAATTTTTTGAACAATATTTTTAGTTCATTAATGAATAATTTGGTTTTCTTTAATAAGTTCAATTGTTAATGAAACAATTTGTTTATCAAACAATTCAGAGGGCGAGTTTACTGAAGAATTAATTTTTTGTAGAGCTAAATCAGATAGCCTTAAATGATAAAAAATAAAATCATCTATATCTACTTGTACACAACTAGCATCCTCAAAAGTAAGTTTAAGAAAACGGTCTTCTTGAGTTTCATCAAGTGCATAAGACTTAAGATAGCATGCTGTAACGCTATTATTAACACTAACTGTATAAACTTCATTACTTGAAATTTTCAATTTTATGAAATTTATTTGATCGGCCAATAATGTTCTTAATTGGTCAAGTGAAAGCGAATAGCCCATTAATTCATCCTTTTTAAACTAATGAGGCTTGTAAAACATCCAGGCAATTAGTGCAAATTTTTTTTTCATCCTCTAATTTTAATGCCTGATCGCTTAAAACAATATTTATATCATTGATATCCAGCTTTGAATAAGTGTAATACCAATCATAAAAATTCATGCAATCTTGATCAAGGAACTTTTTTAATAGGTAAAATGCTTTATAAGCCTCTTGCATTTTCTTTTCGGAATAGAAGCAAACAATTAACTCATGAAAAACTAAAGCCACATCATGCTCGTTTAAATTTAAAATCGTCCCCACATCAATTAAATGATCATTAGTTTCCCGAAGAAAATTAAATAAATTATTTTTAATCAACGTTTTTTGGGAGTCTGTTAAAGCTTTATTCATCACTATTAATTCCTATATTGTATTTTTATCAGGAGTTTTACTATTGCATTCAATGTTGGATAACTATTATAAATTCTTCAGGTAATATTTCTGCTTGGGTTAACCTTAAATTCACCACCAACAATGTCTATAAAATTACCACTTTTTAATTCTAAAATAATCTTTTCAGAGTTGTATGGAGGACTAGATTCTCTTATACGAATTTCAGTTTCTTCAAGGCGAGAGTCAACCTCTTCTTCGGTACATTGTTCATACTTATAAGTTGTAATAAATCCTTTTTCTACAAAGTCATCCCCATTATACCCTTAAATAATTTTGTTAACTCCTTGGAGTATCTTGTTACGGTACTCATAATTCTCTATCCTTTTTATAATTCAAAACGACCGAACCAAATATAGTGTTAAAAAACCTATGACACGTATTTTTTAAATAGATAACGCAAAAAGATCAAAAGTAATCCTAATGAAATTAAACTACTAAAAATAAAACTTAATATCGATTGAGAAGAAGAATGAAAATTATCGATAAAATTCATCATTATCATCAATACACCACCTAAAGAAAATAACACACCGAACATTGCTATAGGCTTCATCATCACATCGGAAATATTATATTTTATTCCAATAAATAACAAAAAATATCCAATTAACGATATGAAATAAGGGAATAAAATAAGGATATAAAAAAAGATAAGAAATTAACCTTTTTGGTTATAAACAGATAACCTGTGGAGGAGGTTACTTATTTCTGTCTGATTTTCAGTCAACACTAAACTGGCAGAATCCAAGTCCTTTGTTAATTTTTCAATTATGTTTTTAGAATTTTCAAGTTCGGATTCTAATTTTATAAGCCTCTTATCTTTCGACAGATCATCGCTTTTCAGAACTGAAAAATCATCAGAAATTTTGGCCAAACTTTTTTCTAAAGAATCGGATTTACTTGTTAATGTTTGTATAATTGTAGTATCAATTTCAATACGTGCTTTTAGCTTGGTGTTTTCCGAGAATAAACTATGATTTATTTCCGTCATTTCAGAAATTTTTACGGTTAATTCCTTTAAATTAGAATCATATTTAAGCTCTGATTTTTCAATCTGACTCCTTAAATCTCTAACAATAGATTCCAGAAGTCTTACTTGATTTTTAGTTTCTTCCGAACGACTCTTCAATAAAAAATTTAACTCCTTATTTTTCAAATCAATTGCTAAATTATCGCTATTCAAACTTTGAATTTTGCGATCCTTTTCTTCAGAAATAAATTTAAAGTCATTCTGAGAGGCGGTGAGTTGTTCCTTAATAACTTCACTCTCTTTATGTAAAATCTCTAAATTATCACTAATAGTTTGACACTCATTTTCTCTTTCTTTTACCCCTTCTTTTTCTTTATCAAGCGCTTCTTGCAACTCTACTATTCTTAAACTTAATTCCCCTTTAGAGATAGCGTGCTTTTGGTCTGCCGCCTCCAGCAAATGATCCCACAAAGAATTCATAGCTTCAAAAGCAATGTCTGGCATACCTGGTCTTGATTGATAAGACTCTAATGTTTTCCCTAGCTCCGCCCAAAAATCCCTCAACCCTTCCTGAATTTGTGGCATCCCCCCCTTATCTCCTAACTCTGAACGAATTTTATGGGCAGTCGGTTGTTCACCTTTGATAAGTAGTTGCAAAGCAGCATTTTTAGCTTTCGTTTGAGTATTTTCTTTTTTTATTATATTTTTCATAAGGGTTAACCAGCTGATGAATTTTTTCTCTAATGCGTTTTACTTAAACGCATTAGAGGTACTGACTCCAATCTTCTTTTTCTGTAATAAGCTTTTTATCCAATACAGAATAAGGCATATTATTTTTTTTTAAATAACTTATAGCACCAAGGCATACTTGATCTGGAGCTTGATGGCAGGCCCATGTTTTTCCATGCTTAACTCGCATTTGTACAATTTCAAAAGGTGATGGTAAACATCCATAATTTTGTACTTCTTCTGAAATAGCAGAAAAAGAAAAAGGACATGACGATAAATCAGAATTTTGATCACATTGATTATTACACACGACTCGTTACCTATTTATAGAATTTAGAATACGTTGATTAACATCTATTTTCTTATTCTTTTGTTTAACGGTTAATTTTCGTTTACTCATAATACTCAAATAAAAATTACCTTCCCATTCAGTAATCCACTTATGATCATAAGCGTACTGTATAGTTTCTCTATTTACTGACTTAAATAGCTCCCTTTTTATCAACTTTATAGACTGAAAAATTCTATCAGATTGCAAATTCATAAATTTTTTAACGCAGGAATTCCCAACAATAACTTCTGAATTCGTTATCTTATTTTTAATAACGCAGACTTCAAGAATTGGAAAATGACCACATAAGCACGTTTTTGGAGCACCAAGATACACTGCTTCTAATTTCCATTCTAATTTTGCTTCCAACCAATTATTTGAATTAGAAAAAGAAATAATCTTTTCAACTAACACGGTATTAGGCATTTATTTTCCTTGTATAGCATTCAGGCAGTGTAAACATGATTCTTATCATATAGGCTTGCTGTTTAGTCAAAGCTTTATTCTTCATACTAGATTGCCTACCGCTGACAGCTCACTTAAAGACTTATTTATTTGTATCTTAAGGTCATCTGATAAATCACCAAAAAACATACCATTAAGCCCCTCGCTCGCCATTACCACTAAACGGTCATCGATTAAGTGACTTTGTGCATTATTTTTTGCATCATTCGGACAAAGAAACCATCCAAGCACCTCATTATCTCCATCAACTCCTTTTTCAACCACCTCGTACCCGCCAACTAGAATATCTAGGGAAGGCATAAGCACGATATTTTTTTCAGAGAACTTAAAATCAAATGAGTTTTCATCGCTATTAATTTTAATCGCTGAAACAACATTTCTTTTCCATAAGGTAGATAGTGAATCCATTATATTTCCTTTTATATTTAATTTTTAAACGTGATGATTGTTAGTGGTTACATTGCAGTAAATTTAAAGCTTCAGAGATAATAGCACTATTATCTAAAGAACCTATGGGACATGAGTGTAAAAGCGATGACTTATGCAATCCATCCAAAAACCCTTCGTTTTTATAAATATGAAACATACGTTGCATATCTTTTTGTCTGCTTGAATTAGCAACCATAATTAAGTAGTGAGGCAGGCTTGATAATTTTTGAGTCTTATCCCCGTTTTCTATAAACAGGCTATGAGAGATCATTTCAAGCGCGCCTTCTGTCAAGTTGGTGAACAAAAGAGGCACGCTCCCCGCACCAAAATTAATAGAGCTGACATTTAATGCCCTTTTAGCAAGCAATGAAGAAATATTCACATTTGCTTCAGAATTCGATTCAAAAGGCCAAATTGCCTCTTCATTTATAATGCGGTAAGAACAAAATTCATTAACAGGAATAATGATTATTTCGTTTTCAGGGGCTATATCATCGAATTGAAGCCAAGTTAAAGGTGCATCCATTTTTTCATTTAGAATAAATTCCATAGCTATTCCTTTTAATTAAATGAAATGGTGTAACCAATTGAAGATTGGTGGAGAGATTCTAATACGGCTGAAAAATTAGGCCAGCTCATATCTTCATTCCCTTCTTTATTATCTGCATAACCACCACAAGGCAACCTATAAAAAAAATAGCCGTCTTCTGTTTTTATTTGAGAAGGGTCATTTCCCATTAACACAGAATCAAAATATGTACCTTTATAAGACACCGACGTTTCACTATCATTTTCCGGAGTTAAACCCCCTTCGTTTTTAGCTGTATCTACGCCATTACTGATTGCGCCTTGTATTGCTTCGTAATGCTCATTAGAAAATTCTCCTTCAACTCTAAAAACACTAACAAACTGATAAGTTTTTTCAGCCATATTTTTTATACCCTATTAATTAAGTAGTCCTATGCCGCTAAAAGACTGGAGCCAGACAAAGTATTTATGATTTGTAATCATTATAACACGCATTACGTTTTACGTTATACGTTATACGTGTTTATAGTACGTTTTTATTGATTCTTGTATACATTACACGTATAATGTATACAAGCTTAGATTTTGAGGTGCGACTACCGCAAAAAGGTACTCACGAAATCACTGAGCATAAAGAAACTCTAATATTGGCATTAGGGAACACCCATATAAAGCAGGTTGCGACAATGAAAATGAAAACAGAGATCACCTTCGAGTGGTGGACAAATAACGGAGAAGAAATTAAGAGTAGCCATCGGGAACCTCTTAAAGAATGCGCAGAAAAAACAATTAATAAAATGGAGAGTGAGGGCTTCATTTGCGGAGAGCTTTATGAAAGCTTGAAAACAGACGATGACGACCCTGAAGGCGGGGTGTTTTATCGCGGTTACTGGGATAAAACTCAACAAGAAATAAATTAAAAACAAGGAACGTTAAAATGGCAAAGAAAAAAATAACCCCATTGGAACACTGGGACATTACCGATCTAAAATCACCTTTTCATAGCCACAGGTTCTTTGATGAAGAAGCGGCCATTAAGTTTTATGAAACTCAAACGTGGGGCAATCACTCTATTTCAACCGGTTACATAGAGATTGGCTATTATTACGAAACTGAAAAAGGTCCTTACAATCATGCACGTACTGAGAGCCTTATTTTTATTGGTAGTGTAATTAAGAATAGAGGGGTAAAAACCCAAACCAAATATTACACATCAGAATGCAATAAAGAAGCTGTGGCAGAAATTTTAAAAACACACCAAAAATCAACCAAAGTCATAGATGATTACTTTAATTCACAGCAAAGAGAAAAATCATGATCCAAGAAAATCAAACAGAAAGTACCTGGAATAAATGCGACTCCCTGTATTCATTAAGTAAAGACATCTTTATTACTGATGAAGATCATTTAACCAGCACCATTACAGACCTTAAATGCTCCATCGATTCACTGGATCTTGTTATATGCGCGCCAATCTATTTAAGCCCGATTGAAGAATCTTATTTTGAAGATGAATTAGCTGAAGATGCAGAGCTTCCCGATGATGTTATGGCGGCACTAGAGAACTTAAATAAAGTGATCAAAATACAGTCTCCTTCATGCTGGGCTCCAACCAAAACAAAAGCATTTATACCAACCATTTAGAAAGAAAATTAAGCAAATAATATTTCTACTCATGGCGTTAGGAATAATGATAAATATTTTTAAAAGATTTAACCGGCCCTATAGATAGCCAGGTAAAAAATATGCAACTAAAACCAGAAACGGTAACTTACCGACTCTTAGATGAGTGCTTAGAGCTACTAAATAACAGCCCTAATTACCAAATTGGGGAAAATGAATTTACGACCTACGATTTAGCAAGAAAGATTGAGTTTACGCTAAAAGATCATGCTGATTTATTACATGAATGTAGGGCTGCATTGAATCACATGACAGAAATACCCACAAGAAAAAACAAGAGACCGGTTAGCTCTCTTGCTTCAAAAATTGATGGGTCTAACTGTAATCGACCTAATGATCCGTAATTAAATGGAAAAATCAATAATAAAAATCAGCACTCCTAATAAGAGTGCTGAAACAGGACGTTTTCCCATTAATAAAAGTCCAGAACCGAACTTTATTAATGCAAATAATGACGAAGAAGCCATTAACTACTGGCTTAGTATTTTTGAAAACAGCCCTAAAACATTAAAAAACTACAGTAAAGAAGCGGAAAGGCTACATCTATGGGCAAGTAAAAAAGGCTTGGCTTTATCTGAGCTAACCGCGAATCACTTGACGCAATATTCTAATTTCTTAAGAAACCCACTGCCTGAATGTGAATGGATCGGTAAAAAGCAAAAAAAATACAATGAAAATGGAGATTTAAACATTAATTGGCGCGCCTTTACTGGGCCATTATCTCAATCGAGCGCACAAACAGCACTTGCCTCATTGAGTTCATTATTTGAATGCCTTGTGAAAAATGGCTATCTAAAACTTAATCCTATTGTATTAAGAAATACAGCAGGCAAAAAAGCATTGGAGAAAACCTGCGAACGATACTTTACAAAAGAAGCGCTGGAATTCTTGTTTGAAAGTATTGAGCAATTTCCAAAAGAACTACCCGAAGAAGAACAAATTTATAGTCGTGCCAGGTTTGTTATAAAACTCCTATATTATACGGGCATAAGACGCGAAGAGGCGGCAAAACTATCAGAAGATAGCATCTATATTGAAGATAACAATTACTGGCTTAAAGTAGCAGGAAAAGGGACAAAATCAGATAATGATTATGACCTCGTACCTATTCCAGAAAAACTAAAAATAGAAATAGGGCGATACCTAAATACTTTTGAGAAGCATAAGAATGTTGATCTTAAAGAAATACCCCTTATAAAACCGATAAGAAATAAAAATTCTACTAAATTCACAACCGCACAGTCCGTGTATTTAATGGTTAAAAAAATATTTAAAAAGACGGCCAATATCGCAAAAGAAAAAGATGAAACAAGTCACCTTGTTGAAATATTTGAATCTGCAAGTCCGCACTGGTTAAGACACACATCGGCAACCCACCAGCTCAATCTGCATGGTGATATAAAAACCGTGCAACTAAATATGAGGCACGCGTCCATCAATACGACAACAATTTATCTTCACAAAGACCGTAAAGATAGGCATGCTAAAACTGAATTTTAAAAAGAAGGTATGTAAATAACACGCCAGAGACTAAGCTTCCATGAAATATTAATATTCCTAATAAAATACCTTAAAAGGTTAGTAAAAAGAGAACCTTTTAAGGGCTACAAGTTATTAATAATGTGTTGTAATTACAAGATCATTTATGCGACAAATGACTTAAAAAAAAGAACCAAAATTACTGAATTGCGACTACCTAAAAACTATGAATATTGCGACAAAAGAAAAAAATAGAAGATGGCTAACTATTTCTAAAAAAGAGCTAACCCATTTAGTCTGGTCAAAACCAAACACTCAAGTTGCTGATGAATTAGGTGTTCATGAAAAAAGCATAAGAGATAAGTGTAAAAAACTCAACATACCTAAGCCACCAAAAAATTTTTGGGTTAATGTTACTAAAGGAATATATAAACATCCCAACGGCGTTCCTGTCGCCAATACTAGCGATTCCGAAGTAAATAACTTAAAAGAAATCGCGCCTTTATTTCATGAGTGGGAAAACATTTCTCCCACAATACTCGAAAAATTAATTTGGAGTGAGCCTGCAGAACAATTAGGAATTAAATTTGGTATCGGCGATTCTGCTATTCAAAAAAAATGCTTGAAATATTGCATTGAAAAACCACCGGTAGGATTCTGGAGAAAAGTTGAGACAGGAAAATTAAAACACCCAAGAGGCAGATCTATAAGAAGACGCTACCAGATGACTGATGTGAATGTTATCGATCAATTAAAAATAGCCTTTAATGTAGAGAGTGATTGCGAGCTCAATCAAATAGTGGGAATAAATAAAATTAATGCCTCCCGCGTAAGAGAAAGCAAAGAAAAATTAAATAAAGATATGAAACTCGAATGCTTATTTGCTTTGAGTCAGGAAGCGACAGCCAGGTTAATTGAACTGACAAACGAGCATAATCTAAGAAAGCAGATTTATATTTTAAATCCTACCTTACATGATGAAGAATCAATTGTGGACTTATTTAGGTACCACATGGAAATTGAAAAAACATCAAAACTTATAACAAAACTAAGAATCACTAGTTCGAGATTAGAACAAGAACGCACAGCCCCCAGCCAATTAATCAGACTAAGAATATTAGGTTTCATTCAAGAAAGCTTCAAAAAAGAAATTGAACTAATTGAACGATGTCTAGAATCAAATGACTACATGATAAAAATAATTAATAAGAACATAAAAATCTAAAGAAAAATACATCATTCAAATGGAATACAGAAAAATGAATGCAAATAGCGCAATGGTAAAAATAGAATGGAACTCGATTTCAAAAGAAAGTTTAACAACGCTGGTCTGGTCAAAACCAAGCTCAGAAATATCTACATCATTAGGTATTCATGAAAGCGTGATAAGAAATAAATGCAGAAAACTACAGGTCATCAAGCCTTCTAGTAAATTTTGGGCAAATGTTAAAAAAGGATTCTATAAACACCCAGAAGGGGTTCAGGTAAAAAATAAAAGAGAATCTGAAATAGATGAAAAAATAAAAAGATCCCCCTTATTTAATAAATGGGAATTCCTTTCATCTAAAGAACTAGAAAAGTTAATATGGAAAAGACCTACAACGCAGTTAGCTAAAGAATTTGGCATTAGTGAAACCGCAATAAGGAATAGGTGTAAAGATTTTTGTATTGAAAAACCCCCATTAGGTTTTTGGAGAAAAGTTGAAACAGGCCTTATTAAGCACCCAATGGGCAAACCAATCAGAATAAAATACACTGCTAGTGATAATGATGTCTTTATAAAAATAAAAGAAGCAAACATCTACCTTCAGAATGACCTAAACGAATTTAACTTCAAAAAAATAAATAACGATAAAAAAATAGAATTACTATGGCAGCTGGATAGAAAAACGAAAAATAGGCTAGATAGTCAAATTAAAGACCCAAACATAAAAAGAATGCTGGTTAAATTTAAAGAAAGTGGCGCGAGTAATTTTTCAGTAATAGGGCTATTTAAAAGTATCGTCCATATAAAAAGTGATGAAGAGCTAGCGAAATGCTTAGGCATAAAAGAAAGTGAACTAGTAAAAGAATATATATCACCAAGCCTATTAACAAAACTAAGAATACTAAAATTCATCAATCCAAAGCAAAGAAGGGCTGTTGAAAAGATAGAAAGATGCCTTGAGTCAAATGACTACATGATCAAAACAATTAATGCCCACACCCCCCCTATAAAATGAAACTATTAATAACACTAATCATTACCATAATTCCATCACTACTGTTCGCAAATGACATTGAAAAAATATCAGGAGTCTATGGGTATGAAAAATACGGCGTTACCATGCCTGACGGAAGCCAGGTCACATTCGATAAAATCAATGTAAAAACAGCCTACTTAAATATTAGGAAAGATTTAAAGGTAATCCTTCAGATGCACATGAAAGATGGACAAATAACTCAAACGTCAGGCGAAATACAAGAAATTCATATCGATGGAAACTCGGGTTATTGGTTAGCCAAATGGTCAGGGTTAAATTATTTAGTCAGAAAAGACTTTAGCTTTAATAAAGAGAAGATACTGTACAAAATTAAATTCGATAACCCTGATGATAAAGTGCGCTTTGGAACAACAGAAGAAGCATTAATCACCCGGATAAAAGAGGAATAATACCAATGGAAAATGAATACTTCACGGATACAGTTCAAGGATTACCGGGCACAGTGAAAAACAAGATAACACAAAGTAGGCTTTGTCGCCTTCTAGGTATAGCCTTAATAATACAAATCCTTTTTTTGCAAACAACTGCAGAAGACAGCCTAAAATCAATCGCAACGTACATTAATCAAACAGACAATTTATTTGATAAATTTTCATCTAAATAAAAATACTCAACCCACACTACAGGCTATAAATAATTGAATCATTGGTAATTATTTATAAAATTATGACAAAAATATCAAAAAATGACATAGCCTTACTAAATGGCGCTAAATTAATCCATGATGATTTAAAAAATGGAAGATCAACAGGTATAAAAGAATACGAATTTGAAGTAATAGGAAATGAGAATGTTATAAATCTTTTAGCTAAACATAAATATATCTCCATAGACTCAATTCCAAAAAGTAAGAGAAAGGCTTACCTATGGTTAGAAGGGCAATTACGCCCTTATCAAGTTTACATGAAACAATTAGCCTTAAAGTCAAAAGATCATTTTATTATATTAGGAATGCCGACAGGTACGGGCAAAACGAAAACAGCCCTTAGCTTAATAAAAGGATTCCCTAAAACTCTTTTTATCACCCCTCGCATTAATTTAAGCCATCAAACTAAAGCTGAATTTGAAGGCGAGCTAGAAAGCCTTGGCATAATGCAGGGGAATAGATCAGAAAATTTAGATGCAAATCATGTTGTCTGTAACTTGCAAACCTTACAGAACCGAGTGAAAAGGATAAATAAAAATGATTTACCATTTTACGATGTCGCATTTTTTGATGAATGCCACTACAGCTATGAACAAATAACCACATTAATTCCATTATTGAATGTAGGGCGCGTAATTGGACTAAGCGGTACGCCTTACTATGCAGATGGATCGCCGTTAAAAGATGTCAATATTATCGAGCCTTTTGATGTAAATTGGTTTGTAGAACACGGATACCTTGCAAATGTAAGATGTTTGCAAACAATACTAATAGACAATTCCAAGCTAAAAAAATCTAAGACCGAATCAGGGTTCACCAATAAGAGTGTAGAAGCGGTAACGAATAGTCATTTATATAATGAAGCTATTGTTGAATCAACTAAGGATAGAATTAAAGGGCAATGTATCGTGTTTGCTTCGAGTATCAATCATTGCGAGTTATTAACAGCTAGCTATGAAAAAGCCGGCTTTAAATGCTTAATACTACACTCAGGCCTTAAAGATCCATTAATAAGTTTAGAGAAATTTAAGAAAAAAGAGGCACAACTACTTGTCACTGTAAACATGGTTAGTTTTGGGACAGATATTCCCGAAGTGGAAACGGCAGTAGTGGCGCGTCCTATCGGAAGTAAGTCATTGTATCGACAAATTATCGGGCGTATATTGCGTCTATCTCCGAACAAAAAAGAAGCATTATTGTTGGATTGTGGTGGAAATATTAAACGACTAGGGCACCCATTCACCCGCGCTAAACCAACACAAAAAAAGCACACTAAAAAAAATCAAAGCTGTAAAAAGTGCAATCATGAAAAAGCGCCCTATTTATTTAAAATGGAAATTATTGAAGACAGAGTAGAGCGGATATATAAATGTGCGGTATGCAGTGATATTACCGTAACAGAAAAAGAGCTTGAAACTATAGAGTGCGACGGATGCGGTGAGTATCATTTATCGACTAAGACCGAGATTAGAAATGATAGGGAGGTACTAGTATGTGGGTGTGGAATAACAACGATCATTAGAGAGCTGGATAAGCTAGAACTGGTATTAAACGATGATAGCTTGTTAGATTTAAAACTCAGGCACTATATTGCCAATGCAAGTATGCAAGAATTAATAAAAACCACTAATGAAGCATCAACAATATTAAATGATGTAGAAAATGAGCAATCCATTATTAGCTCATTGTTATTGGATATAGAAAACAGCAGCATTAGCGAGGTTGCACTAACGATAAAAAAACGCATTGAACAAATAGAACTTGAAGAACAAAAAATTAAATCCGAGGAGGAGGCCAATTATTTGTCTGGACTCAAAGACTCACTCATCGAGGAATATAAGTTAGAGACACAATCAATAGAAGATAAAGTTAAAAAAGCTTTAATAGGGCATAGTCAGCGATTTATTCAAAAAGGCTATGGCGGGTTGAATACAGATCAGGTAGAGAGAATAACAAATGATTATCACAATTCAACACTACTAAAACAAAGGAGCCTAAACCACAGTATTAGAGAGCGTATTGAAAATATAGAGGCAAATCGTGAGCCGCTTAGTGAGTTAGTAAGCTTTATACCGCACTATGAATCATATCAATAGTGATATGTTTACAAATTTCAAATAACGCCGTAAGTACAGATAAATGCAATAAAAATATAGTCAATGCATTTCAATAGCTTAGTAGGTAAAATAAAAAAAACGTGTCGTTAAGGTTAGCCGCAGGTAGGCGTCACCCTAAAAAAAGCCAATAATTATAAGAGCTCTCCAGTTAGGAATACACTGAAATAACACAAAAAAATTACTAAAGGCATTGATTTAACTATATAAATATTTAGTAAAAAAATGTCAATAAGTGAAAACCCAAAGTTCACTCAGAGCAATAATTATATACTGGCATTTAACATATCCAGTTGGAAGCATTGATCTGCGCAGGGGCAATAAAACCCAATGATTCCATAAGCCATGAGTGACATCATTTTTGACAACCAATAAGCCATGATTGTTAATGGACTTAGATGACATACCATAAAATGTTTCTTATTATATTTCAATAACCTACTACAAAACCTTAAAATATCATGTCGAGAATAATCATTTTTGACAACTAATAATCCCTGATTGTTAATGTTTTGACTGAAATGTGTAAACCATAAAACAATAACGGAACCCTTATAACCTATAGGATAGGCATTGAAAATATGACTGACGGGTAGAACTGACGTAAAAAAACATTATATTAAATATCAAGCATTTAAAAGGAAACTTTAAAATAAATTATCTTTCTGTATATTAATCTATAAAACGACAATATATTTATAGTTAACATTGTAAGTGCATGATATATTAGAATATACAATTTATCTCACATGTACTGGAAAAATGACAGTTGATAATAAAAATAAGATGATAGAAAAAATAATCTTAGCTAACGAAGCGGCATTTTCACTATCAATCTCAAACTTCTTTAATGAAACCTGTATACCAATTATAGCGAAAAGAAACTCTATGCTAGTTTCTCCTGAAAGAATAAGAATAAACTTCTTTTCAAACGTACTAACCTCTATAAGAGATTACCCGGAGCATTTTAACTTTAACAAAGACACAGAGAATATAATACGGCTATTTCATTGTTTATGCTTTGGGGAAAAAACAAATAAATTTGTAGGCCCTTTTAAATTCACTGATGCTTCAGATGCCTTGTTGGTTAACTACTACGAATCATTCGTAGTAGATTCAAGGAATAAAATAAATGAGATAGGTGATTTAAAGAATTGTATTTATGATGGCGATAGTGACTTAAAAGATAAGGGGATAAAAAATTGCAGATCCTTAGTGTACGTACTATCAAAATACTATAATGTTAAGAAAGGAAATTTTGAAATTAAAATTCCTGAACTATTAGATATAGAGCATAATAAAACTTTAAAAAAAAGAAATGAATATTTTGAAATAATTCGCAAAGGATTTTCAAATAAAAATATAAATAAAATTCTTAGTAAAAATAAATTTGAATATCCTAAAGACGAAGTGAAATCTATAAATAAAAGAAACTTACCTGGGATAATAAATAAAAACATACACCAATCATTTTATTCTCAAATGTTTAGTTATAGCTATACAAACGATTTATGTAATGACCAATATATCTTTGAATATTTTCATAATAGCTCACTTATTTTCCTCACAACAAGTAATTTACATGAAGATATAATTAACTCAAAATTTCCTTTTTTAATGACAATATCAGAATTAAATTCCGTAGTAAAAGAATCACTGATAAAAGAAGGTATTTCTTTAATTAATAAGAGTGGGAGAGTATACAACAAGGAGTTCAGACAAAAAGAAAGAGTATTTAACAGGATGGCAATATCCCATAAAACAAGGAATGCATTAAAAGATGCCACACATTCAGAAATATATTTATCAAATCTAAATTTTTATAATTACGATTCCAGTAATTTAATACCTGTTAGAGAGATTTATATTAGACTAAATTTACTCCAAGTAAATCAGGGTTATATCAGGTTTATAGTAAAACAAATATACCCACCACTCAATAAATTAATTTCCTTTGAATCAGAGCTATTCGTTCATGACCTACTAGGATCAGTACACACCAGACTAGAATCTTTTTTAAAAAAACTGGAAGGAGGAAAACTTAATAAAATAAGTATAAATAAAATATTTTCGCTGATTGCTAGCGAAGTCGGCTCTAAAGGAGAATTAAGCTTACATAGCCATTTACACGGAATAGGAGTTATAAATACATACGACCTTAGAAGAAATGAATATAGTAATTTTAATAATATGGATGAGTTCTATTCCCACTATCTAAATTACGGAAACAAAAAATTAGTTGAAAAAATAAAAACAAAACTTACAGAAAAATCTGTTCATTATGATCCACTAAGTATTGAAATTTTATCAAATATGCTTTTACATAAAAGCATCTTAAAGTTAATAGATGGATTGCCTGATGATTTAGGAAGTATCAATACGAAAAAAAAATATGTTATGAAATTGGGCCCCTTTCTAACCGTCAGTATTGAGCCTAGAAATACCCTGAAAGGGATGTTGGGGGCGGGCGTGCCTGGAGTTTGTATCCGTCATGGTGAAAGTGACCATATCAGCCATTATCACGAAGAATGCAGCAATTTAATCATTCATGACGATAAAAAAATATATATGTGGGGATTGCTTGTAAAAGGGGAGCTTGAAAATCTTGAAGAAAGGCGTGAATGCTATTTTTTAAATAACTTCCAAGGAGGATTGCCTAGTAGGTATCAGAAGTACCTTCACGATGTAAAAGAGAGCGTGCATGCTTTAATGAATGATTTTGGAGAGGTCTATAGTGTTAATCAGTATTTTAATTGCCTACAATTATTTGATGATAATACGCACCCTATAATCTATGGAAAACTATTATTACCCAATTTAAGGCTTGATATACAGATGTATTCATTAGATGACGATAAAAAACCTTTTATCTTTAATGAACGTACAGATATATACCACCTCAAGTAGCAAAGAAATCATACGGTTTAATTTGTACTTACAATTTAATTTTGTTATAGTAACTCATCCTTATTACTTTATTGAGCATTATGAAATCTCACGGCAATACCGGAAAAAAGAACGCTTCAAAAACCGAATCTAACAAAGCAACAAATAACCTATACGCCCGTTGCAAAAAATTAGATAAGGAAGCGTGGGAGAGTAGGGCAGACGAAGAAGGAATTCATTTATCTAAATGGGTCATCAAACAACTAAACAGGAACTTAAAAATGCCTCTTGAAAATTCAATAATAGCAACAATTAGAAAAACAAAAACGACTGAAGAGCTACATATAGTCGTAAATAATTTTTTAACTCTAATAGGAAGGACTGACCTTCATAATATGTCTTATGATGAGTGTGCCAGCGAGCTAGAATCGTCAGAATCTACTATTATGCTGGAAGCGGTAAGCCAGTGGGATTTGTTAATAGAAAATGAATAACAATATATGACATTCTTTATAAAAGAAATATCAGAAAAAACCCAGTGTATCAGTATGGAAGATGCAATAAAAAGACTTCAAAAAGACTTCAAAAACAAATCAGTTACTTTACAGTTTAAAAGGAGTAACGGGCTTAATAAAATCATCCATATTGACGTTAGAAACGATAGCTCTTTAATTCGATCATTCTCAGGACAGGAAATAACAACCGAATACTTAACTCAATTAACAAATTAATTAATAGTTATTTAAAGCTACAATAACAAATTTATAAACCTTTGCGACAGGTGAAATATGAACATAAAATCATTAACAGAACACAAAGTAAAATTACTTGAAGATTGCGACAGAATAAAATGCCAACTCTCCATTGCCCAATCGCGTATTGAAAAACGCGAGCCAGTTGATAAAGACTGGATCAACAAAGCTAAAAGCTCTTTAAAGTACAAACAAAGGGCAATAGAAAAAACTCAAAATAAAATTTCTGAATTAAAACTTTCTCAGAAATCCGCGAATATAAAAAAATCAAAAAATAACCAAAAGACATTTGAACGTGCTTTTATGAGTTCTGTTAAATCATTATTGGGTGAAGAGCAATACAAATCACTTTGCGATGAAGTACAAGAATCAATCGATAATTACGTTCACTCTTAAAAGGTTTCTAGTAGCACCGCCAACTTTTCTTTAAAACGCTGTCATAGCTAAGGATTTATTACGCGCCTACCTAAAAAATACATCAATGAATAAAAAACAATTACAATTTAGTGACAATGGGAAATATAAGCTTGAATTATTTATTAAAAATAATCAAACAAAATTAGAAAACGAATGCGATATATTTTACCTTGATATCCCATCAGCTATTGATCATGGTAGATTAGTAAAAAAATCAAGTGATAATCTTGTTACCTTAGAATTTACAACAAAAATAGAAAGTAGTGCAAAAAAACTAAGCACAATTTTTTCAATAAAACCTAAACCGACAGAGGCAGATATTGAACGCGAAATACTAAATATAGTCTCTTCATCAGTAGATAATTATTATTGCGATGATGAATTCCAATTTGAAGAGGTCGAAGATCATAAAAAAAGAATTAAAAAAGCGATAAAAGAAAAATCGTATGTGTTCGCCAATAGAAATGAATTATTTAAAGAAGTTATTAGTTGTATTTAATAAAACAAACCATTGAATGCACCCTAATAGGGTGGTATTATAGGCTAACGGTTTAAGTAACTATTTCATTAATAAATAAGGAATCACTATTATGGCTAGATCAACACCTTGGGGAACATCACAACACTCAATCAATCATTGTCGCGGGTTTAGCACAGTAAGTACAGCTAGTCACGGAGGCATGATGGTATCGCCCAAAGCGGCAGAAAAATACTTATCTAAAGCCGCAATAAAAAGGGCTCTAATTCACGAAAGTACAGGGTATTTATGCTACGAAGAAGACTGTGATATTCTAATTGTTTTCTTTGATGCAAAAGAAATACAGAAAAAGCTATTTAAAGGCATTCCTTTTTTTGAATCTAAAAGCCAAGAAGAAATTGACAAACATCTTATAAAGTCATTAACACTCTATAACTTAGATTATTTAAAAGAAATGGGTATTGAGCCAGATAAAGATATTATTAAAGAATTGAAATTAAAGGAAAAATTTCAGGATAATACAGATAAAAAATGCCCTAATACAATAATTAACATATCAGGTGAATATAAAAGTATGATAGAAGGTGTATATATAGTTGAAACGGCCAATAATGAATTTAACTATGTAACAAAAAAAAGTTATGAAGCAATGGTAAACCACCCAACAAACAAAATCATTAAACCTTTATCATCCTTAAAGTTAGTTTTTGATGCACCTAAGCTAGAAGATAGGGTTGCGCCTTTTATCCAACATTTACTGAAAGAAACGCTTAAAAAAATACATGACAATAATCCTCTCTATTTAAAAGAAAAAAATAACCCATCTTACTATGGTGTTAAAGCGAGGCTTAATGGAACCTTACATACCGTAAGGGATAATTTCATTACAGTTTACATGAGTGAAGAAGGCATTAGCAGAAAATCAGCATTAGATTATTTTAATAATGTTATTTTCTTTTCAATTTATCCAAGTGTACATGAAGAATTAATAGGAATAGATTTTTTCACTAATAAAAAATAAAATAGATATAATTAGGTTTATTTATTTTTCTATACAATAATTTGTGCTATAAATTTTTGAGGATTAGATGACTATGGATATAGAAATAAGCAATAAAATCCTAATTAAAAATTCAACGGCTCAGGAAACATACCGTATTCAATCTGCATTTTCATTTAATAATCCCGATTATGAAGAAGCAATGCGTATGGGCCGAAAAACATTTGGAATACCAAAGACAGAAGAGCTATGTAGTATTCAAGGGAAATATTTATCCATCCCCCTTGGCGGGCTTGAATATATTAAAAAATTCAACCCTAACATTACTGATAACAGATCTAAAAATACCGCAGAAATCCCTTTTAATGGTGAAGCTAGGCCATATCAAGAAAAATGTATTCTTATTTCTGAAAAAGAAGAAATTGGAATTATCGTCGCCGCCACTGGATCAGGAAAAACTTTTATTGGAATCGCTCTTGCCTCCAGACTCAAGCAAAGAACACTAATCTTAGTTAAATCAAAAGAATTAGCGTCACAGTGGAAAAATGCCATTAAGCAATTTACTGGCCTTGAATCAGGGCTTATTAGTGGCAGAACAAATAAAGAAGGCAATGAATTCACTGTAGGGCTTACTCAAACACTAAGCAAAAGGGATTTAAGCGGCTTAAATTATGGGCTAGTTATTGCTGATGAATGCCATAACCTTCCAGCTGTTCAATCCTTTAGTGTCATCAATAGTTTAAATTCTTTTTATAAAATTGGATTATCCGCTACGCCTCAGCGCCGGGATGATAAAGAGTTCATGTTGTACGCATCGCTCGGAAAAATCATCGTTAAAATAAAGGAAGACGAAATAAAAGGAAAAGTTCTTCCTGTTAATGTCTGCTGTATTAGCTTTGATTTTTACGAAAATGTTGATAGCTGGCAAGATTTTCAAACTAAATTAACCAATCATCGTGCCAGGAACAATCTAATCATCAAATCAGCATTAAAGTGTTCATTGAAAATGGGAACTATCATTCTGTGCTATCAAACTGATCACTGCGATATTTTAGGTGATTTAGCCAAAGAGCAGGGTATTAATGCTCTTGTAATACACGGAAAATTAAAAAGTAAAACTAGAAACGAAAGAATGGCTATAGCAAGCGAAAGTCAGCTTATTATAGGTACACTTTCACTTTTATCTGAAGGAATTGATTTTCCTCATATTAAAGCATTGATTTTTGCCAGCCCAGTATCCGCTAAAATTGATAAAGAAGATCCTGCTGCAACACGACTTGTCCAAAGCATAGGGCGATGCAGAAGACCCTTTGGAAATCATAATAAATCATTTGTTCTGGATATTGTTGATCAATGCGCGTTTGGCATCTCTGCCTATCGAAAACGATGTGAAATATACAATCTAAATAACTTTAAAATAATTAACCTTTAAATAAACAAATGCCAAAAAGACCTACAGAAAATAAAAAAATATTAAGAAGAGCGATCAAAAAAGTTGCTTCAGAAACAAATAACCCTGAAGACCGGTTAGAGCTATTTTTCTATACAGAGAAAAATAAAGTTGATATAGATAAAGTATTAAGGACTAATTTTAGTAACTTATCTAAAAAAAATGCAGCTATGTTACGAAAAATAAACCATGCAATATCTGATGAATTAGATCTGAGTATTATTCAATGGGTTATTGATAATGGTATAAAGCCTAAACTTAGCGTTGGCATGTTGTTAGAAGAGGGGATAATTATTGCTATCAATACAGAAAAGGCTAAATATTCTGTAAAAGAACATGGTGTAAATATTCTTAAAAAATACGAAAAAATCATGGTTAATTTTGAAGATGCTGAACCTTGTGAAGAGCATGAATCAAAACAAAAAAGCAAATGCTATTCATGTAATAACCTAGCAATCTCTCCTGCTATTTGAAAAATAATATAAGTATTTATATGGCAGAGTAAATCATCCGAGCTTGAAATCCTTGTTTCTTTATCCTGCCTGTCACTTTTATTTTTTTTTGATCTTTCAATTTTTTAATGCTTGCGGTAACTGATGAAGCGTTTATTTTAGTCGCATCAATAATTTCTCTAGATGTTGAAGGTGAAACCTTTATTTGATTTAGGATCGTATCTAATTGACTCATATATTTAAGCATTGTAAGTTAATTAATAATCTATATATTCTATATCAACAACTAATAAAGAAAAAGTAATATGATAAAAATAAATTATAGTTTTTTTAAACAATCAATAGGAAAAATAGATGATAACGATTACATACAACTTTCAATCTTTAGTTAAAGATATCGATGAAACAGAAACTTCTGCTGAAGAAGAAACTCAGGAAATTTCTGGTGAAATATTCTTCATGAATGAAGATTTAGTAAGTAAAAAAATAGGGAGATTATTGTTAGTTCATCTTAATCTTGATGAAATACTCAAGAATGACACAGATATATTTTCAATACTAGACACAAACGGAAGTTTATTTCATTATTATGACACCATTATCGGTGATGATAGTGGGTTTGTTGAATTAGATTCATTGGTTTTGGATCACTATGAAAATAATTCTGAAGATTTTTTTCTAAATTCGTTTAATCTATTAATTATAGATAAGATTGAAATACTACCGGAATTTCGTGGTAAAGATATCGTTAAGAAAGTAATAAAAAACGCAGGGAATTTATTTTTAGGTACAGACTTAATTGTTCTTAATGCTTATCCATTACAATTCGATTATTTTGAAGAGTCTTATGGAATGGATGAATGGGAAAAATCATTAAAACTAGAAGAATTTTCACAAGATGGAGAGGTAGGTACTGATAAATTAATAAAAGCCTATGAAAAATCAGGATTCGTAAGCTCAAAAAAACCTTTTATAATGTTTAAATTAAACAATTAAACAATTAAACAATTAAACAATTAAACAATTAAATTATTGACTAGCACCCTAATAGGGTGTATTATTACCCCCAAGTTATATTTATTTTTATCTGTTAGTATTAATGACTGAACAAGTCAGAATATTAACCCTTTTAAGGGAAATATCATGTCACTAAATTTACATACTGATCCATCTATTAGTAATCTTATTAAAGGAATTATTAATGATTGCGTTATAGACGATAACTTTACAGAAGCACAACTTGAATCTTCGTTAGTTGTCTTTAATAGGCATTACCGTTCAGGCGATCCATTAATCAATGATAAGCAATATGACTTCTACACGGAAGTTCTTAGAGAGATTAATCCTGAAAACGTCTATCTGAATAATGTTGAACCTGAAGAAGAGGGCGCGTTTTCTGGTGAGTTAGTTAAGCACGGCAAGGTAATGCTTTCTACCAAGAAATGCTATGAAGAATCGGAAATTAAATCTTTTATTGATAGTGTCTATAAAGCGGCAGAAGCAATTAGATTTCCAATAGATGATTTACTATTTTCAGCAAGTCTTAAATATGACGGAATGGCAATTCAAGCTGAAGATGGACGCTTAGCAAGCAGAGGTACAGGGTACTTAGGAACTAATTTATCAAGATTAAAGGAATGGGGCGTAAGAACAATCGGAGATCCCGACAATGGCTTAGGTGAGCTTGTCGTAGATGAAAAGTATTTTAACGAAGTTCTTGCCCCTAAATACGATCTATCCCACCCAAGAACTTACATAAGCGGACTTGCCTCATCAGACAAACCTAAAGCCCATCACTTAGAAGCAATCAAAGGTGGTCATGTTGTTATTGCTCAATACACCTCAATGCCACGATGGATTGGTAATGGTTATGAATTTTTGAGTGATTATAAAAGTTTTTGCAAGAAATTACATGAAGGGAACCCGTACCTCACAGATGGCTATGTTGTAGAAGTATTGAATGAAGAGCTGGTTACTCATTTAGGAGCAACCTCGCATCATAAAAGAAGCATGATAGCGATTAAGGAAAAAAGCCAAGGTGTTGAAGCAATTGTAAAAGATATTGTTTGGGCAACAGGTAGAACCGCTAGAATCACTCCTAGAGTTATCGTAGAAGAAATAACCATTGGAGGATCAAAAATTAACTATTTTTCAGGGCATTCTGCTGGATGGCTTGAAGCAAAAAAGATTACAAAAGGCAGTTCAATATTAGTGCATAAGGCAGGAGAAGTAATTCCATCTATTCTACGCGCCACAAAGAATCAAGGCATACCTCAATTCCCTTCAGAATGCCCATCATGTAAGCACCCCACATATAGGGAAAGCGAATTTTACTGGTGTTCAAATCTAAGCACCTGTCCAGAGCAAAAAGAAAGCAAAATGAAACACTTCACCAAAACCATTGGAAATATGAACGGTTTTGGCGATGTAGCGATTCAAAAGATGATAGCCAACGGATTTGATACACCTGATTGTTTTTACACAATGACGGCAGAGGATTACACCTCCTGCTCCATTTCAAGCGGTGTAGCCAAGAATCTTATTAAAGAATCACAAAGAAGTCTAACTGAGCCATTAAGAAAAAACCTTTTTCTTGCATCAATGGGCATTCATTCATTAGGACGATCAGACAGTAAAAAGCTCTTAAAATATCACCCATTAGAAACGCTTGAAAATATTACTGCTGAACAAATCATTAAGGTTGATGGTTTTGGGGAAAAAACAGCTACCTCGATAGCATCAGATTTAAGGGAAGGGTGGGTATTCATTGAAAAAATGATAAATCTAGGTTTCAACTTTGAGCAAGAGAGCGTTAATAAAACAAAGGTTAAAGAAACCCTATTTTCAGGAAAAACACTTGTCTTTACAGGAACCATGATAAATGGCAACCGCAAAGATATGCAATTACATGCTGAAATTAGCCTCAACGCTAAAATTTCTAGCGGCATAAACGGTAAAACTGACTACTTAATTTATGGGGAAAGAAGTGGAAAATCTAAATTAGAAAAAGCAAAAGAACTTAATGTAAAATCATTAAGTGAAGATGAGTATTTTTCTATAATTAATAAGCAAGAGCCACAAGCAACAACTGTATCTAATAAAACGGAAGAACAAATAATCCCTATAATAAAAAACCCTGACAACTTGTTTTAATTATGTATAAAAATAGAAGAGAAATTAAAAAAGAAAAATATATAAAAATAATGATTTCATCCCTACTACTTAGCATTCTATGTTTCATCGCGAGTACAGTTTATGGTTTAGGTGCTATTGATATGGTTGATGATGCAATAAATCAAAAATCATATATGGGAGATTTAAAATCAGCGTATTTACTTAGTTTTCTAAGTACATTTCTTCTTCTTTTGTCATACATTTATTTTATTTTGATTTCTATCAACCTAAAACAAAAAAGAAATTATTCTCAATAAAAACAAGGAAATTTCAGATATGGATTTAACGAAATTAATTTTAAGCATGTATTCTTTTTCAATTGGATCGTTTATAACCTCAATCTATTTTGGGGTTATATTTGCATACAAAATTGATGCAAGTAAATTTATAGGTGTTTCCATCTGGGGCGGGTTGAATCTTGCTATTGTGATGACAAATATTATTATTAGAAACTAAAAAGGAAGTCAAAGTGGAAGTAAAAGTAAAAGATCAAATGGATACAAAAACCCTAACGTGTGTTTACACAATAAATGATAGAAAAGCCTTTGCTGAAGAGCAGAAAAGAATTAATAAAAACTTCAGGTCTTCAAACGGTCTTCCTTGGTCTATTACAGCAATAAGCATAGGGCATGAAATACATCGTTTATCTTTAATTGAAGAGGCTCACGATGAAAATAGACACGACTTATTTTCTGAGATATTTGGACTAATAGACCCTTCTTTGATTGAATCAATCAATCATCTTAAAGGATTTAAAGAATAACTCTATGAATAAGTGCAATTGTTCAGTTTTTTGCAGCGGTCTACGAAAAAGTTGTGTTCTTAGCAAATTAACCAAGAAAAAAGAAGGTGGGGTTAGCGAGCGAAAAATAGTAGCAATGATTGGAAAAGAGATAATCCGACTCAAACATAGCCTGAATAAATACCGCGATAAAAAAGACAAAAATTCTCAAGCAATTTATTTTGCGAAGTGCATAGAAATTGCTACTGCACGAATGCTATTCACAGAAGCAAAAATTATACTTAAAGAAACTAATCGGTGAATCAATGATAAATAATACCAATTTAAAGCCTAGCTATAAAAAAAAACTTATCGACAAATTAAACAAGGCTGGTGATATATTTTATAATTCCCAAATAACCCGAAATCTTATAGATAGCCTAAATAAGCTGGGGGTGAGATTTGATAATGCTAAAAAAATAACAGGCATTGAAAAGCTAATAAACCACTTAGATAAAGTTGGTACTAAATTTAATAGTTTCATGAATTAAAGGAATCATTATAGCGCCGCGTAAACTGACCTTTGGCAAGGCAAAGGTAGTTAAATTTTTCATTGCTAAATTCTAGGCACCATAATCGCCGCAACGGGAATACTTATGACTATGGAAAAGCTAAAAACACTTTATTTATCACTCTTTAATGTTTATAAAAAAACGCAAGAAGAGAGGGTGATAAGTAAAACACACGACTGCATAGGTGGAGAAGTCGCCATCACCAATTTACCCGTCTCTTTTAAAGGCAAGGTTGAGGTGGTTAGTTTAAATGGAGAAAGTATCGCGGTAACGAAAAATATGGCGCTTGGTTCAAAAATTTCTTCCTATGCTATTACGCCTGACGGCGGATACGGATCTGTAAGAATAATAAAAACTAAGAAAAAGATAAATGTAAATAATTTTGAAGAGTGGCTATCGTAGAAATTAAAACAGACGCGGGAGAATTAATCTTATAAATACTTTGAATTCTAAATATGGATAAGCGAGCAATTTTCTTGCTGAAAAATAATATAAAAAAGAGAAAATAATGACTGATTTAGCAATAGCAAAATTTCTTAAAGAAAGAATGGATGCTAGAACCAAAGACAAGATAAAAAAATGCAAAGATGAAGCTGAAATCATCAAAGTACATGAAGATGCAAAAATTGAATTTCATCTTGAAAACTGGCTACCACATGCAGCTAAAAGAGCAAATTTCTTATCTTTTAGCTCACACCCTTGTACATTTACGCATCCAAAATCCAACAGAGCAAAGCAGGTAAAAGATAGACCCACCAGCATTGTTGCTAAAAATGAATATCGTACAGATGGGCTATTAAGGTCTGGAAATTGTAATGTTGAACTCGACGTGATTGGAAACGCATCATCAATGGATGTATTCAAGTTTCTCTCACTAAAGTTAAGCGATGGTGAGTCTATTTTAAATCATCTTCAAAACGCTACACCAAAAATTCAAGCTGAATTCAAAATAAAGTCTGAAAAATTTGATGTGATCAGGAGCGGATTTTTAAAAATAATAAAAGCTAGTAACGAAGAAAGAATAACAAGCCCGAAGTTAAAACAAATTTTTTACCCGGTTGCCGAAGGCGAATATCACTTACTCTCAACATTAACACCATCGTCGCTCATTTTTAAATTACGAGAGCGCATTGATACTATGACCTTCTCAGAAGAAACAAAGTTGGCGCGTGAATGCAAAAAGAAAAACGAAAGTCACCCAACCGGATTTGATCAATTATATAACTTAACAAAAATTGGATATGGCGGTAGCCAGCCCCAAAATGTAAGTGTTATGAATAGTAAAAACTCAGGTATCTCCTATTTACTTGAATCATTGCCACCAAAAATGTACAAAAAAAGAATTACGCCGGTTTTTACTGATTTTTTTAATGAACTATATTTGCCCAGATTCGAGAGCAGTTTCAGAGCATATCATTACTTACTATTAAAGCCAGAAAACACTGTCGGAATTAGAGAAATGATTAATGACATTGTAGAGTCAATCATTCATGAAGTTATAGAACAATCTTTTTCATTAAAATCACTTGATGCAGGATGGACGCACCCCACATCAATCAATCAATACCAAAAAATATGGCTCGATAAATTCTACATTGAAAGCCAGGAATCGGAACCAGAATGGATAAACGAAATTATCAATCAAATATCAAAATGGTTTGACAATAGCTACAAAAAAATTATGTACAAAGAAGCAATAACAACACTAGAACCGGATGCATCAATTCGAGTAAAACGCATTTTGAATGAAAACATAAATGGAATTAGATAAATGAAAAATATCTTATTGATACCAAAAATCAAAATACAAAATGCTAATGCATTATCAAGCCCGTACACAATAGGCTTCCCAGCTATGACAGCTTGGCTTGGTGGCGCGCACGCATTACAAAGAAAATTAAATGAAACAGGATTCAAGGATATAAGAATCACTGGTACTGCTATTTCATCCCATGAAATAAAGCTAGATAGGCATAAAGATCAAAATGACTATTTTTATTCAATTGTGGGATCAAGAAACCCCATTGATAAAGACGGGAAATCACCTATTTTTATTGAAGCGCCCAAATGTGATTTAACTGTTTCTTTAATCTTAAAAATAGAAAGTGAAAGTGAAAGTGAAAGTGAAAGTGAAAGTGAAAGTGAAAGTCTTATAAAAGAAATAAGAAATCAACTTGTAATGATGAAGTTAGCCGGTGGTGACATCATAAGTTTTAATTCACCAAAATTATTTAGTACAGATGAAAGCGATTTTGCACTGTTAATAAAAGAACTAATGCCTTCTTATATCTTAATTGATCGCAGGGAATTAATGCAGGAAGAAATGGAAAATGGTCAAGACGCAATAGATGCAATGCTTGATTATCTTAGCGTTAAAAATAGAAGTGAAACATTTCTACAGGACTATAGCTATGTCAGCATAAAACCTAAAAAAAGAATAGCAGGGTGGAAAGATAATTTTTCATTCTCATATAAAAAAGATACAGAAAAAAATGTTAACACTGACACTGAAAAAGATTTAATTCGCTGGGTAGCTCAAAGAAAAACAAGAGGATGGATCATCCCCATTGCTATCGGATTCCAAGCAATCAGCAAGCTTGGTAAAGCGAAAAATCAGATCGATCCAAGTAAGCAGCATTGCTTTGCAGAAAGTATTGTGACACTTGGAGAATTTGTCATGCCTTATCGCATAAAAAATATCAATGAAATGCTTTGGCATTATCACTACGATTCAGAAAATGAATTATATCTTTGTAACCAAAACAAATAACTAACTAACACCAAGGAATAAAAATGTCTAAATCAACACCGTTAAAAGTACCTAGCGTTTTAGCTTTTGAAAAAAAATTAATCCCTTCAGATGCATACATGTTCGGAACAACTTGGGAAAATAGATTTGAAACTAAAAGTCATGAGCCTTTAAATCTAAAAGAAAAATCAGTAAGAGGTACTATTTCAAATCGTTTAAAAGGAGCCAAAAAAGACCCTGCAAAATTAAATGCGGAAGTAGAAAAAGCAAACTTACAAACAGTAGATAGCTGTGCTCTTAAGTTAGAGCATGACACATTAAAAGTTAACTTTACTCTCAAGGTTTTAAGTGGTGTTCAAAAACCCTCAGTATGCAACAACCCCGAATATCAACAGTCTTTATCAACAGCAGTCAACGAATACATCGAAAAAGAAGGATGTGAAGAGCAAGGCATGCGCTATGCCACAAACATCGCATCAGGACGCTTTTTATGGCGAAATAGAGTGGGTGCTGAAAAAATTGAAGTACAAGTTAAAAAGATAAAAGAAGGACATGATAATGAATGGACATTTGACGGGGCAAGCATAAGCCTGCGTGAATTTAATTCAGATTCAGATAGCATAAATAAACTGGGCAAAGAAATTGCAGCAACCCTATCAGGAAAAGAAGATTATCTTTTACTAGAAATAAACGCATTTGTGAAAATGGGGAATGGCCAAGACGTATACCCCAGTGAAGAGTTAATTTTAGATAAAGGGAATTCCAAAAGTAAAAAAAGCAAAGTTTTATATCAAATAAACAATATCGCAGGCATGCACTCACAAAAAATAGGTAATGCTTTAAGAACAATCGATACTTGGTACCCTAATTTTAACGAAACAGATACAGGGCCTATTGCAATAGAACCTTACGGATCGGTAACAAGTCTAGGAAAGGCATTTAGAAATCCAAAAGAAAAAGCAGACTTTTATACTTTGTTTGATAAATTTTCCTGCGGCGTAGCCCTTGAAAATAAAGATGATGAGCATTACGTCATTGCCACACTCATAAGAGGCGGAGTTTTTGGTAATGGAGGAAAGGATTAACTATGAAATACTATGTCGAAATAACGCTATTACATAGTCCAGAAATTCCAATTCATTTTTTATGGGAAAAAGTTTATAGACAGATTCATATCGGTTTTGCTGAAATAGAGAAAGACGGTAAAATTGAGGTGGGTGTATCTTTTCCAGAATATGAAGAAAAATGGTTGGGTAACAAGCTAAGAATTTTCGCTAATGAAAGAGAAAAATTAGAAGATTTTAATTTTAAGAAATTACTTGCTAGATTATCTGATTATATTCATTTAAAAAGCATTAAAGAAACACCTGAAACCAATGAATATGCAATTTTTAAATGCCAAAAAATAAAACCAAATAATGAATGCCTGGCAAGAAGGATATCGAAAAGAAAAAATGTCTCTTATGATGATGCACTTGAATCAATAAAGGGGAGGGTAGTTAAAAAGCACTCCCTCCCATTCATAAACACTCAAAGCATAAGCTCAGGGAGTAAATTCCCATTATTGATAGAAAGACTAAGCAGTAAAGAAAAAACCGAAAGTGAATCTTTTACTAGCTATGGATTAAGCAGTATAAGTTCTGTACCTATTTTTTAAAAAGATATAAATAGTAATTAAAATCAATCGGTTAGAATTAAATGGAAAAAATAGGTGAATTCCTATATTTATTGATAACCGATTGTATTATATATTATTTTAATTAAATCTATAGGGTTCATCGCCGTGTAGGTGATTTATAAGTTCGGGGAAAGGTTTAGTTGATGTCATAGGTGGTTCATCGCCGTGTAGTTATTGATAGCCATAAACATACTAAATTAGTTAAAACGCTTAAAATAGTATACTTTGTTCGCTATCAATAACGTGTAGGTGATTTATAAGAAACTGATTCATTAGTTTTTTCCATGCAATTTATTCATCGCCGTGTAGGTGATTTATAAGCAAACCGATATCATAAAAGCAATTCTGGCCTCTTTGTCACCGTATAGGTAATTTATAATTTTCGGTCAATGCAGCTCAGTCATCTTTATAAGTTCATCGCCGTGTAGGTGATTTATAGAAGCTAAGCCTGATCTAACTAGCCATACTGGGAGAAATTTATCATCGTGTAGATGATTTATAGATTACGACGAAAACCCATGAGGCCCGATAAAGAGTTCATCGCCGTGTAGGTGATTTATATATTGCTTTTGTAAAAATACAATTGCTCCTCATCGTATAGATGATTTAAAAATTGGATTTCTGAAAATAACTGTACTTAGTTAAGATTAATCACTGAATAAGTAATTTATAAGTCTACAACAGCTATTATTGTGCCTGTTAATAGATCATTTTTAAGTAGCGGTGCTAATGAGGAAATAACATGAATACTAAAAAAAGACTTAATCACACATTGTGGATGTTGATGGAGTTTCATATACACAGATACTTAATTAGCAATACGTTTGACCGGTTGGACGGAGCAGGGAAAGGTATGCATCACCAAGAGTTATGCAATATCTACATTGCCAGCGTTGAGTTTTGTGAAAAAGATGAATGCTTTATACACATTGAGAAATTGGAGTTGATTCACGAAAAAACTCAAGAATTAACATCTTATATGGATGAGGTTATTGGGTTTCCAATTGATTCGCGACCAGATTACGACGATCTTGCTCCGAAATTCTTTAGAAAATTTATTGAACTAGCAGATAACGCCTTATCAGAGAGAAATTTATGAATATTACAGAGAATTTATTAGTTTGTGCAAATGAAGAGGGGGCTGGAAATTGGGCAAGCAGCGGACAAGGCCCTCCGATTTGGGTTATAAGATGGCTATACTAGGACTGACCGAACTAATATTTCTAATTTCGTAGCTGAAGTTAATGACTTGATGGGTGTCATTGAGTTAAATGAGCTGTTTTTCTAGGGAAGCTATAGAAGATAAAAAACAGAAAGTTAAACATTACATGAAATACGCAAGAGAAGTAGGAGCAAGCATTGCAATAGCAACCACTTCATCACTGAATAGGTGATTTAAAATTGGTAAGTAATGGTTTTATATCGCTGATAAAGTGATTTATAAATTTTGACTGCATTATTCACTTTAAATACTAGGTTTACCAGAAAGCACCGTAAATCCCTGTTATTTAGAGCGTGGAAGAATTAAATAAATTAACTAAATCAGAGTGCATAGAGATTGCTATTGAGCTCCATTGCAAATTTTAGTTTATTTCCGCGTAGGGAATTTAGAAAGCGTTTCCGCTTCAATTTTAATTTATCACTGAATAAGTGATTTTGAATATTTTAAAAAAATCAGTAAAATCAATGTCATTCCTTGTTTGCGATAATGGTATGTTATCGCAAACAAGAATGTATTATTTTGATTTATAAGTTTTTTTCCTTTATTGCTAGCTTTCAATCTTTATTACTTTTTTATTCAATTTAGAAAATTCAGAATTATACTTTTGATGGCCTGGTTCTTTTTCTGAATATCCACTTAATTTACATTCTACAAAAAACACACTAAGAACAGCAATTGCACAACAAAAGCCAACTATATAAGGAAAAATATTTAAAATTTGCTCTGTACTCAGGTCAAGAATTTTATGTACTCCATTATTTTTATGGGGATCATAGGTTTTTATCGTAACCTATAAATCACCTACACGGCGATGAACTTCATATTCACACAAAATATCCCTCTTTAAGACTTATAAATCACCTACACGGCGATGAACTCTTTATTTTAAGTGAGTTACATCACTTTATGCTTATAAATCACCTACACGTTATTGATAGCGAACAAAGTATACTATTTTAAGCGTTTTAACTAATTTAGTATGTTTATGGCTATCAATAACTACACGGCGATGAACTGCATGTAACGGCTGATGGTAAAATAGTTGGCTCTTATAAATCACCTACACGGCGATGAACTTAGATGCTTTATCAAAAGCAAAGAGAGCTTTCTTATAAATCACCTACACGGCGATGAACAGCATAGAAATTATTGATAACACTATAACTGACTTATAAATCACCTACACGGCGATGAACTTTGATTATTGGTAATATTTTTGGCATATGGTCTTATAAATCACCTACACGTTATTGATAGCGAACAAAAACATACTATTTTAAGCGTTTTAACTGATTTAGTATATTTATGGCTATTAATAACTACACGGCGATGAACACGTTACTGATTTTAATGCTAAATATTATATACTTATAAATCACCTACACGGCGATGAACCAAAATGTGCGATATGCTTGTCTGTCACCTCACTTATAAATCACCTACACGTTATTGATAGCGAACAAAAACATACTATTTTAAGCGTTTTAACTGATTTAGTATATTTATGGCTATTAATAACTACACGGCGATGAACACGTTACTGATTTTAATGCTAAATATTATATACTTATAAATCACCTACACGGCGATGAACCTCAGCACATAGTTAATGTAGAATCATTTAATCTTATAAATCACCTGCACGACGATGAACGTTCGTGGGTGCGGTGCCAAATTGTCGCTACTTCTTATAATCACCTACACGGCAATGAACAACAAGCCAGTCTCTACCTGAGAATACATCTTATAAATCACCTACGCGGCGATGAACGTTCGTGGGGGCGGTGCCAAATTGTCGCTACTTCTTATAATCACCTACACGGCAATGAACCTTCAAAAGCACGCTTTTTTTGATAAAAGTCCCTTATAAATCACCTACACGGCGATGAACGCAAGTCAAAAGTAACTTAGGGGAAATATCATCTTATAAATCACCTACACGGCGATGAACAAAAATTGATTACTATACTCTGTTTCGTATTGCTTATAAATCACCTACACGGCGATGAACGGGGAGTAAAAGCACCAGTGTTTATAAAAGCACTTATAAATCACCTACACGGCGATGAACAAAAAATCCAACCTTGGCAAAAGCCAAGAGACCTTATAAATTATTAGTTAATTTTTTATTTGATAAATGATATTACTAATTCTATAGGGATTTTATTGCTATTGAAAAAGAGTTGTATTGTTCAGTGGCAAAATCACCCGCATATAGGAAAGAGATAATTAAGATAATAAAAGAAAGTATAAAAAAAGCTATTTTTTTCTCTTTTTCTTCTGTTGACAGCCCTACCCAAAATAAATAAATACTTATTTGAGAAAAAGCCAGTGCGACAAAATTACGAAAAACTACGGATTGATTTTCTAAATCAGAATAAGATTGGTTGGATAGCCATAATACAGAAATAACTCCAAAAACTATCAAAGCAATATTTACTAACATACCTACAGCGTAACTACTTCCCATTTTTATCAGCTCCCTTAAATCTTAATGGAATAGATACACCAAGCTGATCAAGTTTAAGTCTATCTGTGTATCGAATTTTACGCATTAAAACCTCTAATAATTTATCGTAGTAGCCAATACCATCTTCATGAAGATAATTCTCTCTGGGTGACATCTTTATGACTAAATCATGCACTCCAATTAAGCCATACCTATCAACTGCATCTAATAAAATCGAAGTCATGTAATACTTAGTATCGGCACAATTAAGCTCTCTTGTATAAAATCTCTTATATACAGACGTTAAACGCTTAACTGGGTCGTTTGCTTTGCACGCCCTAATGAATAATTGATCTATTTTATCCATCTCTCTTCCTACTGATCAACATAATTCCCACTCAATTTTACGATTTAACATCAAGAAATTAACCTATTCTACACTCAAAAATTAGCGATGAATCCCATCAAAATCTAAACCTGATTGCTGCAAAAAAGAAAACCAAAGCAATCTAAGAATTCATTTTTTAAAATTTACCTGAATAATAATTAGAGGTCTTTTGGAAAAAGAAGCTAAATTCATCGACCCTCCCGACCCCACTGATCAAAACGTCTTGAAAAGCTATAAGATGCAGCCATCATTAAAAAAATACAGAACGCTGTCCAAAAATAATAACCTGGAGTAATCCAAACAGGAGTAACAATGGCAGCAAATAAAAAAGACAAAATTAAAACTGCATTCAAAATCATATAAGTAACTCTAATATAAATCATCTACTATTCCTATTTATTAATTATAACTCTAGTTTATTATATATTTATACGGATTAAAAAACAAAAATAATTATTTTTTAATAAAAAATATGATACATTTAACAAACCTATAAAAAAAGGAATAACCAATGGGAAACAATAGATTTAAAAAAAAATTCACAGAAATAGAAGCCTTAGAAAAAATATGTAAAGATAAAAATAGTCACACAAAAAAATCAAACGCCATTCTGAAACGAATGAGAAGTGAATGCTATATAGATGGAATGGGATACAAGTGTTCATACTTCCTTGCTGAATTAGCCGGAATGAAAGGGAATGATGCGTTTAATCTATTCATAGATAATAATCAAAACATTCAGTTATTTGCAAAAAACCTTTTTATAAAAGCATATAGCGATGAAAATAATTACGATGAGATTGAAGCAAACTCACGCTTTGTAACAGAGCAAATGGGGTTAGACGCAGAATCAATCTGTGAATCACTATCCTTTGTGCCAGAAATAACAGACATAGTTGATGAAACCTCTTCATTAATGGAACAAATAGATGAAAAAACAAAAGAAGATATAGAATTATCCGTATCAATAATTAAAAAATATTTTAATGAAACTACCGAATTCATATTTTGTAGTCCAAAAATAGAAAGCAAAATATTATGCTTTCATATTGATGATCATAAAACCTATGACCTGATTTTTTATCCTAGAAAATCCATAGATGATATTGTGGTATTAATCTGTAATTTAATTAAAAAAAGCGAAAAAAAAACAATAGAAATAAGAAACTTCATATTTCAATCTAGCGATAATTTTGAACTAGAAATTTTAATAAACTTAATTAAGTGTTTTTGCGGTGATGATGATACTAAGATAGTTTTAGCGGACGAAATAAAAAATTATTTTAGCCTATATAGAACCTTAGACTCTAGATACAAAGCAATAGATAGCAAAAATAACGATTATTTCAAAAATAAATTAAAATTAGGCGTTAAGCTAGAAGTATTTATAGGTAGATCCCCTATTTATTTTAATATTGCGTTATCTGGGCTAACTATAAAAGAGCTTGAAATATTGGCAATAACATCCGGTGAAGATAGGGATTTATTTTATTCATGCGTAGAATATGCCAGTTTAGTTGGGAAAGATGGTCTAATTGACGCAGTTACATCAAAAGAAAATGACGACCCAAGAGAAGGATTGTCTGATTTAAAAATAAAATACAATAAAGATTTAATTAAGGATGTAGCACCTGAATTACTTTCTATAAAAGCGAAAAACGATGAATGGGCAACTGATTTAACTGAAAAAATACTAAAATCAAAACTAGGTAAAAGCCATAATGCAACCTATATTGAAGATGATACAGCTGAGCAAATGAACTTTATGTTCGTTGATCCTTTTAATCCAGAACAAAATAATACAGATTTTTTGAGGTGTCTGATTTTTAAAAATGGAACCGGCCCAAATAAAGCAATAGATTATTTGTTAGAAGAAATTGAAGTACATCCCAAAGTAAGCGGCCAATGGTTTTCAATAATTAATAAAATAATTTCTAACGACAAAGGTTTTAATGAAAAAATAACATTATATCTTTCATTATTTCATTATTTAATAGAAATTAACGAAATTAACGAAATTAACGATGAATCTTACTTTGAAATAAAAAATTCTATTAATAGGGATGTTAGTAGAAATGAGAGATTCAGAATAAGCATGGCGAATAGAATCAATCCATCGCTGCACAACTATGATATTGATTGGGTAAACAACTACTCTACACTTAAAGATGGAAATCTTAAAAAATTATATGAAGCCTGTAATCAAGATAGTAAGCTAACTTGGAGATGCTTGCATGCAATGATGGAGGATGAAAAAAATAAAATTTTATTCCTGACATGTGAAAATCTGGAGGAAGTAAAAGACGCTCTTGAAATAATCAAAAAAGAAACTTCAGTGCAGGCTCACGCGTTATTTTCCCCAGTTAAAACACCAAAAGGAATAGCGATAAAAAGACCGGCCGATGGAGAGTTCAGATTTGGTATCAGTATTGAAATAAAAAACAAACATCATACTGATCTACACGAAAAAGAATCAGAAGCTCTTTGGGTAACGCTTGTTCCTATCGACAAAAAACTATCAAGTGAAGAATTAACTGATTATGTAGTTATGGATGAAGAATATTTAGAACTAAATACAGATGTATTCTATGAAATGAATCCAGATGAAGTAGAGATAATTCTTACGGCGATAAAAATCCCAAAAAATATCAATGTAGAAAATTTAGTATTAATTTAATTTTATTAAAAAAGGCTTACAGATAGTTACCTATTTGTAAGCCTAATATTTTTCAACCCTTAGTAATCAACTCATAAATAGATGATCTACTTGTCTTGGTTGCGTTTAAGTTGGCGTTTTTTTGCCTTACGTTTTTTATTGCTCATTATATTCTATAACCTTTTCAGCTAGTTCTTTATGAGATTTACTCGCTTTAAATTCTTGCCATAAAACAGAATCATTTTTATGGCTACTTCTAAGTGCGCCATTAAGCATTAAAGTCTGCTCTTGGGAATTCAATCCAACCAAAACATACACCCTACCCTCTGGACCAACAACGCGCCTATAAATCTTAGCGCCACTCAACGTTGCTGACGAAATGTTGTTGATTGTACTACTTACAATTAAATCAATTGTTTCGTTACCATGGTTGCCTGACTTAGACATATAACGTTTAACCATCTTTGAAGTATCCAATTTAACTGAATCAGATAAATGACCTATAGCGTTTAATTTGGCTATCTCTATCATGTCAGAATAACCAACTCTTGATTTCTCTGCGATACCAACCGCTTGTATTTTTAATGATCCGACCGGATCATTACAGACCCACTTAGGAGCAACATCATTATTTGGAAATAAACAATTTTCTTTATCACTAAGATTTGTTGGTACTAATGCTGTAGGTGCGTTATCCGTAGCACAACCGATTAACGCAACAAAAGGGATTAGTAAAATTAATTTTTTTAATGAACACATAATATATAGCCTCTTTAAAATTATTGATAACCCTTTTGGGTGCATTGATCCTTAACTACATGGTTTACATTACCTTGAATGCGCTCTATCAAAGAATTTCTGCGACACTCATCTTTGGTAACAGGAAACTGGTTGTTCCAGGCATTAAATAACTGGCGCTGGCTTTTTCCCATATTATATCTAGGGTATGCCTGCTCAAAGTAAAGCCCTGCCCTTGCAACAATGCCTTTTGCTCTATCTGGTGGTGATACGCTTCTATTTTTTGAATCAATCATCATTTTACAATCGCCTAAATGCTTGGAAGGATCATCCGTTGCAACAAAGCGATAATTACTTCTTAAGGCATTGACTGAGCCTATTGCTGGCCCTAAGTTGTACATGTCACTTTCCATGTATCGATATTCCATATTTATTTTTGAAGCACAATGCCGGCCTTTAAATCGCTTCCCTTTTTTATTAACGCATTGCGGATCACCCTCGCGCCACTCTCTAAATGTTTGCCCCCAGGATTGTGCCGCAGTAAAATGCTCGAATTCTATTCTTTTAGCCCTTTTTTTGTATTTAGTTGAACGCGTCCCATTCAGATTGATTATTTTTTTTCCTTTAAAGTCAGCCGCACAATAAACAGTCTTCCCTGAGCCGTTGTATAAAATATTTAACATATTCTTTTTTGCTTTATTGAAGCTTTTTATTGATTCATTACCTAATCCCGCATTTGAAGAAATAGAAAAAAATGAAAGGAAAGTGCCTAATAAAATGATATTTAATTTTTTCATGATAATATTTTAGTTAAGTTTGTCTGTTAATTTCTTTGGTGAATTTTGACCGTATATCCATAAAAACCTCTATGAAACGATACAGCGCATCATTGTCTGTTACACAGAATTCTATATAGCTAAGATCGACCTTTTCTATAAATCCTAGCATCTTAATTCTATCAATCAACCCTAATTTCTTATAGTCCCTTGAATTTAATTCTTCATTATTAATTTCAATTTTTATAAAAAATTTATCAAGCTCTTCATCCGATAACCCGGAATACTCCTGAAAAATACTTAAAATAAAATTTTGTGATGTTTGATTCTTTCGTTGTTTTTTATCACCTACATTCATAGAATTTAATAAATAATGATCTGATAGTTTGTAATTAACATCATTACCGTTAATTATTTTTGACAAGTAATTAAACAATAAAAACCTTAAATTTATACACATAACATCACCACCTTCTTCAGCTCTAATCCTCTCCGATCCTATACCAAGGTAATAAGCAACATCGAAGTTGTTTTTCAAGTTAATGGCATCTCTGTATTTTGATAAAACATAATTATTACTAAAACTTTTTTTATCATTTTTCATTGGCTATCTGCTTTTTATTAATCTTATCCATATTTTACGAATTTTTTTACGATATTCATAATTAAAATCGTATTTTCCTGAAATATATTTTATTGCTAGCTCATTATCAAACCTAGACATAAATTTCAACCCGCACAGAAATCCCTTTTAAATAAAAAAACATCAAATGAAGAGCCTTCTTCTTGTCCGCGCCAAAACCCGACAATGGGAAGGCAATGGAATCAATACGCCGCTCTTTATATGTGTTGATAAACTTCTCTAAACCTAGCTCTAATGTACCTAATGATCCCGCGTGCATCCAATGGTGAGTAATGGGGAAGATCAGAATGCATTTATTTTTATCTTTTTCATTAACAATGCAAAGACGACCTACCTTAAGGGTTTTATTAAGGCATATTGACTTGTATTTTTCAGCCATAACGGGAAAATCATCATCAAATTTCACAGATAAATAAGAATTCTTCTCCCCCATACAGTTAACGGGGTTAACCAAAAAATGACATCGACTAGAAAAAAAATCACCTTGAATGACTTTTATATTATCTTCCTCAATAATAATCTTATTACCTTCAATCATTACTGAGTAAGTCTACAATAAAAATTAGCTTTTTCCATTTGACCAATAGAGCCTACATAACTCGATTTTAACCCAGAATGATTAGCAACAATTAATGCCGATGCTTTAGCTCTTGATATTGCTACATTTAATCTGTTTTTATTAAAAATAAAATCCATACCTCTTGATGACTCACTATTTATTTCACTAATAGACATAGAAATAATGACAATAGCAGCTTCTTGTCCTTGAAATTTATCAATCGTTCCTATTCTAGCACCTTCAGGAAGCGTTTCTTTTAACAGATTAACCTGAAGATTATACGGACTAACAATTAAAATATCTTTTAATTCTATATTTTTTACCCTCCCTTCTTTGTCGTGGAAATTACCATAATTAATTAGATCGTTAATTATATTTGAAATATAATCAGCCTCTTCCTGACTACTATGTGTATTTGCAGTATGGCTGATATTAATTGCATGAATACCACTTAAGTTAAGCTCCCCTTTTTGGGGTTTATTAATAGAAATAAATTGATTACTATTAAGTTCATCAGCATGTAACCTACCTTCATATATTATTTGGGATAATGGATTGCATACCTCATCATGCATACGATAAGTTCTTTCTAGAAAAACCCCCTTATCGTCACTCACTGTTAATGCCCCATTCAATAAATATTCCAAAGAAGAATAGCCAGATGTCCCAACATGAGAACCTTTAAGTGGTTGTTCAAGTTGCTGTTGGTCACCCAGAAGAATAATGTTTTTCGCACAACCTGATATAGCAATTAAACTTGAAAAAGAAGTTTGGCTTGCCTCATCAACAAAAAGAAAATCCACAGGATCGTCAAAAGCTAAATCATGAGCAAAGCCATAGGCAGTTGCCCCGACCACAGAAAAACTAGAATAAGGCGATTTTTTAGTGAATGACATCAAAGGACGGTATGTTAAATTTGTACCCACTAAATCAGGACATTGCTCCTTAAATGCCTTTTGACTGCTACCTAATCCACCCACCTTTAATATTGATGCGCCGGGGCTATCTTCGCAAACAGGCTGTAACAAATTCATAATGGCTGCATGGCTATTACTCATAATTCCAACACGATAACCTTGTGCAATTAAAACACTAATAACCTTACGAGATAGATATGTTTTGCCGGAACCAGGAGGGCCTTGTACACATAAACATGAGCTGTCTAATTGCCCAATAGTATGAATAATGGCATCTAAATAACTCTGATTATCTGAATAAATACTTCTATTGATAGGAAGGCATTCATTCACCAAAAATCGAGGAGGATATTTATTCACGATAGTTTGCAATAAAGGAGGGAGTGTTCGAGTTACAAAATAAGATTCTGCAACTTCACATAAACGCGCCTCAAGCTTTGCAGTATTAATGACTGGCTCTTCTCCTAAAAGAGAAATGTCAGATAAATCTACCCCTGAATTCAAATCATCAAAAGATAGCGTTAATAGCCCCTTAGTGTCTGAATCAAACTCAATAGACTTAACAGGCACTCCCTGATCTTTAATAGCCGCCACCGAAAACTTATCCTTTCTAATGGGCTGTGAAGGATCAAAGGAATAAATATGACTAATTACCCCCGCGCGTTTTTTGCTTTTTTCTAATGTTAGATTTGAAATAGCAGAATCATCTTCATACAGTTCATCACTTGTTTTTTCTAACCGATCAAAATAGGCCCAAGCTTTAGGCTTATTTTCTCTTTTGTAGAAATGAACTAAATTAATTAATGTTTCAGCCACGTCATCATTATTTAAAGAAGGATTGGCATTAAACTCCTCTAAAAGAGAATCTTGCCTATCTTTTAACTCGGTTCTTTTTTCTTTATTTGCTAATTGACGATCAGTTTTCTCTTCGGCATCCTGCCCAGGCTCAATATAGGATTGGATATTCTCTATTCTTTTTTGCTCATCAAGCCATTCAGCTAACAAAAGTGTCGAATCAGTATCATCCATATTGTAAATTCTAATTTCTTTTAACGCCGGCCATTTATCCCAGTTAAAAGCATCTGGATTTGATTTCCATAAAGAATAGCCAAAAGGACTACGGTTCCACTGATCCAATTGCAAAGTACGCCAATTCTCGTAAAAAACAACAGAATCCCCACCGTTTGCCACTTCAGTTTGCCGTTTTTTGCGGTAAAGATGCTCTATACTTTTAATAGAATAATTTGATTCACCCAATAAAATTCCTTCTTTAATGATTTTATATAAATCACAAAAAACATTATTACTAAGTAAGGTAGCAACCTCTATAATTCGAGTGTCATAACGAACAGATAACTTTTTAATAGCAGCTATTTCATAGCTCGCGTAATGAAAGCAATGCAAAGTATTATCATCCGTCCATCGCGCATAAAGCCAATCAATAAATGATTCAAAAGCATACCTCTCTTGTTGCGGCGTATTCCCCCACCAATCTTTATACGGATAAGCTGCACCAATAGGCGCGTCATTAGTTTTTATGCTAACCCCCCATAAATACTCTAACCCGCCCTCAATAAGTGGACACCCTTCAATATCAAAGAATACATCATTCAAACTTAATTCTGGCAATCGAGCTAAACCTTTCGTGGGATCTTTCTTTATTACAAGAAAGAGCGGTATATCTAAGCCTTTTGAATTATGTTGAATTTTTGCTTGATCCTTTAATGAAGCAAGCATTTCACTACCAATTCCTGCTACAGACATGCGAGGTGTATTTACCAAATCAGTTAAGGTAAATATCCCCGCTTCATGTAAGCGAATAACTTGACTTTTACGGACACCCGATACAAGCGCGATGCTATCTGAATTAACCAGTAATTCATTGGCATATCCAGACCATTTTCCATAATGACTAATAATAGAAACGTCAGGAACTTTGGCAGGATTGAAGTTATTTTGGCCTTCAATAAACCTATTTTTTAATTCATCAAAATAATAAAAGAAATCAAAATACTTATATTCATCTCTGGATAAATCCCCCAATATAACGCTCATTCTAGGAGCAGAATACCCTTGATAAAACTCAAGCATCCAAGTGTAGCAACATAATTGAACTAAAAAATAAGGTTTCGCATCAGTTGATAATTTTGCATCCCAAACTTCATAATAATAATCCCCCAATAAAGAATCACCGTCTTTTTTGATTAAAAAATCCGTATACCCTGCAAATCTATCACGCTTTAGAAAACCTCCATGTATGACGCTGTAACCTTTAGCCATTGCATCGGAAGTCGCTATATCCGCATTTACTTGATTGCTTTCCTTAATTGATATGACATTGCTTTCCCCAAACTCGTTAATCAGTAGAGAAAGGTATTGAGCTTCGTGAACATCGCCCTTTTTTGCCAATAAATCAGCCATAGAATCAACATCGACTTTGCTAGCTAATGCCTTATCATTAGTATCGACTAATAACCTATCCATAAAAGAAGAAAATACAGATTCGGTGTATAAAATCAAATCAGATGGCGAAAAAATTAAATCATTATTTTTATTTTTAAACATAGCGTTTATTTTTTTGATGATTAAAGTTTATTAAATTTATTGATTTGTAAGCCACGGGATTCTTTCGTAGCTCTCAAGATCGGAGTATTCTTTTGAATTAACTGTCGTATCAATGACTAAATTATAAGGTAACTGCATAAAAGAGGTGATGTTTAATGCAGAATAAACAGCAATCGTAGCACCCACTAGAGAATCAAAGCCTGACTCACTTCCTCCTGAGTCATTGCATTCTGGATCATCCGTATAAATGTAGCTATACCCTGAATCATCCTTAGAAAAAATCACATAAGTAAGGGTATGATCAAAAAATATATTTTTGGTTGCGTAAGAAAATAAAATCTTTTCTAAACGAGAATAACCTTCTTCTCCCTCCCCAAAATATTTAGTACGATCAATAAGTAAATAAAATGATCCATCATCTAAAATATTTATAAATAAATAGCCATTAAAATAAAGACAAGCTTTAGACGAATTATCAAAAATTCCATGCTTGTTTTCAATCTCGCCTTTTGAGAATGTTTTTTTAGATTCTTGAAATTCAGTAAAAGTAATAAACATTTTTTTCCTACTTGTTTGCTTGAGTGATTAACCAAGGGACTCTTTCATATCCCTTTAAAGCCATGTATTCCTTCGTGCTATCCGTTATATCAATAATCAAGTCCTCCTTAAGCTCTGTCAAACTTTTCACGTTAAGCTTTAAAGTGATGTCTGATCTAGCATCCGCCAGAGAATCAAAGCCTTCCTTAATTGAACTAAAACAATCATATTCTGGATAATCACCGTAAATGTAACCATACCCGTTTTCACTTTTCGTAAAAATCAAGTAATAACTAATAGGTGAATCAATCGATTCTTTTAATGCAAAAGCAAACAAAACCATTTCAAGGCGAATTAATTGTTTCTCTCCTTGTCCGTCATACTCCTCTTGACCAATGATTAAGTAATATGAGTCATTATCAAATACATCAATGTATACAGCGCCATTTAGATAAACTAAGCGAGTATCAGCCCCCTCAAAATCACCATCATAATTTTCATCATTAACGCCTTTAGTTACTAATTTTTTTGTTTTCTGGAAATCACCGAATGACATTGGCATTAAATATTCTCCAAATAATTAATAGACGGCTGAGGGTAAAGCGGAGGCTCAACAAGCAAATCACTGAATACATCTTGGTTTTCTTTTTTATAGCCAGCAGAAATAAAACTTGCTTGCCATTCTCTGTTGGACCGTAAGCCGCGCCACACTAAACGCTTACTAATATGAAACACTTCAGGCTTTCTAGTTTCCTTAGAAAAAACAGCAAAACAACGCCCTCCAACAATGGCAGGAGCCCATTGAACAGAACAATCTAACCGCAATGAACGTTTATCAAAAACGCCGTTAAATAGCCTTACGCTCACTTCATTAAAGCGTGCGTAAAGTTCACCTTCTTGCTCATAAATTTCATCTGACCATAAATACATATAATCATTTTCTTGAGCAATGCCCTCGACAATCTTTAAGTCAATTGTGTCTCTAATTAATCTTTGCCATTCGATAGGTAAAGCATCCAAACCTTCTATATTAGGTAAAGAATGAGAGTGTAAACGTGGGTCTAATTTAGAAAAGTTCTGGCTAATTAAGTCAGATTTGTATTTTTTTGCTTTTATTAAATTAGAGAAAACACGTACCGTTTTACTTCTAAAATCTTTTACAGAATATATCATTTATAGTTACCTCAATAATTTCCATGCACCCTAATAGGGTGTGGGTAATTTATCACCTTAAATCAGATAAAGCAATAAAAATATTAATTAATTAATGGTGTTGCAATGCACCCTAATAGGGGGTATACTTAAATCTCTCTAATAAAGGCGACCTCAATGATTAACACTATAACGATAGCAGATACAAAAGAAATAAGGGCAGACAGAACCGTTGATTCTTTAATAATAGAAAATAAAAAAACAAAAAAAAGTAAATCTTTCTGCTTATACAATGACCAAGGTATTTATTTCAAATTATTCTCTGATTATGAAGATTTTGATAAGTTCGTTAATAAAGGCGATGAATCCATTGATTTTTTAGAATTTTTTAGCGATGAAGAGCTAGATTACTACCTTGAAAAACTGGAGTTGAACTAATGACAGGTCTTACCGAAATCTTAGCGACACTTGCGATTACAGCAGGAATTACCGTTTCAGTTACATCTAATATCGAAGAAACATCAACCGACACGACGGGGCTACAGCTTGTAGCAGGTATCATGAAATCGGTAGCAACGACTAACTACGCTGCGTCATTACTTAATATAAATGAAGTGATTCCTGTTAAGCAGTGTTCAGACGTAATGAAATTAACAAGAGGTGAAATTAACCTCCCCGATACGTATGTTTTTACTGAAAATACAGAAGACAAAACAACAAGCGGTATGCTCAATTGTTATGTAACTGATGGGCACTTATCATTCCCCGTAAAAATAGCAAAAACAATTTAAAATTAAATCAGGTGATCAAAATGAATGTTAATGAAAAAGAATTAAAAGATGATTTAAAATCATTTGTAAAAAAAGCAATCGTAGGCAGAAATGAATATATAAATGCCAGTACTAATTTAATTTCACTTGGAATTTACGTTAGAGGAGATAGTTTTTACATGAGAGAATTTGTTATGAAGGTAATAACTACATTCTTTAACGAAAAAACAAAATCACTAACTATTCAAAATTCGCAAGGAACGCCCGCAGAAATTAAACTGGATGACGAAATTAATCTTCTTTTCGATCCCGATTTATCTAATGGTGAGAGAGGATTTACTCAAGAACTTTTAGAAGAATTAAAAAAAATAGAGACAAGAATTGCTTCTGAACCAGATAAATTAACAGATAAAATCATTGAGGAAATTGATTTTTTAGTGATTGTATCGTCATTAAATAAACAAATTAAAAACCTTTACGGCGAAGGTATGGAAATACTAGCTTCAAGAATTGTTAGCGAACTGAATATAGGTAATAGTAACTACTTAGCAACAATAATTAAGCAAAAATACACCTCGTTTTCAACGCCAAACCGTGACTATTGGGGAAGAAATGAAGTAATCGAACGTTCTCGAAAAATATATGAAACGCTTAATAAAATCACATTAGAAACACAAGTTGAATTTGGCACATCCCCTATTCAACTTATTGAAGGTCTTATAAATCTTCCTTATGATAAAGCACTACAATCAAGAACTTCTTTTAAAGGTAAGCACCTAACCATTGTCTGTTTTAAAGAAAAAATTGAATGGCGATTCAGTCAAGAGGCAGTTGATGCCATTACCGCGTTTGTTTTACTTTACGGAAATGATAAATCAATAGAATCAATCAGCATGTTGACCCCTGAATTATTAAATGCGGCATAGGTAAAGAATCATGAAAAATTTATGGAAAGAATTAGATTTAATCAAATCTAAAGGCAGTCAATCAAGTAAAGTAAATAATATGGGGGAGCTACACAACAAACGTAAAGAAACACTCTCTCAATATTTCACCCCTGAATGGTTGAGTAATTACATCAGCAAAAGCATTGCCCCAGCTTTCCATAAAAACGAAACCTATACTATTTTTGATTCAAGTGTCGGTGCAGGATCACTATTAAGAAATCATATTTCAGATCAGTTTTTCATCTATGGTGTAGATACAGATGAAAGCCTTGTGAACCAAGTTAACGCAATATTCGATAAATATGATGTTAGTGCTGACATCCAGCATGCAGGTATGGAACATATAGAGTTAAAGCGGTTTAGTTGCGCCGTGATTAATCCCCCTTTCAGCATTCCCTTATCAAGCCCTTTACTAACAAAATATAAGGGAATTACGCATTTTGGAAAGTATGGCGCGGATACCTCCGCCGTGTCTCATGAATACGCTTTAGCGCAAGCCTTAGCGCATAGTGATATTGTGGCCGCTATCGTGCCAGCAAGCACAAAAACGTTATTTTTAGACGATGATAAATATAAGAATAGAGTGAAAGCTATTTGTAAATTACCAACATCAACATTTGCTAGTGAGAATGTTGATACCGTTAATACCGACCTTCTTATTTTTGGTCCCAAAAACCATAATATATCGTGCATTAACAATACTGTTATAACCGAAACATCGATTACTAAAAATTCTAAACCTTTAACACTGGATATTTGTTGCCGAACTAAATATGAATTAAACGGAAGCCAAAATTTAATATCTATTTTAGGTGTTGATACCAGTAAGCCCGTTATTGTCACGCCTATTTCTAACAATAATCAAGTAATCTTAAGGCGTGCAGGAAGGCACATTAAATTATGTTTTTTTGACGGCGCGACCGAAGCTAAAGTTAAGAACAAAATTTATCAACATAAAATAGTTCATGCTCAAGAACATAGATACCCTAAAACAACAAAATACATCGGACAATTCAAACTTAATCTTGATGTGATATCTATGCAAAGAAACCCCATGGAATCCCTAAATGAACTTGCAGAAATTATTCAAAGTGCAGGTGGATACCCTATTATTACAGAGCAACTTAAAACTGGGTTAAGAAACATAATAAAAGAAAATAAAAAAATGCTGATCCCTTACGGTAGAACCGTTTATAGAAAAGGGGTACCTGAGTTTAAAGCCACAGCTAGAAAGATGAGCTTGATTAATAAAACTCAAAAAGGCGCTGTTGTTGGAATGAAAGAAACAGTCATGGCCACTCGGAATGAATTAGGGTTCAGCGTTAAAACAAAAAGGGGCACCTTTAATTGCATCCATGATCATTTCTTTAATATTTTTGATCCTGAAGACAAAGCGATGGATGAGGGTTACTGGGAAAATGTTGAAGACCCCATTTCACAAAGCTATCCAAACGAAATTAATGCGATTAAAAAAGAAGCTATTAAATTAGGCATTGACCAATGGTTATCTTGGGATTATCAAATCGAAGATCTTTGCGAGCTAGCCTTTAGACCCAAAGGCGGAATCTGCGCATGGCAAATGGCCCTTGGCAAAACGCGCCTTATTATTGCACTATGTTTACTTCTCAAAGGAAAATCGCTTATTATTTTAAAATCAAGACTAATTGATGAAATGGTAATTGAGCTCAATAAAATAGGAATTCAAGATTTCAATATCATTAACACGCATGAAGATATCAATTATAAAAAAATTAATATCATTAGCTATGAGCGACTAAAAAGACCAGTATTTCAATCTTATAAAAAAATAACGTGGGCTAAAACCTTAAGAAACAAATTTGAAAATGTCATCGCTGATGAAGGCGGCTTACTTTCAAATATTAATTCTCAACAAACTAAAGCGGTCTGGAAAGTGGGAGGAAAAAAACATTACATTATGGATGGAAGTCCTGGTGCAAATTACCCGAGAGAGTTTTTAGAGCTTGCAGCGTGGACCGTAGGAGAGGAGAGAATTTATCAACCCTTTTCCATAAAAAATGGCTACCTTTCCAGTGAATTATTTGAAACAGCTAAAAACCAACATACAGGTAAAAACGCATTCTTTTCAAAATTTGTAACAATGGAGTGGGCAACTAATGAATTTATTGAAGATGGACGAGGCGCTAAGCGGGAAATACCTAAAATACCTGACGAAAATATAGGCGAATTCAGAGAATGGTTATCTCCTATTGTAAAAAGAAGAGTACAACAAGAACCTGCAGTTAAGAAACACGTTGAATTTAAAGCGCCTATTTTTGAAAAACCTCAACTTATTGAGTGGGATTATGATCACTTAGTTATTTACATTAAAGCAGTGGAAGACTTTGCGAACTGGTATAAAAGGCAGCATGAATACTCATTAAAAAACAATAAGAAACTTAATTTAACGTTAATATTGGCGCGCCTGGAAGCCTGTTTTAAAGCATGCAACATCCCTTCTACTGTGAGTGGATTTGCTAGACCATACAATAAACTGACTAGTAAAGAGCGTGCAACAATAGATTGGATTTCAAATGAAATAAGTAACGGAAATAGGCCTATTGTTTTTGCACGAAGCCCAGCCATGCTAAAAAGAATTTCTAAAGAGCTTAACGCATTAAAAATTAGGAATCTTGTTTTCACTGGGGAAGAAACTATTAAAACCCGCATGAAAAGTCTTAATGAAAGAATTAGGGATGGATCTGATCAGGTGCTATTAGCCAGTCTTGGTGTAACAAATGATGGACTTAACTTACCTCAGCTGAATAGTTTTTTATTTGTTACTCCCAGCTTTAAAGTAAGAGAAGAGATACAAGGAGTATACCGGCTGATCCGTCCTCAACAGACAAAACAAGTCAAAGGAACCAGCCTCCACCTTAGAGGAAGTATAGATGAATATATCAGTCAGCTGAACAATTTCAAACTAACTGCCAATTCTGCGGGCTTAGATTTCGGCGAAAATGCCTATGCCGATGAATTCGTACATTTTGATGCTTTCTTTCAAAAATTCATTAACACACTCCCCGAGCTTAAAGAAAAGCTTAATCAATCAAAAATGGCCGCGTAATTATGGAATCTTATACACAAAGAGTCATTAAAGACATAAAATTCAACCCTGAGACCAACATTGCTATTTTTAGGTTTCAAGGCAAGTCAAATAGCATAGAAGCAAAAGTATTAGAATATACAAAAAATGATGAGGGACAATTACTCTCTCTTGTTTTAGATCGGTTGATTCACCAACCTTCAGAAAATGGGTTTAAAGTTTTTATAAATAAAAAATGGGAATGTAGCTTTTCAATATCCGGGTGCATTACATCCGAATTAAAAAGAGATATAGTTTAAAAAAATACAAATGGTTATAAAAAATGGCTAACGAAAAAAATACAAATGATACTATTGCGTATAAACTTTATAAAGAAGCGTTTGATGAAATAGAAATTAGTAAAGTCGAGCTTACAAAACTATTCAACGCCAATACAACAATAACAAGATCGATGAGAAATAACGTCGGAGATAAAATTAATGGGACGCGAAGTATAAGTAAAGCGGATCATGCATTCATGCAATTACTACGAGTCCTTAATGACATGAATGTTAATTTAGGAAGCTTTGAATATGATGATGATGGAAAAATATTATCATACAAAGAAAATGTCAGCGACATCTCAAAAACACTCTAAAGAATCAATAAATTAATATAAAGGAAAATAAAATGATGAATCATATACAGGATTTTTGCACCCTTTCTAAAATGGCAGCGGCAGATCCTACTCTAATGAAAAACCACATAGATAATAATGTACCCAAACGATTAAAGAAAGAATTAAAGGATATAGAGTTATGCCTTAAATCTGTTATTGGTATGAATGATCAAGATCAATTCATAAAAGAACTTAATCAAGATAAGATTGAAGTCGAAAATGCAATTCGTGTTTATGAAGATTATAAGAATTAGAAAAGAAATCTTATGAGTGAAAAAACTGATAAAAATAACCACAAAAGCAACCAAAAGAACTAACGCGCCCTGCTTGTTGGGCCATATTGTTTTACATTAATAAATAACCATTAATGAAAAAATAAAGCCTGGAAAAATAATGGTGATATTATGAATAAAAAACTTATAAAAAAGGATTTAAAATGAATTATGAAATTTTCTTTTGGATATGTATTATGATGCTATTCAAAAGCTTAACCGTTGGCTGTGACTTTAGTTTATATCAATTAATAAAACATAAAAACAAATATACAGAATGGTATTTTCACCGGGAAACGTTTATGCAATTTTTAAACACTGATAACGATCAAAACTAAAAGGTACCCGCAAATAAAGGTAGAAATGATATGCCAAAAAATATTTATATGTTTTAAGTGCAAAGTTACAAAGCCTCTGGTGACTATGGGGGGGTTAAATAACGGTATAGGGATTTAAGTTGTTGCGGCGCTGACATGAGTAAGCATAACAATCAATTCAGCAAAAACAATCCAAGGTGATTTAAAAAAAATAGATATAGCCATATAAAAACGGGCGAAAAATTTGATTGATTTGATAGCCTTAAAACATTAATACGGTGATTTATGATAGAAACAGAAGATTACATAGCAAAGTTATGTTTAGCATATTCAGAAAAAATTGAGGACTGTAATAAATTATTGAACTCACTGAGAGCAAAGCAGAGAGCAAATAGAAAAATTGACAACAGCGAAAATGAACAACGAAGAACTTTAAGTGAAATCGGAATATTAAGTGCTCAGAAAAACGCGTATATGCAAGCACAATCGGACATTGATTCAATTTCAGATTATATAGATTTTAATAAAAAAGCCGAATAACCAGTAGAAAATCGGCTGGCGAATAGAACGAACAGGAGATAAAAAAATGAATAATTCAAAAAAATATGCAGATGCACGGTTGAGGACGCTGAAGCAAGTCCATGTTGAACGCTATGTTATGTTTGCCAAGAGGTATAATCCGTTTAGGGTAGTCAAGTTAGTTATATGTAGCGTTGACGATAATGGACTTAGGCTATTAAAGAGAGAGGTTAATGCGAAACAATGGAAAGCTGTTTTAGCAGTCGTATCAATCACTATAATTAACAAGCTATTAAATATTATTAAATTCAACACCGATGAGGAATGTGTATTTATTGTAGAAACATAACGAGTAGCAAATAAGACGATAGCGGATCTCAGCGGATCGATAAAGTACATAATACAGTCAAAAAATCATCTATTTATAACAATTAATAACATTACTGGAATTCACATGAAATACGCACTTTCAATCTTAATTAGCTTTCTTTTTATAAACACAGCGAGCGCAATGAGTGAACAGTCCTGCGAAGGACTAGCGATAATGGGAGCTAAAATAGCCAAAGAAAAAGCCAATGGCGCGCCACTCAATGAAATCATAACGAACTATGATGAATTAGATGATAATAGCGAAGGAATGCTAAAAATAGCGAAGAAAACAGCAGAAATTATCTATAATTCACCTGGCATTAATACAGCAAAAAAAGGTTATAAAGCTATTTATGACAAATGTTCAAATAATGAAAAAAACGCACTCTTAAAGCGCCTTATTAAAAAACAACTAGAAGAAAACAGAAAAAATTAAACCGACTCATAACGGCAGACATTATGAGTGAAGAGGTAGCATTATCACGATAACAGGGCAGACCATGATGTGAGAGGCCTGAAAACCAATTCTTAACTGATTAACCAGGTAACAGTTCTTTATGCCCGAGCCAGCCTCTTCCGCCTCTTATAAAAAACTATCACAATTGGTTAATAACCCATCCATCACATTGATACTCGCTAAAACCAAAAATACCTGTATCTCCTGTTAAAATAGAATTACCCCCCGATAAGTCATCATCTATTTTCGATGGAGGACTGCCACGGTAATAATCAAGGTTACAACTTCTCATAACGCGCCCCATTGATATTAAAAAAGGTGGCCAATCATCACTGTATTTCACATGAAATTTAATTTGTTTAGCCTTTTTTGCCAGCAAATCTATACTGGGTTCTGTTTGATATTTTTCTACATCAATAGGATCACAATCAAAGTCACCTGCAGTCACTTTAGCAAACAGCTCATACAATAACAAAACATCAAGATTTGAATGATCCACTTGCCAAACACATTGATTAATCAATATTTGATTTGGATTGTTAGGAAAAAAACCTATCTGTACAGGGTGTTCATTCTTATTATCTATTAGCTCATACCAAGGATACGAAAAAGATAAAGGGGGGGGATAAGGCAGCGCTTCTTGACCATTTAATATACGAGAAAATAAAGCGGACTTTTCATGCCCAGGCTGACTAGGTGACATAAAATCAAAAAGTGCTCTCGTACAAACGTCCGAATCATCAAGTTCTGGTAATTTTGATCTTATATCATCAGTAATACGCGTATATTCAGACATCGCATAATCCCAACGATTTAATTGCATTTGGGTCAACTCATTTTTATCAAAAAACTTTGGCATATTGATTCTTAGATTAAAATTTAAAGGCTTATCACTTATTATCATATCTTAATAAACACGCTTCATCATGAATAGATTGATTAAAATAAATCTTAATTGATTTTTCATCGCCTATTCCTTTATCTTTAGCAAATAATAGGACTTCTTCTATTTGCTTTAAGGTTAAATTATATTGTTTCTCTTGTTTTTTTCTATAAATTACCGGTGGCAAATCACAGATAGCCCTTATTCGGTTAAACATAGGCACTGTAATTAACTCATGGATATTAGAGTAGTAGCTATAGTCGTAATTATTATAACGAGTCAATTCTTTGTAATTAATGTTGGATAACCTATCTTCATAAGGATTAATAACCTTTCCAGCCTTGAATTTTATAGGAAGGTTCGCAAAATATTTACATTCATCTAGGGTATTTATTCTTAAAAAATATAGAAGAACCTTCTCTTCCCAAGGCAATTCATTTGTCCAATCTAGCATTTCGGCTTCTAATTTCTTTTTCTTGCAGAGAATCCTTTCATTATTAGGTAAGACACTTAGATCAAGATAGCGATTGACAGCAAATCCCCTAAGAGCTCTTATGGCATCCTTCTCTTTGATAGTTATATTGGATGATTTCGTTGAAAAGTGTACTCCAATAGCTGATCGAGCATGCTTTTCATAGCCATTTAAACCGTACCGCATCATTATTAATAATGCTAAATCCTCTCCCTTCCATTTGCTTTTTCTTGTTGTCGTTAATAGAGTTGGTAGGAGCTCACAAAATTTATCTTCAGGAATGCACACTTTGAATTCTTCAAAAATATCGACAATTAACGCCTTGTATCCATCCGAAAGCTGACTATTCCGTTCTAAATTTGATATTTCGCGAGGGTTAGAAGGTGTTCTCTTGGGTTTTTCATTAAAATTATCAATCTGGGGACTCAGAAAAGGAATCACAGCAGTAACAGGATTAAAACGACTTCCTAATGTGTAATAAATTTTAAACCTATCAAGCCTCATCACCGATAAAGATCGCTCAATATAAGAGTCGATATCATTAGCTAATAATGGCTTAGATGTTGTCGCTAAATGTTTTTTATGTATTTCCCTAGTCATGCTTTCAAAGTAAGGATCAAGACCAAATCGCATCATAATAAAATCAGACAATTCATATTCTGATATTTCAAGCTGCGTAGCCAAACCAGATAACATTTGTGGAATGCGTTTAATAAATACAGTTTCATTAACACAGTCTTCAGGATTTATATTAATGGTCTGTTGTAATTCTATATATGACATAATATCTTATTTGTTATTAGTGAAATTAAGTTGTTTTGTGTAAACATTGAACAGTTGAATTATTTTAACGGCATTAAATTAGCAATAATGAGTTCAACCTGACGTTGGTTTAAAACATTTAATGAACAGATTTCTGTTAATAATGAAGGTAGCACCTTTCTCATCATATAAGCACGAACATAATCAGGTACCGCTCGTCCTTTGCCCCACTCCGACAGTCTATTAGGATTGTAGTTTGTTCCTAAGCAATCATTCATCTCTTCAATGATAAAACGCAGCGTTTCCCCATCTTTTGTTGTTAACGCTATAAAATTTTCAACAAGATTAAAGGTATTGCGAATAAATTACGAATGGCAACAGGTTTATGCACGAGTTATCGCACAGTATTATATTTAAGAATAAATAATTGCACGTTATAATTTTTTATGTATAATAAAACACACGTTAAACAAGTGAGGTTATTATGAAAAAAGTTATTAATCGAAAAAGATACGATACAGACACCGCAAAAAAGGTGGCGTGGTGGTCAACAGGTGGCAGTATGTCAGATTTTCGTTATTCAGAAGAGGATCTTTACAGGAAAAAAACCGGTGAATTTTTTGTACATGGTCAAGGGCATGGCATGACGCGGTGGGGAACGTCAAAAGACAACGGGAACTCGCGGGGCTGGGGTGAGGATATACAGCCATTAACCGAAGAGGAAGCGCGGGACTGGGTAGAGCACTATTCTAATGAAGATTATGAAGCGATATTCGGAGAGGTTGAAGAATGAGAATTTTACTTGAAACATCACAGCCTAGTATTTTCATCGAATATTCAGGCGCAGCTATCACAGCATTCTGAAACCTACCGCGTAAATCGTTGGCTTATAATGAGGCGGAGCTAAGTAAGTAGCCAAAAGTATCTTAACATTCTGGTGATGACCAAAAATAGCTATATGGTATAGCTATCAGGGCTTGCCGCTTAATTTGTAAATACTGAAAAATGTTAGAATACTTATGGGCATTTACTTAGCACTGCGCCATTGGGTTATTTTGCAGGGAATTTGCTATGGCACGCGCTCGGAAAATGATACGCGTGTGTTCTCTATTTTGTACATCATACGACTAAAAATGGAAAGAATATCCCTACTCTTTCCATTTTAATCTCTGTGGGTTTAATTCTCCGTAGCTTGCTACGATTAAATGCAAAGATTAGTTAATACCCCGCTCGCTTGCGACGGGGTAATTTATTGTATCTTTTCTACTTTACATCTCCCACTTACTAAACCGCCTTGACTTACAGTAAAGCCGCCAACACCTTCTGTTGGACCTTTTCCTGGTATACGAATACGACATGAAGCTTTTCTACCCTGAATATCGATAGGATAATCTTCATTAACGTCATACTCAGCTTTACATACTGCTATCATAAATTTTCTATTCTCAGTAAATCTGACCTCAGCAGGCCCCATATAAGAAAATTCACCGTCTGTAGCTTCAATATGACAAACCCCTTTAACCGGGTTGATACCAATAAAAGGTACGTCAGCGGTCGTGGTCGTAGCCATCGCATTAACATTTATAGCAGAAACAAGTAATACAGCACCTAAAAGAAGTGATTTTTTCATATTTTTTAACCTAATTAATTTAATGTTATAAAATCCGAAAAAATTAATATTCGGATAAGTTAATTAAAGCAATTTATAGGCCATTAAAAAATATTAAAAAAATCAAAAACTTATGTAAATCGAGTAATTAAACTATGTTATATAGAGCTAATAAAATATTATTTTAATTCATATCACTCATTATTTAAAAAAGTTATTTATCTGAGGATCTAAGTACCATAGTAAACATTGATTTTTTTTAAAAAATAGTATTTTTTTGGATAACTAAAGAGACTAAACTAATCCATATAAAAATCTTATAAATAATATTCAGAAATCTTAATAAGATGTCTTTGTTTGAAGAGCATTTGAGGAATTTTTTTACAAAAACACTTTCAGTAACACTACCTTCATCTTTAGCATAAACGCTTCTCTTACAGTTAAAAGTTATCCACAAAATCTGTGGATAAATCTGTTGTTATCCGTTTAAAAATAGGCTGTATCCATTGGTTAATCTAAAGTTAAGTTGATTTGTATAAAAATAATACAATTCAGGTGTTATTAGAAGAATTAAATTAGAGACAATGACATTAATTTTATTTTTTTAAATAAAAATCTGTTAATAATGAAGACTCGGACATAATCCTGCACAGTCCTTCCATTACCCCATTACGAGATCTGGGTAGGGTTATAGTTCGATCTAAGATATCATTCTTATCTAAGAATAATCAGAAGAATGATACATGTCGGTTATTTGAGTGCAACCGGGTAAAAATCTAAAAAAGAAGTCTAAACATAGTTGAGAATAAATAACCATAATTTTATAAAAATTTATCACAAAAATGACTTATACTTAAAAAATTAATGGTTCATAAAATTTTAATCTAAACGGCTTTAATAAAATGAAAAAAAACGCAAGATGATATCGAAAAAAATACCACTTCATACCTAAATTATTTAGCATTAATGAGTAATAGAACAGAAGTAAAAAAATTATCTGTAAAAAAGGATATATTTCACGCAGTAGAAATAGAGGACATTGCTTTTATGGTGAAATATCTGAAAGTGGCCCTATTATAGTGAGAGAATCAGTGGGATATGGGATTCCTGCGGGCTGGGTACAATTAGGTTTTGGTGAGGTGTTTGAGATACCTTTATATGATAGCGAAGAAACGTCATGGGTAATTTGTAAATATAGCCAAAGCGAACCAAGGGTGGCATTAAGCGACTTATCGCTTTCAGCGCGATATGCCGTGGCGCATGAATTTGGTATCCCCATACATACAGCCATTGACCCTTCAATCCAAAAAACGAACCCATTTGATCTTAATTACGTGAATGGTGCTTTGTTGTTTTACTTTAGCCCGGCTTTTAATAGCCTTATCGATATGGCAAAAAAACATCCGCTTAAAGCAAAAAAATGGGGCGAGAACCATCGTTTAGGAAAATGGGGCGCAGCGGCTATTTATGCAGCTGAAAATTAAGGTAAATTTTTATTTCGCGAATCTCTGCTAACCAGGGTATGAATTCGTATATTTAATGCGATTTAAGGTGATGAAAAATGATTGAAACAGAAGAGTAGTTCCTCAGCAGTTAATCCTGCTCGCATAAATGACATAAATAAGTCTAATCGCACTATGTTTTTACGAATACCCTAAATAACCTGAAAAATTCAAAACGCTTTACCAACGTTCATTCGGTCTATAATAGGGTTTGTTATTTTTAATTTTTTTAGATAATGGAAATCTTATCTCATCAACCGGTCTAGGTACAACCCTTTTACATACAACGATAAGTGTTTCTGCAGCAGAATTAAAGTCAGCACCAAGACGATCCAGATTTTTTATTAAATTCTCGGTGTTTGTTTTTTTTAAAGCATCAAAAACCATAAATATCTCTCCGTTTATTAAGTTGATTGCTTTAAAAGCTCAATACTTAACTTTTTTTCTTCTATTTTGAGTTTTTGAAGCTCAATTTCTTGGCTAATTTCGTGAGATCGAAATAAAGAGTCATGCCCTTGCAAGAAAACCAATGTATCACAAGCAAAAAATACGGAAAAAAACATCCAAAAACCAAACCATACAATGCCACTTTCTCTTTTACTTTTCAAAATATTCATTTTTGACATAGTGTTGTTACCTAATTTAGATAGGTTAGCATTTGATCATTCCCGCGCACATGGGGGTTAATCAATCTCAACTATTCTCAATAGCCGTCCTGCTTTAATCATCAATCAATATTTCAGCTAATACACCTTTGATCTCGATAGGCAGGCCGTTTTCATCCCTCGCTGCTAATGTGACTGTATCTCCTATTTTATCGCTCTCACCCGCTAGTAACTCGCCTGTGCTGTCATCTGTTAACTGTACTGTTTTCATGCAGCCTCATTTACGCTATAACTATTACTATTACTATCATAAGAAGCTTTAAAGGATTTTTGGCCATCAGTTAGCGTAATCGTTTCATCACCTTCATCTTCCTCGAAATCGAAAGCTGTAGAAGCATCTTCGTACGAAAATCCATTTATTACGATATAACTATTACTATTACTATCATAAGAAACTTTAAAGGCTTTTTGGCCATCAGTTACCGTAATCATTCCATCATCTTCATCGAACTCAAAAACTGTAGTAGAAGTATCCTCATCGAAAGCTGTAGAAGCGTTTAATTCTGTTTTTTTACAGACTAAATTGATGAATGTATCAACCTTATACGCATAATTCTGAATAGAAATGCACTGAGAAAGTATATCAATCGTATCAATATTTTTAGTAAAGGGAATATCCATCGTATAATAATTAGCACTATGATCAATGTTACTATTATCGTAATAAACAAGTTGACCACTCTGATCGATAAGATAAAACCCAAAGCCCAGTAAAGCTGTTGCTTCAAGCCCAGCGTCCAAAAAATCATGAATAGAGGCTATTTTTTTAGGCTTTAAGTTTTTTACATTATCATTATGAAAATATAAAGCTTTTCTCCCATCCTGAGGCACGTACAAATTGAGACATTCCCCCTCTAGGGAAAACTTGAACTCTTCAAATCGCGCCATTAAACAATCCTGCTCCATCAGTTTTAATTGTTCCTTTGCCTCCATTGCCTTATACGTGCTCACCGAGACTTCAAACAATGAGGCCATTTGCGTCTGTGTTAATCGAAAAGTAGTCAACCTGTGATCTTTTAAATCTTGTCCTGTCATTCTAGCCATTGGTAGCCCCTTGATTGAAATGATAATCACAATAAAAATTAGTTTAATTTAAACTAAAAAGTATCAAATTAAGCTAAATAATATCAATTTAATGACAGTAAAGCGAACAAAAAATCAATTGATGAGACTAGATTGGAAGATGATAGAAGAGAATTAAATCATGACGCAATAACCCAAAAAGAACCACGATAATTAGATGACATTATTTTTGAATAATGTATATACTATATTCAGAAGTTAGAAAATATCTCAGCTTAATTACTGGAGAATAAAATGAAATTACAACCTTCTTACTTCGAATTTTTTACACAAGCAGAAAATCCTTATTTTGATATTTCATGGATGAATGAATTTGATATGGACTGGGTTGATAGTGTTGATGACGATGATGTGTCAAAAGATTTTGACTCCATTGATTTTCCTTTATCTCATCATTGGCCCGAAGAATTTAAAGCTAAATTTCAACAGTCAGTTAGCGATTCTAATAAAAAAATAGCTTCATTAATAAGTAAGGCAGATGAAGTAGTGAAAATCGATGAAATGACTATTTATTTAGATTGCCCTGATAGCCATCATTATTTTAGCACTCCTTTTTATGCGAATGGCGAAATACAGCGAGCAGGAATTGACGAAGACAGTCAATATGATAGTGCAGAAACAGCGGTATATATTTTTATTAACGAATGGAATAACTGGAATGAAAAGTATGGCAAGTCTTATAGAAATGCTTGTAAATTATCTGAATTAGATGCCTTGTGCGTTAAAGAACAGTCAAGTGAAGATAATAATGAATGCCAGCATGAAGATTTAGGAAGCTTAGGGTATGTTCATGGTGAAACTGTAATTTGCCCCTTTTGCGGAAAAAATGCGGAGGTTTGGTAGTGGTAGGCGGTAAACGAGAAGGAGCAGGTAGGCCACCTATGCCAGCTTTACTTAAAAAAAGAATGGTGAGCATTAGATTGCCTGAATGGTTAATTCAATGGATGGATGAGCAGCCAAACACAAACAGAGCAATTTTAATTGAAAATTCCCTTTCAGATCAACATAGACTAAAGGCACCAAAAGAAAAAGTATAACTATACTCATAGTCTTTATGATGAAGATACAGCAGAAGATCTTGGTTATGATTTCACAGTAACTAAGAGAAAAATTGCGATATCCTCTAACGAAGATAACAATAATTACAGTTACTTAATATTTACCATCACAAAAACATAAATTGTCGGCGTGACAATTTCGCTTATTGAAAAGCAATAGGCAGTAAGCTAACGGATCGTTTTTAAGTGGCGGTGCTAATGCGTTAAAAAGCACGCAATTGTTCCACCATCCGCTTTAAAAACATAGTTATAAATAGTGAATGTTTAAATTAATTTAACGAGGAAATGACAATGACATTAATAGTAATAAGCGTAGATAGAGAGAATCTTCCAGCGCATACCGATCAAGAATTCGAGGAATTTGTGAGATTCCAAGTCGGTGATCGTGGTGCGATTAGCCTAAGCAATCCATTGAATAATATAAGCATGGAAGCGGAGGTTAAAGAAATCGGTTGATGAATTTTGATTTATAACGAGCAAGAGCTAACCCGCCTGCGCTTTTGCAGGTCGGGTTGAGCGTGTAGTTATAAATGGTGAATGTTTAAATTAAATTAACGAGGAAATGATTGTGAGTGACTTAGATAAGCGCATGACTGAAGCGGGTATGGCACCTGTTTCAGTAATGCTAGAGCAGAATGCGTTAGGTAAATTTAGTTGCAATTCTGGAGTGACAGATTTAGAAACATTTGAAAAATGGCTACAAATGCGGCGTGAAGAGTTTATAAGAATGCAGGCAAGAATGACTCTTGATAATGAGGAGAAAGATGAGATGTTTGAATGGGTTGTTGCGCATAATGCAGTTCTAGGCGAGGTGATGGCAAACTTTAGACAAGCGACGAACTAAGATTTATAACGAAGTAGTTGAGCTGAGAACGGCTTGATTAACTGAAGATAATTAACTAACGAATTTTAATAATAAACCTTCTGACAAAAACCGAGACGCAATAGTGAATCGGCTCGAACGATATGTTAGTAGGTATTAATAGAGGTGATTTATGCTAGTAAATAGTGATGAGTGTCAAGCAGCTGGTGTTGATGAAAAAGAGGTTGCAAGAATAGCAAGAGGGATAGAAAGATACGTTAAAGATGCAAAAAAAATAGGCTTGAATATATTTGGCGGTTCAAGTTTATCGTTAAGATTTGAAGACGGGAAAGGAATTGGTGAGCTTGTTGTTGCCGACATGGATTGCACTAATGTAGATGGTGGATGTGGAGCGTATGGGACAAATCAGGATGGACTTCTTCGCGGTGAGTTTTAACCTTCTAACGAAAGAGTTAACCCGCGCGTCTTTTCGCGTCGGGTTGAACGGTAGGTTAGTAGGTAGATGTACGATAATTTTAATTAAAGAGAGAATGATTATGAAAAAGAATTTAATTTTAGCAGCAATAGTAATTAGTTTAACTGGATGCAGTTCTAGCAATCTTAGCGAAACTAAAAAGAATGCAAAGAAAACTTGGGGTGAAATGGGATTCAATGTTATTGGGTACGAAGGGTATCAGTATGGGTTCGGAATTGTTGGTGTTAAATTTGGAGGAGCAAAGGTTTGGTATACGCTTGAAAAGAAAGGTAATGATAATATAGTGTATTCTGGATTTTTGCAGCGTTGGGGCGACGAATATCACATGTATAGCATTCGTTCAATAAATGCAGTCAGCGGTCACTAAACTAAACCTTCTAACTACTTATTAACCGGCACATTTTCCCTGATAACCTGATATTAGCCGGTAAATCGGGCATCAAAATAATGCTAGTTTATCAAATCGTTTTGGGAATTAGCAAAGGCTAATATTTAATATACTGGAAACCTACCATCTAAACATTATTTACCCTCTTTTTCTGGCTCAAATTTTAGTGGATTGTAACGATGCGCATTAATAACTAATAAATAATAAGAGTCCGATTAATTTATACATCGGGCAGAGGCTTGATCCTCGCCATATCCAACGCTTTATTAGTATCGTAATAATCGAATTTATTAAATCATATGTAAGTTATTTAGAATAACTACAATACCTGGATTCGTTGAAAACTCTTCCTGCCATTTCCACGACGCCAAAAACACGCCCTCTTCAAGCTCAACAATGAATAAATGACTCAAATCTCTTATTAGCCACTTTTTAAAACGTCTTAAACCTATACTAAGCATTCTTTTCCCCTTCTTCTGGCTCAAATTTTGGTGGATTATAGCGGTGCGCATTAATAACTAATAAATAAGAGTCCGGCTCAATGGAAACATCGGAACGTTTTTTTCTTGCATCTAAACTTTCTTTGAAGTGGATAAATAGTAATAACCCATACTGCAATCTTACTCTCCGTTATCGCGTTTCAAAACCAGTTGGCTGGTGATGGCAGTAAAATTTTACTATCAGCATTATCAATAACTGCCATAAGCTCAGAATAACCATTTTCCATAGCACACTCAGATATTGTTATTGGTCTTTTAATGGCATCACTTTCAGGTGAAATAACTTTACCAATAAGGCAGTATTTCTTAAAATCGGCAACTCTATTTTGTTTTTTAATATCGTTATTAGCCCAACTAGTCATTTCAATTTGTCTGAAATGATCCAGTGAAACCGCGTATTGTTTTACCTGAGCAAGAATAACAATTAAAAAAATAAACATGATAATCACTGTTGTTTTCAGAAATAGATAGAAAAAACGTCTACATAAATAACCCAATCTTTCTAGTTTAGTGCAACCACCTAAAAACTCATTTACTGCATTCATCTTTAAATTATCCTCTATTTTGATTCATGTTCGCTATTATTTCTATTTTTAAATCATCTTAAACATATACTAAACATTATTTCCCCCTTCTTCTGGCTCAAACTGTGGTGGCTTATATCGATGAACCCTCAGAACTAATAAATACGATTCTGGCTCAATGGAAACATCTGACCGTTTTTTTCTTGCATCTAAACTTTGAACCTTTTCAGGTAATGGTTTAATTCTTGGCATCTCAAAATCTGGATCATACAAATAAAAAATAGGTGCGTAAGCAAGTTTTTGATCGCGCGTCTTTTCTTCTTCATATTCAGGCGACTCAACACGGGAGATGTTTACCCGGCTATGAATTACTTCCGGTGAAATTAACATTAAATACTCACGTTTATTCAACTCACGCAGCGCACGATAATCATGGGCAAGTCGTGGGTCTTCATCACTCTCTGTCCCTAACTTACTAAGTCTGTTTTTAATGATTTTTTCAGCGGTTAGCTTAGTGGATGGTATGTAGCGTGACCAACAAAAGCCAGCGTATTCTAATGGATAAGGCAAAATAATTAACTTACGCGCCATTTGCTTTCTATTAATACGGGAAAGCCCCATTGCATTTAAAGCAATCTTTGAAAGAGGCATAGTTTCGTCATCAACCTTTATGCCATCCATTTCCATTAATGATTGTTGAAAAGCTCTGCGTGATTCATTTAACTGGCCAATAATATGTAAAGTTTTTGTAGTGCCGGCGATAACACCAGGTAACTGTGTTGTATCTCCCGGCTTTTGATCCTCTTCATAATCGACTTTATTAATTAAGGAAATAAACTTCTCTCTAGAATCAATCCAGTCTTGCTCTATTTTTCTATCAAAACCAGATACCCATGCAGGCAAGTGCGATTCCAAACGCAGCTGATCTGTTAATAACGCATTTAACTCCAATACATATTTGAATTGATTATTTAGATCAACTCTCATTTCAGAATGTGTTCTAGAGATTTCTTTTTTCATAGCACATAACGCTTGTTTACAATAATAATAATTATACTATAGACCTAATTAATATTATTGTAAATGCCGCGCAATAACCCACGTCGTATTTTAACCACCCTATTTCGCGCCACACTTTATTCAACACCCTGCTCTATTCTCACCCTCAAAAGCACATGACAGCCTATGTAAAATAAAAGGTAAAGAAGGGGAAAAGAAAAAAGAAAAAAGATTATAAAAGCACAAGAAAGTAGATGTACGATGTTTATATAATGAAAGTATAAAGATAGACTATAGTATAATTATAAAAAAATACTTATAATTAATTATGAAAATAAAAAATAAAAGCGAAATACTCAGAGAAGAAATACATCAAGCTGACCTAGATATTATTCTTTTTATTAAAAATAAACTTCAGGTTAAAAGCAATAAAGCAATGAATGTTTTTATGGGGTCAAAACATCGTTCAGATTTGGTCACTGAAATTAATGGAGGTAAATTACTTAGCCATGCTTTACGTTATAAAATACTCAAGAACTTAAATATTTTAAAAAATACAAATTACTTTATTGATGATATTTACTTAGATTTAATCAGAATTTCTAAAATACTTGATATCGCCATCTCGCCCGAAAAAGAAAATAAGTCCCCTTCACAATCTATTCTAGGTGTTTTTTCTTCACTAATAGCCGGGAATGGAAAAGGACTGAGTGAAACACTCCTAACAAGCAACATACATTTAAAAGGTGTGGTCGATGGGAGAACCCCGCTTCACCCTATCGAACTACTCATTATTGCACGGCATATTGCAACGTTTGATAAAAACAAACTCCTAGAAACAGAACTTCTTAGGCTGCTTGGCGCAATCACATGCTCTAAAAAATTACTAGAATTACTCAAATCAAAAGGCGCTATTTATATTAATTCGCAAATTGATATTCAAGAAAAAATAACGAATATTTATGCGACACCCGAAAGATCATTCGATGGATTAATCCTTTATTTGTTATTGGATAGTGCCGAACGTACAATCGATATCAGTCAATTTATTGGAATTCACGACCAAAAAATATACAAGCTTATCAATGAGAGCATGGCCATATCCTATGAGATAAAACTTAAATTACTTTCTAAAGTAGATTTTCTAAATAATGATGACTGGGAAAACACACTGTCTGAAAAATCAATCATTCAACTAATTAAACAGCACTGGAATGTTAGTGATATCGATATAAATACAGAAAATGAATACGAGCAAACTCGCTTACTCTTAAAACATATCTTTCCTGATGACGAAATCATTAAAAAAACATTCATAGGCACACCTATTTTTAGCCTAAAAAATAAAATCAGAATTTTTAAACGACTTTATCTATCATTAGGGTTTAACTATGAATTAGAAAAAATTGAACAACTTGAAACAATGCTCTTCAATCCCAAGAAGCTATATTATTTCTTTTCCTATCAAACGTTTAATATCCCAAGAACACCTTATGCATCTATGATATTAGAAAAGAATTTTCAAGCTAAAAAAAGAAAGATTATCGAACCCTTAAATAATTGGACGGAGGATTCCATTCACCACATCGCCAACCAAAATGAAATGAACACAATCCTTTATGGTGTATCAGAAATCTAAATTAATCGGTGTAATACGTTAGCGCCTCATCCGCATCAAATTCAGGATCACCAAACTCATCTTTATCAAATGATGAAACTCGCGCACTATAATCATGCCCAGCACTCTCAGTATCAAGCCCCCTCTTTACAAGTTGCCCAATATAACGCGCCTTGTACTCATTGCTTCCTATCAAAATATCATCTTCACGCGGTTCAATATTATTCTCCATTTTTATTGCTACCTTAAGTTAATATTACTTTATTAAAATATGACTGCTTACCAAGTAGCACGCAGTCACCTAATCTCAGCTTCAATTTTTAAATAATGATAACCAGAAACACCTTTTATGCGTATGCGCCGGTAATCTGCACTATTCGCCAAACTATCACACGCCTCACGTAATCTCATTCTTAACTTGTCGCCCTCATGTGGCGCGCCTTGAACTATGGCTTGTCGCACCAACCCCGCTGGTAAAATAGGGGCTTGCTCATTATCAATAATACCCTTTACAAAATCACTGTAAGAAAATCCAGTCCTCATCTCTTCCTCCAAATTAATGTTAATTATTTGAAATATGTGCCCTGCACTAATCCAGTTTAGATGCAGTATAAAAAGGAAGAGCTGAATCCGGCACCACACCCTTTGGCCTATTAATAGCTTCATTAACCGCTATTTTTAATTGACGTATTTCATGATTCTGGGTTTCTATCCTATCAGCCGCAGCGGAACTTGGCCGGTAAACACCACTACTGTTATCACGCAACCACTGGCATAAAACTAAATCATCCATCGTTCTATTTCCTTTTGTATTTTTTATCTTTGGCACTCAAAAATATATCGGTAGGTAAAATTAAAAAAAGAGAAAACAAAGAAAATTGAATAATAACTGATGTGCCTATAGAAATAAACGCAGTAGCCATGTACCCAATAAAATAAACAATAGCTAAAGTCCACCAACCAGACAAACCAGTATCTCTCATTCTTTTAACCATAATATTCATGCCCATAAAGGCCAAAATCAAAAATAAAACGACAACCAATAAACCCATTGAAAAATAAGTCATTGATTCTTCAATGATGCCCTCTAACTCAGTATAAGTAAAAGGGGCAAAAGGCATCGATGAATCACTAAAATTTAGCATTGGAAATAAAATAACAAAACCAGCCAATGCAACAGTTAAAGACGCTATAAAATTTAATAGTAAAACATAACCAAAATAATGTAAGCGGGTTAAATGCCCTTTTTTTAATTCTAAAAAATATACCTTTAACATTTAATTACCTTAATAAATTATAAAAAAATAAAACAACTACCGACCGGATTCATTTTGAAAAGCATCCAATCCTGCCCCATATAATTCTAAATAATGACCAGGAGATTCCGCATATTGATCTGCATTTTGCGACGCGTTATCAATTTGAACTTCAGTAACACAATAGCCTTTCGTTATCTTATCGCAGAGTGATGACCACTCCCTAACTAAAGACTCATCTCTAAAAGCATTATCTATAAAGCATTTAAACGAAATCTGATAAAACTTATCGTCATAAAGACATGTTTCAAGAACATCAAAAGCCTTGCTCTTCTTAGTCATAAATCTGTCCTTTTAGTTTTAATAAAATAGCCTTTTTAATGCTGGAAAAACTATCGAATGAATTCCAATCATTATTCGCATGTATTTGTAAGAAATACAAAATAGCTACCTTTTCAATGCCGGTCATTGACCTTACTTTTTTAGCTAAATTCTCACCATAGGTCTGTAACTCCGTTTCATTATAAGAGTCTAAAATGTAAAAATGGATTTGCTGGTATCGCCCTTTTACCATTAAGTTACGGATTTGATCTTCATCCCGAAAAACATGCAATAGTGACTCCCAATCTTCATTACTTAATTCAGGCATATTTGAAGTCAATAAATCTTGAATTTGGGATAACGCTATATTAATAGTAGAACTCCATTTAGGCGGCCCCCCATCAAGTGAGGACACCTTGCTAATAAAGTGTTCCGATTTTTCACTAAGAGAAATAGATTTTTTCATTCATTAGACCTTTTATTGAGTAGGCTGTTTTGTTGTTGTTTCCATGCAACGTCCGTTGGCTCTGTAATAACCCCCAAACGATGAAAAATAGTCAGCTGATAATCGCGTGCGCCCCGACATAAATGTGTTTGCTTTTTACCGGATAGCCTTGGGTGATGACATATTTGTGATGCAGATGTTATCACGCGCGCTCTCACTTTATCAGCCGTATGAGGTGATCTATCTCTTTCTCCTTTATTTCCAAAAGGACAAGTCAAGCATCGCGCCTTCATAACTTCCATTTTAGATATATTCATAATCACCACAATATTAAGCTAATTTGACCTCTATTATAGCTTATGAAAACAATTCGTACCACAGTGCGAATGTATAATATTTTTAATTAAAGTTAATGCTAATTTTATTAATCCATAGTAAAATCATACTATAAAATAAACAGTATTAAATAAATCTCTTTAGTCCATTTAGGAGTAATTCATGAACAATCAACAAAGCTACAGCAATGACAATAGAGCCCAAAATGGTTATCAACAAAATGATAATTATTCTAATGGCCCAGACAATTCAAATAGTATGCCTCCTCCTGTTTATGAAGGTCATCATTATGAGAATCTGCCACCTCAACAAAATATTGAAACTAAAAACACACCACCCCGCGAATTTTTGCCAGGACATCACGTTTACGGAAAAAAATCAGGTATCTATTTTGTTTGTGATATTTCTCGATCAAATAATCATACAATGGCAATTGAAGGCGCGGATAGTACAGGACCTAAAGCATATAACTGGACAACTAAAACACGCGTTCAACTCACCGCAAACGAATTGCCCGTTGTCTCCGCTGTTTTTTGCGGACTCTTAAAAGAGTGTGAATTTAAAAATCACGGTGTTGGGAGTAATAAAGGATTTACCATTAAAAACCAAGGTAACAGTTTTTTTTGCAGTATTTACGAGAAAGGGAAGCCCATAAAAGCGACACCAATCTTTGCTGAAGACGGTTTTCATGTCAGAAACTTACTATTAATGCAGTTACAAAAAGCAAATCCCGGCTTGAGTGCGGATATGTTACTGCACTCCTTAAAAGTATTGGCTAAACAAAAAACACAGAGCTAAAAACTTACATGAATGAATATTCTGTCATTTCATCGGCAAGCACGACATAAATAATCATAAAATAAATAATTAAATTTTTTTTACTGGCTTAACTTCTCTGCTACTTTTCTTGTTAATAAGTTAAGCCACATGAACTAGAAGCAAGATAGAACGCACTCCCCCTCCTGAAAAACAATAAAACCATTGATTTACAAAGTAAAAATATAAAAAATATTTTATACTTACTCTTAACCTAACTTTCAAGCTCTTCTTTTCTTATTTCTCTTTATCAGCTATGCTCAAAGTAATTGTTATTTTTAGGAACAATTACTTGATTATTTTTTGGTAAATCATTACCGTACCTGTACGATAGAAGGTTTCGAGACGAAACCTTTGATGACAATAATAAATACTAATTTCTTAATGTTTTACATTAAGTATCGCCAGCAAATCAAATGAACTATATACTAAAACCACATGAGTTTTATATGATGATAAAAAAAGAAATTGGCAAAAGAATAATGAAACAAGCGAAAAAAATAATTGAAAAAAAAATTCTAAAGGATGCCTGTGAAATATTCAGCCTACCTGAAGCTATTTTTAGACTACAAGAAGCAATCAATAACGATAAATCCAGTGCTAATGATATTGTTTCAATTCTAGAAGCAGATAGCTCACTCCTAGCCACTACTCTAAAAATTGCGAATAGTGCCGCTTATGGACAAAGAAGAAAAATTGATGAAGCGAGAAAAGCGGTTGTGCTATTAGGACTTGAGGAACTTAACAGGGTTTTATTAACGGCTGTTGCGACCAATAAAATTAATAAAAATATCCCGCCTGAACTAGATATGAATAAATTTTGGCGCGAGACACTTTTCTGTTCCTATTTTTGCCAAGAATTCGGTAAAAAAATTATTAATAAATCAATCTTTACCGCTGGAATGCTACACAATATTGGGACTTTATTTTTATTTAAAGAATTCCCTAAAAAACAAGAAAAGATAGAAGAAATATCACATAACAATAACTATGCCAAGCTTGCACTGGAAAGAGATCAATACGGATTTAATAGTGTAGTAATAACAACTAAAATTCTTGAGCAATGGCATTTACCAGATATAATTATTAATGCCGTTAAGTTTCAAGAATCACCTGATGATATTAGCATTCTAAATAGAATCCCAACTCTGATCCTTTATTCTGGAATAAGACTGTCAGATCAATCAAAAAACATTAACGAAAATTCAGAGATTTTTGCAGACATTAGCCTTAAATTTACTCATGCGAACCTCTCAATTAGCTTAGAGGCATTATTAGAATCAAGAGAATCTGCCATTGATTTAACTGAGAAAACAATTTCAGAATTTCTTCCAAAAAAATCATTAGCCGCTTAAATTAAGGGGTATCCCATATAGTAAGGCTTTATTAAAATATCTTTCAATAGCTACAGTCATGTTTTGAAATGCACTCATAACCTCTTTCCTAAAAAAATCAGGAGTGTATTTCAAAATTCAGTCATAAATTCATTTTTTAACATTCAAAATAGGAATTTCTGCAAGAAGTGTACAGAAATACCCTAAACTATCATCACTATCTAGCTCGCTAGTTAGTACCAGTGGATCACCATCATAATCACCCGTTAACTCACCATAAATCAATACCCCACCATCATGACCTTCATATTCGGTAGTGATTGCAAGATACATTGCCCCTATTTTCCACTCATTTTCAGGAATATAAATAGGATTATTAATCATAGATTTACAATTTAGTTCTTTTATAATTTTATCAAGTTCTGCTTGGCTAAAGGGCGGCTGTTCCATTTCAAACGCGCCACATAAGCTACAAACGCTTTTTTCCACTTTATTGTGGTCGCAATCACAATAACTACCGTTAGTATCAGGGTATGTTTTTAAAAAATCCATAATAAGTTACTCTTTGTTAAATGTACTTTCTCTTTGGGATAATTTAATAAATAAATATATTCACGAAGCAAGTAAGGCTCTGTTTTTTCTTTCAATAGCAGAACATAGGCTATTTAATGAATCCTTTAATCTACTTTGTTCCATATTTGAAGCTGAATTTTTCATTAAATTAAGGACTCCTTTGCTAGTGTGCTTACGAACATAAGATTTCTTATTATAATCACTCAGCTTTACGGCAGATGTTTCATCAAAAAATACTGTTGATTTCAACCGAGTCACTTTAGTTATACCTAATTTACGCAACCCAGAAAGAATATCCTCCTTATTTAATCCCAGTATATCCGCTATCGAGCTAGTGAAAAATATACCTGACATAAGTATTAAAGTATTATTCTTAACATAACACGACTCTACTTTAGCCAATAGAAACGGGTCAAGGTAACTCCCTAATAAGACTTTTATTTCATCTTGCTTTTTAATGTTAAATAAAATCATGCCTAATTGATTTTGTGCAATACTTGAATTTTTAATTGCCGTATTCATAGTGACTCCACCTAAAGAATATTAATGGGATTGGACGTACCTTTCTTTATGTCAACAAACGCGCCTTGATAATCTATACCACCCTCCCTGAGTAACAGCCAAAGCAAAGTACATGAAGTGTTCGCCATTGTTTGATTAATACCTAGCGTTTGCTTGCGTAAACTTTCCTCCATCGAGCAGGAAGGCGAATCATCATCTTCCATTGTCGATAGCTCAGGATAAAACGAATGAACATTAGGCAAAACAAGGGAGTTATCATGCCTTTCAGATTGCTTCCAATGTCCTAAAATGACATTACCCTCACTACTGCCGTTCCCCATATCTAAAAACAACGCATCATCATTCGCATACTTACCCAATTCACTGACCTCTGCCCTGACTTTAGCTTTATCAACACAAGATACTATTAAATCAGGCAATGCTTGAGGTAAAGATTGCCCCCATGAATTAGGTTTAGGTGCGTAATCACTAGGAATAAACATAATAGGAAAAGCATTCCAATCCATTCCATAAGCAAGATTCAAACGATGAACCGTTAATAAGGCTTTGTTTTCGCCTATATCACATGGATAAAAACGCTGTCTGGCTACTGAGGCTTCACTAACTGTATCTCCATCAAAAACAGTCACATTCAAGCCCTTATGACCTAGCTTTTTAATGACATAATTTAAACGAGCTATTGTGTCAATAAATTGACTTCCCGATCCACCACATCCTAAAATGAACACATTTATTTCATTATTAACCCACGATGCAGGAGTCATATATTTATAAGGAGGATTCATTTGATAAAAACCTTTTAAGATGAAAGAGGCTTTATTATATCACCATACACCCTATTAGGGTGTATTTATTTTAGATGTTTTTAAAAAAACTATTATCCATTTTATTGAATATTTTCGACCAATCTTTTGATATTAAGTTAGCGTTTATAACGTAACGAGTCACAATAGAAACTGTATTTATATTATTACAATACCCCAGACACCCTGCCAAATAGAATGAATTTATAAATGATGTATCTGATTCTGTATCTGTTGAAGAGAAATATGGTCTACCATATCCATGAGAATGAAAATCTATAGCCAGTATCAAATTATCAGGTAATTCATTCTCGTAACTTATGTGTGTTGATGATTTAGAGATAACTGTAGGAATATAAATATCATATTTCAAATTATCCGTATCCCAGACAATTAATCCTGCCCACTCTTCCTCGCCTGATTGCACAGAATAACCTGCCACCTGATCTAATAATTCAGAGGGGATTTGTCCATTAACAAGGTGAATAAATTCGTCTGGCTTACCATAAGGAAAGGTAATACCCCCTGCATCAGAAAATGAAGAAACTTGTAAACGCACCTCAAAAATTTCATTTCTTGCTTCAATATAAACTCCATCACAGCCCATCACAAAACGATGCTTATGCAAATCTAACGGAGGTAAGCCCCCGAACCTTGGATACATAAGCGTTGGCGTTTCAGCAAATAAAACTCGATCTCGGTTATCATCTAAATAATCAAGCATTAAGAAACTCTCCTACTTTCATGCCCATTGGCACTAACGCTGAATTAGGGAATTTTGTTACTTTGCTTTTCGATAGTTCGCGCCAGAATTTTAAGTGTTCTTTATTACCAACCTCTTTACTGCCAGATATAGATAAGGTTTTACTCTGATTAACATGACTGTAAGCTGTGTTAAAAATCAAATCTGCCCACTCAGGAATATCTTTAATTGAAATATTATTGGGTAACGATGAATTACCAATACAGACATTACCCGTTTTATAAATATTCATTAATGGCGCGTGATATAAAATCGTCTTTTCGGTCACTCTTCCTCTTGTTTTGTAAGAAGCTATATCTAACTTTCCAGTGCTTGACGCTTTCATTATTAAATTAGGATAAGGCACTAAATAAGTCACTGTTTTTCCACCCAATCTAAAAGTCATTTTTCGTTCCTTCGCTTTTTCAACCCATGTAATTTGAGTGTTTGACATAGAAATAATATTTTCTGGCATAACTTCATTAACTAACGAACCAAGACTTAAAATATTTTTTAATATTTCTTCAAATCCTTCTGTTGTCATAGGCTTTCCCGCGCCCATCATTAAATTATCTTCTTGACTAATAATATCGTGCTTTGTCGCAAATGAATGTGTATTGCGAACATTACCCATAGATATTTCAGAATTAACAGGTAAGCTGGAGCTATGGAAAACTAAAGCAAACTCAGGCTTTGGCGCGGATAATTCATCTATTTCCATATAAACATTCTTAGTTACATCAGTCATTTTATTTTCCTTATTGATTTATTTCTGCGTGTATTTCAATCATATTCATTAAGCCTAAAAACTCACCTAAATGTTCCAAATATAAATATAAACAATCAAAACTTTCAGGATTGACCTTATATTTAAAGGATAATAGCTCACCTGTTTGCATGTGAGAATCATCAAATTCTTTCCATAACACATAATCTAAACCCCTACCCAACGACAAAAAATTAGAATAATAATAAGGAAAATGATCTTCTTCGTCATCATCAGCATCATCCAAACCATCTAAACTTAAAAAATTATTCTTCTTTTTATATTTTGTGATTAACAATACCTTTCTTATGAAATTCCCCAAATAACCCGCATAAAACTCTGGGTGACTTGACCGTATTTCCCATAACGCTTTGACTAATTCATGTCTTTTTGTGATTTCGCATTGTTGAGGGATTGCTCCCACGCTATTAATTAATTCTTCCAAATAACAACCCTCAATTAGCGACTCAACATCTTCGTACATATCAAAAAATGGTGCAATTTCCTGTGCAATTATGTATTCAGCTATTACCCTTAAATCCGTTGTTTTTACTGTGCTAATCACCTCTTCAATCGCTTCCGTTTGCTCAGTCATCCAATAAGTATGCTCTTCCATCTCCTGCGAAGATAAAAAGAAATGATACCCATAATCCTCCATTATATTAATCGCGCCCATCATCACATTTATTAATCGAACATCTTGACCTGCTAACCCCAAGTTAATAAACGTCATTGCTGTGTCATAAATTTTTATAAAGACATTATTCTGACCATCTACATCAAAAGCCACCCCGCAGACATTAGACGAATTATTACTTATTGGAAAAATTGATTCTGCTTTTTGGCAAACTAAATCTGATAAACCACTTAATGTCTTTTTATACAAATCAAAAATAACAGGGTAAGAATCTGATACGTTTAACTTAACTATTTCATCATCACTAATGATCTTGTAGTGATAACCCATCATTACAATCATGGTATAAGATGATAATTTTGATTGGGTCATTAAGGTTTTTGCTGTATCAAGTCCTAAATTCATAACTCCATCAAAAGTATTATCATCTATCTTAATAGAACTAAATTTCATTACAGAGGGGGTAAAGTCCATGAATTAACCTTTATTGGCTGAATAATTGCGTTATGAATACATTTAAGCGAAAAGATGGGGCGATACTCTAAGTCTGGGGCTTTACTTAGAGTATCGCCCCGTTCATTGCTATCGAGTTGATGCAAAGAAGCTAGTAATGCTAATGCCTCAGTAATATCAGCCCTTTGTTTTAACGGAAGTGGCATTTTCGATGACATAATGTAACTCGTTATCTTTAGTGACAGGCTCCGCTAAATTAGCATTTCTTAAATGCGGATAATTAGCCGAATAAAGGTTCAAAATCTCTTCAGGGGTTAAAGCAGGGTCAATATCTTGCAATCGGATACTGCCCATAATAAAAATTCTTGTAAGTAATGCGATTTCCATGACGTTCCCTTAGAATATTGAATCGTGATTAGTGTTATTTGCTGGAGATAAAACACTCTCTGCCACCACTTCAACTTTTTCCTCTACTTTTTTATCTACTTTCTTTGGTGCTATTGGTTTGGTTTTTGATTCTTTGTGCGCCTTTTCAACACGTTTAATCGAGGCTTGAACACCTTTGTTCATTTCCCCTTGCCCTACTGTGTATTGCTTCAAAACCTCTATAAACTCTTCGCTTAACTCGTCTGCTGTTGCCGTAATAGACAAAGGCATAGATAACGCTAACTTTAAACCTTGTGTTTCTGCATCTTCATTTTCTGATACCAAATTAGCCATAATAGGTTGGACAACCACATTTAGTTTTCCACCTGACTTACGAATTGACAAGTTAATCTTATCCATATTGCCTAACATTTCTTCTAATTCTTTAAACATAATCTTATCCCTTACTTAATGCGTGATTGAACAGTTAATGGAACAAAGCCAGTAAAATTAAAGCCAGACTTAAATACTAAATCTACGATTTCATCATTTTTACTCTTAACTAATTTTGAAAATGAATTTTCTCCATTCGCTTTTTCATAAAATTTTACAAACGATTCACCCAAATAATTAACCGCTTCTCTTAAAATAGACTCCATACCTGACTTGTTATGTGCCGATAAAAATTCCTTATTAACAATAAAATAATCAGATAAATCTTCTTTGGTATAGGCAATAAATGATTGCGCTGTAGTAACCCAGCTCTCGGTTCCCACTTCAAGTGAATTACTTGAAACAAATAAATGAGTAATAATTTTGTTTTGAAGCGCAAGTAGTTCATCACTAGAAACATCATAAAAAACGCCTAAAACCGCATCTAAGTTATGGCTAGTTATACGTTCAGTTAATGAATCGGGTAATAAAGATTTATTAAAATGAACAGACTTAAATAAAGCATAAGTTGAAAAAGCTAAGGTCACTTTCTCTCTGTGCATATAAGCCATTTCTGATGCTGTTTTACATAAAAAGGTATCTATGTTCTCCGATACCTTTTTAGGAGTAACAGGGGCTATTTTAGCCAAGGTAACAGGCTTATCCTCTACCTGTTCCTCTACCGCGTTATTTTCTGTATTCGTTTCTTCTGCATGAATCTGTGCTTTCGGGGTATCATTTTTAGGGACGACAGGTGCTTTTTTAGCATCTGTTTCTTTATTATATGAAGCTATCTTTGCTTTCATACAATCCAGTGAAAAACAGACGCTTTCCGCAACCTTACCAACCTTCGCTGGTGCTGTGCAGACCAAAGCTCCGAATGATTCACACTGATGACAATCACTCTTATAAGCATCACCAATTAACCCTTCTGATACGATACGGCACGTACCTGATAATTTTTCTGTATCAAAAAAAACCGTATTATATTTTTCTTTTAACTGTTCCTTTTTATCCAATAAAGCCGACTGAATTTTTCCTGAATAACACTCTTGATTAGCACAATGACCAGCACCAATACTGGTTTGAAAAATAGAGGCTTGTGTTGATGAATTGTGAGGGCAACCCTGACAGTCAGATACATCAAAAAACACTGAGGTTAATGATTGAGTAAATTGCGATAAACGCTCTTTAACCTCTGCAATCGTATAGTTATTTTCAATAATCGAGATTAATGATTTGTCTTGCATTACCGAAGGTAACTGGCTTAATAACTCAGCCATACCTACTTTAATTTCACTCTTAGATAACGCATCTAAAACATTTTGGTTTGCATGAGTTAATAAAATTCTTGCATTAAACTTACTTTTTTTCCATCCCAGCCGTTTCATTGCCTCTTCTTTATCGCCATTAACAGCCTTTAAAATCTCTCTCGCGGCTACTGCCTCTTCACCTAAGCTCATATCCATACGAACAGAGTTCTCAATTAGAGCGACAACCCTTGCTTCTTCATCATTCAATAATCTAATAGATACGGGAACTTCATCTAATTTAACAATCTGAGCTGATCGAAAACGTCTTTCTCCTGCGACAACAAAATAACGATCAGGGTTATTAGGTTGAGGTCTTACAATAATAGGCTGTATTATTCCTTGAGATAAAATAGAATCCTGTAATTCCTTATCTTCCGCATCATTAAAATGCTTTCTAGGATTAAAGCCTTTTTGGACTTCAATATTAACAACAGGGATATAACTTAGAGAACCATCTTCTAACTGAGCTGACATAATTTACACCTTATAATGAAGCTAAATAAATCGAGTAATACAACTTAATTCAACTAATTAATTAATTTCTTAGTACGGGTAAATGATACACCCTATTAGGGTGTAATTGCAAGCCTTTTTGTAAAAAAATTAAAGTGTTTAAAATAAATCAATTCACCTCTTATACGATACATCTTATTTATAATAATAAATAACAAGAACAAGATAAAAATATAATTATCAACAATAAAACTGAATTGGATAGTAAATCCTTACTTTCCATTACATTATAAAAATTGATATGTTAAAACATCCATACAATCAACAGTTGAATTATCTTAACCACCTAGTCAGTAAAATAAATACTATGATTGATTAATGATTTAAAAAATAAGTTAAAAAGAAATTAAAAAATTATGATTTTAATGATCTACGAAATAGCTACCTATTAATAACACTAAGATAGTGCTGATATGGGAGAGTACCTTACTAGGGTACGTTGAAAGTAGAATTTAATTAAAATATAAATATAGAGAAATACATTAATTATCAAAACAAATCATCCAACCTCGAAACCAAATAAATATTAATCATACTTATTGCTGTCTGAGCGGCATCAATATCACCCTCATCTAACGCTTACTCTACCCATTAAAGCCTTGTTAGTTTATCAAAAGTAGATATGTCAGAAATTCCCCATCCTTTGTTTGTTTTATTGATTATTTTATAAGTATATCTAATGATCTAACAGGAAAGTATTTAGAATACTAACCATTATCGGTATTTCTAAAAACACACAGCATGAAAAATCATACAAACCGCTAATCTAAATAACGAAAATTGTAAATCCTGCGACTGAATACAAAGTGACTTCGATAGAATGCTAGAAACTAAATACCCAATAAAAGGATAATTAACTATAAATATTAGCCTTATAAAAAGTACATCAATTGACTATAATAAAGGTATGGTGATATAACCACACCTTGTTTTAAATCAAAAAGATATAGAATAAATCCGACTAAATCACGCAACCTAATACATAAGAATATACTAACGACTGAAATAATAAGTACACCCTAATAGGGTGTGTTATGATACAATAAATCACTTTAATTATTAGGAGTCAATGAGGGAATATTATGAAAAAATGTAAAGACTGTAAGTGGTGGGGCGTGGACTTTGAAGGTGTATGTGATTTCCCTGACACGATACAGGGCGGCAAATCATTCGATGACGGGTATGGGATGGAAATTAAAGTTTCAGCTGATGATGATCAGGGGCTTGATGCCAGATTACACACAGGTAAGAACTTTGGGTGCATTAATTTTAAATCAGACTTATAACAAACAAAGCCCAGTAGTAAACAAAAGATAATAGATGATTTTAATTAATTTAACCCAACTTTGGTTTATCTACTAGAGCGGTAGATATAAATAAACAACGGGTAATTTATAATGAATAATATAGAAGAATTAGACTGTTCAAACAAAGAAGATGCTAAAAAGTTTATTGAATTATATGATAAAAAGAAAGAAAAACATAAAGAAAAATATGGATTTATTGGTAAAAACTTTAAACCTTTTTCAGTTATTAAGCAAGAGTTAACAAGTAAATATAAGCAGGCTAGAATAACTCTACAGATGGAATACTGGCAGATGGAATACAATGATGCTAAGAGATTGCACAGGTCGCTAACAAAAGAAAGATGGGAACATGGAAGAATAAAAAATTTAAGTGAAGGTAATTTATGATTATTTCTGCAAATGTTATTAAAAACCCAAGAAAAAATAGATATTGCGAAAATTGCGGAGAGCTAATTGATGGAGAACATGTCAGAATTTATGGATGTGCAGAAAAAGGCGATACACCTTACGTTATTTATGAGGATAAATATTGCGCTAAAAAAGGCAATGAAAAAAAAATTATGGCTGCGATACATGCCTCATAACGAACATAGCTCAAATGAAAAAATTCACTTTACTTATCATTCAACTGATAATATGTTTTTAGAAAACAATAAATTGATATTTAATTGTAATATATTATTTTAATAATTGACAGATTAAGGGACGTAATAATGGAACTAATTGCTATAACAATATGTGTAATTTTCTTAATAAAAAACATAAAAATCAGCCGAAACTTCACAGGCTTTATCGGTGAGCTGTACGTAAATAACATTCTTAAAAAGGTAAAAGGAACGACTTATGTTTTTAGAGACATAGCTTTGCCTTCAAGTTTTGGTACAACACAAATTGACCACATCCTTATAACAAAAAAAGGTGTGTTCGTTTTTGAAACAAAAAACTATCAAGGTATTATTTCCGGTCAATCAAGAGATAAAAAATGGACTCAAATAATTAATAATAATTCCTACAGTTTCATGAATCCTATTCATCAAAACTATAAACATACTGAAGCATGCGTAGAAAACTTAAAAATAAATAAGAATAAAGTCCATTCAGTTGTCATTTTTTTAAATAAAGCAAAATTAAACACAAGGATTTCTAATGTTATGAATGCAAAAGACATTCTTAATTACCTAGATAAATTTAATCAAGATGTACTCACTAAAGATGAGGTCCAGCAACTAACACAAAAATTATACAACACTAAACTGCATGCCATCTCTAGAACAGCGCATCCAAATGCCCCAGTAAAATAAACTGGATTAGTAAAAAGTTAACTATTATTCATAATATAGATACATTAATTGCAATTATTTTTTATTGCTACGAACCACAATAGGGTAAGAAAAAATGAACATAAAACAAATACAAGAAAAGTTGAATCCTGGGGTTTATATTTCAAATAAAAATGAAATAATACAAGACCAACATGAATGGAGTGATGGAGATGAGTGTAAAAATGTAGATTTTTCTAACTACAATTTCTGGATCACAACCGATAATGGCGCGAAACCAAAGGGATTCAACTCTTTAGAAGAAATTCCCGATGATTACATGAATTAAATGAGAATAATAAAAAATAACTAGATGTTCATTTTTATTCAAATAAATTTGACTCTTGAAAAAAATATGCATAATAGTAATAACTACATCATTGCTGCGATAAGTAGGTGTCCATAAGTATTCTAACATTTTTCAGGATTTTCAAATTAAGCGGCAATCGCTGATAGCTATACCATATAGCTATTTTTGATCATCAGCAGAATGTTAAGATACTTTTGGCTACTTACTTAGAAGCAGCCTCGTCATAAAGGGGAAACAACCATGACTAAACTTATCTTATATACAAAAACAGACACTAGTAATCTTTGCACCTATACCTACTGGAAACACGGGGAAGGAACGTGCACTCAAGCCATTAAAATAATGAGCCCTGAAGATCTAAAAGGTTACGACGTTAAGGCAGAGCTCCTGTCATTAAAATACTTATTAACCGAAGCCTCTGTATTAGGAAAAAATAGAAATAGCAAAGGCCTGCAGTTAGTCTTATCAAAAGGCGCGATAAAAAAAGCGACATCTAAAAATGCAGGAAACCCAGCAACTAAGAGCGATGCTCATTTTCTAACAACACGGTATTCAGGAGTTAACATCTCCATAAGCAAAGATACGTCATGGATACCTGATTTAGATGAGCTAGAAATAATCGAAATAGATCCTAAAAAAACCCAGCAAGCTGAAAGTATTCACAATCCAGTCTTAGGTGATATCACAATTACCAAACATGCTATGGAAAAATACTTAAAAGTAACAGGTACTAAAGATTTCTCTAAAGCGTGGCGATTAATGACCAAAAGACTCGCTCGAAATGATCTTGAAAAAGTAAATTTACCAATCAATGTTAAAAAGCATAAAGAAAAAAAATATATCGATGCTGAAGAATTCATCTTTAAAGAACCTGGAACGCCAATTCACTTCGTTATGGTCCAATCAAAAAGAACACAAAAATTTGACCTAGTAACCATCTATAAAAGAGAAGAGGAGCTACCCACCCATTATGGAACAGCCTAATCAGTTAGATGCTTTACAAAAAGCTATTAATTCATCCGTACCTAAAATAAGAAGACATCTTATTAAGTTTTCGGTGAAATTTCATGAAGAAGCTTATAAAGCTATAAAAAATAACAAAAGAAAAAGAAAAAAGTAAAAAAAGCCCTGAAGGATTTTATTCCCGCAGGGCTTTTTGTATTATTCGTAAAAATAAATAGCTTTCGTTAAAAGTTCACCGTTTTCAATACCGTGGTTAAACCTTCAGCATCATCGTAAGCGCGCACTTCCACATTGACACTGCCCGATTCATTCTTTGGCCATAACATACGTGATCCCGATAAACTCACATCTTGTCCATCAGCGAACCACTGATAACGTCTGACATAGCCATCTGCATCGGTACACCTCACTCTAAAATCAATGGCGGCAGAACCGACAATCTCACTCACAGTACACTCCGGTAAGATATTCGGCACAATGCTATACG
>Ga0209707_1000045_pt1 | contig 81368 bp, 69 predicted proteins | sample EN4Hudsemesocosm_FD_184630 | JGI IMG/M metagenome (GOLD analysis project Ga0209707, IMG submission 184630) | Methane-oxidizing microbial communities from mesocosms in the Hudson Canyon - EN4B Hudson Canyon (SPAdes) (version 2) | ecosystem: Environmental > Aquatic > Marine > Cold seeps | place... | reverse complement strand
TGAGGAAAATGTTATTTCTGGTGGCTCGGGCAGTGCTGTGAATAATTTCTTGCAAGCCCAACAGATTTTAATGCCTGTGTTAAATCTTGGTTTGCCTGATGCTTTTGTTGAGCAAGGTACCCGTGAGGAATTATTAGCTGAGTGTGGATTAGATAGCAAAGGGGTTCTTGATGCTATTGAAGCTTTTTGTGCATAGATTTAAATAGAGTAAAATACTATCAATAGGTAGGAGGGGCCTTTGGCCGCGACAGCTCTTGATCTTGTTCCAGTCGCGGCCAAAGGCCCCTCCTACCGTATAGAACCATGTGAAAAAATGTAGATCCGATTAGCTAAGCGTAATCGGACAACCCTATAATTCTTTATTCCACCAGTTAAAATATTCGCGCAGAGATTAGGCGCTTCCACAACTTCATTGAGTTAAAACTTATGGATAGATTAAGAAATAAAATTAGAGATATACCCGATTTTCCAAAACCAGGTATTATTTTTAAAGACATTACCCCTCTAGTAAAAGACCCAGCAGCTCTACGATTAGCCGTTCATCAACTTATCCATCCTTTTTTAGGTAGAGGTATTGATTCTGTAGCAGGTATGGAAGCAAGGGGGTTTATTTTTGGGTCTTTAGTTGCTTGGGAATTAGGCATTCCTTTTATTCCATTAAGAAAGCCAGGAAAGCTACCCTATGACGTACAAAGTGTTTCCTACGACTTAGAATATGGCTCTGCTACATTAGAAGCCCATATAGACTCATTTGATAAAAATGAAAAAGTACTATTAATTGATGACCTATTAGCCACGGGTGGCACTGCCAAAGCTAGCTGTGAGCTAGTTGAAAACTTAGGAGCAACAGTAGAGGCCTGTGCCTTTGTCGTAGAGTTAGATTTTTTACAAGGAAGAAAAAAACTCGAAGGGTATGAAATCCATTCTTTATTACATTATTAATTTTTATTCAAAAGATTAAACAAATAAAAAAGCCACTTTTCAGTGGCTTTTTATGACTATATTTTTTAAGGCGCTTTTGATTAAATTGATTATAATTTAGCATGCTAAAAAAACGGAACTTAATCTAAGACTCCTTAATCAAAAAAAGACCTAATCCTCCTTAGGAAAGGAACGAACTGAAGATTCAACAGGCCTAGAAACGCCATCTTCACCGACTACCATTTCTTTGTTGTTATCTTCAATAATAAGATTAGTTTCAACAAGCTCTTCTGATTTATTTAAGCTAGTCTCAGCATTTTCTTCTTGCTCAAACTCTTCATCATCAAAGTCTTCATCTAAATCAAAAATATCATCAGCATCTTCTAGACGACCATCATTAATTAAATTATTACGATACTGCAAAAATGACTCTCTAGTAAATACATAAGGGTCTAGCGCGGCTTCTTTAATAAAATTTAATTCATTGTCAGCATTTGCTCTAGCATTCAAGACTTGAAGCAACTGAATCGGAGCTCCCACATAAGTAACTGGGTTTGCTGCGGCATCAAAAATCCCACCAGGAATACCTCTTGTTGTTGTTGGGCCAAGCAAAGGTATAACCCAGTAGGGGCCTTGTGGCATCCCCCATACAGCCAAAGTTTGCGCAAAATCTTCTTCATGCCGCTCGAAACCATGACTAGAGGCTACATCAAACAAACCACCCAATCCAAGCGTAGTATTAATAAGGAACCTCGCAGTATCATCAAGACCTTGCCCCCCTTTCCCTTGCATAAAGTCATTTAGAATGACATTTATACCTTTAAGGTTGTCAAAAAAATTAGTAATGCCTGATTGAACAAATTGTGGAGTAACCCAAGTGTAAACATCAGAGATAGGAGCTGCTATATAGGTATCTACTGAATCATTAAAAACATACACATGTCGATTAAAACTTTCATACGGATCCAATGCTGACTCTTCACCTTCAGCAACCCGATGAGCGGCACAACCCGATAAAAACAACAGGCTTATAATACAAACTATCGAAAACAGTGATGAAAAGCTTTTTTCCTGCAAAGCTTTGAACATAAATTGAACCCTAAATTATTATTTAGCGTAATTATCAATTTTTTTGTTAATAATTGCAATCAAAGCATCAAATCCATCACCCGCTAAAACGCGTCTATACTCAGATCTCCTAGTGGCTAAGTCACTTACCCCGTCGGCTGCTATATTATAAATCCTCCAACCCGCTGAAGTTTTCCTCAAACCATAATCAAATGTTACTTTACTTCTTTTTCCATCAGGAATATTTAAAACACTTCTAACAATAACATTACCTTTCTTTGTCATACGTTCAGAAACATAAGTAAAGGACTCATTAGAAAAAGCATTAAAATTAAAAGCGTATGTTGAAATAATAAAATTTGTAAAAACCTCAGTTAGTAGCCTTTTTTGCTCGCCTGTAAACCCACGCCACTCTTTACTACCTACAATAGTTCTAAGGCTTTTTAATACATCATGACTGTCTAAGATAGGTTCTTTTAAATACTGACAACGCTCTTTGAATACCAATTTATCCCCTTGCTTCATTGAACCTATCAGTACAGACTGAAACTCAAAGACTATTTCTTTAGCCGTCTGGCCTTGTTCAACTATTTCATCATTCACTGCTGCCCCTTCAGCTCGAATAGCAGTTGAGACAAATAGACTAACAGAAAAAATTACAACAAAAATATACCACTTACTCTTGTTTTTCATATTCAAAATAAAAACTCCTACATTATTTAACTCAGCATTACGTTAATGCAATTGCAGACAGTGAAAAAAACAACAGACAGTCATATTAAAAAAACCAGGGTTAATAATTCACACCCAAATCACTTAAAAACAAACTATTCTTTTTCAAATTTATCTATAGGTGTCCACAGCACTTTAGCCTGCTCTTAAACTAAAGAATGCAGGCTAAAGAGACTGTGAAAGTATCTATTATTGACATCCCCCCCTTTGGAAAAGAGGGGGGACTAAAAGCCAATACTTTTACAACGTCTAAAGCACTGCGCCCCAAAAGCTATTTCTGATAAAAAAACTTTTGGAACAGCTTATTTAACCCAGTAGATTTAAGATTCTACCTTTACTGGAATATCTGAAAGAGTCTTTGGTTTTTCTGTATTCTCACCATCAGGTGCAGCAACCTCAACCATTTCACCTGTTGTCCTTGGCCCCTTTAAAGAAACCATCATGCCTTTTAAAGGATTTGAAAGCATATCTTCAACAGCAGTCGCTTCATATCCACAATGCGCCATACAGTTGGTACACTTAGGGTTATTTACATTACCGTATTTATCCCAAGGCGTTGTTTCCATCAATTCTTTAAAGGTATCAACATTTCCTTCATCATCTAAAAGATAACAAGGTTTCTGCCAACCGAAAACACTACGCGTTGGATTTCCCCATGGAGTACATTCGTAAGATTGGTTTCCTGCTAGAAAATCCAGATATAAAGAAGAATGATTTAATTTCCACTTTCTATTTTTTCCTATGGCAAAAATACCTCTAAACAATGTTTTAACATCTTTACCTTTAATAAAAACATCTTGCTTAGGCGCATGTTCATAACTAAAACCAGGTGCTATTGTTACGCCCTCGACACCCAGCTCAGTAACATAATCTAAAAACTCAGCCACTTCTTCAGCATTTTCACCTTGAAATAAGGTGCAATTTACATTAACTCTAAAACCTTTATCCAAAGCCAATTTAATGGCTTCAACAGCAATATCAAAGACACCCTCTTGGCAAACTGAATTATCATGCCTGTCTTTAAGACCATCTAAATGAACAGAAAAAGTCAAATAAGGAGAAGGCGTATAATCTTTAATTTTCTTTTTAAGTAACAACGCATTGGTACATAAGTAGACAAATTTCTTCTTTGCCACAATACCTTCAACTATTTGAGGCATTTCTCTATGTATTAAAGGTTCGCCACCTGGAATGGAGACCATAGGGGCACCACATTCATCAACTGCATCAAGACACTCTTGAACCGAAAGTCGTTTATCTAGAATGTCATCAGGATGTTCAATTTTTCCACATCCAGCACAAGCTAAGTTACAACGATATAAAGGCTCTAACATAAGAACCAATGGATACTTTTTAATGCCCTTTAATTTTTGTTTAATTAAATAACTTCCAACTGCCATTTGCTGACGTAAAGGAACACTCATAATTAGCTTCTCCAAAGATCACAAAATAAACCCACCGACATATATCGTTGTTTTATTACAACAATATCAAATAACTTTTAAAACCCAGGTGGGTACAAACTACTATATAGACTTATAATTACCCAGTAGAATACTATCTTTTTAGAGCAGAAACCACAAAAAAAATACAAAAAAAACAACAGATTTCATTTTTTTGTAGTTAATTTTTTTATTAAAAGAACCATTAAAATCTATTAATTAAAAGACCAAAATACACATAAGACACTAATAAATAATGATTTATGACTCAATAAATTTTCAATAAATTACTTTAAAAAGTATTTAAAAACAAGTCAAATAGCTATTACATTAAAAGCAACATTGTTTTGCAAACCACCAACAAAACGTCTATCATAAGCCTAAAACCATTAACGCATACTTAGCTTAAGACTATGAACGGATCTCAAATTTCAATAAACAACCCAAAATCCCTCATTAATTTAACAGATGCTGATCTTCAAGCTATCTTACTCGAAGGTGTTTCGCGTACTTTTGCGCTGACTATTCCTCAATTACCTAACGCTTTGCATCCTGCGGTTGCCAATGCTTATTTACTTTGTCGTATTGTCGATACAATTGAAGATGAAGTTTCTTTGGATGCAGATCAAAAAAAATACTTCTGTACTGCATTTATCGATGTAGTTAAAACAGGGAACAATGCACAACCATTTGCAGAAGAACTTGCTCCCCTACTTTCAGATCAAACGATCCCTGCTGAACATACGCTTATACATCTTATTTCAAGGGTGATTGAAATTACTCATACCTTTGAACAAGCTCAAATAGACGCGCTTGCAGAATGTGTTGAAACAATGGCAAAAGGCATGCCCATATTTCAGGCTCTAGATTTACATGCTGGTGTAGGGACAATGGCAGATATGGATAACTATTGTTATTACGTTGCAGGGTGTGTAGGTGAAATGCTGGCTAAACTTTTTTGTCACTATTCAGACGAAATAAAACAACACGAAAAAGAATTACTTGAATTGTCAGTCTCTTTTGGTCAAGGTCTACAAATGACCAATATCCTGAAAGATATTTGGGATGATGCTCAGCGGGGAGTGTGCTGGTTACCACAAGATATATTCACCGAGACAGGCTTTGAACTTAAAGACCTGACACCAGAAACAGATGACGAAAACTTCCGCAAAGGTCTGGAGCATTTGATAAGCATTGCACATGGACATTTACACAATGCATTAAAATACACCCAACTTTTGCCAGCTCATGAAACTGGCCTTAGAAATTTCTGTTTGTGGGCATTAGGTATGGCGGTTTTAACATTAAAAAACATTAAAAATGATCTTAATTTTAACGATTCAGATCAAGTAAAAATCACTAGAAAAGACGTTAAAAAAACGATTTTTGTTTGTAAAGCAACAGCACGTAGCAATATGCTTCTATCTCTAGTATTTAATATGACCAGTAGCTCTTTAAAAACGCCAGACTGGAATTATGTAGCACAGACAGACAATACATAAAGGAATCCCCATGTTTAATGAAACAGGAAATCATACGGATAGCAGTGAATCACTTGATGGGTCAACACTCATGACAAAAAATAATAGCAAGTTAGATGCTGCAATTGACAAAGCTCAAGAGAAACTGATCAGCCTTCAAGATAAAGACGGTTTTTGGGTTTTTGAACTAGAAGCTGATTGTACTATCCCTGCTGAATACATCATGATGATGCATTATCTTGATGATATTAATCATGAGTTACAAGAAAAAATTGCGGTCTACTTAAGATCAAGACAATCAGAAGAAGGTCATTATCCTTTATTTACAGGTGGCGAAGGCGACATCAGTTGTAGCATAAAAGTTTATTATGCATTAAAAATGGCTGGTGATTCAATTGATGCACCACATATGGAAAAGTTAAGGAATTATGTTCTTAGTCAAGGCGGAGCAGCTAAAGGAAATGTATTTACCCGTATAGCCCTTGCAATCTTCCAACAACTTCCTTGGCGTGGCGTTCCTTATATACCCGTTGAAATCATGCTATTTCCTAAATGGTTCCCATTCCATTTAGATAAAGTATCGTACTGGTCGCGTACGGTTATGGTGCCTCTATTTATTCTTTGTACTTTAAAAGCAACCGCTAAAAACCCGCATAAAGTTAGTATTCGCGAGTTATTCCTTATCGATCCAAACAAAGAAAAACATTATTTTCCTGAACGCACATTACTCAACAAAGTTTTTCTAGGCCTAGACAAACTAGGACGAATCACTCGACCCTTGATTCCAAATAAAATACATCAACTAGCTATTGATAGCGCGGTTGCCTGGTTTACAGAGCGTCTAAATGGTGAAGATGGCTTAGGTGGTATTTTTCCAGCCATGGTCTATTCCTACGAAGCTATGTTGCTATTAGGTTTCCCTAAAGACCACGAGCATGTTGTTACTGCACGTAAAGCCATAGATAAACTGTTAGTTATCAATGAGAATGATGCCTATTGCCAACCTTGTTTATCGCCCGTTTGGGATACAGGGCTTGCAGCATTAGCATTACAAGAAGCAGACAAACAAGGTAATAGCGCAAGCTTAACGCGTGCTTATGACTGGTTAAAAACCAAACAGCTATCCGATGAACCGGGTGATTGGCGTATTGATAGACCCAATTCCGAAGGGGGAGGCTGGGCTTTTCAGTTTGAAAACCCTCATTATCCCGATGTTGATGATACTGCTGTGGTTGCTTTTGCAATGGCAGACTCAAACCTTCCCGGCCTTGATGAGTCTATCCACAGAGCAACGCGCTGGATAGTAGATATGCAATCAAAAAATGGTGGCTATGGTGCTTTTGATATTGATAACACCTATTACTATTTAGACGAAATCCCCTTTGCTGATCATGGCGCATTACTTGACCCACCGACATCGGATGTAAGTGCGCGTTGCGCTATGTTAATGGCAAGAGTAGCACAAGATCATGCTGAATATTTACCTGCATTAGAACGTACTATTGAATATATCCGTACCGAACAAGAAGAAGATGGCTCTTGGTTTGGTCGCTGGGGAACAAATTACGTTTATGGAACTTGGTCTGTATTATTAGGACTAGAGCAAACCGACATACCCAAAACCGATCCCTTATATACAAAAGCAGTAGCCTACCTTAAAAAGGTTCAACGAGAAGACGGTGGCTGGGGTGAAGACAATAAAAGTTACTACGATATTGAAAAATACAGTGGCCAATATCATTTCAGCACATCTTTTCAAACGGCTTGGGCTGTTTTAGGTTTAATGGCAGCAGGTGAAGGCGATAGCTCTGAAGTTAAAGCAGGTATCGATTTTATTCTAAACCAACAACTAGAGAATGGTGTTTGGAATGACGAAGGTTTCACAGCCCCAGGTTTTCCTAAAGTATTCTTCTTAAAATACCATGGCTATGATAAGTTTTTTCCACTTTGGGCCTTAGCGCGTTACCGCAATGAATTGGCGAAAAAGTGATTACTGGAATTATTATTGCTCTCCCTGATGAAATAAATAGCCTAACAAACAAATCAATCAAAAAAGGCGAGTGTATTTTTATGAATAAAAATACACTACTCGCTTGCTCTGGTGCAGGACCCATTAATGCAGCTAAAGCCAGTAAAACACTTATTGATAAAGGAGCTAGCAGACTCATAAGCTGGGGATGTGCAGCCGCTTTAGACCCTACTTTAATGCCAGGGGATTTAGTTTTACCTCAAAAACTACAATCAGAATCAGAAGAATCCATTTATCTAGACTCCGCTTGGCTAAATAATACAACTGAGCAATTATCAGAACTAAAACCAAAAACAGGAACATTAATAGAAAGCCCTGTTCTTGTTGCAGAAAGCTTAGATAAAAAAATAATTCATCAAAAATCTAATGCCATTGCATTAGACATGGAAAGTATAGCCATTGCCCAGACAGCAAGACAATATAACCTACCTTCAATGGTGATTCGCTGTATTGCTGACCCTGTAGAAATGAGCTTACCCAAAGCCGTTAGTTATGCCTTAAATGAGCAAGGTGATGTCGTTTTACCCAAACTTCTTTGGTTTTTGTTGACTCACCCTTCTGAATTACCAGACCTGATTAAACTGGGCTTGCACTTTAATGCAGCAAAGAACAAATTAAAGTTGGTTGCAAAACAACTTGATATAATAGTCGGTTTTGAATCATGGACAGTCCCTAGCAAATGAATACATCATCAAACTCAAAAGTTGATAAGTTTTTATGCTGGTGGGGGGAGAGTATCCTTCGCTTCCCATGGGTTTTAATTATAATATCTCTTGTTATAACCGCTGCTAGTTTGTATTACACCATCAACAATCTTGGTATTAATACAAACTCATCAGAAATGCTATCAAATGATCTACCCTATCAACAAAACCGTTTACGTATAGAAGCGGAGTTCCCTCAAGATGCGGGTGTTATAATTTTAGTTGTTGATGGTCAAACACCAGAACAAACAACTCAAGCTGCGGTTTTACTAGAACAAAGACTAAAGCAGCAACCTGAAAGCTTTTCATCCGTTTATATCCCCACTGAAAATGATTTTTTTAGTCAACAGGCTTTACTATTTCTAGAACAGGATGAATTAGATGCGCTTTCCACTAAATTAATTAATGCTCAACCTTTTATTGGCTATTTATCTCATCACTACCACTTAGAAGGTTTGTTTGAAATTATTACCAAAGCATTGGAGCAAAAAGATCAATCCCTACCTATGGATCTTGATTCTTTATTACTTGCCATAAATGATTCAATTACCCATCAACTTAATGATCAGCCTTACCAGGTTTCTTGGCAAAAACTATTAGCTGCAAATAAACTAAATAGTAGCTCTAACCGTACACTTGTTCTTGCAAAGTCAATATTAAACTTCAATGAAATCATGCCTGCGGCACGATCACTAGATTCTGCAAGAACAATAGCTAACCGTATTATGCTAGATAACCCTAGCGTCAGAATACGTATGACGGGTGAAACAGCTTTAGAGCATGAAGAATTAGAAAGTGTGGGAGATGGCTCCATCTTTGCTGGTTTTGTTTCTCTTATCTTGGTTTTAGCCTCACTTTGGATTGGACTACGTTCTATTAAGTTATTATTTGCTACCTTTATTGTTTTAATACTAGGATTAATTCTAACAGCGGGTTTTGCAACAATATCTATTGGCCACCTGAACTTAATTTCCATTGCATTTGCCGTATTATATATAGGCTTAGGCGTAGACTTCGCTATTCATATTTGTCTACATTACAGAGAATGCCGTACTCAAGGCATGGAAAATAGAGCCGCTATAAACGACAGTATACATACCGTAGGTTTTTCTCTGTTTCTTTGTGCCATTACCACATCCCTTGGATTTTTAGCCTTTATTCCCACCGATTATTCAGGTGTTTCCGAGTTAGGTGTTATTTCTGCTGGCGGCATGATAATTGGCTTAATCATTTCTCTCACATTATTACCCGCACTTTTAACTGTTTTTTCTATAAAAAACATTAAACCTATGCGCCCCAGTTTTAACTTGGGATCATTAGCTGAAATTCCTTTTAAATACGCCACACATATTCGTATTGTCACTGTTATTTGCGCTATTTTCGCAACAGGTATCTTATCCCAACTGGTTTTTGACTCTAATCCCATTAACCTAAGAGACCCAAGCAGTGAATCTGTTTCAACGATTAAAGAACTGCTTGCATCACAAACTGACTCCCCTTTTGCACTTTCTGCTCTAGCACCCTCTTATGATAATGCTGAAAAGCTGGCCAAACAATTACAGCAATTGCCTACCGTTCACGAAGCTATTTTCCTAGGTAATTTTGTCGCAGAACAACAAGATGAAAAACTAGAAACTATTGAAGAGCTTGATTTAATCCTCGGAGATCAACTGAATAGTTTTAGCCAGAACTTGACTGATACCACCCCTTATCAAGCGATTATCGCGTTAAATACAGCCATAACTAATGCCCTAGCAAAACAAACCACCCTTGCCCCTAGAGCAACGTTAGAGCAATTACAAAACAACTTAAATTTGTTTACAGAACGCTATAAAGAAACAACTGAATCATCAGCTAAGACACTGGAAAAGAATATACTAGGTTTACTTCCTTATACCATGAATCGCTTACAAACCAGCTTAGCTGCAACGCCTTATCAACTAGCTGACTTACCTAATTACATTCAAAGAAACTGGCTAAGCCAAAATGGCCAATATAAGGTACTTATTACGCCTGCTTATGATCAAAACAAACTAGAGAACCTCAAACAATTTGTAGCCGAAGTTCAGTCAGCAGCCCCTCAATCTTCTGGTTTACCTGTAGCCGACCAAGCATCAGGAACCGCTGTTGTAAATGCATTTATAGAAGCATTTTCTGGTGCCATTATTGCCATAACCCTGCTGTTATTACTGATGCTTAGAAAACTGAGAAGCACCTTATTAGTCATTGGCCCCTTATTGCTTGCAGGCTTATTAACAGGTGCCACTAACGTATTACTCAACAATAGTTTTAATTTTGCCAATATTATCGCCCTCCCCTTATTGATGGGCATGGGTGTTGACAGTAGTATCCATATCTTCCATCGTTTGGAATCCGGCCTTTCTGGGCACAAAGAAATTTTACAAAGCAGTACAGCTCGTGGTGTATTTTTTAGTTCTTTAACCACAATGTGTAGTTTTAGTAGCCTTGCCTTTACCCCTCACGTTGGCACAGCCAGTATGGGATTATTATTGGCAGTTGGTATTTTCTTTACATTAGTCTGTACGCTTATTGTACTTCCCGCATTTTACGGCAATAGAAATTAACCGAGGTATTCATGTCTTTCAGCATCGCCGAACTTTTTTCTCAGCAATTCGATAATAAATTCGATTTACATGAGCAGCATCTTAATAATCAAATGGTCAGAGTATTAAGAACTATTGGTTACGATAGAAACTATAAAAAAGCCATGGGCCAGTATTTATTTGATGAAGATGATAATAAGTACTTAGATTTACTCAGTGGTTTTGGCGTATTTGCAGTTGGCCGTAACCACCCTACTATTATTAGTGCTTTGCAAGAAACATTAACCTTAGAGTTACCTAACTTGGTACAAATGGATGTTTCTTTACTAAGCGGCTTATTAGCTGAAAAAATTCTGGCAACCACACCAGAAAATACCAATAAAATGTTCTTCAGTAATTCAGGAACAGAAGCCGTTGAAGCAGCCATTAAATTTGCTCGCTACACCACTAAACGTGAGCGCATTGTTCACTGTGAACATAGTTTTCATGGTTTAACTTTAGGCTCACTATCTTTAAATGGTGAAGAAATATTTAAAGAAGGTTTTGGCTCATTATTACCTAACTGTAACGCCATTCCTTTTAATGATTTAGATACATTAGAAAAAGCATTAAGCACTAAAGATGTCGCCGCTTTTATTGTTGAACCAGTTCAAGGCAAAGGCGTTAACGTCCCTGATGATAACTACCTACCCGAAGTTGAACGTCTATGTAAAAAATATGGCACTTTATTTGTGGCAGATGAAATCCAAACTGGCTTGGGTCGTACAGGTAAATTTTGGGCAATTGATCACTGGGGCGTAAAACCCGATATGATCTTAATGGCTAAAGCTCTATCAGGTGGTTTTATTCCTGTAGGCGCTGTAGCGATGACTCAAAAAATCATGGATACTGTTTTTAATCGCATGGATAGAGCTGTAGTACATGGCTCTACATTCGCTAAAAATAATATGGCCATGGCAGCTGGACTTGCAACACTACAAGTCATGGAAGATGAAAAACTGGTCGAAAATAGCGCAAAGGTTGGCGAAGAGATTATTACTAGTATTAATGCCATGAAAGGCCAATATGAGTTTCTAAAAGAAGCCCGCGGTAAAGGCTTAATGATTGCGGTTGAATTTCAATCCCCAAAAAGCTTAAAACTAAAAGCAGCCTGGCACATGCTAGAAACGGCAAATAAAGGCTTATTCTGTCAAATGGTGACCATTCCTTTATTTAAAGAACACCGCGTACTGACTCAAGTAGCAGGTCATGGAATGAATGTTGTTAAACTTTTACCGCCGTTAAATCTAACAAATGATGATAGAGATTGGATTGTTAACGCTTTTGATAAAGCAATTGGTGATACACACCAAATTCCTGGCTCTATTTGGGATTTAGGTAAAAATCTTGCTAGTCATGCTATAAAAAATAAAAACAAATAACTCAGGTTAGATACGATGCCAACACAAGACTACCCATTGCTAAAAGACATCAACCTACCAGAAGATGTACGTAAACTTAATGCAAAACAATTAACACAACTATCTAAAGAATTACGTGAGTACCTAACCCACACAGTCAGCCTATCAGGCGGTCATTTTTCAGCAGGCTTAGGCACAGTTGAACTCACCGTGGCTTTGCATTATGTGTTTAATACCCCTGAAGATCAGTTGGTTTGGGATGTGGGCCATCAGGCTTATCCACATAAGATTCTAACAGGACGTAAAGATCGTATGCCTACGATTCGGACTAAAGGCGGTATTTGTGCTTTTCCTAATAGGAATGAGAGCGAGTACGATGCCTTTGGTGTTGGTCATTCTAGTACTTCTATTTCTGCGGCTTTGGGGATGGCGATTGCGTCTAAGCAACAAGGTTTAGATAAACGTATGGTGGCGATTATCGGTGATGGCAGTATCACCGGTGGTATGGCTTTTGAGGCGATGAATCATGCGGGTGTGGTGGATGCTAATTTATTGGTTATCTTAAATGATAATGATATGGCTATCTCGCCTAATGTGGGGGCGATGAATAATTATTTTACTCGGGTTATTTCGAGTAAGTTTTATTCTTCTGTGCGCGAGGAAAGTAAGAAAGCTTTGAGTAAGATGCCTTCGGTTTGGGAGTTAGCTAAAAAGACTGAAGAGCATGTGAAAGGCATGATTGTGCCTGGTACTTTATTTGAGGAGCTTGGGTTCAACTACATTGGGCCTATTGATGGCCATGATGTGGATATGTTGGTGGATACTTTAAGTAATATTAAGGATTTGCCAGGGCCTGTTTTTTTACATATTGTGACTAAAAAGGGTAAAGGTTATGCGCCGGCTGAGAAGGATCCTTTGGCTTATCATGGCGTGCCTGCTTTTGATCCTATGATGGATTCTTTGCCTAAATCTGCGCCTTCTGCCCATCCTACTTATACGCAGGTGTTTGGCCGTTGGTTGTGTGATATGGCTGAGAAAGATTCTCGTTTATTGGGGATTACTCCAGCTATGCGTGAAGGCTCTGGTTTAGTTGAGTTTTCTGAACGCTTTCCTGATCGTTATTTTGATGTGGCAATTGCTGAACAGCATGCGGTCACTTTAGCGGCGGGTCAAGCGTGTCAGGGTGGCAAGCCTGTTGTGGCAATTTATTCTACCTTTTTACAACGCGCTTATGATCAATTGATCCATGATGTGGCGGTACAAGATTTAGATGTGTTGTTTGCTTTGGATAGAGCTGGCTTAGTAGGTCCTGATGGCCCTACTCATGCGGGGAGTTTTGATCATAGCTTTTTAGGTTGTATTCCTAATATGGTCATTATGGCGCCTGCTGATGAAAATGAATGCCGTCATATGTTGACCACAGGTTATAACTATAAAGGTCCTGCCGCTGTACGTTACCCTCGTGGTAAAGGTCCTGGTTCTGCTGTTGCTGAGGATTTTTCTGAATTAGAAATTGGCAAATCTGAAATTCGTCACCAAGGTGGGCGCTTAGCTATCTTGGCTTGGGGCAGTATGGTGACACCTGCATTAGAAGCTGGGAAAAAACTGGGGGCGACTGTCATCAATATGCGTTTTGTTAAACCACTTGATGAAGATATTATTCTGGAAATGGCTAAAACACACGATGTGTTTGTGACTATTGAGGAAAATGTTATTTCTGGTGGCTCGGGCAGTGCTGTGAATAATTTCTTGCAAGCCCAACAGATTTTAATGCCTGTGTTAAATCTTGGTTTGCCTGATGCTTTTGTTGAACAAGGTACCCGTGAGGAATTATTAGCTGAATGTGGACTGGATACTCAGAGTATTCTTGCTTCTATTGAGAAATTTTGTGCATAAATGCAATTCAAACTAATTGCTGTAGGAGCGTTCGCTCCTACAAATATGGGTATTTATCTTGGACCTGAATTTCATGCGAGATATAAAAAAAATTATTTTCAAACACCTATAAATACAAGCCATTAATGTTATCTGTTATTAATACGTAATGAATTGGCCAGCACAGAAACTGAGCTCAAAGCCATCGTTGCTGATGCAACTGTTGGACTAAGTTTCCCTGCTACTGCAAATGGAATAGCGACAGTGTTATAAGCAAATGCCCAGAACAGATTTTGTTTAATATTCGCCAGTGTTTCAGAACTCAGTGTAATGGCATCATATACCTTAGCAATATCGCCATGAAGAAGAATAAGGTCGGATGATTCAATAGCTATATCAGTACCTTTATCTATTGCTAAACTCAGATCTGCAGCTGCAAGTGCAGGTGCATCGTTAATACCATCCCCAATCATTGCAACTTGAAAGCCTTGATGCTGTAAATCCCTGATAATTTGCAGTTTCTTTTCGGGAGCTGCCTTGGCAATTACTTTTTCAATACCCACTTGTTGAGCAATATGGTTTGCAGCTGCTTGTGTATCACCCGTTACCATAAGAGTATTAATATTACGCTTATGCAACATATTAATAATAGACTCTGCATTTTTTCTGATAGGGTCAGTGAGTGCAAATAACCCAACTGCTTGTTGATCAACAGCAAGATAAACAAGAGTTTTTCCTTGATCAGATAGTTTGTTAGCGGTTGATTGTAAATTATCTATTTCAATTTTTTGCTTTTTTAACCACTGCTCATTACCTAAAAAAACTTTATGCTTATCAACCGTTGCTCGAACCCCTTGGTCTGGAACACTATAAAATCGAGAAGATTTCAGTAATTCAATATCATTTTGTTTAGCATAACGGACAATAGCTTGACCGAGAAAATGTTCAGAATTAAACTCAGCTGATGCCGCTAATTGAATAACTTGCTTATCATCTAGCTTAGATATATTAAACAATTCTGTTACTTTCGCATTACCTTCGGTAATAGTCCCCGTTTTATCAAAAATAACAGTATCAATGGTAGCAGCTGTTTCCAGTGCCTCACCATTGCGGATATAGATACCTCTTCGTGCTGACCGTCCTGTACCCACCATAGTCGCAGCAGGTGTTGCCAGTCCTAATGCACAAGGACATGAGATCAACATGACCGCAATTGCATTAGCCATGGCATGAGCCAGTTTTTCTCCGCTTAATGCCCAGCCGCCAAAGGTTGCAGCAGACAGAACTATAATGGATGGAACAAAGACAGCAGAAAATCGATCTACTGTGGTCTGAATAGATAATTTAGATGCCTGAGCCTGGTCAACCATATGAATCAACCCTGATAACACAGTATCTTTACCTGTTGCAGTGATTCGAATTTCTAATGCCCCTCCTCCGTTAAGACAGCCATTTAAAACCTTGTGACCCGTTTCTTTAATACACAAAGTATTGGAGCCACTAACCATAGATTCATTGACACTTGACAGACCATTAACTACAACCCCATCGGCAGGGATTTTTTCACCAGGGCGTATTAATAAAATATCGCCTATAGCAATATCTTCAACATTAATAAGACATTCTTTATCATTGCGCAATAAAGTGGCTTGTTGTGCTTGTAGATTAACCAATGTCCGTATATCTTTAACGACTTTATTTTTAGCTAATTCTTCTAGATAACGCCCAACAAATACAAAATCAATAATGGCCGTTGCCGCATCAAAATAAACATGACGCGTTGGTTTAAATAATGCAGGAAGACTATAGCTATAGGCGGCACCAACGCCTAACGCAATTAAACTATCCATATTAGCTGAACCCTGACGAGTTTGAGCTAGGGCTTTTTTGAATATATCGCGCCCACCCACAAATACAACAGGTGTCGCTAATAATGCCTGTAGCCACAATACAGTACGAGACTGGCCTCCAAAAGCACTCAGTAAAGCGACAGGTAAACTTAGAAAACCAAGCATTTTCAAGTGCGCCTTAGTTGATAGTAAATGCTGTTTTTCCATATCAAACAACAACTTTCTTTCATCTAAAGTATCGATTGAAAAAGCATGATAACCATTATCATCAATTATTTTAAATAATTCTCTATTGCTCAGATAACCTGTTACACGCGCTATTTCCGAAACATAATTAATACTGACCTTAAGAGTATCAGGTTGGCGCTTTAACAATATTTCAAGAAATAATGCACAGGAAGCGCAACTCATACCACTAATACCAAAAACAATATCTTGTAGCGGTTGATCTTTATGTCGGTTTTTGTGTTGTAGGGCATTAATTGAAGCAAGAGGCTTCAACCCTAAATTATGTATAACTGAATCAAGCAAAATGAGTAAATTGTTAACAGGTAAGACTTCGGGGTCAAAAACAAGAGTAATTGAACCTATAGCTGAAACCACTTTGACATCCTCAATTCCTTGACGTTTCAGCAATAAAATCAGCAAAATATGAGTACGCTCTTCATCCTTACATAAACTTGGAACAAAAATACGAATACGACGTTGTAGCTGATGAGCTATTGAGAAATTATTAAACGCCTTTGCTTGTGCCATGTATTATTCCTTTTGCGTAAGTTATTCTTGATAAGAATGATAGGTTTGCATGCCCCCAGATAAGTTTTTAACATGGAAGCCATTTTGTTGCAAAATTCGTGTTGCAGTATAAGCACGCTGACCTACGCCACAAACCACCCAAACCTCTCGCTCACGAGATAACTCATCCAGTCTTTCTCTTAAAGAATCTAAAGGAACATTAATAGCATTCGGAATATGTTTATTCTCAAACTCAGCCACTGTACGCACATCGACAATTTGCGCCTGCTTATAAGGGTCATCCAAAATCAATGCCAGTAATTGATCCGCTTCATCCTGATCTTCAGTATCAACCACTTGAATATGACTTTCCATTAATTCTTCCCACCGTGCTAGCGGATGATTATCACGTAACTGATTGGCTGCAAGCATGCCTGCTAGATTGACAGGGTCTTTAGTCGCTCCAAATTGGGGGGCATAACACAGCTCTGCTTCTTCAAGATCATAGACTGTGGCATTCATCTGAATATAAGCCGAAATAACATCAATACGTCGAGCCACACCAGTCTCCCCTATTGCCTGAGCACCTAAAACTTTACCGTTCCGCGTGTCATAAATCAGTTTCATATGAATGGGTTTAGCGCCAGGATAGTAACCAACATGATTGCTAGGGTGAAGATAAACTTTTTCATAGCCTGTATAGCCAGCTTTTTTTAACTGCTTTTCATTTACTCCAGTCGTTGCGACTGTTAGATCAAAAAGACCACAAACAGAGGTACCTTGTACGCCTCTATAACTCATTTCAGCTGATGCACCCGCAAACTCATGTCCCACAATATGCGCTGCAGCAAGCCGGCCTTGTCGATTAGCTGGCCCGGCTAAAGGAAATAAATGCCATTCCCCCGTGATAACATGGCGCACTTCAACCATATCACCTACTGCCCAAATATTTTCATCACTGGTTTGCATCTGTTCATTAACTCGCACCCCCCCATATTCACCAATCTCTAAACCTGCTTGTTCTGCTAATTGGGCTCTTGGCTTAACACCGACAGAAATCATTACAGCATCAGCAATGATGGTCTCCTCATTTGCTAATTTTAAACTTAATGTTTGGTCGGAGTTTTGTTGGAATGAAGTGACCTGACAGTTTAATCGACAAGTAATATCATGTTGCGTAATATGCTTTTCAACATAACTGGCCATTTCTTTATCTAGTGTAGGCATCAATTGATTTGATGATTGTAGCAGTGTGACGTCTATACCTCGTTTCTTTAAATTCTCAGCCAACTCCAGTCCTAAGTAACCTGCCCCCATCACCACTGCATGTTTAATATTATCCAGTGCTGCACGAATTTTACGGCTATCAGGAATGGTACGCAAAGCATAAATACCTGGTAAATCAACACCTTTAATATCAGGCCAAACAGCTGCTGCACCTGTTGAAAGCACAAGAGCATCATAATGCTCAATACGGGTCTGCCTACTGAGCAGGTCATTGACCACAATAGTTTTGTTATCTCGGTCTATAGAAGTGACTTCACTGTCAGTACAAACTTGAATATTGAAACGGTTTTTAAACAATTCAGGCGTAGCGACAAGTAATTTGTCTTCTTCAACAATAACATCGCCTATAAAATAAGGAAGTCCACAGTTAGCAAACGAGACATAAGAACCCATTTCAAAAATGATAATTTCACAATGCTCACACAACCGTCGAATACGAGTAGCGCAAGTTGCTCCCCCAGCTACCCCGCCTACTATTAAAATACGTTTCTTTGACATCATTATCACTCTCGGTCGATGTATGTTGAAGATGCATCGCAAATTATTGTTTATACCCTAAAAATAACTTCCTATAGCTTCTTCATTGTTTATCTACATCCTTAGGATTATGCAATGCCCTCATTATTAAATCAATGCTAAGTTTAAGTTATAAATTCTTGATTAGCCCCTTATTCAACTTCAGGCTTAATAGAAAAGTTTTTTTAAATGGTTGTTTGTTTTTGCAACTAACTTCTTTAATTCTGATGATTTTTTCTAGTATCAGCAAGAGTAGTGGAAGGATATATTCCTAAAGATAATGTTTTATGTTTTTTTAAGTGAGTAATCAATTCTCCACCAACGAGAACAATGAAAAAAGTGGTTTAACATATTTCCAATAAAACTTGACCATTACAAACTGCTTAATTGCAGCTCTTAAATGCCAGCGTGTTCTTGCTATTAATCGTTCCAAAAGTTCTGGCAGTCTATTTCACCCTCATCCCAACCTTCTCCCTCTAGGGAGAAGGAGCTACATGCGAAAACTTTTGGAACAATTAATAATATACAAATATCATGCATATAACGGATATAAAAGATAGTCTTGTTTTGACTCAGTTTTTCATCCAATCCTGTTAAATATAATCCGCCCAATAGTTGTGTGTAAGGAGATGCATTAAACCCTGTTCACATTTTTACAACTTTGTGAAAATTATGATGATAGTAAAGAGTATGATTGATTAAACATTAACAAAAGGGGCTTAGTTATGATTACCAACCCATCATCCAGCGCTCTTAACCTAATTAATAGCGCTCAACACAAAGCAGCTGATGCTGCTCACACAATAGCAACATTACCAGTAGCTAAAGATGAAGTCGGAAGTACAAGTTTTAACTCTATTGATATTCTTAACCCCGTACTGAGCTTAAAAGAAGCAGAAATTGAAACTTCAGCTGCCGTTAAAATATTGCAAACTGAAAAAGAAAATATAGGTTCACTATTTGATGCTATGTCGTAGTTTCACTAACTGCATAGCCAATATTTTTTAATTCACCTGCAAATGAATGCATTAATAACTCAGTAACTTTACTTAACTGTTCAGCTTCGGGCTGACAAGAAACTCTAGCAAGGCTATACAGCATAATTTTCTTAATAGGTATTGTATTATTCTTGAGTAATTCAATATACGCTTGTCGTTCCTGGTCCGCCTCTTTAACCGATAAAAAATCAACCATACAGGTTTGCAAGCTGGTTTCACATAGACTTGCTGCAATTTTTAAATTTTCTAAAGTCTGTCTCGTGGATTGTTTTGTATCATTAATCGCCTTCCTTCCAGCCTCTGTCACACTATCTAATTTAAACCAAACCTGTCCTTGATACTGATTAAAAATTTTCAATCCTTTTTGAACATTAGCTTGATGTATTAAGCTCCCATTAGTAATTAAAACAAATTCACTATTTGCTAACACTCCCATTTCAGTCGCTATCTCAGCAATCATTTTAATTGCTCGATCAAACTCTTTTAAACTAGTCGGTTCGCCATTACCAGAAATAGCAATATCTTTAATCACCTGATGCTGTTCTGCGACTTGGTATTGTTGATAAAAGTCTCCTTCCAAAACTTGTTTCAAAAAAAAACGTAATTCTTGTTCTAATAAATTAAAGTCCATTTCAGGTGCAGTACCTCTTACTAGATCAGGCACCTGGCAATAAATACAGCGCCAATTACAGGCATTATTGGAATTAAAATTAATCCCAATAGACAATCCTCCTGCTCGTCTTGAAATAACGGGATAGACATACTTTAAGCCAGCAATATCTCGGCTATGGTTTGTTGTAGATAATTTTTGGTTCATGACTGTTAAGAATATGGAAAATTCGTGTTATTCTAACGCCTTCAAATTATTAATGCTTTATGGAGTTAAATATGAGCGAAAGAATTATAATGCGCACAGGTGAATCACTTGTAGCAGGTGGCCCCGCAGGAACAGCAGCTGAGCCAGAAATCGTTATTGGCGAGTTAGATGGTCCAGTAGGAACAGCTCTAGCAACCTTAACAGGTGACCAAGCAAGCGGCCACTCAAAAGTCTTTGCTATTTTAAATACTGACATTCAAGTACGCCCTGTTACTTTAATGGTTAGTAAAGTCACTGTTAAAAATACACGTTACACAAATATCTTAATGGGTACTGTTCAAGCAGCTATTGCTAATGGAGTTTTAGATGCTGTTCGTGCGGGTGATATTCCTAAAGAAAAAGCTAATGACTTAGGCATTATTGTTTCAGTTTGGTTAAACCCAAGCGTTGCAACTGATGATAACTTAGATCACCAAATCTTATTTGATATTCATCGTAAAGCGACTGCTCAAGCAATCCATAAAGCAATGAATAATGAGCCAGGTATCGATTGGTTATTAGATAACCAAGATAAAATCACTCATAAATATTTCCAAATGGGTCTAGACGGAAAAATTTAAGTTATTTGTTATATAGCCATGTTTTTTCATGGCTATTACTCCATTACCAGTACTAAAAGTAAAATGGAGCTCTATTCATAAATAGCCGAGGGCTATAAACAAAACAGAGCTCACCCTTGGGTCTCTTATTGAGAATAATTGTTATATGATTTAATTGAAAATCATCAATATTACCCTAGCCCTTCCTGCCGTTTTCTTTCGTATTCATCATAGGGTTCACTATACTGCTTAACACATTCTTCGTAAGCTGAAAGGGGTAACGTCTGACATTCCTGCCGCCGGCTTTCCCTTACTGCGTTATATACTCCCTGGTTTGTGCAAGCTACAAGCAATGAAGCACAAATGTATATTACTAAGATTCTAATATTTTTCATATGTCTTACCGAAAATATATAACGACCAAGCTCACATGCTAGTCGAAACCTAGACTGTCCAGGTCTAACCCTTGATTAGCTGTTTTAAGCTTAATTTCTAAACAAATTAACAATTTATGTACTTCACAGGATTGGAAGAACCTTGTGAAAAAATAAAAGCTACTGACTTATTAATATATTTACCTCGGATGTTTTGCTCAGCAACTTCTCCTAAAAATTCCCATCGGCCATCCATTTCTATTTCACCATTTAAAGTAATATCCTTTTTTGTCCTGGTTTGGTATAGCGTTGTTAATGCGGGACACCAAGAATTCACCTTATAGACCTCTTTTACAACCCCTTGATATACAGAAAAGACAAACTCAACACTTTCTCGTCTTGAACCTGAGACTTTCCAAACACCTCTAGTAATTTCATAGAGCTCAATATCTGATATGGCTGAATGATACAGCTTACTTACCCTAATAATAAGAACAGCTTCATCTATTTGAATATTATGCACTTAAACCGCCCCTTCCTATAATTTTACTGAACAGCTATCCATCATCGATTATCTACTAAAATAAGGTGGTGGGTAAATTTGTAGCTTTAACAAACTATTATCATTAGTAACGTAGCTTGGGGCGCAGGTTTTAACCTGCATTCTTTGCACTAAGGGCAGGCTAAAGCCTGCGCCCCATATTGTAAAAATGATCCTAACAACAGATTCGACCCATCACCTAAAATAATAGTGGTTCGACTTCCCCTGACACTCTATCAGGAAAATTCCCTTCAAATTTTTCTATTGCTCCAGCTTCTTTTAGTAATTTACGAAAATTATCAGACCTATTCGTCATTGCGGAAGTAACTAAAATTAATTCTAGCTCTAGGGGTGAGAGTGACTTCATCAAATTCTTCACTAAGGCAGGGTTAACGCCATTTGCACCGAAATCACCTAACGATAGAGCTCTTGAAAAACCATAAAACTGTTGCATACGGCTCTCACATAACTGGCTATAACGTAATCTATTTGTACTATTTTTTAATGATTCTTTAATCGCTAGCGTTGCAACAGCAGCATTATAAAAAGCATTTTGTACGCCATGTGAAAATATAGGATCAACAAAGGCAGCCGCATCGCCAATACAATAGTAGTTTTCACCACACAAATTAGTTGAATAATAAGAATAGTCAGGCCTGAACTGTAACGATCCTTCAATAAATTGTGCAGGTGCCAATAATGCTCTTAAATGCGGTAAGTTTTCACACGTGTGTTTAAAGAATTCTTCACGTTGCTGTCGCCCCATGCCTTTAGTACGCTCAGTGGGTACGATCAACCCTACACTGGTTTTTTCCCGTAAAACAATATGCCAAATCCATCCATCTTCAAAAGACATCACAAAAGTAACAGGTTTAACATTTTTCAAAGATTCTATAGGATGGCATTGTCGATCAATACCTATAAAGGAGGCGTTACGAAAATAGCCCCACATAGATAAAAAATTAACATTGGAGCTTATGGTTTGGCGTGATTTAAATTGATTAGCCAAACATGTCTGGCTTCCACTAGCATCTATAATATATCGACATTTAATAGCCCCATCAATATACTCTTCTCCTCGCTTATCTGAATAATGAACTATCGGCGTTTGTTTGTCATTAAAGTCAACATTCTTAACAGCAACCTCATTAAACACAATAGCCTCACAGCTTTCAGCATGCTTTAACAAAATATCATCAAATATATCTCGTTCAACATGCAATCCTGGCTGAGTATACCCAAAATCTGAAAATTTAATTTGATGGACTTGATCTTTCCATACAGCTACAGCACCCGACTTTGAAACGAAACCTTGTTGACGAATTTTTTCTGATACACCTGTTATATCAGTAAATTTCCAAAAATGGGGAATAAGACTTTCACCCACTTGGTTGCGTGGAAATTTTTCTTTTTCTAGCAGTACTACATCAATACCAGCAAGGGCTAAGTGCGTTGCAGCACTACTGCCTGCTGGCCCTCCACCAATAACTACCACATCAGTTATTTTAGGGATTTGTTTCATGGGTTTACATATCACCTAAAACTGCGTTAGATGTTGGGTTTTTTAACCAAGTGGCAATATCTTTACCTAAGGTTTTTACACAACGCCCAAAAATGGCACAGCTTCCTTTATAGGCACTGAACATACCACCGCCAGAATATCGACGCGCTTTAAAATTACCTAAAACACGCCCATTTTTAGTTAGTTTACCTTTAACATGGACTATTTTGGCACCTGACCAAGCGCCACCGCCACCGCCTTGAACCTGCTCAATTTCTACAGTTAACACCTGCGCATTACGCTGTCTAGATGTAGAATTAGTTAAGATACTAGCATATTGGCTTGCCGCATTTGACTCAATAAACTGAGATAATTTTCCCGTTAATTCGCATTCAGTCTTAACAGCCTCTCTTATACTTATCCCTTTGCTGAAGACAACTGGCTTAATAACCAGGGTCCCTGTCCCAGTATGTTTAATCGGTTCGACCTCAGCCGTTTTAACATTCTCTTTTGGTCCACAACCATTTAGACCAACCAGTAAAACAGTTAAAAATAATAACTTAAATTTCATAATTTCCTCTTTATGTAAAATAACAAATGAATAACTTAGTTTCAATAAGACCTGAGTTACTAAATATAGCCTAAACCTTTTTTTCTACTCTAATTATAAGTGGACACAGTACAAATCCTAATATCACACCAAGAGCCACCACGCCTGCCATAATTCTTAAGGAAGTACTTTCAGCCGTCATTAAACTACCAAAAGCTAATGCACTGGTTAACATAGATGCCGCCATCGCTTGATAAGTTAAAGCAATATCACCCCCCCTATTTTCCTGGTAAAAAATACCATAATCAACACAAATAGCAATAACCAGTAAAAAACCAACTAAATGTAAAAAACTAATCGCTTCACCAGTCACTGACCAGACTGCTAAAATTAAAAATGCAGCTAATACAGCAGGTAATAAAGTTTGTAGGGTTTTAAATAGGCTTTTATATTGCCCCCATAGAATCAGTACAATGACAGATAGCCCTATCAGCAATAACTTTTGTGCACGTTGTGTATAACTTTTCGTCATATTATTCAGCATATCTCGCTGACTAAAGTATTGGGCATTTTCTATTTGGTTCATTGCCAATTTTACAGCCTCTGGCTGATGGTCAGAAAGCCAAACCATCACAATACTCTGCTTTTCTCCTACCACCACTCGGCTATCAATTAGTTTTCCAGCGGGTGTATCAAGTACTTGTTGATACCTTAAGGCAGATATTGATGGATATTCTAAATTCCCCAGACGTTTAACGGATAAGCCTTCCGTCTTTAAAGCCTGTTGCCATTGCTGTCTATTTTCAGCCGTTAAATATTGTTTTAATATCGCTTGGTTCTGTTGCTGTTTTTTTGCTGATAATAACCAGGGGTATAAACCAAAATAATCAGACAGTTCCCCTGTTTTTTTTAATTGATCTAATACAGGATAAACTTGTTCTGCTTTTTGTAATGCCATTTCAAGATTGTCACCAGTAATCATTACAAACCGACTCGGTTCAATGGTAGTCATTCTTGCTCTAATTATCTTATCTTTCTTTTTAAGATAATCTAGTTCTGGCGTTAACTCTTGCATATCTTGCATCCAATGCAAAGAACCTAAACTAAATAGACTACCTCCAATAGCAATGATTAACAAGCCTATCAACCAGGGTCTAAAATCCTGACAGAATTTAGCCCAGTGAGCAACTAGCGGTACATTGAGTGGTTGCTGGCTTTCTCTAGTGATTAAGCTTGGAAATACAAAACGTGTCAGTAACAAACTAATTAAAATACCTGAAGCGGCATAAACAGCTATTTGTTGAAACCCTGGATAGCCAGAGATACCTAGAGCAACATAACCAATCATAGTGGTAATCCCTCCTAACACCATACTCGGCCAAATTTTTGTAATTATCTTTATTCTTAGAGTTGATTTAACTGACTGAGCGTGAGCAACTGCGTGAATGGGGTAATCAATACAAATACCTATTAATGTTGAACCAATAGCGACCGTCATACCATGAACATAACCAAAGATTAACTGAGTGGTTAAAATAGCGCCTAAAATAACAATAGCCAATAAACTAAAGACTTGGAATAAAACACTAAAAGAACGAAAAATCAGCAGAAACAGAAGCATCAAAGCCAAAGAAGAAAATATACTGACTTTAGTAATATCATCTTGAATAAGCTTATGTGTTGCCACCGCAAAAATAGGCACACCAGTCATTTCTAGTTGGTAATTTCCCAATACATTGAGTGTATCAAATACTTGTTTAACAGATGTTTGAATTCGACTTTGTTCTAGAGCATCTAGTCCTGCGGCAGATGTTTCTAACACTAGATTTTGATAATGCTTATTGGCGCTGGTCAATTGTTGCATTTGTCCTGCCACTGACTGAAAACCATTGAGAGTCAGTAACAAAGGATCTTGCAAAGCAAGGGGCTTAATTAAGCTCCCTTGTGGAGATAACAGCATTTTCTTTAATATATGTGCTTTTTGTTCCAGACCTTGCGAAGTAAAAGTATCAGCTAAATAGGGGGCGGGATCTAAGCTATAAAATGCACTAGCATAACCGCCATACAAATTTTGTATTGCTTGTGACATTTTACTTTGCTGGCCTGGTACCCAGACATCATTCACCCCGTTAATTGCATTTAATTGATATTGTAATTTTTGAATAAAATGATGCTTTACTTCCGTATCAGCAGACCCAACAGAAAGTAAGTAACGACGAGATAAAGCACCTGACTGCATTTCGTTGGCTAACAAAATTTCTTCAGCATTATCCCCAGCAATAATAAAGGCGGATAAATCCGTTTTAAAATTAACCAGTAGAACTGTACATAAAACAAGAACAGGAGGTAACAAATAAAAGAAATTTTTTCTCCAATTCAAACTATTCTCCTACTAATTCTTTATACAATAAATTAACAGAATTTTTTACTTGCTTACTAACAGCCTGTTGCTGCAATATAAACTCACTTAAATCACCATCGGCTTGCTGAGTAATAATCGTATCCGCCAACTGTCCAGTGACACCAGAAACAACGATACTAAAGCCTGAATCAGGCTCATTTTTTGATTTTAATGTCATCATCCAGCGCTTAGCTTTAGATTCAAAAGCTATTAAATACATTCGTTTTAATAGGGCTTCATCCCCTGTAATTAATGCTTTAAAAACAGCAATATTAAGACTTAGTGGATTATTTTCATCCATTTCTGCTTGGTGACGCACATGGTTATCTGGGTCAAAATAAAATAACTTATTGCCTTTAATCCCCATTAATAGTCTTTGTGGTTTTAGTTGTTCCCTGACCATTAAATCAGGTGCAATAGCATACATAATACCACTGCCATACCATGGCTGATCCATCAATTCTAAAGTCCGAATTTCTTTATACGTCATTTTAACGACCGTATCAGATTTCATTTTTTGCATTAACTCAGCAATAGAATCTTCAGCATAACTATTATTGGCTAAAAATTGAATAGAAATAGCAAATAAAACATTTAGATACTTTTTTTGGAATGGAGCAAAAATAGTTCTCATCTTGTCTGCACATCCATCCAGATTTTACGCCCATTAACAAACATATTTTTGACTGTTGTTTTAGGGTCAGGAATTGTTAAGTCGGGAAAATGCAAACGTCGATAAATATACTCACCTGTTGTTAGTAGACCTATCATTAAATAAATAAAAACACCATTGTATAGAGCCCACCATTTATCATTGCTAAAAATGGCCAGCAACACACACATCACAGCGTTAAAGGCAAAAAAGGCTGTCCAAATTAAAGTGAGTTGACGTACATAGTCAATTAATACGGGGGGAATGACTGTAAACTCCAATCGAACAAAACTCTCTATAAAAGGCGGCCCCTTATCCTTTAATAAAGTCCGACCAAAGAAATACATTAGCATCAATTGAATAAGTACAGGTATAACCTTTGCCGTAATAGTTTGAAGATAATAAGCACCTACCAACAAACTAATCGCTAATAACAATTTATATACCTTTACTTTTCGTTTGCGGGCAGCAGCAGCCTGAAAAATAAAAATGGTTGAAAATACAGTCGGAGCTATCCATACCATGCCACTCTCTATCCCCCTATAAACTAAATAGGGATATAACAGAAACAAGCCTGTAACAATAATACTTTTAATAATACCTCTCATAAATACCTTTTAATCAATTATGCTAGATACTTTTCCATTAGTAAATTTAACTCTAAATGTATTGTAACGCCCACTCCAGTACACCCACTCATTAACTTCAAGACTCATTGTTTTAGTCACTGGAGGGTAACCAATTGCAGCTATCACAGCTTTTTTACGCATTCCTTTTGCTACGGTGCCTGATTTAATATATTTTCTTTCCAGTGAATTATAATTTCTTAAATTCAACTTTTTTGTAGAAAGTAATTTATCAAATGTTTGATAAATATCATCTCCTGTATGTTTTTGAGCATTTTTAATCAAAAAAGGTTTTGTAAAACCATCCACTTGCAGCTCAATAACCTTGGATGATATGCCTAAGACCTGCACTTTGGTATTAACAGGTATAGAGGTACCCCTTCGATAATTTGTTGTTAAAAAGTAGGCTTTCTCATACTTCATATCCACCTGGGTGTAGTAACTACTACCTACAGCAATATGACTGGGTAAATCTTCTTGTTTTACATTTGTCTTACAAGAAACTAATGAAAACGTGATTAATAATAAAATTAACCCTCGAAACAATAATCGCATAACTAATACTCCTTTTTAATAGGGAGATACCATACCGCCCTAGACATTTTAAAATATATAAAACAAAAAACTAAAAACACAGTAAAACTTATACCAGCAATTTCAGTAGTAAATGGAATTAAACTTAAAGAGCTAACCAATTCAATCATTATTAACATAATTAACACCATCGCAATAGTCTTATTACTTAGCAACGTACACAAATAAGCTCCTAAAGGTGCCCCTACGACGACGACAGGAATAGCAGCCAACCAATATTGTTCAACTTGAGTTGTAAAACCACCTATCATATAAAGATGTAAAGCAAAACCGACAACTGAATTAAAAGCCATCAAAATAACGGAGGTTGCAGTAGATATTTTTTCTGGAAGCCTGAACAATAGGACCATGACTGAAAAACAGATTATATCAATTCCATTTCCAACCAACCCAGTAAAGCACCCACCAATCACGCCCGCACAAAAAATCACCCATTTTTCTCGTTGACCAAAAACAGGAATTGCTTTGTTATATAAGCGTAATCTCCAGTTGAGAATAAATAAAGTCAGTGCAAAACTAACAATCATTGCGGTAAACAGCATTTTTAGTAATCCTGATGGAATTAACGGTGCAATAAACATAGCACCAACAATCACTCCAACTACGCCCCCAAAACTGGCATAAATAATAACACGCCATTCAACGGCAATACGCAATACAACAATCGTTAAAGTCGCAGCCATCATGCCTACACTTTGAATAGCTAAAGAAAAAACTTTAGCATCCAAAGGAGGTATATGAAGTATTTTTGTGAATACTGGAAAAGCAATAGCCCCCCCTCCTTCACTCGTTGCACCAGCAATAAAAGAGCCAAATACCATCGTTAAAGTAATGGGCCAATTTTGCTTTATCACTAGATAGGAATTAGGAGAGGTATAGCTATACCATAGAATCCATACAATTAGGGTAAGAACAAAATTAAATAAAATCTTTTTATTTAAATATGGTGTTGTTAATTGATTGATGACCATGTTTTTTAAAAATATCTTTAAGAGTTTGAGGCTAAAGTCATTATATTAATTTTTAATACCAATTCCTTTATGCAATAAAATCAAACTCAAGATAATTAAAAAAGAAATAAATCCACTGGTAATAAAAAAAGCCATTTGTACGTCAACATCACTTACACCAATTAGACCATATCTAAAGGCGTTAACCATATAAAGAATAGGATTTGCTAATGAAATTTTTTGCCAAATATCGGGCAGCATAGAGACTGAATAAAAAACCCCTCCCAAATAACTTAGTGGCGTTAAAACAAAGTTAGGGATAATGGAAATATCATCAAAACTATCAGCAAAAATAGCATTAATAAACCCTGCTAAAGCAAACAAAGTTGCCGTTAAAAAATAGACAGCAATAGTAACGCCCCAATTATTGACAGTGACCTCAGCAAATAATAAAGAAATACCGGTGACAACCACACCCACTAATAGTCCTCTCGCAATTCCCCCTCCGACATAACCTGCTAGAATCACCCAATTGGGGACAGGAGCAACCAATAGTTCCTCAATATTGTGCTGAAATTTAGTGGAATAAAAAGAAGACACCACATTGGCATAAGAATGGCTAATCACAGCCATTAAAATAATACCAGGAACAATATATTCCATGTAGCTCGCCCCATTGATATTACCTATTCTATCCCCTATTAATTTACCAAAAATTAAAAAATATAATGCTGTTGTAATCGCTGGGGGTAATAATGTTTGTGGCCAGATTCTGATAAAGCGATATATTTCTTTTCTCAGAATAGTGTGAAAAGCGATTAATTTATTCATTAACTAAATCCATAAATAATTGTTCAAGACGGTTAGTTTTATTTTTTAAACTCATCACATCTATCTTTTTTTCTGTTAACTGCTGAAACAATGAATTAAGGTTTTTCCCCTTAGGTACGGTTACCTGTAACACTTTATCTTCTATTAGTTCAAAACTATAGCCATCAACAACAGGTATCTCTGAAATAGGGCTCGCTAAATCGAGCACAAAATGATCTTTATTCACCCTAGCAAGTAAGTCAGCCATACCCGATTTTTCGACAATAATACCATCATTGATGATAGCAATATTGCGACATAAACTCTCAGCCTCTTCCAAATAATGGGTCGTCAAAATTATGGTTGTCCCCTGCTTATTAACTTGTTCCATCATCTCCCACATAGAGCGTCGTATTTCAATATCAACACCTGCCGTAGGCTCATCCAAAATCAATAGTTTAGGTGAATGAACTAAAGCTCGAGCAATCATCACTCTACGCTTCATTCCCCCTGAAAGCCTGCGAGAAACCGTATTTCTCTTATCCCAAAGAGACATTTGTTTTAAACAAACTTCAGTATTCTTTAATGCTTGTTTTTTAGGGATACCATAATAGCCAGCCTGATTAAGGACAATATTTTTAACTGTTTCAAATTGATTGAAGTTTATTTCTTGAGGGACTAAACCTATACAAGATTTAGCTTTAGCATTCTCTTTTATTAAATCATGCCCAAAAATACTCACAGAACCACTTGTTTTATTCACTAATGAGCTAATAATTCCGATGGCTGTCGATTTACCTGCACCATTAGGACCTAGTAGAGCAAAAAAATCACCACTTTGTACCTCAAGGTCAATCCCTTTTAGCGCACGAAAGCCATTGCTATAAGTTTTTTTTAAATTTTTAATTGATAATGCATTCATAGCAACTTAATACTTAACGTAAAGTGAAAAATGAGTTAAATTACCCAGATATTTAGATAAAGGGTCTAATAAACCCAGTGATTTTATCAGAATTTTCACTTTTGACTTAAAAAATAGGATATCGGTGTGACTAACGAATTCCCCTCAAGTGTTGCTGCAATAGACTTAGGCTCAAATAGTTTTCATATGATTGTATGTAAACTAGAAAATGGCAAACTACGTACCCTAGATAAACTTAAAGAAATGGTTCGTTTAGCCTCTGGCCTAGATAATGAAAAAAACCTCAATGCTGAAACTCAAAGTAGAGCACTAGATTGCTTAGAACGATTTGGTCAGCGTATAGAAAACTTCCCCGCAGGTAGCGTTCGTATTGTGGGAACAAACACCTTACGTACAGCTAAAAATTCCCAAGAGTTTATTGCAAAAGCAGAAAAGGCATTAGGCCACCCAATTGATATTATTGCAGGTATTGAAGAAGCTCGACTTATCTATCAAGGTGTCGCTAATAGCTTAGGTAGTAATGCTGATTATCGTTTTGTTATGGATATTGGTGGAGGTAGTACTGAATATATTATTGGTATTGATGATATAGCGCATACTAAAGAAAGCTTACATATGGGATGCGTTACCGTCAGTAATTTATTTTTTCCTAAAGGTGTTATTAGTAAAAAAGCATTTAAAAAAGCAGTCCTTTATTCACAACAAAAACTTGAGCCTCATCATCAAGCTTTTAATAGTCAGCGCTGGGATGAAGCTATTGGTGCTTCAGGCAGTATTCGATGTATTCATAAAGTTCTGATTGCATCACAATGGAGCAATAATGGTATTACCCAAAAGGGTTTGGAAAAACTAGTTAAACATATTACTGACTGTAAACACATTGATGACTTAAACCTCCCTGAATTAAGTGAAGAACGTTTACCCGTTTTCCTGGGTGGAGTAGCCGTTTTATATGCTACTTTTCTAAAGCTTAATATTGATCAGATGACAGTATCTGATGGTGCGCTTCGTGAAGGTCTGGTTCATGACTTATTAGGTCGAATATACAATCACGATATCCGCTCCAAAACCGTTGAAATGCTTGCTGAACATTATCTTACAGATAAAGAACATTCTGATCGCATTAAACAAACAGTACACAACATTCTAAATCAGTTACAAAATAACTGCTGCTATAGAGATAAAAAAGAAATCACCCAAATTCTTGACTGGGCAGTTAGCCTACATGGTATTGGTAGAAATATCGCCCACAGCCAATATCATAAACACAGTGCTTATGTTATAGAAAATGGGGATTTAGCAGGTTTTTCACGACAGGATCAAAATTTACTAGCTACACTGGTACAAACACATCGTAAAAAGTTTTCACTCTCACGATTTAAAAAACTGCCTAAACCGTGGAACCAAGACGCTCAAATGCTAACTATTATTTTAAGACTTGCGATTCTAATACATCGTAATCGCCATACACAAAATACCCCAGAATTTACAATATCTATAAATTCCACTTCAATTAATATTAGCTTTGCCGATGGCTGGTTAAATAGTGCCCCACTCACTCAGACAGACCTAGAAATAGAAGCTAGCTATTTAAAAGCTGCTGACTACACTTTTAGTTATTCATAAGGAATAGGGGTAATGAAACAATTTGCAAAATTTGTTTTATTCCCACTTTTTCCTCCATTGCGCTTTTTATTCTTTGTTTTAGCAACACTCTCCCTATTACTTTCTATTACTTTATTTTATGCTTTAGATAATACAGCGATAACAAATAAAAATTGGCCTTTAAATAATAGAGAAATGCAAAGGGCAAAAAATATTATCGGAAACCCTAGTTTACAATCCCAACTGACTAGCAATTTAACTGAAAAAGATCTTAACATTGCTCTAAATTACTTATTAAACTATTACATACCTTGCACTTCAGAAATATCAATCAAAGAACAACAGTTACAATTTAAATTTTCTTTTTTATTACCTAAAACCCCCTTTGGAAACCGCCTTAATTTTAGTTTTAACCTTATTAAACATGCCGGCTATCCAGTTATTAATACGTTGCAAATAGGCCATATAAAAGTAGCCAATGAATTTGCAGGATTAATTATTGAAAACCTTATTAAGTATTCACCCTTAAATGAGTTTTATATCCTTGCTGCAGAGCATATTAGATCACTAGATATTCATCCTAAAGGTATATCTATAAGTTATATTTCAACTAATGAACTTAGCTTAAAAACCAGCCAAAACCTTAATAATAAAAATTACAATTCTGTACTTTTTTATCAGCAAAAGATTTCCACTATCATTGCTAAACATGACCCAAGGATGAGATTATCATTAGCAGAGTTGTTACAGCCCCTATTTAAATTTGCTTTTCAACGATCAACTATTGAAACTGCAATACCCGAAAATAGAGCGGTACTTATTGCCATTAGCACTTATGTCAATAAAAATGAAATACAAGCCCTCATTCCTTTTGACATAGGGCCCGCAACACAACGCCAATACTCCGCATCTTTATATAAAAGAACAGATATGGCAAAGCATTTTATGATTTCAGCTGTATTAGCTGCTACCGCGGGAGAATCTCTTGCAGACTACTTTGGACAAGAAAAAGAAATAACTGATTCTATTAAAGGCAGTGGTTTTAGTTTTATTGATTTAGCGGGTGACAGAGCTGGCTCACGCTTTGGAAAAACAGCAATTGAATCCCCCTTACAAGCAAGAAAAATACAAAAAAAGATGGCATATATTAAAGATTACACAGCATTTATGCCAGAAGTCAGAGATTTACCTGAAAATATGAGTCAACGGCTCTTTAAGAAAGGGTTTGAATCTGTTTATAGTGCCAAATATCAAGCTATGTTGAAAAAAATAGATAACAGAATTGCTAAGTTAGATATTTATCAATAATACTCTCTATTAATCGTTCCAAAAGTTCTGGCAGCCTCTAATCCAATCAGCGCCTTTTGATATCGTTTTATCTATAAGATTATAGTAGTGGTATCTGCATTGAAGGTATTTTAGTATTTAAATTGTTTGTTATATCATATTTAAATTTAGAAGAACTACACCTATCCTAAGTGCAGATGGAGTATAGTTATTACTATAAAGTATAGATCTATTAATCACATTATTTCTTGAATTTTTTCATACAAGTAAATATTGTTACCCCATATAAGGAATGGAAGTATATATACAAATAAAATATCAAATTTATTAAATATTTCTTGTTGCCACTTTATATTATCTGAAAATATTTTTACAGGTGTAAAATAGATAATCCATACAGACAAAATAAAATGTCCAGTATAAAGAAATAAACTACCTCTGTACTGATAAATAGTATGAAATATGACATTAAAAGCCAACCAAAAAAGACAGATCAGCCATAAAAAACAGTGATTTTTGTTATTGTTTTTAAACTTAAAAACAATGGATAAAGTTAATAATATAATTATGAACCACCCTAAAAAACTAAAGTCCATATCCCTAAGGTCTATCATTGTGATGCCTTCAGGTAAAAGAATACTTGTCACTTTAGGAGATAAAATTGAGAATAAGGAAAATACAGATATAACTTGAACAATTCCTTCCTTGTCTCCAGGTCGATTAACCGTCCAAAAAATACGTTTAAGCACACCAATTGGGTCTTGTGAAATTTCAATAATAACTTGAAAGTAAATTATTATAAATATCATCAGGCCTATAACAGCAATTCTAAATAGTTGTTGATAGAACAATTTACTAGAAAAAATATTATAGAACTTTATACCCTCTTTTTTCTCCAAACTAAGTTCCATTAAAATTACGAGGACAATTAGATAAGATGTCGTACCTATCGCCATAATAGAAATCAGACTACGCAACCAGATAGAGCCTGTTTGTTTTTGATATTCAGCTTTACAAATAACTAAAAATATTGCAGAAATCCAAAATATAGATAATGAATATACATCCAAAACCAATCCAGTCGAAATATAAGTTGATGTACCTGCTAAACCAAAAGTTAAAAAACCAGATTCTAGAGTAGTACGACCTATTGTTCGAAAAACATAGTAACTTACGACTAAACTACCTGAATGAAAACACTGTGCCAACCCAATTACGGCTATATTATCCGATACCCCCACCAACCTCAGGGCATGTATTACATAATTATAAAGATAAATAAATGGGTGCTTGATGAGCAGAAGTCTTTCAGTATCTATGTCATGCGCTACTGAATAGAAGAAGTGGCTTTGATCTAAATCGAATGCTATATTTATCTGCTGATAAAACCCTGCCGTCAGGAGTTCTTTACAACCTAGGTAATAAAAAATAAAGCTAGCAATAAAGATAAGTATTGCTGTAAATATATCCAGACCTTTATCTGTAAAATTATACATTTTCATCAAGTCCTACTAATAAGAAATACCCCAATAATCACCTGAATAACCCCTATTAATCGAATTAAGCTAATTTGCTCTCCTAAAATAAAGTAAGCAAGTATCATGGTAAAAATAAAACCTACACCAACAAAGGGATATGCTTTACTAACATCAATATGGATTAATACAGCCAACCAAACAACCATGCCTAACACATATAAACTCAAACCTCCCCAGACATAAAAGTTTGTTATTATTAACCATATTTTTTGTATTATTGTTTCAGCATCCACAGCAACTAGTTTATATTTCGTCATTCCAAGCTTTAATGTTATCTGCGCCAAAGCTGACAAAAAAACACTAGTAATTATGCATATAAAAATCTTAATTGTCATAATAATATTGCTGTTACGATTATAATTATTACACTGCTAATACATAGCAGACTCCCCCTGTCTTTAATACTAAAAACGATAGGGTCATCATGCATTTCATCTCGAAATGTTTTGATCCACATTAGCCCAATCCAATACAATAATAGAGGACATACTAACCATAATAATTCAGGGTATGTATATTGGCTAATACTTTGCGTATCATTTAAATACAGAGCCACCACCAAGATACTAACAAAACCACTTGTCACCCCCATACTCGCTAAAATATAAGTATCTGATACCATATAGTCTCTCCCTGGTGTAGATTCCTTTTCTCCCCTGCCTAAAACTTGCAATTCACTACAGCGTTTAACCAAGGCAAGACTTAAAAACATAAACATAGAAAAAGCGATTAACCATACTGAAGGCATAATATTTATTACAAGCGCACCGACAAAAATTCTAGTGGTATACAGTAATGACAACGATATGGTATCCATTAAAATATAGCTTTTAAGTTTAAAAGAATACAATAAAGTTAATGCTAAATAAAAAACAAGCCCGTATACAAAAGAGAGATTTACATTAATTGCTATAGCAAATGAACTAATAAATAAAAATAGGGAGATTATTATTGCTGAAGGTATTGTTAAGTCACCTGATGCCAATGGTCTTTTCTTTTTTCTTATATGCTCTCTATCATTTTGAATATCAAGAAGATCATTGACGATATAGGTTGCAGAGGCAAGCAAACTAAATGAAATAAATGCCATAATAACATTGAGTAATGCTTCAGTATTATTGAACTGCTGGGACATTAATAGGGGAACAAATAATAAACTATTTTTCACCCATTGATACATCCTTATGGCTTTAAAAATAGACCGGACGCCTTTACTGTCATTCTCAAATATTTGTGTAATATTATCAATTTTCACCAACTGTCGTTTAAGCCCTTGAGTCGGATTAACAATTAGTGCTTCTTGAGCAAAAGGAAAAATCAACATATCAACAGTAGAGTTCCCAGCATAGGAAAAAACTTTACTTTGCCTTCGTATATTTTTTAACTTTGCAGTACCTGAAATATTTTCACCAACAGAACTTGCTATAACTTGACTAAATATTCCTAAATAATCAGCTATTTCTTGTGCATACTTTTCCGTTGTAGCCGTTGCTAATATTAATTTTCTCCCTTCTGCTTTTTGTTGTTTTAAATATTGTAAAAAACATTTATTATAAGGTAATAAGTGTGGATTAATATCAACTAATTTTGAAATATTATATTTGAGCGCACTTTTCCCTTTGAATAGCCAAAAGGGTAATATAAAAACATATAAAAAATTAATTTTTATTAATAGTAAAACAGATTCATATAATATATCTGTTTTAATTAACGTGCCATCTAAGTCAACATATAAATCACTTAACTCTGTACCGTCAGACATAACTAGTAACCAATTGTTTATTTGTTTTATCAACCACTATACGATTATCTACTACATAAATAATGACAAATATTGCATACAAAAAATCAAAATATGCCACACTTACAGTCCCTCCTGAAAGACAATAAGCTATAAGCGATACCCTAAGCATAGACATCAGGGTATATACCCATTCCCCCATTTCATATTTCTTTGCCCGTCTTATAATTGAGCCCATTTTCACATAGGCAGATAATAAAATAAGTAAAAATATAAAAAGCCCAACAAAACCATGATTACTTAATACTTGAAAATATATACTATGTGCAGCCCGTACTGGTTCATAATAAAGAGCCTCTGGAGTTGGTATAAAGTCTAATAAATGTAGATCAGAATAATATTGTTGCCACAGAGCCAAGTTTTCGACTGCTTTAAAGCCTTCACCAAACAAGGGGTTATTAATAGCTATAACTGTAGCCATTTTCCAGACCACGACTCTGTGCATAAATGACCCATCATCTTCGGCATTATCTACCGTATTCATGCGCCCAAACCATTCCTCAGGTAACAGGTTTATTGCTGTAAATATCACTGTAGATATCACAATAACCCACAAAAACTTCCGTTTACTACTTTTTAATGCAAATAACACTAATACAGCTAAACCAACAAAACCAGATCTAGAATAGGTACTAATAAGGCCTAATATAGCCAATGCAACCACAACAACCAACCCATTTTTAATGAGTTTCTGCTCAGTTTGTGTAATAAGATAAAAAGCCATGGGTAACATAGTTAAAATCATCACCGCAAAAAAATTATTATCTCCTGTTATTCCTCTTAACGCCCCTATTCTATGAGATCCACCAGAAACAAGAAATTTCAATCCTTCTGCTGCAGCTAGAGCACCAATAGACAAGACAAGCAACCACATCATAAATTCTATATGCTGTTTCCGCTCTAATATAGCAATTGCAAAAAAATAAAATAAGATAATTTTCATAAATTCCCCCCATCGCTCCCACATTACATCTGGATTAGCTCCACCTAGAATAGTTGACAAAGTTGCCCAAATAAAAAAAATTAAGATTACAACCGATAGTTTATCTAAGGTCATCTTTGGTTTATTTCTACTAAAGAGATAAGATAAAATAGTAACAATTGCAAAAAGGCGATTATAGGTAATAGAAGAAGCAAAACCATAAACTAAATGATTAACATTAAATGCAGATGTCCATAACCATAACCCTGCACCAATAAAGGGTCGCTTAAAGGAATAATAAACTAATAGAGGTAGTAAACTGACAAGAACAAGATCTCGCATAATCTTTATTCTTCATCCTGTTCTTTTTTATTGAACCAATAGCAAATGTAGGTGATAGATAGCAACTGCATGCCAAACATTAATGTTTCAATCATTTTATTGTAGTTATCAAAGTTAAGTTTAGGAGACTAATAAAACTATTAATTCAATGCATATGAATAATAAGTTATGATCTAAGAAAACAAGGGGATCTAAACACTATTTAGTGTCTATAACTTAAGAACAATTATTTTAAAGTTTCACTTGTTAAATCATCTTTAACCATAGCATAAAAACTAAAATAAATAAGTAATGCTATCGGCGGATACCTAATTCTAACCTCTAATCAAGCACTACTTAACGTATATTTTATACAGGATGACTTTCAAACACTTCCCCTTCCCAAGGCTTATATTGAGCGTTAGTTATTTTTTATGATATATTATTTATTCCAAATTATCTTGCTTAATTTTTAACTACATCTTCCATGATTACTAATGCAAGCAAACTTGACTTATCTCTCCCTTTAGAAGCTGACCTTTTAATTATTGGTGCAGGGCCAGCAGGTATAACCATTGCCAAAAAGTTTGCAAATACCTCCACTCGTGTCATTGTTTTAGAAAGTGGTAGTGAAAGCTATAACTATGATGCTCAGGATCTAAATCGTGGAGCGATTACAGGCACTCCTGCAGAACCCCTTGATGCATCACGATTACGCTTACTTGGTGGCACATCTAATCATTGGGCTGGCTGGTGTAGACCTTTCGAGAAAGAAGATTTTGAAACTCGAGAAGACTGGCCTGAAAGTGGCTGGCCTATTTCAAGGCGTGATCTAAATGAATATTATGATACTGCTACAGAAATATGCCAACTTTCCAGAAAAAGTTTTGACGATATTGAATTCTGGAACTCTCAGCCAGGGGGTAGCCAACTTAAGAAACTGGATTTAAAAGAGAGTCGCCTATTAACTAGTATCTTCCAAATTAGTCCCCCCACTCGATTTGGTGAAACTTACCGAAAAGACCTTGAACAAGCACCTAATATCCAAGTTATCCTTAATGCAACAGCATTAGAATTGTTAAGGTCTGATGAGAGTCCAATAAGTAATTCAATTAAGAAAATATCTGGTGTCCGAGCAAGTACCTTAGATACTCAACAGTTTTCTGTGAAAGCACACACTACAGTTATGGCTGTTGGTGGAGTTGAAACCTCTCGACTATTACTTCTCTCCAATAAAGTTCATCCTCAAGGTACTGGCAATGAAAACGACTTAGTTGGTCGTTATTTTATGGATCACCCCTGGTTAAGGTCTATTAGTTATCTTCGTTTTCAAACGCCAGGAACAAACTGGCCCTTATATTTTGATAAAACGAAAGTTGCAAATACTCGAATTTTTGGCACATTGACACCAGCCCCCGAATTAAAAAAGTCTCACCATATAGGTGGTTTTCGATTATGGCTACAACCTTCAACAGTGTCTACTGCCGGGGTTGATTCAGTCCGTACAATCCTCAACAATTTAAAAAAGGGAGAACTTGTTGATGATTTAAGTAATCACATTGCCAATATATATGCCGATTCGGATACTTTAGCTGACGTTGCTTATAAATCACTATTTCAAACGCGTCAATCTCCATTTGGTTACAACACAAAACGTGGAGCACCTTATCTTGGTGCATCTATAGATCTTAATATAGAACAACGTCCAAATCCAGATAGCCGTTTAACACTAGATACACCGCTAGATGCTCTCGGTCAACGCAGTATTAAGTTAGACTGGCGCCTAACAGAAACAGACTGGCACACGGCAACAACGGCTTTACACACAGCAGCACAAGAATTTGGCCGAATCAATGCAGGACGCGTTCATATCCCACTTGAAGGTAATACACCTAACTGGCCCTCACTAATTACCAGCAGCAATCATCATATGGGAGGTGCTCGTATGGCCTCTGACCCAAAAAAAGGTGTAGTAAATGCTAATTGTCGCGTTCATTCCACAGAAAACCTTTATATAGCAGGAAGTGCTGTTTTCCCCACTTCAGGATATGCTAATCCCACATTAACGATTGTGGCATTAGCATTAAAATTAGCCGATCATTTACATGCTGTTTTAAAATGAATTTTTTTCCAATAAAAAAAAACCGCCCTTTAGCTAACTTTTATCGCCGAAGTTTCATTCGCTCTAGCCTCTCATTTGCGATAGCTGCAAGCACATTAAATATCTCTACTGTCGCATTAGCAGCACAACACTCACACGAAGATAAAATACTTTCTCTTGTTAATAATAAATTATCAGCAATCTCAATTGGTCGACTCATCTTAAGCAGTCCTCATAAAAGTAACTTACAATTTACCTCCCCTTTAGTTTCAATTATGAATGACCTTGATTTGACAGTCGATTCTCTTAACTCAACAACAAAAGCAACTTTATCAACACGTTTTAATCAACAAAATGCTCGTGATTTTGATCAAGATCGTATTATTAATGTTAATGGCTGGGTTATTGGACTCACCGAAGCTAGACTTTGCGTACTTGCTACACAGAAATACAGTTAACTAAATTCTTATAAAAAATACAAATGAATAGATTAAAAGCACTGCCACAGTGGACGTTGACTACTGGATCCCTAATTACATTAGTCATTTCAATACTTATACTGATACCTGTATATCTAAATCAACTAATACCCCTCAATGATTATCCATTTCATTTGGCACGTATTATTATTCTATCTGATTTAAACAACCCGGTTTACAGTGAATTTTACAAGCTAGGTAGCCTTCTATTACCCAATATGGCAATGGATATGTTTGCCATACCTTTAGCTTCTATTATGCATGCCGAAACAGCTTCTCGCATTTTTGTTATGCTCAGCTTACTTTCCATGTTATTCGGTACCATGATGCTTCACAAAGCAGCACATAAAAGGTTTTCTCCCTGGCCTTTACTGGCATCAGCCCTCTTATTTAATGGTATCTTTCGTTACGGCTTTCTAAATTATATTTTTGGAATGGGAATAGCATTTTTTGCTGCAGGTTTATGGCTGACAATAAAACCTAGTAACCTTAGACTATTTTTTACATTCATTGCATCATGCGTTCTTGTCTTACTGCACTTTGAAGCTTTTGCAGTTTTCGCAGTGATTGTTGGTTCTATTGAAATATATTACGTTATATTTCAACCTCAAAAAGAAGGCATCAAATACAAAGCAATACAACTCATTATATCGGCATGCCCTTTTCTACTCACTATTACATTATTCATACTTATATCTCCCACAGCAGAAGTTGCAAGCCAAGGTTTTCATTATCCTAATTACTTAGGTGCAAAACCTTACGGTGCTATTTATAGCTTATTAACAGGGATTAACTGGCTAGATATCATCTGTTTTTCCAGCTTAGTAATAGCGACCATTTTCTTGTTTTTTACAAAACGTATTCAATTGTCCTCTCCGTTATTATTAGCCGCACTAATGATGTCAATAGCCTTTATGGTTTTACCCTCTTCAATTATGGGCAGTAGTTTTGTCTATGTTAGACTAGGACCAGCTATTGCATTACTTTTCATTGCCACCATTGATGTTAAACCCAACTGTTTAAATACTAATAGTCTTATTGCTTGCCTAGCATTAATTTTAGCCATTTTCACATCTATCAGTATCACTCAACAGTGGCAGGACTTTAACAAAACCACCTCAAACATTATTCGTGTTTTTGATAAAACAGAGCCTGGTGCCATCATTTTTAATGCAACCACACAGCCATTTACCCATCTTATTGCTGATACCCCTAAAGAACGTGCAGCATGGAATCCTCCTTTAAAACACATCGCATCCTACGCAGTACTTTACGGCCCCAAATTTGTACCTATGACTTTTGCAGATCTAACTAAACAACCTTTAAATGTTGCCAGTAAATATCAAAAAATCAAAGATTTTCAGGGAGATAATCCACGACAAACAGTGACAAGTACAGATTTAGAAAAATTTCTCTTTGAAATTAAGGGACATATGGTGAATAAAGACTGGCCAGTTCTCAAGAATGTTTATGTTTTTGTTATGGGGTTTGATCGTATTAAGGAAAGCTTTAATCTATCAATTTTAGAAGATTGGGCAGAAGTAACTGAATTGAATGATGACCATATTCTTATCAAACTAAAACCCTATAGCAAACACTCTTAAAATAATTCATAAAAGACTAATACAGCATTCAGATACTAGGCAGAATTTTCTCTTAAAATAATTGTAAAAAAACGGATGCCAAATAAAATTTTAAAAAGCTTACTCCTTTGGACACCCATTAGCGGCTCTGTTATCCTTCTGATAATTCTATGCCTAATTATTGCCCCTGTAGTATTAAACCCATTTCCTCCCTTACACGATTATCCACACCATCTTGCTCGTATAATTATTCTCTCTGATTTAGAAAATCAGATATATCATCAATTTTACAAACATGGAAGTTTTCTAATACCCAATATGGCAATGGAGATTATTGCAGTTCCACTTGCTCATCTTATAGGTGCAGAAGCAGCTTCTCGATTATTTGTAATGCTTAGTTTGCTCTCCATGATGTTAGGCACCGTGATGTTACACAAAGTAGCACATAAAAGATTTTCCCCTTGGCCTTTGCTAGCCGTCATGTTCTTATTTAATTGTTTTTTTCGTTTTGGTTTTCTAAATTATATTTTTGGTATAGGTGCATCATTTTTTGCAGCAAGCATCTGGCTATCAATAAAACCAGGCTATAACAGGTTTTTTTTAACTCTATTGACGTCATTTATTCTAATTCTGTTACATTTTTCAGCCTTTGGAATTTTTGCACTACTTGTTTGCTCATTTGAAATTTATGAAACAACTATGCGATGGCAGCAGAAAAAGGTCAAACAATCAGTCATACAACTTCTTGTAACTACTATCCCTTTTTTTATTACTATATCTTTGTTTATGATGTTCTCCCCAACGGCAGAGATTATCAGCGAAAAATTTGCTTACCCAAGCTATTTGGGTGCTAAACCGTTCGGAGCTCTCTATAGTATTTTAACAGGTATTACATGGTTAAATATTGTTTGCCTTTCTAGCCTCGTATTTGCTGTAAGCCTAACGATATACACAAAAAGCATCAAAATTTCGTCACCTTTATCAATTGCTTTTATAGTAATATCCATAGCACTGGTTTTATTACCATCCTCTCTTATGGGAAATGTTTTCGTAGATGTCAGGTTAGGGCCTGTTATTGCCCTCTTAGGCATTGCAGCAATTGATATCAAAGCCAACTACTTAAAAATGAATAGTGTAATTGCTGGTTTAGCAATCTTGTTAGCTATATTAATATCAATAGGTGTTAGCTATCAATGGCGTGAGTTTAATACAATAATCACAAAAAATATTAGTGCCTTTGATACAACTGAAGTTGGGGCAACAATATTCAGCGCAACCTCACTACCCGACCCACAACTGATAACTGACACTCCTGAACGACGTGCAGCATGGAACCCTACACTAAAACATATAGCATCATACGCTGTCCTCTATGGCGCAAAGTTTGTACCTATGACTTTTGCAAACCCTAGAATGCAGCCTTTAAATGTTTCTGATGAATACCTGGCTATAAAAGCCTTTCAAGGGGACAATCCTCGTAAAGTTATTAATGGTAGTCAATTAACAAAATTTATCATGGAAATAAAAAAGAATGTATTAAATGAAAATTGGCCTAAACTCCATAATATATACATCTTTGTCATGGGGTTTGAGCGAGTAAAAGATAGTTTTGATATTTCTGATTTTAACGATGAAGTTAAAATTATTGAGTTTGATAACAATCACATTTTATTAAGTTTAATACTCCCCATCAAACCCAATAAAAAATGAATAAATTTTTGAGAGCTAAGTTTGAAGATACACAATAAAATCCAACTAATAAGTTTTAATAAATAATCCTGCTATGAAATTAACAAAATCTCATTACGATATCATCATTATTGGTGCTGGGTTTTATGGCTGTTCAATTGCTATTGAATTAAAAAGACAGGGTAAATCAGTTGCTTTACTCGAAAAAGAATCAGATATCATGCAACGTGCTTCATATACCAATCAAGCACGTATACACCAAGGCTATCATTACCCAAGAAGCATTTTAACTGCACTGCGCTCTAGAACTAATTTTGACAAGTTTATTAACGAATTCAGTGATTGTGTTTATTCTGATTTTGATAAATATTACGCCATTGGAAAAATATCATCGAAAGTCAATGCCGAACAATTTAGACTATTTTGCAACCGTATCGGAGCTCCAATACAAAAAGCCCCCAAAAGCATTCATTCTTTATTTAATCCAGACCTTATTGAAAATGTATTTAAGGTACGTGAGTATGCCTTTGATACTGTTAAGCTTAAACACATTATGCTAGATTTACTCGATCAAGAAAAAGTAGATATTGAACTAAATTGCCGTGTTAAAAATATCAGCCAGTCAGACAAACTATTAAAAGTAGACTTTTCTAATAAAAACGAAGAATACAGCCTACATAGTAAATATATTTTAAATTGTACTTATTCAGGAATTAACCAAATTAATAAGTCTGCAAATCTGCAGATGGTTCCTTTAAAGCATGAGTTAACTGAAATGGCATTAGTAGAAATGCCTAAAGAATTATTAAAGACAGGGTTTACCATTATGGATGGGCCTTTCTTTTCAATTATGCCCTTTCCTGCGAGAGACATGCATTCACTAAGCCATGTTCGTTATACCCCTCATTGTTATTGGCAGGATGATGCAGAGAAAGCATTTATAAATACAGAAAGTTACATCAATAAAAATAACTATGTGAATACTCCCAAAGTTAATAGTTCTTATATTCACATGCTTAAAGATGCAGAACGCTACATGCCCGCCTTAAGGGATTGCAAGTATGCAGATTCAATTTGGGAAATAAAAACTATTTTACCCCAGAGTGAAGTAGACGATAGTAGGCCAATACTTTTTAGGCGAGATAAAAATATACCTAATATTGTATCTATTATGGGGGGAAAAATTGATAATATCTTTGATATTAGAGATAAGTTACGTGTGTTATTGAATACCGAATGGAGTGAGTCATGAAAATAGATAAATTTGTATCCGTTATTGCCCCTTTATATAACTCAGAGGATATTGTTACTCAATATATTGAAGAGACTATCTCTATTTTAAAAAATAATTATACAAATTATGAGTTAGTTTTAGTTGATGATGGTTCCAAAGATAATACCGTTAATCTTGTCGCATCATTACTAGGTCAGTATGAAGGCATTCGATTAGTTAGACTGTCTAGAGAATTTGGTGAAGAAATTGCTATTACTGCTGGATTAGAGACAGTTATTGGTGACTTTACAGTTGTTATGATTCCCGATATCGATCCACCAAGCAAAATACCAGAATTTGTTCAAAATTGTATTGATGGTTCTGATGTAGTTTTTGGTGTTCGTAGAACGCGTAAGCACGAAGGTTGGTTTACTCGAAAAGCAACAGGTGTATTTTATTGGTATTGTCATAAATTTCTAAAGTTGAATTTAACTAAAAATGCAACACAATTTTGCTGTATGAGTAGGCAAGTTGTTAATGCCATTATACAAATAAAAGACTCTTATCGATATTTACGTTTATTTAGTTCTTATGTTGGATATATTCGCAAACCAATTGTATACGATCCTAAGAAACCTAAAAAAACCACGCGTACACGTAGTTTTGGTGAGTCATTCAGTCAAGCCTTAACAATTATTATGGAGAACTCTGCACACCCTCTCCGGTTTGTAAGTTGGATGGGCATGTTTGCAGCAATTAGTAATTTAATTTACGCAGGCTATATCGTTGCTGTTTATCTGTTAAAAGAGAATGTAATAGAAGGCTGGACAACTCTTTCTCTTCAAAATGCTGGACAGTTTTTCCTCATTACTGTGATTTTAACTGCATTATGTGAATACACAGGAAGGATATTAAGCCGATTACAAAATCGTCCTTTATATTATCTAATGAATGAACAAAATAGCAGTATTTTATTAATAGATAGAGACAGACACAATATTGTGGAAGAATCAGAGTCTATTGATTTATAGTTTGTACACTAGGAGGCTGTCCGAGAATAGAGAACCTACTACGGAAAAATCCCTTTTGGCCATTTTTTCCGAACATTTTCATTAAAGAGCGCAACTATTCGCCTCAAATGTTCGAAAAAACTGACTCAAAAGGGATTTCCCTCGCTACGGTTTCTATTCTCGGGCAGCCTCCTAGATATCATTACCCACAAAATAATAAATTCTTTCGCTCTTGAAGCGTATCCAAAATAATTAATATAAGGTTTTAAATAGTATGACACAGGCATTAATTGGTTACACAGGTTTTGTTGGCGGTAATCTACTAAACCAACAAACTTTTGATGATTGCTACAATTCGAGTAATATTGAACAAATAAAAGATAAAAGCTATGACCGAATCATTTGTGCTGGAGTCCCGGCACAAAAATGGATTGCAAATCGTGAACCTGTTCAAGATCGTGAAAATATTCAAAGCCTGATACAACATCTTAAAACGGTTAAGGCTGAAAAATTTATTCTTATTTCAACTGTCGATGTATACCCAAGCCCTATTGATGTTGATGAAAATTCTGAAATTCAACTTAAAGACTGTCATCCTTATGGAAAGCACAGACTTGAGCTAGAACAATTTATTAGTGATAATTTTAATTCCATCATCATACGTCTACCTGCTCTATTTGGGTCAGGTTTGAAAAAAAATATTATATTTGATTTCCTCAACAACAATAATATCGAACAAATAAACCCAAAAGGCGTATTTCAATTTTATTGCTTGGATCACTTAAGTAAAGACATTGAAACAGCACTAAAAAACAACCTAAAATTAATTAATATCAGCTCAGAACCTACAAGTGTTACTGAAATAGCGCAACTTTGTCTTGGTCATCAATTTACCAATGAAGTGGATGCTGCAGGAATAAAATATGATTATAAAAGTTGCTATGCAGAAGATTTTGGAGGAAATCACGGTTATTTATACAGCAAAGATCAAGTTCTATCAGACTTAAAAGCATACATTGACAGAGTCTGAAAGAGCTATTCCCTAAACCCTACAATTGATCTTGGGAAATAGAGTTACCTAGCTTCCTAGATGTCTCTAACGCTTGGTATTAGTAAGGTAATTTCTAATCAAACAATAGATTAGAGTTAAAGTGTAAGGTTTTAAAAGTTTATTCATATAAAAACTTGATTCGCCTGCATCCCTCTGAGTCCAGTCTGTTGGAACTACAGCATAATTCCAGTCTCCTAAGGTTGCTGATACTGCAAGCTCAATTGTAATATTAAATTGTCCAGCTACCATAGGTTGCATTGCATCAATAACATGCCGACGATAACACTTGAACCCATTAGTAAAGTCTTTGTACTCACTTCTTAATATCAAAGATAGGAAATGATTAGCAATACGGTTTATCAATAATTTAAACTTTGGATAGTTAGTAACTTGGGTTCCTGGTAAAAACCGGCTACCAAAAGCACAATCATAGCCTTCCTGTATTTTAGTAAAATAAGCCGCAATATCCTTTGGAGAATCAGACCCATCAGAAGTGACAATCACAACAGCCCCCCCCTGATACACCTCCAATCCCTTACGGATTGCATAGCCATAACCATGATCCCCTTCATTATTGACATGGCGCACAACATGATGGTTTAGCTCCACTTTTTTCAATAGAGTTTCTGTTTGATCAGTACTTCCATCATTGACCACAATAATTTCATACTGAAAACTACAATTATCAAGATACGCTGTTAATTCAAGTAAAGTCTGTTCAATAACATCTTCCTCATTATAGGCAGGCATTACAATCGAAAACAGATCAACAGGTTTAATATTTTGAGGTTCTTTATTTGTCATTCTACGCATCTCTTTTCTATTATTAACTATACCAATCTAACACTTGTATCACTGCATCCTTAACACTGTTTATTGGATTGTCTGAGCGACGCATTTCGATAGATAACCATCCATCATAATTGATATTTTTTAATGCCTTACCAATAGTTGCATGATCAAGTGAAGGAGTTGAGAAATCCCCCAAATTTGGCTCAGTTACATGAAAATGGGTTATTTTTTCAGCGCATTGTTCAATCGCATCAATAACATCATCACCTTCAAGAGAAATACATGCTGTATCTAAATGAACACAAACAGCCGGATGTGACACGGCATTAACCATCTCAAACACTTCAGACCACTGCGTCATAAAATTACATTTATAAATAGATGGATTGGGTTCTAAACATAACTGCACATCCCATTTAGCACAAATATCTCCAGCTCGACGAAAAAAATCAACGCCATTTAAAAATGCTTGTTCCTTAGAAAGTGTACCAATATCACGATTTTTTGGTGACCCAAAAACTAAAACCTTTGCACCAAAACCTTTTGCTAAAGAAGCCACTTTATCTAGGTGCGTAAGCATTGCTGCTTGGGAAGCTGTATTCCCAAAAACCTGTAAATCTGGTTTATCAAATAAAATAGCTTGCAAGGCAGGTATTTTAAACCCTTTTTTCTCGTACTCTTTTTGAATGATCACCGCCTCTTCTTGACTAGCACCTTGCCAAGCGGGCCAAATTTTTGTGGGTGCCATTTCAATACCAGAAACACCATTAGCCTGTAACCATTTAAATATTTCTTGTTCTTCTTCTGTATTCCATGCAATATTCGAAACAGATAGTTTCATTAAAACTTCTCCTTAATTAAAAGATATCTCAAAATTTGATTATTGTAGTTATACAGCGGTTTTAATTTCAACACCGTATCCTCGGCAGAAAGTTAAAATTAGCTATAGCTGACTTTTAAAAATTTTTACTATTTTTTTAGCATTATCTAGCCAATAAAACCCTTTTTTATTTATTTTATTTTTTGCTTCATCCCCGAGTTTATTTCTTAGAGGGGCAGACTCACACAAATTAATTAATTTATCTTTAAAGTCCTCTTCACTATTAAAAAGTAAAGCATCTTTATCCGCAGTAAGAATCTCTTTGATATTTTCCATATCAGGTGCAAGAATAGCCTTACCTAAAGCCATATACTCAAATAGTTTAAGTGGAGATGCATATCTAGTAACGTCAGGCTGCAATGCTAAATCAAAAACTGATTGGTAGTGTGGCATTTTTTCTCGACTAACAATGCCTGTAATAGTCATCCTGTTAGATATACCCAGTTGTTTTGCGTGCTTTTCTAAGGCCCCTCTCCCTGGCCCATCTCCTACTAAAAACAAGTGCCAATTCTGTTTTGGATGTGTTGCAATAGCATCCAAAACTCTATCAAGCCGATGCCATTCTCTAACAAACCCAACAAACCCTAGTATTAATTTATTATCTAATTGATATTGCTTAATTATTTCTTTAGATACAATCGGAGGCCAAGGAAAATGTTTTGAATTGATTCCATTATGAATCACTGTCATTCTATCGTAACTAATCCCCTCTTCAGCTATGATATCAGCTAGTACTTGCGTGACAGGTAACAGATGATCAGCATTATTCCAAGCATATCTTTCTGTCCATTGAGCAAGTGAATCAATACTTATTCCTTTAGTATTTTTTCGCTCTTCATAAAGAGGTGAATTAATTTCAAGAATTAAAGGTATTTTAAATAATTTTTTAGCCCAAATACCAGAAGGTAAATACAGATTATATCTTTCATAAATACAGTCTGGCTGATGTAATTTAATAGCTTTTCTTAACTTTATAAAATCATAAAAGGTATAACAAAATTCAAGTAATTCATGTATAAATCCGGGGAGATTATCACGTAAACCTTGGACTCCATCCGCACTTTTCCCAAATTCTTTTTGATTAATAGAATCTGGTTCGACCATAATGATTTCATGGCCCAATTCCTTTAAAGCATTCACTATTTCAGCAATATGTACATATTGCCCATCCTTTGATGCTATACGGTGATGGTATAAAATTTTAATACTTTTCTCCTATATGTAAAAATTGATCAATTAAATTAAATCACCACATAATGGACAAGTAGATCTCCCTCTACCTAACTTATCTAGTTTGATAAAAATAAATAACAATGCCTTTTATACTCTATTATTAACCAGTAACTCATAGTTAAAACTCACAATATACTTTTTTCAAAAAGCTTTTCTAACCCTTCAACAGTACTATTCCAAGAAAATTGTTCAGCATAATTTCGTGTCTCTTTACTCTTGGGATAATCATCAAATAAGATCCTAACTCCTTGGACAATCTCTTCTATAGATCTATTGATTAAAACCCCCGCCTCTTTCTGCTTTACAACCTCAGATGCTCCTCCAACATCAGTAGCTATAACAGGCGTTCCACAAGCGATAGACTCTAAAAGCACATTAGCCATACCTTCTCTGCTAGAAGCTAGCACAAAGGCATCACTTGCATTATAAATTTCAACTAATTCAGGCTGTTTCTTTTCACCTAAAAAGGTTACTCGATCATTAAGGTTCAATTTATTAACTAATAATTTTAATTTTTTTTCTCTATCGCCTTTTCCAACAATAATTAATTGGAAACCTTCAAGTTGCTGCATGGCTTCTATAATTAAATGATGTCCTTTTAATTCAATTAAGTTGCCGACACTCAATAATACTTTTTGTGTTAATCCATATTTTTTTTTACATTCTTCTTTATTTAATATCTTAAAAAGATCTAAATCAATCCCATTACGAAGAACATGAATTTTATCTTGATCAGCTCCTATCTCGATCATCTTATCTTTTAATGCTTGACTTACCGTTATACTACCTGATGCTAAATTTGCAGCCCACAATATCATCTTTTTTGGTAAAAAATAATCTGAGATTAGATTTATATCTGTTCCTCTAGCACTAATTAAGAAAGGAATATTGAGCACTTTAGATATGAGTGCAACCGCTATACCATCAGGGTAATAATAATGCGCATCAACTAAATCAAAGGTTTCTTCTTTCTGCATTTTCTTTATTTGTAAAAACAAAGAAAATGCCATAAAAAATGGAGTGAACAACATGCCAACCTTGGGTATCACTAGATATCTAGGATGATATACGTCTATTCCATTATGTCGTTCAAACTTTGGAATATCTGCATAAATAGCATATTGCTTGAAATAATTATGTCGAAAAGGAAACCAAGGCACTGGGGCAATTACTTTTGCTGTTAATTTACCTGATTTCAACAGGTACCTTAATCGAGTCTCAATAAAAATTCCATGCCGAAACTGTTTTTGATTTGGGTATAAAGTTGTAATCGTCAGTATATTCATGCTTACACTTTATAATAATCCTTATACCAAGCCACAAATTTCTCAATTCCTTGATCAATTGTTGTATTGGGCTTATAACCAACATCTTTCACTAACGCTTCTACATCAGCATAAGTATCTGGAACATCACCTGGTTGCAATGGTAAAAGGTTTTTTTCTACTTTTTTCCCTAAAAATTTTTCTAGTGTGTCAATATAATCCATTAACTCTACAGGACTTTGATTGCCAATATTATATACTCGCCAAGGGGCTTTACTTGTTCCAGAGTCTGGTTCTTTACCCGACCACTCTTTATTTGCTGTTGCCACGTTATCTAAAGTTCTAATCACACCTTCAACGATATCATCTATATAAGTAAAGTCTCTTCTATGTTTACCATAATTAAAAACATCAATTGGCTTGCCTTCCATAATAGCTTTAGTAAATAAAAATAAAGCCATATCAGGACGCCCCCAAGGACCATAAACAGTAAAAAACCGTAGTCCTGTAGTTGGTAGGTTATATAAATTACTATAGGTGTGTGCCATTAATTCATTTGCTTTTTTTGACGCGGCATACAAACTTAATGGGTGATCTACATTATCATGTACTGAAAAAGGCATTGTCTCATTAGCACCATAAACAGAACTACTGGATGCATAAACTAGATGTTCAACATTATGATGTCGACAGCCTTCTAAAATATTTAAATATCCAACAATATTACTCTCAATATAAGCATGGGGGTTTTCTATTGAATACCTCACACCCGCTTGAGCCGCCAAATTTACAACACGTTGAGGTTTATGATCTTCAAATAACTGCTCCATCGCCTCTCTATCTGAGATATCGGCTCTGATATCAGTAAAGTTTTCATGATCTTTAATTCTGTCTAAACGAGCCAGCTTTAAATTTACATCGTAATAATCATTTAAATTATCAATACCAATAACTTCATCCCCTCGCTCCAATAGCTTTATTGCAAGATGGTTACCAATAAATCCGGCCGTCCCCGTTACCATTATTTTCATTGTTATAAACGCTCGTCTGTTAATTCTGCAGGAAATAAATATTTTAAATCATAAATAACTGAGTTAGGTTTACCTAAAGCTCTAATTTGTTTAATATTCATTTTTTTAAATTGCTCATGGGCTACAGTTAATAAAATGGCATCAAACTTAACATCATTCAAAGTTTGCATGACGTGTAAACCATATTCTTTTAATGCTTCCTTTGGATCAACCCAAGGGTCATATATATGTATATTAACCCCATAGGTTTTAAGTTCTTTTACTATATCAACAACGCGTGTATTACGTAAATCAGGACAGTTTTCTTTAAAGGTAAAGCCCATAATTAAGATATTAGCATCCTGTACTTGCAACTTGTTGTTCAACATTAGTTTTACTAACCTGGAAACAACGTATTCTCCCATCCCATCATTAATTCGTCTTCCAGATAAAATAATTTCAGGATTATAGCCTATAGACTGTGCTTTGTAGGTTAAATAATAAGGGTCAACACCAATACAATGTCCTCCAACTAACCCTGGACGGAAAGGTAAAAAGTTCCATTTAGTTCCCGCGGCAAGTAATACTTCTTCGGTATCAATATCAAGACGATTAAAAATAAGAGCTAATTCATTAATTAACGCTATATTGACATCACGCTGTGTATTTTCAATTACTTTTGCAGCTTCTGCTACTTTAATACTACTGGCTTTATACGTACCCGCAATAATAATACTTTTATATAACTGATCAACATACTCAGCAATTTCTTCAGTGGACCCCGAGGTTACCTTTAATATATTGGTAACACGATGCTCCTTATCGCCTGGATTAATTCTTTCAGGGCTATAGCCAACAAAAAAACCTTGATTGAATGTTAAGCCAGAAACTTGCTCTAGAATAGGTACACAAACCTCTTCTGTAGCCCCAGGGTAGACTGTAGATTCATAAATAACAATATCATCCTGTTTAAGCACCTTTCCTAACAACGTGCTGGCTTTTTCCAGAGGAGTTAAGTCAGGCTGTTTATGATCATTAATCGGAGTAGGCACGGTTACAATATAAATATTACATTCTTTAATCTCATCAATGTTAGAACTATATTTTAGTTTACCCGCGGCTAATAATTCCTCAGTACTTACTTCAAGAGTAAAATCATGCCCTTTCTTCAGCTCATCAATACGTGACTGGTTAACATCAAACCCCGTAGTTTCATATTTTTTGCCAAATTCGACAGCCAAAGGCAAACCAACGTAACCTAAACCAATCAAAGCAATTTTGGTATTTTTAAACATATTATTTATCATCTTAATTTTTTTGTAAAAACTTACTGAACATCATTAAACTCCATAATTGTGGGCTCAATTCCTTTTTTCCTGATTGGTGTTGGTCTAACATTGTCTTTAAAGTACGTTGCTCAAACAGTCCTGTTTCCAACATCTCATCACTTAGCACAATTTTTCTTATATCTTCTCTTAATTCATTTCTAAACCAACTAGAAAGTGGGACTGAAAAACCCATTTTTTTCCTATAAAGGATATCATCTGACAAATAAGGTTCTAAAGATTTTTTAAAGATGTACTTACCTTCTGAACCTTTAAGTTTTAAGGTGGGTGATAATTTGGCAATCCACTCAACTAATTTATGATCCAAAATAGGCACCCGTACCTCTAGAGAATTTGCCATACTTGCACGATCCACTTTAGTCAGTATATCGCCTGTTAAATAGGTCTTAAAATCTAAATATTGAATCAGAGATAAAGGTGAATCACTTGTACAGTTTTTAGCATGTTGCTTAAAAACTTCTACCGCCTGATAACCCTGAAGTTGCTGCTTTAGCTTGGAAGAAAATAATTGTTGTCGCTCTTCAATTGAGGATATAGCCACTGAATGCATATAAGCCTCTGCAGAATGTCGTCCTAATGCCTGAAAAGTTGTTTTAGCCCTAAGAAACTGAGGTGCCCAATCCATTTTTGGATATATCGCGCCTAAAGTACCAAAAATGGGTTTGCGCGCGCTATAAGGCAACATCCCCCGCACCTTTTCTTCATTCATATGCAATCTTTGGCGACGATACCCCGCTAAATTCTCATCACCTCCATCACCAGATAAAGCGACTGTGACATTTTTTCTAGCTAATTTACATACCTGATAAGTCGGTAATGCAGAACTGTCAGCATAGGGCTCATCATAAAAATCAATTAATTGGTCAATTAATTGAAAATCATTTGAATTGACTTGTTCTTGAAAATGCTGTGTTTTATATTGTTTTGCAACTTGCCGAGCATATTTTGATTCATCATAAGCTTGATGATCAAACCCTATCGCACATGTATTAACAGGTTTATCACTTAAATTGGCCATCATGGCAACAATAGCACTTGAATCTACACCACCAGAGAGAAAAGCTCCAATCGGTACTTCTGACACCATTCGAATTTTAGTAGCTTCTTTTAACTGTTCGATTAATTGTTCAGAAATTTCTTGCTCTGTTCCTTTTATACTTTCATCAAATTCAAGATCCCAGTACTGTTTAAGCTTTATATCCCCTTTATCTTTTAAAGAAATAAGTAGAGAATGTCCAGGTTCTAATTTTTTAACTTGCTTATAGATAGACCGAGGCTCTGGAATATAGCCTAAAGTAAAATATTCTTCTATCGCACAAGGATCTAATTCTTTATTTAATTGAGGATGGATTTTTAAAGCTTTGAGTTCAGAAGCAAATATAAACTGTTGATTTGTTAATTCTGCGTAATAGATTGGTTTTATTCCTAATCTATCTCTTGCTATAAAAGCTGTTTGTTGGTTTCTATCCCAGACACAAAACGCGAACATTCCTCTAAAGTGAGTAACACAAGCCTCACCCCACTGCTCCCAGGCATGAACAATGACCTCAGTATCAGAGTGAGTTTTAAATTGATGCCCATGCGTTAACAACTGTTCACGAAGTTCGTTAAAATTATAAATTTCACCATTGTAGGTCACTATAACTGAACCATCTTCATTAGCTAAAGGTTGCTGCCCTGTTGATAAATCAATAATCGATAATCGTCTATGTCCCAAGCCAACACCCGCTTCGACATATAGGTTACCTTCATCAGGCCCTCTATGAACTTGAGCTTGATTCATATCATTCAATAATGAACGATTGATCTCAGGTTTACCATCAATATTTATTATGCCAACGATACCGCACATTTTTTAATCCTTTATTCTGACTTAGGACTGAGGATTTAATAAGATGCGAAAGTTAACGCCGAATTTTTGTTTCCGATTGGATTATCTCAAGAGGCGCATAGTTATTCTATGCAACGATTGAGATCATTCAAGCTGGGACAAAAAGGCACGTTAAGTTTTGTAAGATTATTGAATCCTCAGTCCTTAGGAGTGGCTTAGTTATAAATTATTATAGTTTGATTCTGTTAAATTACTTGTCAGCTAGTTAAAATTTATTAAAAGCTCCACTAACTTAAAAATATTGTAGAAAGCAAATAATTATTCTTTTAATTTAGCCTCGTCCACGGTAAGGAGGTACAGATTGCTCAGGCACCCAAACACCTTTAGGAATATCTCCTTGGGCAAAAAACACATCAATAGGAATACCTCCCCTAGGATACCAATAACCTCCAATACGTAACCATTTAGGGTTGATTTCTTGTATTATCCGACGCGCAATGCTTACTGTACAATCCTCATGAAATGCTCCGTGGTTTCTAAATGAACCTAAAAATAATTTCAGTGATTTACTTTCGACTAAATGCCCTGATGGAATGTAATCTATCACTAAATGTGCAAAATCTGGCTGTCCTGTCATTGGACAGAGTGAAGTAAATTCAGGGGCTACAAAGCGCACCATGTAATCTACATCCGCTTGAGGGTTAACCACACTTTCTAATATCGCTTTTTCAGGTGTATCAGGCAGTTGTGTTTTTCCACCTAACTGCTGTAAATCTTGATATATATTTGTTTCACTCATTAATTAACCTTTTTTACCAATATGTATGACTGTTTTCTATACCTGAATCCACTCAATTCGATAACACTTTTCACCTTTATCACTAAAGTAATCAGCACTACGCCATAAATCTGCAATAGATGCTAGATTATTGTCCAAATAAACTAATGGAATATTGTTTCTTTGCCAAGGAGGGATCCCTCTTTCTTGATAAAGTTTCTTAAGTGAATGCCGCCCTTCACGTCCATGAAGTCTTATTTTCTCAGCACCTTGACGAAACTTTATAACAACTTCCGCCTTATCCCATATTTTTTTGGGGATACCTTCCTCTGTCTCTGAAATAATTAACCTTGAATTATTTTTCAACTCTATGACCTTCAATCCTGTAGGCCACTTCAAATTACCCTGCAAACCTTTAATACTCTTTTCTTTTAAACAAAATAATTTTTTTCTGTAGCGCTTAATACTGTACCCCTGCCCTCTAATTTCAGGATTTTTAGATTCTAAAGCATTAACAACCTCATCAATTATTGCACCTACAATTTTTTCTGATGGCATTCTTAATTGATGTGTTTTATACCATTGTCTTATAACTAGGCATTGCTTATTATTATTAAGCATAAGAAGCTTATCAATATTCAGTGTTTGATCCTGCTCATCAGCAACCTCAATATATAAACCTAAGACAATATCTTCATTTAATTGAAAAGCATTAGCACAGTGCCTTGCTGATCGGGAAACAGTTTTATCCAAAGCAGGCCATTTTTGTTTTAACTTAGGTATTACCTGATTGCGTAAAAAATTACGATCAAAATCATTACTCTCATTACTAGGATCTTCAACCCAGTTTAGTTGATACGCTATCGCATAGCGATCGATATCTTTTTTTGAAATATCAAGAAAAGGGCGATACATCTTCCCCTCTCCAAAAGTAGAAATTACAGGCATCCCAGAAAGACCTTGTACCCCTGCACCTCTAAAAAGCTGTAATAACACAGTTTCCATTTGATCTTCTCTGTGTTGAGCGAGTAGAACCACATCATGTCGAGTTAACAGAGCTTGCAATGCCTGATAGCGTGCCTCTCTGGCAAGTTCTTCTAGACTGTCCCCAGAATTTTCATCTATCTTAACTTTTATACACCTAAACCTGACATTTAACGCAGAAGAAACAGACTGGCAATGTACAGCCCATTCATCCGATTCTTTTTGTAATCCATGATTAATATAAACAGCAGTTACTTTTTTTTTAAATGCCGGATCTAAAGCGATAAGATGAAGTAAAACATGTGAATCAACACCACCACTGTATGCAACAAAAATATTTTCAGCTTTTGATGGTATGACAGAAGCAATACAACTTTGGTTTAGCATATACATGGAGTAACTATAGGTTTTAATGTCTAGCAGTTGGCTCTATATCACAATAAATTCATAATATTAGCTGACAAAGAAAACTTCTTAAACGAAAAAGACCGACGTAAGTCGGTCTTTAAAATAACGTAAGAGACTTAATTTTTATGTCTACTTAGCTACATCTTCTATAAATGAACCAAATCTCATAATACGCTGATAACGCTCATCCACAATTTCATTAACATCTAGTTTTTTTAATTCATCTAAATGTCTAATTAAAGCTTCTCTTAAGCTTAAAGCCGTTTTTTGGTAATCGCGATGCCCTCCACCTACGGGTTCACGTACCACTTCATCCAAGAACCCTTGTTCCCGAACTCTATCAGAAGTAATACCCATCGCTTCAGCAGCTAATTTAGATTTTTCAGCACTTTTCCATAAAATAGATGCACAGCCTTCTGGTGAAATAACCGCATAGGTACTATATTCCATCATAATCAGCCTATCACCCACACCAATGGCTAAAGCACCACCTGAGCCACCTTCACCAATAACAACACAAATAATTTGCGTTTTTAGTTTAGACATTTCAAATAAGTTTCTAGCAATGGCTTCACTTTGTCCGCGTTCTTCAGCACCGATTCCAGGATAAGCTCCTGGTGTGTCTATAAGACAGATTATAGGCAAACCAAAACGTTCTGCCATTTTCATAACACGTAATGCTTTACGGTAACCTTCTGGACGAGGCATGCCAAAATTACGATATATTTTCTCTTTAGTATCACGTCCCTTTTGGTGACCTATAACGGCGACAGGTTGCCCTTCCAGTTTTGCTAACCCACAAACAAGCGCAGGATCATCAGCATAAGCTCTATCCCCATGAAGTTCATGGAAATCAGTAAACATAGAATCTATATAATCCAAAGTATATGGACGCTCTGGGTGCCGAGATAATTGAGATATTTGCCAATCAGACAAATCAGAAAAAATTGAAGCGGTTAAACTCTCACTTTTTTCTTCTAGCTGTTTAAGCGTATCGGAAATATTAATATCATTATCAAACTCCACTTTACGAAGCTCTTCAATCTTCGCTTCTAACTCAGCGATAGGTTGTTCAAAGTCTAGAAATTTTAGATCCATGGATACCTGAGGAATAAATTTATTGTAATTGAGTGATTTTATAGAAAAACAAAAAATAATTCTCAATAATTTACCAAAAACACTGAATTATTCATCCATTTTAATACTTAAATGACAAAAAAAGGTATGACAATCAATTTAGCCAGCATTATTCTCAGCGGAGACAGCCATACGCTCCAATTTGTTTAACACATCCATACTCGCACCTTCCATATCTTTTAATTCTTTTAAAGTCCCTGTCTTATCTTCCTTATTCATCAAGTCAATGGCATTAACACCACTTTGATGAACTATTTTATGTGGTGATTCCAATTCACGATATCCATCCAACTGAGAAAATAAATCCTTACCATCCCCTTGATAATACCATTTACCTAATCGACAATCTGAATGACTACTAAAATCATGGAGTGATTTATCTGAAACACCCATAATAACTTTATATATTTCCATTTTATAAATAAGGTGATCCAGCTTAACCACTTCAACAAAGCTACGTAGAGCGCTTCCAGAGATAACCTGCTGCATTTTAGTCGATAGAGAAACCAGCTGATCCATTTTATTAGATGCCTCATTCCCGATATCACCAAAATTACTTGAATCAGCAGCAACCACATCCATTTGTTGTTTTGCATTCCTTGTTTCTAATCGGATGGTGCTAACAAGACTTTCAATATCTTGTGTTGCATCATTAGTCCTTTTTGCTAACGTTCTGACCTCATCCGCCACAACAGCAAAACCACGTCCCTGCTCACCGGCTCTTGCAGCTTCAATAGCAGCATTTAAAGCTAACAAATTAGTTTGATCAGAAATATTCTTAATTAAATTAATAATGCCTTCAATATCACCTGCACTTTTATCTAAACCTTCAACAGTGGAAGCGGTTGATTGAGTATCTGATGCCATTGTCGCAAGTGAAGAAGATATATTTGAAACAACATTATGGGTGTCTGATAACACGACAGCAGTATTAGAGGCATTATCTCTTTCACTTGTCATAACTGAGGCTAATACAGCTAAAGAACCTTGCATAGCAATCATAGAATTACCAAATTCCTGCATCAATTGAAACAAGCCTTGATAATAACTATCTGAATTTTCAGTAGCATTAATTTTCTGCTCTAATACTTGTTTTTCAAAATTTACACTTTCCAGCTCATTCTTAAGATTTTGATTTTCAATCTGCTGCTGCTTGATTTTCTCTTCCGCATCAATTATTTTTTGTTTATTAAAAAACATTATTTACCACCAAGAATTAATATATTACTAAAAACTAATATTTCATTATAAAAAATAAGCCTTCTATTCTTTGTAACAGTACAAAAATTAAGAAAGCTATTGCTTACAAGTATAACGGTTATTTAATTTTTTGCATGAGGACAACAAAGCCTGTTAACGACACTGCACCAGATATAACCCCCACTGACACCATCATATTATTTAGCAACTGCGGATTAAACAACAAAATCCCTCCCAAACCAAGCATCATAGTACCTGACAATAACTTCAATATTCGCCCTTCTTTCTCCGATATTTTTTTACTGCCTAAAGTTAGGGTAAATATCAATACAATCAGCAATAGGGGAATAATGTAAACCACATTATAGAAGGCCAAATACAAATAGTATTGAGCATTGCTTAAATCATTTAAAGTTAATACGCGGGTATAAACCATGGGAAGACCTGCTGTACACAATAACTCATAACTATTAGCTGCGATTGATAAAATCACTGTTGCAGTAATCATCGTAACCCAACTACCACTTTGGGTAAGCTGTCGAATTCTAGCAAACAATCTAGTTCTGGCCGTGTCAGAGAGCGACAATGAAACACCTTGTTTGAAGTAAAAATAATCTTTAATATTTATACTGCCAAAAACAATGGCTATAACACCTGCGGTAGCAGTGATTAAAATCAACTGTTCGGTGATCAAAAATAAATTTAACCAAGCACTCATAAACAAAAAGTACATCACACCAGAACACAAAACAAAAATACAACCAATAACCAGCATTCTTGTCCGACTATGCTGACGAACCATTAAGCTCAATAAAAAAAACAAAATAAAAAATGCACAAGGGTTAAAAGCATCTAAAGCTGCAATTAATAAAGTAAAAACAGGTAAAGAAAAATCTTGATAATGCATTTCCCCCAAACCAGGTATATTAAATCGCTGTTCCTCTTCTATTTGTTGAGAGGCATTTTGTTCATGACACGTCAGTAATTTCTCAACAAGTTCTTTTCCTGTTGTATTTTCATCACCATACCCAACTATTATCTGATTACAAAAAATAAAAGCGGGAACCGATGTAGCGGACTGATCTAATCGCTCTGCCATGAGGACGTAGCGCTGTTGATTACTTTTATTACCTATCAAATCATAACTTTTTAAAGTTAACCAAGGGTATGTCTGAGGTAATTTATTGATAAAAGGTTTAGCGTCAAGGCAATGTGGACAATATCTTGACCAAAAATAATACAAAGTAACCTGCTTAGTATTACTCTCTTCAATATGAGGATCTACATTAGCGTAAGCAGGCAATATAAAATTAAAAAGTAGCAAACAGTAAAATACAAATTTACTAATACAAAATAGCTGTTTAAAACTTATTATTTTCCTCATCATCTAGTGCCTTCAAATGCTGTAATTTTTGAGAAATTTTAATCTCTAGCCCTCTAGGTACAGGGCGATAATATTTTCGACCTTCTAACTCATCAGGAAAATAGTTTTCCCCTGCCGCATAAGCTTCGGGTTCATTATGAGCATAACGATATTCTTTCTTATAACCTAGCGACTTCATCAATTTTGTCGGTGCATTTCTTAAATGAATCGGCACTCCCAAACTAGCACTTTGCCTTACATCGCTCATGGCTTGATTATAGGCCATATAGACAGCATTACTTTTTGGAGCACAAGCCAAATAAGTGACCGCTTGGGCTAATGCAAGCTCACCTTCAGGACTACCTAATCGTTCTTGCGCTTCCCAGGCATTAATCGTAATTTCTAGTGCTCTCGGATCTGCATTACCAATATCTTCAGATGCCATTCGCACAATTCGTCTTGCCAGATAAGCTAAATCACAGCCGCCATCAATCATACGGCACAACCAATATAACGAAGCATCGGGGGAACTGCCTCTAACCGATTTATGTAATGCTGAAATCTGGTTATAAAACTCCTCCCCTTGTTTATCAAAACGTCTAACGCCTCCAGAAAGCACTTCACCTGCAATATCTTCAGTAATTACATTACTATCATTAGCAGCAGCAAGTTCTACAGAAATTTCTAATAAATTCAATAAACGCCTAGCATCTCCATCAGCAGCACTGGCAAATTGCTGTTTTAATTCCTTAGATATTTTAATGTCTAAACTTGCAAGTCCTCTCTCTTTATCTAATAAAGCCTTATTTAATACCTCAATCAAATCTTCTTGAGTTAATGCATTTAAGACATAAACACGAGCTCGGGATAATAAAGCATTGTTAAGTGCAAACGAAGGATTCTCTGTTGTCGCGCCAATAAAATAAAAAGTGCCATCTTCTACATGAGGTAAAAAAGCATCTTGTTGTGACTTATTAAAACGATGGACTTCATCTACAAATAAAACAGTGCGTTTATTGTGTTGTAGTTGCGTCTTTTTTGCATCGGCTACGGCTGTACGAATTTCTTTTACGCCTGCCAAAACAGCAGAAATTGATATAAACTCAGCATCCGAATGTTTAGCTATCATTCTTGCTAAAGTTGTCTTACCTGTACCAGGAGGCCCCCAAAAAATCATAGAATGCAAATTCCCTGAAGAAATAGCCTCGTACAAGGGTTTCCCTGGTTTTAAAATATGTTTTTGACCGATATAGTCATCCAATAATGCAGGTCGCATACGGTCTGCTAAAGGTTTACTCAAATCATCAAACATATAATAATATCTACACTATTTTATAAATCAGTTTTCAAAAATATCGACACCTTCAGGTGCTATAAATTCAAAAACTGAGTTTTTTAAACTAGGATTTATCTTTACTTCAGAAAAATAGATTCTAGTTAACTGACCAAAATTATCACTCAACTCCATTCCGCCTAAAACACCATTATCAAGACCTATAAGTATATATTTAAAGCCACTGTCTTCATTTTTAGGAGACAACCTTATCCATAATAGGCCTTCATCTATCCCTTGTTGCTCTAACACAAAATTGTCCTCTAGCTCTATTTCACCACTTAATAATAAAGCAGGAGTTGAACCTAAAGAATTATCAAGTTTTTTTATCGTAACTTGCTCCAAGTCTGCATCATAAAACCAGACTTTTTCTTCGCTAGATATAATTTCTTGAATAAAGGGATGTTTATAACTCCAACGAAACTTACCAGGTCTGCTTAAATAAAATTCACCTTCACTTGTTTGATCAACTTGCCCCACTTCATTTAAAGTCACTTGCTTGAAATTAGCAGTGAGCGTAGCTGTTGATGCAAGAAATGATTTTAATTGCTTAATGGGCGTTTGTTCTGCTTTGACTCCCATTGTCACCATTAAAAATAGTGCAAATAATATAACTTTGTTTGTTTTATATAGCATATTGGCTTTGAATTGATTATTTGTATTACAAGGGATAAGATACCGTACAGACCTTAACCCTTTATTAATAAATAGTAAAAAATGGTGCCGGAGTTACCGCATAAAATGAATTCAACAATTTACATTTTAACGCTCTAAAATATCCAGTCCTGCATCATCAGAGACTACTCTTGAACCATCAAGTTCCCCTCGCTCCAAGCCCACAAAATCAAATAATTGCGTATCAGCCATTTGTGAAGGAGAAATATTTTTTAAACTGGAGAATATGGTCTCTAAACGCCCTGGGAACTGTTTATCCCATCCTGTTAACATTGCCTTCATTGCCTGACGTTGTAAGTTTTCTTGAGAACCACACAAATTACAAGGAATAATAGGGAATTCTTTAATATCGGCATATTGAATGATATCTTTTTCCTTACAATAAGATAACGGTCTAATTACAATATTTTGCTTATCATCGCTTAATAGCTTTGGAGGCATGGCTTTAAGTTTGCCTGCATAAAACATATTAAGAAAATAAGTTTCTAAAATATCATCCCTATGATGACCCAATGCAATTTTTGTTATCTTGTTCTCTTTAGCAAAGCGATACAATGTGCCTCTACGTAAGCGAGAACATAAACTACAGGTGGTTTTTCCCTCTGGAATAACACGTTTCACAACGCTATAAGTATCCTGCTCAATAATATGAAAAGGAACTTTTATTGATTCTAAATAGGCGGGAAGAATATGTTCTGGAAAACCAGGTTGTTTTTGATCTAAATTAACAGCAAGAATCTCAAAATTAACAGGTGCAGTTTTTTGTAAATGCAGCAAAATATCCAGCATAACAAAGGAATCTTTGCCACCAGACAAGCACACCATAATTTTATCGCCCTCTTCGACCATATTATAGTCGGCGATGGCTTGACCTACATCTCGTCGTAATCGTTTATGTAACTTGTTAAATTCAGTTCTGGATTTTTTTTCTGGGGCGGGCATTTTTAAAGGCAGGTAAAAGGCTAAAGGCAAAAGGAAGAGCAAAAAAGCAAAAGCCACAGAATACAAAAGGAAGAGCGAATAAGCAGCTCTTCCTTTTACCTTTCAGCTTTCGCCTTTTACCTGCTCTTTAAGAATACCTTTGGAAGATTAACGTTGCGTTAGTTCCACCAAAGCCGAAGCTATTCGACATAATAGTATTTAAATTAACATTATCTTGTCTTTCTCTGACAATAGGAATGCCTTCTGCGCCAGGGTCTAATTGATTAATATTTGCTGATGCACTTAAAAAGTTTTCTTGCATCATTAATAGCGAATAAATTGACTCGTTAACACCAGCCGCACCTAATGCATGACCAGTTAATGATTTAGTTGAACTTACTTTAGGTACATTGCCTGCACCAAATACCGATCTTAATGCTTCTAACTCACGAGTATCACCTACGGGGGTACTGGTTCCATGCGCATTAATATAATCAATATCACCATCAACAGTTGCCATCGCTTGTTGCATACAACGAATAGCCCCTTCTCCAGAAGGTTGAACCATATCATAGCCATCAGATGTTGCACCATATCCCACTAGTTCTGCAAGAATATTCGCACCACGTGCTTTAGCATGTTCTAACTCTTCAATCACTAAAACACCACCACCGCCAGCAATAACAAAACCATCACGCGTTTCATCATAAGGTCTAGAAGCAGTTTCAGGAGCATCATTATATTTTGAAGATAAGGCACCCATTGCATCAAATAAAACAGACATCGTCCAATGCAATTCTTCACCACCACCAGCAAATACAACATCTTGCTTACCCAGCTGGATAAGTTCCATTGCATGACCAATACAATGGGCACTAGTAGCACAAGCAGAGCTCATTGAATAGTTAACACCTTTAATTTTAAAAGGCGTAGCTAAGCAAGCAGTATTAGTACTCGACATAGTACGTGGCACCATATAAGGCCCAACACGTTTAACGCCTTTTTCTCTTAATATGTCCGCAGCAGCCACAAGGTTTGAAGTAGATGGTCCACCTGCACCCATAACAATCCCAGTACGGAAATTTGATACTTCATCGTCAGATAATCCAGAATGTTCAATCGCTTGTTGCATAGCAATATAATTGAATGCCGCACCATCCCCCATAAAGCGCTTAACTTTACGGTCTATAAATTCATCTAAATCAATATCAACAGAGCCATGAACATGACTTCTGAAGCCCATTTCCTCATAAACATCAGCATGAACAATACCTGATTTCCCCTCTTTTAAAGAAGTTAAAACCTCTTCACTATTATTACCAATACTAGAAACAATACCTAAACCTGTTACAACAACTCTTTTCATTATTATTCCTCTAGAAATCTTTAGTGGATGTAAACAATCCAACTTTTAAGTCAGTTGCTTGATAAATGACCTTACCATCGACTTCCATAGTGGCATCAGCAATTCCCATTACCAATTTACGCATAATTACACGCTTTAAATCTAATTTATAGGTTACTTTCTTAGCAGTAGGTAAGACTTGTCCAGTAAATTTAACTTCACCACACCCTAATGCACGACCTTTACCCGGGCCACCAGCCCAACAAAGCCAAAAACCAATTAATTGCCACATAGCATCTAGCCCTAAACAACCAGGCATTACAGGGTCGCCTTGAAAGTGACAATCAAAAAACCATAAATCAGGTGTTATATCAAGTTCAGCAATAATTTCACCTTTGCCGTACTTTCCACCTTCATCAGTAATTTTAATGACGCGATCCATCATTAACATGGGTGGAAGTGGTAATTGTGCATTATCAGGGCCATAAAGCTCCCCACTTCCAGATTTTAGTAATTCTTCACGCGTAAAACTATGCGGCTTTTCCATCAAATATCTACCTAATATATTCTTCTTATAAATTACCCCTATTATACATTGCACATTCTCACTACGGAAATTTTTAGTACATGCGAACCGTAGTTTAACTATTTAGGCAAAATATCTTGCATAAAAATTTTCATTGATAAAGTATTCTTTTTTAATTGTTTTTGATAGATTAAGGCATAAGTTAAAACAGCTGAAACATACCCCCTAGTCTCTTTAAAAGGGATCGTTTCAATCCATATATCAGCCGCCAAAGTACGTTTACTAGGTAACCATTTTTTTACTCGATGCGGCCCAGCATTATATGCTGCTGCAGCTAATGCATAATGACCATTAAACTGCTCTAATAGTTGCTTATAATAATAAGAACCATATTTAAGGTTCACAGAAGGATTTAATAAGCCCTTCTCACCTTGCCCCTTCCATTTTTCTTTTAATTCTTTAGCTATTTGTCGCCCTGTCCTAGGCATGATTTGCATTAACCCTCTTGCCCCAACAGGCGAATGAGCCTCGCTATTAAATGCACTTTCTCGTCGAATTAACCCGAAAATTATTGCGGGGTTTAAATCCTGTCTTTTTGCATTTTGTTGGACTTTTTCAGTGTAAGCCAAAGGAAACCGAACTCCCACGTCATCCCAATATTTAGCTTTTGCAATGGTATGTATAGCGACCTGTATCCAATTTAATTCCTCTGCATACTTAGCTGCTAGTAAAATCTGTTTTTTATCTAATTTTCTTAATGCATACCACCACTGTCTTTTTGCTTCTTTAGGTTTATCAACGGAAATAAACTCAGCAACGACTAAAAAATCTTTTTTATTTTTAAATTTTTCAAGCATTTCAGGTTCAACCTGAATAGGGTTGTTAGATAACTGGTAGTTCTTATTTAATTTTTCTGCAGACAAATAACCATAAAAACTACGTTCATCAGCTAATTTTGAATAAATCAAATTTGCTGTATCTGATTTATTCACATTCTCTGAAGCCCGAGCTAACCAGTACCGCCATTTTTCCTTGTTTTTATCTTTTTCATTTAAAACCGAAATTGATTTTTCAACTGCCGGCCAATTTTCTGCACGTAATGCTGCACGAACTCGCCATTCTTTAGCGACATTATCAGGCTTAGATAACTTGCTTAATCGACTATAAGCTCTATCATTACGGCTCAAAACTAATGACATAGCTAATCGCCGCTCTATTTTTCTAACTGTCTGTTTTTTTATCTTATAATGTCTATTTTGAGCATCCCAAAGGCTTATTGCCTTTTCTATATCACGACTTGCCAGACGGCTCACCCCATGAGCAAAGATTTTCCCTGTCCTAGGCTTTGATTTTTCTAATATATTTTGTTTTTCAATAAGTAAAGGATTGGAGTGAACTTTCAACCACAATTGAGCAATTTTCTGGTCTTTTTTATTCATCAGTTTTTTTACATATTTAGCAATAGAAAGCTTGTTTTTTAAAACAGCAGCTTCAAATCTTTGCCAAAGCATATCCCGTGTAAAATAAGTAGAACTGAGTAAAACCTTAAAAATAGGATCACACTCACTAGGTTGAGACCGCCCAACAACCCATATTTTTTTAGCGCCTAATAAGGCTTGTTTTTTTGCCCCTGTATTATATTTGGCACGATAATAATGACACTGTAATCGTGTATTACTGCTTACTTGGTATTGGCGAATAAACTCAGACCATTGCTTATGTTTGGCTAAATAAATTTGCCATTTATAGCGCAATAAACCAGCATATCGGGTCTCTTTATATTTTTTTAAAAAAGCTTTTATTTTTTTAGTTTCATCCAAGTGTCTTTTTAACCACTGGTATTGAATATAAGGATATAAGGGGTAGTTAATTAATATATCGTTTTGCTTAAAAGATAAAGGGCTCCCCTCTTTCTCAATATCATCCTGGACCTGTAAAAAAACCTTTCGTTGTGCGTCTAAAGACAAGGAAACAGCTGCCAGTGCAGGTGTAAATAATATAAATATCAAAAAAAATAATGTTTGTTTCATCATAACCTTTTGCTAAAAAAACAAAATGAAGTTTTCTTATTGTCTATCAGGCCGTTATAATTATTGGCTTGATTTCGTTAATATAAAATATAACTATAGTGTCTCGCAACAAGCCTTCAACTCCAAAACTGTCACGATATTCATGGAATGCTATTTATAGGATAGCTCTTGAACACAAAAAAGAACTTTTTAATGCTCACTGGATTGCTATTTTAGCAACAATGGCCAGTGTCCCCGTGCCTCTGCTAATGCCTTTATTAGTCGATGAAGTGCTATTACACAACCCTGGCACAATCACCACAACAATCAATTTAATAATTCCCTCCCAATGGCATCAGCCTATTATTTATATTGCCGCCGTTTTACTTTTTAGTTTATCTCTGAGAATTATCGCCATTTTTTTTAATATTATCCAAGGCCGTCAATTTACTTTTATAGCCAAAGATATTATTTTTCGTATCCGAAAAGACCTTATTACTCGACTACAAAGTATATCCATGTCGGAATATGAAAGCCTAGGGACTGGTGCGGTTGTGACCCATTTAGTAACAGACCTTGATACTCTTGATCATTTTATCGGCACTACGATTAGCAAACTTCTTATTGCCTGTTTAACTATTCTAGGGACAGGCATCATCCTATTATGGATGCATTGGCAATTAGGCCTATTTATTTTATTGCTCAACCCTATTGTTATTTATTTTGCAAAAAAAATAGGTTCTAGAATTAAAGATCTCAAAGCAAAAGAAAACTCAGCTTACAGTATTTTTCAGCAATCTTTAACAGAAACATTAGAGGCCATTCATCAAATTCGTGCCAGCAATAGAGAAAAGCATTACTGCCAACAACTTATTGAATCAGCCAACACGGTTAAATCAGACTCTATAGCATTTGCCTGGAAAAGTGAGACAGCAACACGCTTAAGTTTTTTAATTTTTCTGTTTGGTTTTGATATTTTTAGAGCAACTGCCATGCTCATGGTTTTTTATTCAGACCTGAGTATAGGAGAAATGCTGGCTGTTTTTGGCTATCTTTGGTTTATGATGGCACCTGTACAAGAAATATTAAATATTCAACATGCTTTTTTTGCAGCTAAAGCCGCATTAAATAGGATTAATACCTTATTTTCTCTACAACAAGAACCTCATTATCCTCATATTGAAACCCCCTTTAAAAAGTCTAAAACTGTCTCTGTATCAATCAAAGACCTCCATTTTAGTTACAACGATGAACCAATACTAAATGGTATTAATCTTTCTATTGCTGCAGGAGAAAAAGTTGCATTAGTCGGTGCCAGCGGCGGCGGAAAATCAACATTAGTTCAAGCAATCATCGGCCTTTACCCAACCAGCCAAGGCATGATTTATTTTGATCAACAGCCAATTGATAAAATCGGGCTTGAAGTGGTTCGAGAACATGTCGCAACGGTACTTCAACATCCTGCATTATTTAATGACTCTATCAGAGCCAACCTAACTCTCGGACGAGATATTTCCGACCACGAATTATGGAATGCACTAGAGATTGCTCAGCTCAAACAAACAGTATTAGGGCTTGATTTAGGGTTAGATACGATTGTTGGCCGACAAGGCATGAGACTTTCTGGAGGCCAGCGCCAACGTCTAGCTATTGCACGTATGATAGTTGCAAACCCAAGTGTTGTTATTTTAGATGAGGCCACATCAGCCTTAGATACTGAAACAGAACAAAAGCTACATCAAGCTTTAGCTAAGTTTTTAAAAAACAGGACAACGATTATTATTGCCCACCGCTTAAGCGCTATAAAACAGGCCGATCATGTTTATGTATTTGAAGAAGGTAGAATATGCGAACAAGGACAACATGAAACTTTAATTAAAAATAAAGGTCTTTATGCAAAACTTTATGGCGAATACCAATAATGACTGAACAATACGACTTACATTGTCACTCAACAGCTTCAGATGGCGCATTGAGCCCAACAGAAGTGATTGAACGTGCTCAGCAACAGGGTGTTTCCCACATTGCATTAACAGATCACGACACTATCAATGGACAGGCCGAAGCAGCTGAAGCAGCCAAAACCAATAATATCAACTTCATTCCAGGTATTGAAATTTCAACCACATGGGAAAATAAATGTTTTCATATTGTTGGCTTAAACATTAACCCTCGCAATGATAAGCTGCTTTCAAATATTAAGGATTTGCAATTACTTCGAACAGAACGCGCTAAAAAAATCGCCTATAAATTAGAAAAAAGACGCGTTCCAGGGGCTTATGAAGGGGTGATAAAAATGGCTAAAGGCGGCATGGTAACCCGCGCTCATTTTGCCAGTTTTTTACTTGAAAACAACTACGTTTCAACGCAACAACAAGCTTTTGACCGTTATCTGGGGAAAGGAAAAACAGCTTTTGTATCCACTGTTTGGGCTGATTTACATGATGCTATCCACTGGATTAATCAAGCAGGGGGTACTGCAGTCGTTGCACACCCTTTACGCTATAAATTAACAGCTAGCTGGATGAGACGTTTTCTAACAGCCTTTAAAGAGTCTGGCGGACAGGCGATTGAAGTCGTCACTGGACGAAGTTCAGCAGATGAAATAAGACGATCACTTCAATTTGCCAATCAATTTCAATTAGCCGCATCAATAGGCTCAGATTTTCATACTCCTGCGAATCAATGGGTTGAATTAGGACGCTTAGCGCCATTACCTGATAATATCCAACCTGTTTGGGAATTATTTTAATTTCTATTTATGACCCAGTGGCTGTCGAGATTAAGTTTTAGCCACCCTAATCAGAAATTACACTTGCAAAGGTCAACAATCTCACTTGATAAATGTTACCTACCCCCCTTATTCTCTAATGAATAGTTATATACATAATGAAGTTTAAAAATATTTTAGGTCTCATTTATCTATAAACCTTTTATACTCATCAGAAGAAGACTAATATGAGCTATTATCTTTATTTATATAAGAGGCAATCATGAAATTTATTCCCTGTGTTTCCGGTCAATGTACTGAAGAAGGTTCTCATTGTGAAGGCTGTGGTCGATCACATGTAGAAATTGCAGAAACTAAAGACTTAGTGATAAATATTGTTAATTTTTCCAAAAAGCAAGACTATGAAAACCCTGATGAATTTGCTAGTTTTTTAAGCAAAAATATAACAAAAAAATTAAACGAATTATTATAAAGCCCTACTTAATAAAAAAAGCAGATAAATGGACACTAAAGACGCTATCAAATCACGCCGTTCTATCAAACACTATGACCCAGATCATAAAATAACAGACACAGAAACAGAAGAATTACTTTCTCTTGCAACCCTATCCCCTACTGCTTTTAATATCCAAAACTGGCGATTTGTTGTAGTAAAAGACACTGAATTAAGAAAACAAATTCGTCAAGTTGCTTGGGACCAAGCTCAGATTACTGACAGTTCATTATTAATCATTCTTTGTGCTGATTTAAAAGCTTGGGAAAAATCACCTCATCGTTATTGGGCAAATGCTCCCAAAGCAGTGCAAGAATTTATACTACCTGCTATTGATGGTTATTATCGCGATAAAGACCAAGTTCAACGAGATGAAGCCATGCGCTCTTGTGGCATAGTTGCTCAAACACTTATGTTATCAGCAAAATCTATGGGCTATGATTCCTGCCCTATGGATGGTTTTGATTTTTCTGCAGTTGCTAAGCTAATTAATTTACCTAATGACCATGTCATTTCCATGTTTATTGCTATTGGCAAAGCAACAGAAGCAGCTGCTCCTCGTGCAGGACAATTATTATTAAATGACGTTATTATTAAAAATACCTTTCAATAAATTTGATACAGGGACGAGTTATGAATAAATTTCAGCGTCGTAAATTAAACTCATTGTTTACAAGGAATAAAGCTTGGGCTGAAAAAATGACCCAGGAAAATCCTGATTTTTTCGCACATTTATCAAAACAACAAACCCCCGAGTATCTTTGGATTGGTTGTTCTGACAGTCGAGTACCTGCAAACCAAGTGGTTGATTTAAAACCTGGCGAAGTGTTTGTTCATCGCAATATTGCCAATGTAGTCGTACATTCTGACTTAAATTGCTTATCGGTTATTCAATATGCTGTTAATGTGCTTGAAGTAAAGCATATTATCGTCTGTGGCCATTATGGCTGCGGTGGAGTAAAAGCTGCTTTTGAAGACAGCGGACAAGGCTTAATTGATAACTGGTTACACCATATTAAAGATGTTTATCGCTGGCATAAAGAAGAGATTGATGCCTTGCCAACAGAGCAACAACGAATCGACTTGTTATGTGAGAAAAATGTTATTGAGCAAGTCGCCAATGTTTGTCATAGCACTATTGTTCAACGTGCATGGCAAATGAATAAAGACCTGACCGTCCATGGCTGGATTTATTCAATTGAAAATGGACTTTTAAAGGCACTGGATGCTGAAGTAAGTGAAACAGATCAGCTCAAAAAAATACATGCATTAAAGGATAACTAAGGCCTCCTGCATTCAATCACTCGACTCATGTATAATTACCGCAATATTCCAGAATTTGTATTCTGGCACAGCGATTAATACATGAGTCAAAATGAACAATATTCCTTCACATTCTTCTAATTATGAGCACCTTTCTAAATTAAGAACTGCTCTTGCAATTTCACAAGGGATAAAGCTTCTTTCTACTCTTAGAAAAGAATCTGAAGCAACTGTTTCACATGACCAAGTTAAGCGTGTTACTTATTTAACTGAATTATTTTCGCGTATTCATCGTGAAATGTTTCATGACTGGAAAAAACAAGCAACGGCTAATCACCGTCCTGGGGTTATGACTGATGGAAAAAAACGTATTCAGTTCCGTTTAACTATTGAACAACTTGTTTTAGATGCTGACTTAAATAATGATACCGCCATTTTCGACAGCAATGGTTTTATTATTAATACCGCTGATATTGCTGAAAGATTAGCCAATTTTTATCAGAAAATGCGTGAAATCAGACCCTTTTCTTATGGAAACAGAATCACACTCGATTTCTTTTTAACTGCATTAGGTAAGTTACCCGCCTTTAAAAGTGTTTATGAGCAAGGCATTGATTTTAGACGACTCGATACACTGGACACCAATGCTCTACATGATCTAGATAGCAATCTTCAATACATAACTATAGCCTTTGAAAATGCACTTAATCCATCTCGCTGTAGAAGTCTGAGGAATAAAGCCAATGACTATGGTATCTGGCCTGAAAATAAAGTCTTTATTTCAGGTGTTCCTTTTCTTTCTCATACCACTGAGCAAGGTATTGTCTGTCTGGTTCTAGTTAATGGTGGCCTAGTCCCCCTTGACGCTATTGAAGATAAAATCTTTGAAGCAGGCAAACAATTTGCCGACAACCCAGTAAAAGCATCCACACAGATTATTGGTTACTTACCTGGAACAGAGTATCTAAGGGTTAACGATAAAACGGATATTGATGGCATCAGCATTAGCCCTGATGTAACGCCACCATTATTTTGTTTAGATATTAATATGCTCACCAGTTTGCGCTCTCCTAGTCATACTGAACTTTTAGAATTGATCAAACAATGTGAAAGTGATGATAAATATGCTATTTTTGAGCTTGCTAACAATCTAGAATTAAAAAATAAACTATTAAATGCCGCTAAAGGTGATGAACGTTTAATCCGCTCGGTTGAAATTGCTTACACGCGTTTAAGTATCATCAGCCAAAAACTAGACGATACCTTAGAATCTATTTTTCAAGGTAAAAAAACAGCCACTCATCCCAAGCTATTTATGAGTATGGGAGGTGCTGGTGCCGGAAAAACAGCGGTTGAAGAAATTGCAGAAGCCTGTTGTGGCGATAACTTTGTCATAGCTTCTCTTGATGAGTTTAGAAAAATAAGTGATTTATACACGGTACTAACAGCCGCCAACCATCATAGTGATGATTATGTTTATGTTGAGCCATTTGCCAACCGCTTACGTCATATGGTCGCTCAACATGCTAAAAAAACACGTACCAACATATTATATGATGGCACCTCCATCCCCTATTCCCCCCGCTACTCAAACATTGTTAAGCAATTTAAAGCCTCTGGATTTCAAACCCAAGTTACAGCCGTAGATGCTTTTATCGTAAAACCTGAAGGACGCGAAGATGAGTTACTTCGTTCAGCTGTTATTTGTAGTGTTAAATCTCGTTATGAACAAACTGGAAGAGCCTTGCCTTGGGTTGTGACTGTTGATAAGCATATTAGAGCCCCTCAAGAATTTCTTGCTGCCATTGAAGACCAAAATTTAGAAAAGATTTCGCTATTTGCTAATGATGGTGAGAAGGATCGACATTACCTAGTTGCAGAAAGCTTTCTATTTACAGAGTTTGATATCCAAAAGTTACATCAAAATCAACTATCAGGATCATTAGCTGGTCATTTAAACAGCATAATAAAAAACCATGATCATTCTGTATTAAGAAAGTTAGCTTCAAGCACAAAAACTGATATTGATTTATTAATTGAAAGAAACCCTGACTTTTCAGAAAGTAATGTGGCTTATCAAGTGTATAACAGCCGCTTTGGGAATCGCGTACTGGTTATTTATAATACTCGTAGGCTGATTGATTTTATTGAGAAAAGACAGTTAAACCCTAATGCCTCAGGTGAATCAGGCTTACTTCATAAACCTGAATCCTTAGCATTTGATGTTGATCCTTTAGCACCAAGGCCTTGGATAAAAAGATTACAAGGTTCCTCAACGCCAAAATCAATGACCGCTGGCAGATAATACAAGAAATTCCTTTAACATATCAACTTAAATTAAAATGACCTTGGTGGGTTAAACCTGTAGTTTTAACAAACATTTTAATCAACCCTTTCTGGATAGACAGCGTCTACTTAATCTTTTGTGTTTAAATAATAAGTAACTAACTCCCTTACATCTTCATCTTCATCTTTTAGCCCCAAAACTAAAAAAGCATGACTAGCTGGTGTATTTTCTAAAGCGATAAAATTTAAAGCTTCCATCCTTAATTCTGGGTCTGGGTCACTAAAAAACACTTGCCCTAACACTGGAAGAAAATTTATTTCAGTGGTTGTCAAAGCATGAATAGCCTGATATCTAACATCACTGGATGGGTCAGCTAATGCATTTTCAATGATAGAGATAGCTTCTATTTCATGACTATTAGCTAAGGCTAGTACTGCCTCATTTCGTAGACTTACATCTGGTGCTTTTTTAATAATGTAGTCCAACTTATGAAGTTCTTCTTTAGTAGGAAGTACAGAAACTTGCTGCATTATTGCGTAGAAATCTTCTTTTACTTCTTTAATATCAGGATCTCTATGCATTGCCACTTCTGATGCCCGACTCCGAATGACATCATCTTCAGCATTTAATGAAAAATACTGCAATAAAGATAAACCCACACTGGAATTGCTTGCAGCTAAAACATTTAATGCCTGGAGCTTTAGTTCTTGTTCTTTTTCATTAAAAAGTACTTGTCCTAATAAATGTGCAGTATGATTTATATCCAATTCTGACAATGTTTCAATAACAAACGACCTTAGCAAAACATTTTCATCATTGAGAGCAAGTGCAATAACAGGAACCACATTCTTTCCCCCAATGAACCCCAATTGAGTAATTGCGTGTATACGCTCATCAACATCCTCACTGCTTAGCAAAATATGTTCAAATTCCTCTATATTTCCATCCTTACTATTTATCTCCATCTGCCTTGAAACTATACTTTTTTGATAAACAGTATTTTCAGTCGACTCATTTAACTTAACTACTACGTTTTTATCATGCTCTTCTACCGTTCTTACAATATATAAATTATTATTGTATTGAGGCATAAGTTGCTCAACAAAACCGAAATATTTACTTGGGGTAAATATAACAGTAATAATACTGATAAAAAAACATATAAAAAGTAACTTCATCTGACTACGGGGATTGATATATGCATCATAATTATATTAAAGGTCTTGATGGATTAAGAGGTTTAGCCGCTGTTGCTGTTTTTGCAACACATTACGATCAAATCATTTTTATAGACCAAACACTGGGCATTTTTGATCTTGGACAATTATTTGAAAACGGCAAATTTGCAGTATCCTTATTTTTTACCCTGAGCGGTTTTTTGCTTAGTCAGCCTTATTGGGAATATTTACTTTATTCTGCACCTAAACCAGATATTAAGACATTTCTTATACATCGTCTACTAAGAATAATCCCTGCTTATTATCTCTGTTTAACTGCTCTGTTATTTGTACAAAATGGATGGCACATCAACTTTAAAAATCCAGATATTTGGTTACATTATTTGTTTTTATTTAACTTTACTGAATTTTCAATTTTTAGTATCAATTCTGTTTTTTGGACAGTTGCGGTAGAAATGCAATTTTATTTTTTACTGCCTTCACTGTTTATTGTTTTACGCAGATTTATAAATCATGCAGGGTTGATTATGCTATTCATCATTTTAATAGCTTACGGCATACACTATTTTTTAACTCACACCATCAACCAACACATTATGTGGCCCAGAGATAACCATCTCACTTGGGTTCGTGTGCATGGTGCTGTTATAAGTCATTCAATACTTGCTCATCTTCCACACTTTGTAATGGGCATTTTTGCTGCATGGTTCATTAAAAAACAGCAAAATAAAGCTGGATATAAGCGATTAACTTATGAGCTTGTTTTTACTTTAGCCTGCTTGTTACTATTCATTATTTTAAGTACACCTGTATACGATGACATAACAATCCCATCTGGCCGTTATGGCTTCCCGGTTGCCTCAATGCTGATTACTTTAATTATCATATCAACACCACAGTCATTAGTAGCTGTCACTATTCTAGACAGTGTCTTACTTAGAAAGTTAGGACAAATTTCATACGGTGTTTATCTCTATCATTTGCCCGTATTAAATTATCTGGATAGCACACTGCAAAATGCTGGGTATGATATCGTTAAATACCCTTTTCTATTTGCTATTTCGAGTTTTATTTTAACGCTTATTATTGCTTCAGTTTCTTATCGTTTTTTTGAACGCCCTATTTTAAATAAAATACGGCAAAAACAAGCCTAGTCATAAAATATTATATTTGGCTAAATGCTCTTCTATTTTAGGGTCAAGGTCTTTTTTCCAGCTGACAGGCATTATTTTCATAACTTGATTCAGTAATTCAGAAGCTGCAAACTGTTGCTCTTCATTAGCAGTCTGCACAGCAACTGACAACCATAAATATGACTTGGCCAGATCTCTTGCAGAAGGCCGCCCGTTTTTTTCATCTGTCTGAGCAGTAAAATAAAGCTCCCCTGCTGGTAAATAAGCGGGGTTATAACCTTGACTTGCAGCTTTTTCAAACCAGTATCGCGCATCGAGTAAACTCGTCTCTTTTACAAGATTTGCTCGAATCATTTTGCCTAAATAAAATTCGGCTTCTGCCAATTTTAAACTCGCCCCTTTTTCTAACCATTGCAAAGCAGCAGCTGAATCACGAATTGTTTCCTCACCTTCAAACAACCAGCGCCCAAGTTGTATAATTGCAACTGGCGAACCTCTTTCTGCGGCCACCTGACATAACTGGATTGCTTTTTTCGGGTCTTTATCAACACCTGTACCAGACATTTCTAACTGTCCTAAAGAACAATATGAAATAAAAGAACCTAAATCCCCCGCTTTTTGATACCAAATAGCTGCTTTCGTATAGTCAGCAGACTCTATATTTAAACCTTTAGCCAAACATTCAGCATATTCATGCGCTGCTGTTGGAATATCAGCTTCAGCGGCTTTTTTAAACCAGTGACATGCAGTAGCAGTATCAATAGATCGTCCTAAACCTTGTTTATATATGAGAGCCAAAGAAAACTGTGCCAAAGGATGTTGACTGTCCTTTTCTATACGAGTAAATAACTGAAAGGCTTTATCGTATTCTGTCGCAGATAAAGCATGCTGTGCTTTTTTTAAATCCCGACTGGTATTGGCTGATACAGGTAAACTAATACCATAAGCAAACACAATACAAAGATATAAGCGAAAGTATTTCATATGGAAATTATAATAAAGGCCAAAACTGGCAAGTGAAATCTATGATTAGGAAGAATTTGAGAATGGATTAAAATAGTATCCCCGAAGAAAATCAAGGATACTATTTAATCTTTACAGCATGTTTTAAATCAACACAACAAATTAGTTACGTGAAGGAAAGATCCCTACCGTTGCAATAATATAATTGATTCCTAAGAAAGGTTGTATATTCGGATGTGCCAGGCTCCCGCCTGTGTTTGCAGCAGTGGCAGTCACATCAACACTATCAACCACAACATCCACACTCACAGAGTCAGCATGCATAGCTACATCTGGTGCAGCAGTGCTGTATTGTTTAGTCCGTGACTTTTTAGCGTGGCTATTACCGCCTGGTGTTTCACTATCTCCTGTAGCATTTGTACCTTTTACAGTAGCCGTGGCTGTTGCTGTTGCTGTTGCTGTTGTACCAATCGTATGAGTATGACTCGGCATTTGAAGAGCTGTTAAAGCTACACGTTCTGCTCCACCTTTTCGCCCTAAATTATAGCGACTTAATCCTGGACCAGTTCCACTACCACTATGTATAGCCACTCGACCTCTTAAATCAGGTAAACCAAAATTAGTACGGCCATCACCACCATAAGTTGTTCCTAATATAGAAAACAGTGCCTGAAAACTATTTATTGCCAGTAATTGTCCATCACAAAAAGCATAACCACGTGGTGCAAAGTTACCGCCAAACATTTTTATCTCACCAATAAATGGCTCCGATGCTGAAGCTGATGAACTCCAGATTAAACTACTGGAAAGAATGGTTGCTGTAGTTAAAGCAACGACTGAAGAACAAATTTTTTTAGTATTTATCATTTGTGACTCTCCAAAAATTAATTATGTTTATAGATTAACTCACGTTTTACCCGCGCTGACGTGAATACCCCAACAATCCAAATAATCCTGTACCAAACAAAATCAGCGCGCCAGGAATAGGAACAACGGTTGGATCCTTAACAGAATCAACACTAATATCAAAAAATGAATCAAATGCTACAAGCCCAGGGTCAGCAAAGTTCCCCCCTTCCAGAGTCCATATTAATTCAAAAATAACAGACTCTCCAGCACTCAATGATAAAGCAATAAGTTCAGTGCCGATTATATCTAATGGGCCGCCAGTACTACCCGTTGCTTCACCTCCACTTTCATTGCCATTTAAGGTATCAGTCAGTATATGATTGAAGAATATTTCTGAACCATCCTGTTCTACAAAAAACTCAGAACTAACAAAAGCATCATTTCCAGAAGAGTTAATCATATTACTATGCTCAAGCCTTAAAACTATATCAAAACTGGAACTTGCTGAATTATTGCTAATAGTAAAAGTATTATCGAAAGCTATCGCAAAATCATCAACACCTTTTACACTGGCTGAGCCATCAAATCTAAAGCCATCGCCAGTATCCGTTAATATACTATTCAATGGGTTAACACCAGTGTCTATGGAACCAGATATTATGCTTGTCGTAGTTGTCCCGCCTCCAACAGTATTAGTCATTGCTCCTGTGACAGCGCCAAAACCAAAATCTTCGTCAACAACATAAGTCGTTCCTCCAGTAATAGATATATTAGGATCAATTAAAGTCGCATTAACAACTTGACTTACAACAGGTACGACTAATGCCAGAAAAAAAGCCATTGTGTGAATTATTTTATATTTTTTCATAAGTTTCTTTGACCTCTTATGTCTTAAATTGATAAACAATACTAAACTTAATTAATCATTTATGCATTTGAAATGAAATAACATTCCTTGATTATCAATGTAAATTTACTATTTAAGAACTTTACTTCTACAGATTAAAACTAGAACCGAGCATATATTTGTATGCTTAATAGATATGCTGGTTAACACTCTACTACTATATATTTTGTTTGTATAGTGTACTTAAGTATTATAAATTCAACGAATAGCAAAGGCACAGATTGTTATTATTGTAGAGTTTTAGACTGTAAAACCATAGAATTAGCCTTCTCCAATATGAAATGGCCATCAGTGGGAGTGGGAGTGGGAGTCGGAGTGGGAGTGGGAGTGGGAGTGGGAGTGGAATCAATAAAAATACAACTATTAATACCTTAAAAATGGCGGGGAAGCTAACTAAAGTAAACTCTAAATTCCAAATATCTACAGCTCCTAGAAAGATAAATTTAGAATTTGTGGAGGACTTTGCTAAATGCAGCGTAGGTAACCAATCTAATCAATATTAGATTTGATATACCATTAAATATTTAACAAATTACGATTCTTACTTATATTTTTAAAGGGTTAAAGGCATTGCTTGACCTGGTGATAGCTACACGCTACAGCTATCACCGTTTTGCCATACTTTTAGATAATCTAAACCCTAGGTCTCATCTGGGGAAATAACAACACATCTTTAATTGAAGGGGCATCTGTAAATAACATAACCAAACGGTCAATACCAATCCCCTCACCTGCTGTTGGTGGCATACCATGTTCTAATGCAACGATATAATCAGCATCAAAATGCATCGCTTCATCATCACCCGCTTCTTTTTCTTCTACTTGTTTTTGGAAACGTTCAGCTTGGTCTTCCGCATCATTTAACTCGGTAAAACCATTTGCAATTTCACGTCCGCCTACAAAGAATTCAAAACGATCAGTGACATGAGGATCATTATCATTACGCCTTGCTAATGGCGAAACTTCAACAGGGTAAGCTGTGATAAATG